>Ga0307505_10002685_pt1 | contig 12043 bp, 9 predicted proteins | sample 23_S_MG_FD_202183 | JGI IMG/M metagenome (GOLD analysis project Ga0307505, IMG submission 202183) | Soil microbial communities from Populus trichocarpa stands in riparian zone in the Pacific Northwest, United States - 23_S | ecosystem: Environmental > Terrestrial > Soil > Riparian zone > Trees...
CATTTCGCTTCCGCTCAGGCGCCGAAGGTCCGCTGCCACCAGCCGCGGCGCGGCTCGCCGTCCTCGCCCAGCCCGTCTCCTTCGTCGCCCTCGGCGGCAGCAGGAGCCGGCTCCGGCGCCGTCTTCTTGCGCGACGCGCGCTTCTTGGGCGCCGGCGCGCTGTCGTTGGCGGCCTCGGGCACCGGCTCGCGGGCAGGCTCGGGAGCGGCCTCGGCCTCCGCCTCCGGCTCGGATTCCTCGGCTTTCGTCGACTCGGGTTCCACCTTGCGGCGACGGCCGCGCTTCGGCTTCTCGGGCGCCGGCTCGTCGGCCACGGGTGCCGAGACGGCTTCCTCAGGCTGAGGCTCGGCCAAAGCTTCCTCGGCCGGAGCGGCATCGTCGCGCTTGCGGGCGCGCGGGCGCCTGCGGCTGCGGCCCTTCGGTGCGGCCTCCTCGTCGGCCACCGCCTCGGCGGGCATGGCCTCCTCGACCGCTTCTTCCTCAGCCTCGGCGTCGCCGGCTGCTTCCTCGCGCTCGCCCTCGGGGCGATCGCGGCGGCGACCGCCGCGGCGGCCGCGCCGACGGCGGCGGCGGCGGCCATCGCCGCGCTCCTCGTCGCGCTTGCCCTCGACCGCCTCTTCATCCTCGGGAGCGTCGTCCTCTTCCGCTTCCTCGTCGTCGTCCTCGACCTCGTCCTCGGCGATCTCGTCCTCGGCCTCGTCCTCATCGTCCTCGACCGGAGCCGGCGCCTCTAGGCGCGGCCGCTCGGCCGGCGGCGGGCCCATCGACTCGACCGTCATCCGCGCGCCTTCGAACTGCTCCTCGATCACCACCTCGATCGCGACGCCGTAGCGGCGCTCGACGTCGATGATCTCGTCGCGCTTGCGGTTGAGCAGGTAGATGGCGGCGTCGAGCCCGGCGCGCAGCACGATGCGCGAGCCGCGGCCGCGCGCCGCTTCGTCCTCGAGCAGGCGCAGCGCCGACAGGCCGGCCGACGAAGCGGTGCGCATCAGCCCGGTGCCGTCGCAATGCGGGCACGGCCGGGTCGACGCCTCGAGCACGCCGGTGCGCAGGCGCTGGCGGCTCATTTCCATCAGCCCGAACGACGAGATGCGGCCGACCTGGATACGGGCGCGGTCGTTCTTGAGCGCCTCCTTCATCGCTTTCTCGACCTTGCGGATATGGCCGTTCGATTCCATGTCGATGAAGTCGATCACGATCAGCCCGGCCATGTCGCGCAGGCGCAGTTGGCGGGCGATCTCGTGCGCCGCCTCGATGTTGGTCGAATAAGCGGTCTGCTCGATATTGTGCTCGCGGGTCGAGCGCCCCGAATTGATGTCGATCGAAACCAGGGCCTCGGTCGGGTTGATGACGACGTAGCCGCCCGACTTCAGCTGCACGACCGGCTGGTACATCGCGCTCAACTGGTCCTCGGCGCCGTAGCGCTGGAACAGGGGCACCGGGTCGACATATTGCTTCACCCGCCGGACATGGCTCGGCATCAGCAATTTCATGAAGTTGCGGGCGTCGCGATAGCCGTCGTCGCCCTCGACGATGACCTCGTCGATGTCGCGATTGTAGATGTCGCGGATCGCCCGCTTGATGAGGTCGCTGTCCTGATAGACCAGGGCCGGCGCCGAGGATTTCAGCGTCGCCTCGCGGATCTCGTCCCACAGCCGGGCGAGATAGTCGAAGTCGCGCTTGATCTCGGTCTTGGTGCGTTGCAGCCCGGCGGTGCGCACGATCAGCCCCATGCTGACCGGCAGGTTCAGATCCGCCATGATCTGCTTGAGCCGCTTGCGGTCCGAGCCGTTGGAAATCTTGCGGCTGATGCCGCCGCCATGGCTGGTATTGGGCATCAGCACGCAATAGCGGCCGGCAAGGCTGAGATAGGTGGTCAGCGCCGCACCCTTGTTGCCGCGCTCTTCCTTGACGACCTGGACCAGCAGCACCTGGCGGCGGCGGATCACGTCCTGGATCTTGTAGCGCCGGCGCAAATTCTGGCGCTTGCGGCGAAGGCTCTCGGCGTCGCCCTCTTCGGAGCCGCTCTCCGCGTCCTCGGCCGGCGCCGGCGCCAAATCATCGCCGACCTCCTCGTCGGACTCCGCGCTCATCGGCTCGTCGTCGACCTCGACGACACCGCCTTCGGTATCTTCCTCCCGGTCGAACTCGGCGGCGCGCAGCCGCGCCTCTTCCTCGGCGTGCTCGGCCTCCTCGCGCAGCAGCGCCTCGCGATCCTCCTTCGGGATCTGATAATAGTCCGGGTGGATTTCCGAGAAGGCGAGGAAGCCGTGGCGGTTGCCGCCATAGTCGACGAACGCCGCCTGCAGCGACGGTTCGACCCTGGTTACCTTGGCGAGATAGATGTTCCCCTTGAGCTGCTTGTGCTCGGCGGACTCGAAATCAAATTCCTCGATCCGATTTCCCTTGATCACGGCCACCCGGGTCTCTTCCTGGTGGCGCGCGTCGATCAGCATGCGCATTGTCATTATTGTCACTCCACGCGCGGACCGCGACCGCAGGGGCCAGGGGGTTCGCGCGCTCGAATATGGACGACAGCGCGGCGATTTCGGGCCGCGCGTCATATGTCCGGGTTGCAAGATGAATTTGTGCGTCCGCTGCACGCGCCAGGCCGGTCAATGGCGCCGGCCGGAACGAACCGCCCGGCACGCCGTCACCCATCGGGCGGCGTCTCGACCTGGCGGAAAAATGCAACATGCAGCGTCAACCTAGATGGCCGGCACAGGTGCCGGCGAAATCCCAATCGCCCGTGAAAAGGCGGGAATCCCGCCAATTTCGGTGCGATGCACGGCTGCTAGCACCCGCAAGGGCGACCGGCAACCGCCATGAAATCCTTTTCGCCTGGCCCCCGGCCTGCGCCGGGGCGGCCCTTCGTCCGGCTCAGGACATGCTTCGCCGTTTTCTCTGGACCAGCGCGGTCCGGCGGCGGCAAGGTGCTCATATGACATGGTTGCTGCTGTTCCTGATGGCAATACTCGGCCCGTCCGGCCCCGCCGACGGCACCGGCGGCGACGGCATCTCGATCGCGCTCGATCCGCCTGCCGCTTATGCCGGCGGACCGCTTCCGGCCGTCACCCGCGCCCGCGGCGACGATCCGCCGCTGGTGGTGATCGATCCGGGCCATGGCGGCCGCGATCCCGGCGCGACCTCCGATTTCAGCGCCACCCCTGAGAAGGACATCACCTTGTCGCTGGCGCGGGCGATGCGCGATGCGCTCGCCGCGACCGGGCGGGTGCGCGTCGCCCTGACCCGCGACGACGACACCTATCTGGTGCTCGAGGACCGCTACGCGATTGCGCGCCGGCTCGGCGCCGACCTGTTCATCTCGGTCCACGCCGACACCGCCCCGGCCAACGACGCCGCCCGCGGCGCCACCATCTACACATTGTCGGAGGTCGCCTCCGACCGCGAGGCGGCCGAGCTCGCCCAGCGCGAGAACGAATCCGACCGCATCGCCGGCGCGCGCTTGAGTCCCGATCCCAACGTCAACCTGATCTTGATCGACCTTGCCCAGCGCGAAAGCATGGACGTGTCGGCCGATTTCGCGCGGCTGCTCTACCGCGAGGCCGGGCCGATCTTCCCGTTTCGGCCGGACTGGCACCGCTTCGCCGCTTTCATCGTGCTGAAGGCGCCCGACATTCCCTCGATCCTGTTCGAATCGGGCTATCTCACCAACCAGACCGACGCCGCCTATCTCCAGTCGGCGCAAGGGCGCGCCCAGATCGCCGACGGCATGCGCCGCGCGATCGAGGCTCATTTCGCGCGGCGCTTCCTGGCATCGTCCGGGCGGGGGCCGGCCTGAGCGGCGCGCCCCTTATTTATAGGCGATCGCGGCGCTGGCCGGGCCCGCCAGCGGCAGGATCTCGCAGCGCTTGAACCCCGCCTCCAGGCACCAGGAGGCGAAGTCGGCGCCGGTGAAGTCGAACGCGTCGCCGAACTCGACCAGCATGTTCAACGACATCAACAGGCCGAACGCATTCTCGCGGCGCTGATCGTCGATGACGTTCTCGATCGCGACGAATGCGCCGCCTTCCGGCAAGGCGCGGAAGGCCTTGGCGATCAGGATCTTCTTCTTCTCGAGATTCCAGTCGTGGAGGATCATCCCCATGGTGATGAGGTCCGCCCTGGGGAACTCGTCGAGGAAGAAGTTGAGCGATGCGGCGGCGACGCGGTCCTCGAGGCCCGCTTCCGCGATGCGGCGCTCGGCGATCGGCGTGACCACCGCCAGGTCGCAGCTGGTCGCCTTGAGATGCGGGTGGGCGCGCGCGACGATGGCGGAGAGCTGGCCGGTGGCGCCGCCGATGTCGGCAATTGTCCGATAGGGCGAGAAGTCGAACCTGTCGGCAAGAGCCTGGAAGTTGGCCATCGAGACCCCGGTCATCGCGTCCATGAACTGCTCGAGCCGGGCCGGATCGGCATAGAGCTCGTCGAACATCGGCTTGCCCGATTCCTTGACCTCGTTCTGCGGCCGGCCGCTGCGGAGCGCCGGGGTGAGATCGCCCCAGAAGCGGTAGAGGCGGGCATTCGCCATTTCGAGGATGCCGCCGACATAGGTCGGCTTGGCGCGGTCGAGATAGAGGTCGGTCGCTCGGGTGTTGCGATAGCGGCCCGCGACGCCGTCGCCGTCGCGCTCGAGCATGCCGAGGGCGACGAGGGTGTCCAGGAAATCGAAGGTGGCGAGCGGATGCATGCCGAGCGCGGCCTCGAGCTCGGCGCCGGCCTTCGGACCCGCCGCGAGCTCGGTGAAGACGCCGAGCTCGACAGCGCTCAGCAACGCCTTCGAGCCCCAGAAGCCCATGCCGAGCTGAAGGATGTGGTCGGGGGTCGGATGAATCGTTCCGTGCATGTCGCTCTCCTGTCGGCCCGACCTGCTGCCGGACCCTTTTCGATGGATTGGATGTGAGGCGCGTCGCCTCGGCGGGCGGCGAACTAATTTCCGATCAGCAGGGGATCATCCCGGTTGCGATCAAGGCGGCAATTGCTGCGACGGAAAGGTCAAAGCAGCTCGAGCAGTACCGCGACGTCGTCGCCTTCCTCCAGGCCCTCGGCCTGGCAGATCGCCTTCTTGACCGGCAGGAACCAGCCGCCCTGCTTCTGCGGAAACACCGAAGTCGACCAGCGACTCCCGCCGACCGCGACATCGACCTTGACCGAACCGAAGCCGCGGCGCCTTCCGAGTTCCAGCCTTCGCGTCAGCTCGTGCGCTCCGATCGTCTCGGCGGCCGCGCCGGCGATCGCGACATAGCCGATATTGCCATATTGCTCGGTCTTCCAGACGAGCAGCGGCGCGGTGAAGCTGACGGTGTCGGCGCTCATTGCCGGCACTATGCCGCGGCAGCGTGCGTCCGCAATGGGCCGAAATCCCGCCGTTGCCGTACATCGCGCACTTCCAGCCTCCCACGGCTTCGGCTAGACCGCGCCCGATGAGTGCAGAGCTGGCGTCGGAGCGTATCACCCTCACCCGCGACACCGGGCGGCTTGCCCGGTTCGGCGGGTTCGTCCGCGGCGCGTGGCGGCGGCGCTGGGTCAAGGTGCTGGCGGTGATCCTGGCGATCCCGTTCGTCGCCTATTTCATCCTCTGGCTGCTGTTCGCGCGCGGCCTGCCCTCGACGGACTCGCTGCTCAACTACGAGCCGGTGCTTCCCACCTACGTGCGCGACGTCAACGGCGCGCCGGTCCAGGCATTTGCGCGCGAGCGCCGCGTCCAGCTTGCTTATGAGGAATTTCCGACCCGGCTGATCAACGCCTTCCTCGCCGCCGAGGACCGCACCTTCTTCAGCCATGGCGGAATCGATTTCCCCGGCCTGTTCGGGGCGGTGATCGACTATGTCGGCAAGGCGGGCAGCGGCGAACGCGCCCGCGGCGGATCGACCATCACCCAGCAGGTCGCCAAGATCTTCTTCGTCGGCAACGAATATTCGGTCACCCGCAAGATCCGCGAGGCGTTCCTCGCACGCCGCATCGAATCGGCGCTCTCCAAAAAGCAGATCCTCGAGCTCTACCTCAACCAGATCTTCCTCGGCCGAAACGCCTATGGCGTGCAGGCGGCCGCGCGCGCCTATTTCGGCAAGGACGTCGCCGAGCTGACGATCGCCGAATCCGCCTTGCTCGCGGCATTTCCGCGCAGTCCGAGCAATTACGATCCGATTCGTCATCCCGCGCGCGCGCTGTCGCGGCGCAACTGGGTGCTCGGCGAGATGCTGCGCAACAATTTCATCACCGCCGCCCAGCATGCCGAAGCGGTCCGCCAGCCGCTCGGGACCCGGCGCGGAAGCCCGGACAATGTCGACAATGTCGGCGGCTATTTCATGGAAGAGGTCCGGCGCCTGCTGCTCGACCGCTATGGCGAGAATGCGGAGGCCGGTCCGAACAGCGTATATGCCGGCGGCCTGTGGGTGCGCACCTCCTACGATCCGGTGATGCAGCGCGCGGCGGAGACGGCGCTGCGCGACGGCCTCTCCCGCTACGAGCGCGGCCGCGGCTGGCGCGATCTTGGCCTTAGCGTCGACATGAGCCGCGACTGGCGCAGCCAGCTCGCTGCCGCGCCGTTCGGCGTCGGCTACGAGAATTGGCGCGCGGCGGTGGTGATCTCGAAAAGCGGCGGCGAGGCGACGATCGGCTTCGCCGACGGCAGCACCGGATCGTTGCCCGCCAGCCTCGCCTCGATGCCCCGCCGCGGCACCGGCGGGCCGGCGTTCGATGCGCTTCGCGCTGGCGCAATCATCGCGGTCGAGCAGGAGGGCGGCGCCTGGGCGCTGCGCACCATTCCCGAGGTGTCCGGCGGCATCGTCGCCGAAGAGGTCGGGTCGGGGCGCATCCGCGCCATGCAGGGCGGGTTCGACAACCGCATCTCGGACTTCAACCGCGCCACCCAGGCGTTGCGCCAGCCGGGGTCGACGTTCAAGCCGATCGTCTATTCGGCGGCGCTCGACAGCGGCTTGACCCCGGCGTCGATCATCATCGACGGCCCGTTCTGCGTGAACCAGGGCTCGCCCGGGCAGAAATGCTTCCGCAATTTCGGCGGCGGCCATGCCGGCCCGCAGACGATGCGCTGGGGCCTCGAGCAATCGCGCAACCTGATGACGGTGCGCACCGCCAACCAGGTCGGCATGAACCTCGTCGTCCGCCGCGCCCAGCAGATGGGGGTCGGCGACTATCCGCCCTATCTCGCCATCTCATTGGGCGCCGGCGACACCACCGTGCTGAGGATGACCAACGCCTTCGCGACCTTCGCCAACCAGGGCCGGGCGCTGACTCCGACCCTGATCGACTATGTCCAGGACCGGCGCGGGCAGGTGATCTGGCGCGCCGACACCCGGCCCTGCGAAGGCTGCAACGCGCCCGATTGGGACGGGCGGCCGATGCCGCGGCCGCCGCTCCGCACCCGCCAGGTCGTCGATCCGCAAACCGCCTATCAGGTCGTCCACATGCTCGAGGGCGTCGTCCAGCGCGGCACCGCGACCAGCCTTCGCGACCTCAACCGGCCGCTGTTCGGCAAGACCGGCACCACCACCGGGCCGACCAACGTCTGGTTCGTCGGCGGCTCGCAGCAGATCGTCGCCGGCGTATACATGGGCTTCGACCAGCCGCGGCCGATGGGCGGCTATGCCCAGGGCGGCACGCTCGCCGCGCCGATCTTCCGCCAGTTCGCCCGCACCGCGTTCGAGGGCATGCCGGTGATCCCGTTCCGCGCGCCGCAGGGCATAAGGATGGTGCCGATCGACCGCCGCTCCGGACGCCGCGCGTTCGGCATCTGGCCCGGGACCGATCCGCGCGCGGCAGTGATCTGGGAGGCGTTCAAGCCCGAGAGCGAGCCGCGCCGGACCGCGAGCCGCGAAGAGCTCGACCCCGGTGCGCGCCCTGGTCAGCGCCAGGCGACGACGCGCACCGCCAGCCGCGACAGCGACTTCTTGCAAAGAGAGGGCGGGATTTACTAGGCCCGCACGAAGTGCGGGCCGTGTCCTCGCGAAAGCGGGGATCCAGCCCGGAAAATGAACCCCTGGGCTCCGGACTTCGCCGGGGCACAGGCTGCTGAGGACCCAGATCCATGCGCGCCGAAGCGCAAGCCTCCGCCGACCAGATCAAGGCCGCGCTCGGCCTGCTGCGCCGTTTCCTCGACTGGGACCGCGCGCTGAAGCGGCTCGACGAGCTCAATGCCCAGGTCGAGGATTCGACATTGTGGGACGATCCCAAGGCGGCGCAGGTGGTAATGCGCGAACGGCGGCGGCTCGACGAGGCGATCGGCGCCACCCGCGCGATCGAGCGGGATCTCGCCGACACGATCGAGCTGATGGAGATGGCCGAGAGCGAGGGCGACAATGGCCTGGTCGACGACGCGGTGTCGGCGCTGGCCGCGCTCGCCGAGCGCGCCGAGCGCGACAAGGTCGCCGCCCTGCTCGCCGGCGAGGCCGACGCCAACAACACCTATATCGAGATCAACGCCGGCGCCGGCGGCACCGAGAGCCAGGACTGGGCCGAGATGCTCGAGCGCATGTATTCGCGCTGGGGCGAGCGCCACGGCATGAAGGTCGAGCTGGTCGACCACCATGCCGGCGAGCAGGCCGGGATCAAGTCGGCGACCTTGCTGCTCAAGGGCGAGAATGCCTATGGCTATGCCAAGACCGAGAGCGGCGTGCACCGGCTGGTGCGGATCAGCCCCTATGACAGCGCGGCGCGCCGCCACACCAGCTTCGCCAGCGTCTGGGTCTATCCCGAGGTCGACGAGGACATCGACATCGACGTGCTCGAAAAGGACCTCAAGATCGACACCTACCGCGCATCGGGAGCCGGCGGCCAGCACGTCAACACCACCGATTCGGCGGTGCGCATCACCCATTTGCCGACCGGGATCATCGTCTCCTGCCAGAACCAGCGCTCGCAGCACAAGAATCGCGCCGAGGCGTTGAAGCAATTGAAGGCGCGGCTCTACGAGCAGGAGCTTCAGCGCCGCGAGGCCGAAGCGAGCGAGGGCTATGCCGCCAAGACCGAGATCGGCTGGGGCCACCAGATCCGCTCCTACGTGCTCCAGCCCTATCAGCTGGTGAAGGACTTGCGCACCGGCGTGACGTCGACCTCGCCGGGCGACGTGCTCGACGGCGACCTCGACCGCTTCATGGCGGCCGCTCTGTCGCAGCGCGTGAGCGGCGAGACCGTCGAGGTGGAAGATGTCGACTAGGGCGGCGCTGGCCGGGGCGTTTCTCCTGCTCGCCGGTTGCCGCGAGCAGGCCGACGAATCGCCGTTCCCGGCGCCGCGGCGGCCGGTCGCGCCGATCGTCTCCTCCTCCTATCGCGACGAGGATGCGCGCGACAGCGTCGGCGAGTTCCAGACCGTGGTCCGGCTCGCCGAGATCCGCTCCGGAATGTCGGTCGCCGACATCGGCGCCGGCCAGGGTTATTATACGGTGCGGCTGTCGCCGATCGTCGGCGAGCGCGGCCGGGTGCTGGCCGAAGACATCGTCCCGGGCACGATCCGCGCGCTCGGCCAGCGCGTGCAGCGCGAGCGGCTCGACAATGTCGCGTTGAAGCTCGGCCAGCCGGCCGATCCGCAGCTTCCGGACGGCTCGTTCGACCGTATCCTGATGATCCACATGTATCACGAGATCGAGCGGCCCAGCGAGTTCCTCTGGCATTTGCGCGCCGACCTCACCAACAGCGGCCGGATCATCGTCGTCGACGCCGACCGGCCGACCGGCCGCCACGGCACCCCGCCGCGGCTGCTGGTGTGCGAGTTCAACGCGCTCGGCTATGCCCTGGTGCGGTTCGAGCGGCTGCCCGACAGCGAGGCCTATTTCGCGTCGTTCGAGGCCAGGAGCGCGCGCCCCGAGCCGCGCGACATCCCGGTCTGCCCGGGCGAATTGCCGACCTGATTTATCCCCAACCATGTTGGCCGACGCGCCGAATCCCGGTGGCGGACGAACCGGCAGGATTCTAATCTCGCGGCGATGCAGACCTATCTCGATCTCCTCCGGCTGATCCTCGACAAGGGCGTGGCCCAGCAGGACCGCACCGGCGTCGGCACCCGCTCGGTGTTCGGCCACCAGATGCGCTTCGATCTTGCCGATGGCTTTCCGCTGCTCACCACCAAGAAGCTCCACCTGCGCTCGATCCTGATCGAATTGCTGTGGTTCCTCAAAGGCGACACCAACGTCCGCTGGCTGCGGGACAACAAGGTCAGCATCTGGGACGAATGGGCCGACGACGACGGCGATCTCGGCCCGGTCTACGGCAAGCAGTGGCGCCGCTGGCAGGCGCCGGACGGGCGCGAGATCGACCAGATCGCCAATCTCGTCGAGCTCATCAAGAGCGATCCCGGCTCGCGCCGCCAGATCGTCACCGCCTGGAACCCGGCCGACCTCCATCTGATGGCGCTGGCGCCGTGCCACTGCCTGTTCCAGACCCAGGTCGCCGGCGGCAAGCTCCACCTCCAGCTCTACCAGCGCAGCGCCGACGCCTTTCTCGGCGTGCCGTTCAACATCGCCAGCTACGCCCTCCTGACCCATATGCTCGCCCAGCAATGCGGGCTCGAGCCCGGCACCTTCGTGTGGACCGGCGGCGACTGCCACCTTTATTCCAACCATCTCGACCAGGCGCGCGAGCAGCTCGAACGCGACCCGCGGCCGCTGCCCAAGCTCAGGCTGCTGCGCCGCCCCGCCGCGATCGACGACTATCGCTACGAGGATTTCGAGGTGAGCGGCTACGATCCGCATCCCAGCATCAAGGCTGAGATCGCGGTTTGAGTAGCATCACCCTCGTCGTCGCCCGCGCCGACAATGGCGTGATCGGCCGCGACGGCGGCCTGCCCTGGCACCTGCCGGCCGATCTCAAGCATTTCCGGCAGGTTACGGCCGGCAGCGCGATGATCATGGGCCGGCGGACGTTCGAAAGCCTGCCCGGCGTGCTCCCCGGCCGGCGCCATATCGTCATGACCCGCGATTCCCGCTGGCGCCGGGACGGCGTATCGGTCGTCGACAATGCCGATGCCGCGATCGCCGAGACCCAAAGCGATCCGGTCTCGGTGATCGGCGGCGCCGAGGTCTTCGCCTTGTTCGAGCCGCTTGCCGACGCCGTCGAGCTGACCGAAGTCCATCTCGATGCCGACGGCGATACCAGCATCCCGCCGTTCGACCCGCAGCGCTGGCACGAGGTCTCGCGGGTCCGGCACGAGGCGGTGGACGGCCGACCGGCCTACAGTTTCGTCAGGCTCAAACGCGCGCGTTGACCTGACCCCCCGGGCGGCGGTCGCGATTGTCCGGCCGCGCCCCCTTCCCTATAGCGGCGCCATGGAGCGCCTGGACGGGAGCTCGGCGGTTCCGGCCCCGTATCGCGGCGGCATCGTCGCGCTCGGCAATTTCGACGGCTTTCACAAGGGCCACCAGGCCGTGGTCGGCCGTGCCGTCGGCCGCGCCCGCGCCGAGGGCAAGCCGGTGCTGGTCGCGACCTTCGATCCCCACCCGGTCCGCTATTTCAAGCCCGACGTCCCGCCGTTCCGGCTGACCACCCTCGACCAGCGCGCGCGATTGTTTGCGGAAGCCGGCGCCGACGCGATGCTGGTTTTCCGCTTCGACGCCGATCTGGCCGCGGTCACTGCCCCCGATTTCGTCGCTGACCATGTCGTCAGCCGGGTCGGCGCGACCGGCGTCGTCACCGGGGAGGATTTCACCTTCGGCAAGGGCCGCGGCGGCAATGTCGAGGTGCTGAAACTGCTCGGCCAGGCCCACCGCATCTCGGTCGACGCGGTCGCCCCGGTCAGCGACGAAGGCGGGCCGGTCTCGTCGAGCCGGATCCGCGACGCGCTCAAGGACGGCGATTGCGCCGAGGCGGCGCGGCTGCTTTCCCGCCCGTTCGCGATTCAAGGCGTCGTCGAGCATGGCGACAAGCGCGGCCGCGAGCTCGGCTATCCGACCGCCAATCTGTCGCTCGGCAATTATCTGCGGCCGCGGTTCGGCGTCTATGCGGTGCGCGCCCGTCGCTACGACGGGTCGGGGCTCGACGGCGTCGCCAATCTCGGCACCCGGCCGATGTTCGATCCGCCCAGGGAGCTGCT
>Ga0307505_10002686_pt1 | contig 12042 bp, 10 predicted proteins | sample 23_S_MG_FD_202183 | JGI IMG/M metagenome (GOLD analysis project Ga0307505, IMG submission 202183) | Soil microbial communities from Populus trichocarpa stands in riparian zone in the Pacific Northwest, United States - 23_S | ecosystem: Environmental > Terrestrial > Soil > Riparian zone > Trees...
CCACACCGAGAAGGCCGACCTCTTCCGTTTGCTGGACGCCGGGAAGAACGCCGACATGACGCTCACCGAGTCTTACGCGATGCTCCCGACCGCGGCGGTGAGCGGCTTCTACCTCTCGCATCCCGAATCGCGCTACTTCGCCGTCGGCAAGGTCGAGCGCGACCAGGTCGCCGACTACGCCCACCGCAAGGGCATGGACGTGGCGGCGATGGAGCGCTGGCTCGCGCCGATCCTCAACTATTGAAATGGGGTCAGGTTAGTTTTTGAACCTGTCCCCTTTTTCGCGATGGCGTCGGATAGAAAAAGGGGACCGGTTCAAAAACTAACCTGACCCCATTTCGCTATAGCGGCAGCACGCGCGCCGGGTCCGGGCGCCGCACGAACTCCATGAACGCCTCGGCCAGCCGCTCGCTCTCGGCGATCGACTTGCGCCATGCAGCCATGCGCCCGGCGTCGTCGCCCGCGTAGCGCGCGAAGTCCTTGCGGTCGGGAAGCTTCGCGTTGGGCAGCCTCGAGACGTACTCGGTCGAGGGCGCGACCACCACCACGTTGTCGAGCCACTCGCCGCGCGCGCGCCGCCACGGCATGCCCTTGTCGAGCCAGCCCGGGATGATGCGGTCGGTGAAGTGGGGGTAGAGGACGATGCCCTCCGCATGGTGGTAGGGCAGGTGCAGGTGGTAGTCGATGATGCCGCCGTCCCAGTAGATGCCCGCCGGCGCGCGCGCGATGTTCGCCACGCCCTCGAGGATCATCGGGATCGAGGCCGAGGCGAGGAGCGCGTCGCCCAGGTTGCCGGCGTCGAGCGTGACCGTGTGCGTGTGGAAGGCGTCGAATCGCAGCGGCGGCGCGGCGGCCGTGGCCAGGAGGTCGCCCACGGGCATGAACGGCGGGCGGTCGCGCGCGTCGAGGAACACCGTCCGGTCGATGAAGCGCGCGAGGTGGCGCCGGCCGATCACGTTGGCCATCGCGCAGAGACCGAAGCCGAGCGAGGTGTGGAGCCCCGAGTCGCGCGTAAGCGGCCAGCGGCCGCGCACGGTGAGGATGTGCAGCCGGTGCCATGGGCTCGAGAGCACCTCGTCCTCGCGGCCGTTGAAGAGCGTGCCCAGCATGTCGCGCGCTGCCTGCGACACGAAACGGCGGCTCGGGCGCGGCGGATACGTCTGCTCGGTGTAGAGGCGCGCGAACTCCTCCAGCGCCCTGGCCGGATCCTTGCAGCAGGCCGCGGCGAACCGCCACGCGCCGATCGAGGCCCCGATCAGGTGGCGCACGCGCGGCCTCGACGGCAGCCACTCGCCGAAGATCGCTCGATCGAGCCCGGCGATGCCGAGGCCCTTCGGCCCGCCGGCCGCACCCGGAACGATCTCGACCATCGCGGGGTCGAGGCCGTGGGCGCGGATCTTCTCCGCGGCGCGCGGCCCGGCGCGGATGGTGAGGATGGATTGCGGCGTCACTCCTTTACTATGCCAACTCCCCTCACCTCCTGCATCCCATGTCGCACCTCTTCTCGCCCCTGCAGCTGCGCGGCGTCACCTTCCCCAACCGCGTCTTCGTCTCGCCGATGTGCCAGTACTCCTCCGAGAACGGCATGCCGAACGAATGGCATTTCGTCCACCTGGGCAGCCGCGCCGTGGGCGGCGCGGGCCTCGTCTGCGTCGAGGCCGCGGGCGTCACGCCCGAGGGCCGCATCACGCCCTGGGATGCCGGCATCTGGTCGCAGGCGCATGCAGACGCCTGGCGTCCGATCGCACAGTTCATCCGCGCGTACGGCTCGGTGCCCGCAATCCAGATCGCACACGCGGGCCGCAAGGCCGCGTGCAACAAGCCGTGGGCGGGAGGCAAGCCGCTCGCGCCCGCGCAGGGCGGCTGGGAGACGCTGGGACCCAGCGCGGTCGCCTTCGGTCACTATCCCGTTCCGCGCGCCATGACGCTCGTCGAGATCCGCGCGACCGTGGGCGACTTCGAGCGCGCCGCCCGCCTCTCGCTCGACGCCGGCTTCGACGTGGTGGAGATCCACGGCGCGCACGGCTACCTGCTGCACAGCTTCTGCTCGCCGCTGTCGAACCTGCGCACCGACGAGTACGGCGGCACGCTCGAGAACCGCATCCGCCTGCCCCTCGAGGTCGCGCGTGCGGTGCGCGCCGCATGGCCCGACGACAAGCCCGTGCTCTATCGCGTCTCGGCCACCGACTGGTACGACGGCGGCTGGGACCTCGCGCAGACGACGGCGCTTTGCCGCGAGCTGAAGACGATCGGCGTCGACCTCGTCGACTGCTCGAGCGGCGGCAACATCCACGACCAGAAGATCGTGCTCGGCCCCGGCTACCAGGTGCCCTTCGCCGCGGCGATCCGTCGCGACGCCTCGGTGCCGACCGCGGCGGTCGGCCTCATCACCGAGCCGGTGCAGGCCGAGCAGATCGTGGCGCACGGCCAGGCCGACGCCGTCGTGCTCGCGCGCGCGTTGCTGCGCGATCCCTACTGGCCCAGGCACGCCGCGCGCGCGCTCGGCGTCGCCATGCCCTGGCCCGACCAGTACAAGCGTTGCGACGTGGGGCCGCTCGGACGCTAGAATCATTTTCCCGAAGGAATCCCTCCATGATCGACTTGTACTACTGGACGACCCCCAACGGCCACAAGATCACCCTCTACCTCGAGGAGGCCGGCCTCGAGTACCGCATCAAGCCCATCAACATCGGCAAGGGCGAGCAGTTCGATCCCGCGTTCCTCGAGATCTCGCCCAACAACCGAATCCCGGCCATCGTCGACCACGCACCGGCCGACGGCGGCAAGCCCATCAGCGTGTTCGAGTCGGGCGCGATCCTGCTCTACCTCGCGGGCAAGACCGGGCAGTTCATCCCCAAGGACCTGCGGGGGCAGGTGCAGACGCTCGAGTGGCTGATGTGGCAGATGGGCGGCCTCGGGCCGATGGCCGGCCAGAACCACCACTTCGCCCTCTATGCCCCGGAAAAGCTGCCGTACGCGATCGACCGCTACGTGAAGGAGACCTCGCGGCTCTACGGCGTGCTCAACAAGCGGCTCAAGGGACGCGACTTCATCCTCGGCAAGCAATACACCATCGCCGACATGGCCGCCTACCCGTGGGTGATCGCGGAGCGCCAGGGCCAGGACATGGACGACTTCCCCAACCTCAAGCGCTGGCACGCCGCGATCCGCGCGCGCCCGGCGACGGTGCGCGCATACGCGCGCGCGAAGGAAGTGAACCCGCAGCCCACCCAGATCCGCTCCGAGGAAGAGCGCAAGATCCTTTTCGGTCAAGACAAATCGGTAGTGAAATAGGCGAGAAGCTCGCAGGCCCGTTGGAACGGACCGAGAACGCCGAGGCTCTCGACAGGACGACGACGGCCGCTCAACGAGGCCGCACATGGGGGAGGAGCAATGTCGCGACTGAAGGATCCGGCGGCGGTCCGCAAGATCGCCAAGAAGTCGCTGTTCGAGGGCCTCGACCGCATGTGCGAGGGCGCGATCATCGTCGATCGCGAGTCGCGCATCGTGTGGATCTCGGAGAAGTACGCGGCGCGCCTCAAGATCGGCTCGGCCATGGAAGCGAACGGCAGGGTGGTCGAGGACGTGATCCCCAACAGTCTCATGCGCGAAGTGGTGCGCACCGGCGAGCCGATCATGCTCGACATCATGCAGTTCGGCGACGAGTCGTTCGTGGTGATGCGCGTGCCGATCAAGGACGAGCGCGGGCGCGTCATCGGCGCCGCCGGCTTCATGCTGTTCGACCGCCTGCAGTACCTGCAGCCGATGGTGTCGAAGTTCCAGCGCCTCGAGACCCAGCTCGCCGACATCCAGAAGTCGCTCGCCGAGGAGCGGCGCGTGAAGTACACCTTCTCGAACTTCCTCGGCGGCTCGGCCTCGGCCATGGAGGTGAAGCGCCAGGCGCGACGCGCCGCGCAGGTAGACACGACCGTGCTGCTGCTGGGCGAGACCGGCACCGGCAAGGAGGTCCTCGCGCAGGCGATCCATGCCGCGAGCCCGCGGGCGCACGGCCCTTTCATCGCGGTGAACGTGGCCGCGATCCCCGACACGCTGCTCGAAGCCGAGTTCTTCGGCGCATCGCCCTCCGCCTACGCGGGCGCGGACCGTCGCGGCCGCGACGGCAAGTTCGTGCTCGCCGACGGCGGCACGCTCTTCCTGGACGAGGTGGGCGACATGCCGATGGCCACGCAGGCGAAGCTCCTGCGCGTGCTGCAGGAGAAGGAGGTCGAGCCCCTCGGGTCCCATCGCGTGGCCAAGGTGGACGTTCGCGTGATCGCCGCGTCCAGCGTGGACCTGCGGCAGATGGTATCCATGGGGCGGTTCCGCTCCGATCTCTACTACCGCCTGTCGGTGCTGCCGATCGAGCTGGCGCCGCTGCGCGAGCGCATCGGCGACATCGAGGCGCTCGCCGACCACATCCTCGAGGACATCGCGCGCCGCGCGGGCACGCCGCAGCGCGAGCTCACGCCAACGGCGCTCGCCGTGCTCTCGGCCTATTCCTGGCCGGGGAACATCCGCGAGCTGCGCAACGTGCTCGAGCAGGTCACGCTCGCTTCCGACAACCCGCGGCTCTCCGCCGAGGAGTTCACGCTCGTGCTGCCGCGCCTCTCCGGCGCTGCACGCTCCGGCGCACGTCCCACGCTCAAGCTCGCCGACGTGGTCGCCGACGCCGAGAGGAGCGCCATCCGATCGGCGCTCGCCGCGGCCGAGGGCAAGAAGATCCTCGCCGCGGAGCTCCTGGGCATCTCGCGCGCAACGCTCTACCAGAAGCTCTCCGTCCTCGCCCCCAGGCGCGACCCGCGCCACTGACCCCAGGCAGGTCCCGGGCTTCCGGTCCGCCGGACAGCGTTTTCCGGGGATCCATACACTCCGGGTGAATTTCATCGTTAAGTCAATTCTTTATCTGATGAATTCATAAGTGCTTGATCAGGCTCCGACACAATATTCATTCATTGTTGAATGAAAGTATTGACTCGGGTCCGCAAGCCGGTCTAGATTGCGCCCCACGCGCACCTTGAATGCGGCGCGACCACAAGACCCACCAGCCCGCCCCACAGCTCAGGAGGATTCATGCCGAAGCATCGGAAGCACCGCGTCCGGGTGCTGCACGCCGCCGTAGCGCTCGCCCTTTCACAGGCCGTGCTCGTCGAGGCCGCGCAGGCGCAGGCCCCTGCGCCCGAGCCGGACACGAAAGTCGCGCAGGCGGCAGACAACAAGCCGCCGAGCGACATCAAGCTCGCCCAGGCCGGCGGCGCCGCTCCGGCGGTGGGTGGCCCAAGCGCGGCCAGGACGGAGAGCATCGTCGTGACCGCGCGCCGGCGCGAGGAGCTGATCCAGGACGTGCCCGGCGCGGTGAGTGCGTTCTCGGGACAGATGATCGAGCAGGCGGGCATCCAGGACGTGACGGGGCTCGCGGACCTCACGCCGAACACGACCCTCAAGGCCTCGCGTGCGACGAATACCACGCTCACCGCGTTCATCCGCGGCATCGGCCAGCAGGATCCGGTCGCGGGCTACGAGCAGGGCGTGGGCATCTACCTCGACGACGTCTACCTCGCCCGTCCGCAGGGCTCTCTGCAGGACATCTACGACCTGGCGCGCATCGAGATCCTGCGCGGCCCGCAGGGCACGCTCTACGGGCGCAACACGATCGGCGGCGCCGTGAAGTACGTGAGCAAGCGGCTCGGCGACAGGCCCGAGCTCAACATGAAGGTAGCGCTCGGCGACTACAGCCAGACCGACCTCGTGGTGCGCGGCATCCTGCCGATCACCGACACCTTCCGCATCGGCGGCACCATCGCGACCTTCAACCACGACGGCTACGGCTCCAACGTCGTGAACGGCCGGGAGAACTACAACAAGGAGATCCTGGCGGCCCGCATCAGCGCGGAATTCATGCCGACGCGCGACCTCTTCATCCGCATCGCCGCCGACCGCACGCAGGACGACTCGCTGCCCAAGGCGGGCTACCGCCTGACCGCCGGGCCCGCCCCCGAAAACCTGCCGCCTCTCTCGGGCGACTACGACACGCGCGCCAACCTCTACTCGGTGCTCGGCAAGGAGCAGGAAGTCACCACCAGCGGCGAGTCGCTGCTGATCGAGTACAACCTCACCCCCGAGCTCACGTTCAAGTCGATCACCGCGCACCGCAAGGGCGAGTCGACCGCGCCGATCGACTTCGACTCGCTCGACACGCCGCTCTTCGAGGCGCCGGCCTTCTACAACGACAAGCAGCGCAGCCAGGAATTCCAGCTCGTGTACCAGGGCTCGAAGTGGCAAGGCGTGGCGGGCGCCTACTTCATGAAGGCCAACGCGTTCAACGAGTTCGACGTGCTGCTGAACGCCTCGGGGGGCCTGTCGCTCTACACGCTCGACGACATCGACACCGAGACCTGGGCGGTCTTCGCGGACGTGAACTACGGGGTGACCCCGACCCTCGACGTGAGCGCGGGCCTGCGCTACACCAGCGACGAGCGCAAGGCGCGCATCTTCAAGGCGACTTACCTCGGCCTCACCGGCTCGCCCACGCTCGGCAACCCGGGCGCGATCCTGGCGGCGGTCGACACCGACCTCGGCAAGGACCAGCTGAACCGCAGCGACGAGAAGCTCACGCCCAAGGTGGGACTGGGATGGAAGTTCACGCCGGGCCACAACCTCTACCTCACCTACGCCGAGGGCTTCAAGGGCGGCATGTTCGACCCGCGCATGAGCCTTCGCGCGGTGGGCGGCCCCGACTCCCCGACCGGACAGCAGGTGCGCCAGGGCGTGGAGCCGGAGGAAGTGAAGAGCATCGAGGTGGGACTCAAGTCCTCCTTCAACGGCGGCCGCATCCAGACCAATATCGCCGCATTCCACATGGATTACGAGAACGTCCAGATCCCGGGCTCCATCCCGACCTTCAACGCCGCCGGCGAAGTAGTGGGCTTTGCCGGCTTCCTCACCAACGCGGGCAAGGCGAAGGTGAAGGGCCTCGAGTTCGAGGTCATCGCACGGCTCACGGACGCCTTCTCGATGCAGGCGATGGCCGGCTTCATCGACGCCGAGTACAAGGAGTGGATCGTCTCCAACGGCTCGACCGCGTCCCCCGCGTTGGTGAACGTCGCAGCCTCGGCCGAGTTCCAGAACACCCCTGAGCGCCAGGCAAGCATCACCGGAACGTACGAGTGGAACCTGGGCCTCTTCGGCAAGGCCGGCAGCCTCGCGCTGCACGGCACGGCTTCGTACAAGAGCAAGGTGTACCAGGCGGAGTTCGTGCGCACCGCCGGGGTCGCCGCGATCGACGTGAACGTGCCCGCGAACCTGATGCTTGCGCAGGACGCCTTCACGCTCTACGACGCGAGCCTCATCTGGACGAGCAGGGACCGCAAGTGGAGCTTCGGCGTCGTGGGTCGCAACCTGGGCGACGAGCGCTACAAGGTCGCGGGCTACCCGTTCGGGGCGTTCTTCAACACGATCACGACCTTCTACGGCGAACCGCGCACCGTCAAGTTCGTCGGCAGCGTGACGTTCTGAGGCCTTTCCGGCGGCGCCGCGAGGTGCCGCCGGGCTTTTCGTTTCGCGGAGCGAACATGTCCACATTCGTCGACCTGATGTGGAAGGGCGAGGGCGACCTCGCGCTTTACGCGCGCGACTATCCACGCACGGCCGGCGGGCCCGCTCGCTGTCCGGTGATCTGCATCCACGGCCTCACCCGCAATTGCGCGGACTTCGAGGACGTGGCACCCTGGATCGCCTCCCAGGGACGCCGCGTCATCGCCGTGGACGTGCGCGGTCGCGGCCGGTCGGCGCGCGATCCTGATCCCTCGCGCTACCACCCGAAAGTCTACTGCGCCGACGTGTTGCGCTTGATGGATGCGGCCGGCATCTCACGCGCCATCTTCATCGGCACGTCGATGGGCGGCATCATCACCATGGCGATCGCGATGAAGCGCCTGCGTGCGATCGCCGGCGCGGTGCTGAACGACGTGGGACCGATCATCTCGATGAAGGGCCTGGAGCGCATCAAGGGCTACGTCGGCAAGGGCCGGCCGGTCGAGTCATGGGACGACGCGGCCGCGTTCATCGAGTCGATCAACGGCGTGGCCTTCCCCGCGAACACGAAGGAAGACTGGCTCAGGTTCGCGCGCCGTACGTTCCGCGAGGAGGACGGCAAGTTCGTCCTGGATTACGACCCGAAGATCTCCCAGGCGATCCAGGGCGGGCAGGTCAGGAACACGTCCCTCATCGCGAGGCTGCTCTACAAGCGCCTGGCGAAGAACCGACCGACCCTGTTGATCCGGGGCGGGAATTCCGACATCGTGGGACCGGAAGAATCGCAGTACATGCGCACGGCGGCGCCCTCGCTGCGCTACGCCGAGGTGCCGGGCATCGGCCACGCGCCCATGCTGACCGAGCCGGCCGCGCGTGAGGCGCTTACGAGCTTCCTCGCCGATGTGGACTGACCCGATGCAGCAGCCAAATCGCGACAAGACAGGGCGGCGGGGCCGGCCCGTGCGCCGGCCGGCAGTCGTCCCGGTCGAGACGCGCAGCCACATCCTCGACCACGCCGAGGCGCTGTTCGCCCTGCACGGGCTGCATGGCGTCACGGTACGCGAGGTCGCGCGCGCCGCGGCCGTCGACCCCGCGCTGGTGCACTACTACTTCGAGACGAAGGCGGGCCTCTTCGACGCCGTGTTCCAGCGCCGCGCCGCGATCCTCAACGAGGAGCGGCTGCGCGAGATGGATGGCTACGCCCGGGCCGCGGGGGATCGCATCACGGTCGAAGGCTGCGTGCAGGCGTTCCTCGAGCCCATCTGGCGCCACTCGTATCCCAACGATCCGCACTGGAACAACTACTTCCGCATGATCGCGCTGGTCAACAACACGCCCGAGTGGGGCGGCGAGATGATGACCCGCCACTTCGACCCCGTGATCCAGCGGCTGATCGAGCTGCTGCGCACGTGCATGCCCAGGGCCCGCGACGCCGATCTCTACTGGTGCTACCACTTCCTCTCGGGCGCGCTCACCCTGAGCCTGTCGCGCACGGGCCGCATCGACCGGCTCTCGGGCGGCGTGTGCGCATCCGACGACATGGAAGCGATCCTGCGCCGCATGGTGCCCTTCATCGCGGCGGGCTTCCGCCAGGTGTGCCAGCCCGCCGACTGACGAATCCCGAGCCCAAGGAGACCGCATTGAACCCCAGGACTTTCATCGCCGCCGCGCTGCTGGCCGCCACCGCCGGCCTGGCGCAGGCGCAGGAGCTGCGCATCGCGCTGCTGCTCGCCAAGACCGGCCCGCTCGAGGCCTACGCGAAGGACACGCAGACCGGCTTCATGCTGGGGCTGGAATACCTGACCGGCGGCAAGATGGAGCTCGACGGCCGCAGACTCAAGGTGATCGTCAAGGACGACCAGGGCAAGCCCGACCTCGCCAAGGCTATGCTCGCCGAAGCCTACGGCGACGACAAGGTCGCGATCGCTGTGGGCACGAGCTCCTCGGGTGCCACGCTCGCGATGCTGCCCGTGGCGGAGGAGTACAGGAAGGTCCTGATCGTGGAGCCCGCGGTGGCCGACAGCATCACCGGGGACAAGTGGAACCGCTACATCTTCCGCACTTCGCGCAACTCCATGCAGGACGGCCTCGCCGGTGCCGCGACGCTCATGGGCGAGGCGAGCATCGGGTTCCTCGCGCAGGACTACGCCTTCGGCCGCGACGGCGTGAAGGCCGCCAAGGAAGCGCTGGCGACGATGGGCAGCAAGGCGAAGGTCGTGCACGAGGAGTACGCGCCGCAGAACACGACCGATTTCACCGCGCCTGCCCAGCGCATCTTCGACGCGCTCAGGAACAAACCCCAGCCGCGCATCCTCGCGATCATGTGGGCGGGCGCCCACCCGCTCGGCAAGCTCGCGGACCTGAGGCCCGAGCGCTACGGCATCGTGCTGGCGCCGGGCGGCAACCTGCTGCCGGTGTTGAGGACCTGGAAGGGCTACGCAGGCACCGAGGGGGCGATCTACTACTACTACGGGTTCCCGAAGAACCCCATGAACGACTGGCTGGTGGCCGAGCACATGAAGCGCTTCAAGACGCCGCCCGACTTCTTCACCGCCGGCGGCTTCGCCGCGGCGAGCGCGGCCGTGACGGCGCTGCGCAAGGTGCCCAGCGCCGACACCGAGAAGCTCATCGCGGCCATGGAGGGCATGGAGTTCGACACGCCCAAGGGCAGGATGGCCTTCCGCAAGGAGGACCACCAGGCGCTGCAGCCGATGTACCACTTCCGGATCAAGAAGGAGCAGAAGGACGAGTGGGACCTGCTCGAGCTGGTGCGCGAGATCCCGGCGAAGGACCTGCCGCTGCCCATCCGCAACAAGCGCTGAGGGTCACACGCCCGATGGCTGCCGTGCCGGCTCCCCACCCGGTCCTCTCCACGCACGGCCTGACCGTGCGTTTCGGGGGGCACGTCGCCGTGAATGGCGTCACCGCCGAATTCCATCCGGGCACGCTCACGGCCATCGTGGGCCCCAACGGCGCCGGCAAGACCACCTACTTCAACCTCATCTCCGGCCAGCTCGCGGCGACCGCGGGCAGCGTGCGCCTGTTCGGCGAGGACGTGACTCGCATGGGCGCCCCGCAGCGCGCCCAGCGCGGGATCGGCCGCGCGTTCCAGCTCACCCAGCTCTTTCCCAACCTCACGGTGCTCGAAAACGTGCGCCTGGCGGTGCAGAGCCGCGCGCGCGTGGGCCTGCACCTGCTCTCGCTCTGGTCGCGCCACGTCGAGCTGATCGAGAAGGCCGGGCACTACCTGGAGCGCGTGGCGCTGGCGGACAAGCGCGACGCACCCGCGGCGGCGCTGGCCCACGGCGAGCAGCGCAAGCTCGAGGTCGCCATGCTGCTCGCCCTCGAGCCGCAGGTCCTGATGTTCGACGAGCCCACCGCCGGCATGAGCATGGACGAGGTGCCGGTGATTCTCGACCTCATCCACCACATCAAGGAACAGGGCGACCGCACCGTGCTGCTGGTGGAGCACCGGCTCGAGGTGGTGCGCTCGCTCGCCGACCGGATCCTGGTCCTGCACGACGGGGCACTGGTGGCCGACGGCGACCCGGCCACGGTGATGAGCTCGCAGATCGTGAGGGAAGCCTATCTCGGCGTGGAGGCCGGCGATGGCTGAGGCGCTGCTCGAGCTCTCCGGCGTGCACACGCACATCGGCCGCTACCACATCCTCCAGGGCGTGGACCTCGCCGTGCCTGAAGGCGGCATGACGGTGCTGCTCGGGCGCAACGGCGCGGGCAAGACCACGACCGTGCGGACCATCATGGCGTTGTACCGGGCGAATGCCGGCCGGGTGCGGTTCGGCGGGCGCGACATCGCGGCGCTTCCCACCTCCGAGATCGCGCGAGCCGGCATCGCCTACGTGCCCGAGAGCATGGCGGTGTTCTCGGACCTGACCGTGCGCGAGAACCTGCTGCTGGGCGCGCGCGAGGCGAAGATGGATCCGGCGCGCCTGGAATGGATCTTCGGCTTCATGCCGGCGCTCAGGAAGTTCTGGAACTACCCCGCGGGCAACCTTTCCGGCGGCCAGAAGCAGATGGTGGCGATCGCGCGCGCCATCGTCGTCCCGCGGCGGCTGCTGGTCGTGGATGAGCCCACCAAGGGCCTGGCGCCCGCAATCGTGCAGAACCTGCTCACCGCGTTCCGCGAGATGAAGGCCGCGGGCACGACCATCCTGCTGGTCGAGCAGAACGCCGCCTTCGTGAAGAAGCTGGGCGACAGCGTAGCCGTCATGGACGACGGCCGCATCGTGCACTCGGGGACGATGGCCGCGTTCGCCGCGGACGCGGCGCTGCAGTCGCGGCTATTGGGCCTCGCCATGGACGTTGGAAGTTCGCAAGCCAAGGACGCGCACGCGTGAGCGCCGCACCCACCCCGGCCCATCCCGGCGGCGAGGCTATTCCGGCCGCATCCCCGGACATCGTCCCGCTGCTGCTGGTGCCGGCGGTGGCGCTGGTCATGATCCCCTTCGTCGGGAGCTTCCCGGCATGGGTGACGCTCACGATCGCGGGCCT
>Ga0307505_10002687_pt1 | contig 12039 bp, 5 predicted proteins | sample 23_S_MG_FD_202183 | JGI IMG/M metagenome (GOLD analysis project Ga0307505, IMG submission 202183) | Soil microbial communities from Populus trichocarpa stands in riparian zone in the Pacific Northwest, United States - 23_S | ecosystem: Environmental > Terrestrial > Soil > Riparian zone > Trees...
TTAGTTGCAGACGGTTATGGTCTTAATTGCGCCCTCCGGTTTCGCGACTGCTCAAGGCGCATCTGTTGGCTCGGGTATATCGGCAGACCTTTGGCGAAGTTTGAGCGAAGTACTCAGCGAGCCTGTCATTGTCGAGCACACAATTTCAGAGGCCGATGTCAAAGGACCATTCGCAGATATACCGCCCAAGATGGAAGATATGAAAAACTTGGAAGCACTCCCATATTCAAGTATCCAAGAAAAATTGGCTGAAAAGTTTCATATGAGCCCCGAACTGCTGGTTGCTCTAAATCCCCATAGCAATTTCAAGAAAACTGGGGAAACGATTATGGTCGCTAATGTGGGCGGCAAACATCTAGACAAAGTGACCCGCATAGAAATTGACAAAACCAAGCAGACGATGAAGGTGTTCGGAAAATCAGAAAAGCTGCTTGCGATGTATCCGATTACTGCGGGAAGCAAAGAGAAGCCTGCGCCCGATGGAACGCTCAAAGTCACATCGATTAAAGAGAATCCGACGTATCATTACAATCCAGATTACGCATTCAAAAGCGTGAAGTCGCGAGAGCCCTTCACAATTAAACCGGGTCCCAACAATCCAGTCGGTTCTGTATGGATCGGCCTTGATAAGAAGGGGTATGGCATTCACGGCACGCCAGAGCCGTCAAAGGTTAGCAAGTCGGAGTCTCACGGGTGCATTCGACTGACAAATTGGGATGCGCTGAAGCTTGCTTCGGTCTTGCAAAAAGGCGTTCCTGTTGAATTTATCGGTGACGAGAGCGAACGACGTGCATCATCCCGACAACGTAAGCGACAATAGCCTATCGCGTCAGTGTAATTTTCAGACGCGACCATCGAAAATCTCAACCGGTTAGTTTGTATTGGCTATCATGAGTCGAATTATTTGTCGTCCGACCGCTTAAGGTTGCGGGAAGCATTGGCTGAACTTCGAAACCCGCCTACAGACTATCGCGGGCGCGCTGCGAAGTGGTCTTTATACTATGGCCGCAGGGCACGTACCTCATCCTCCGTTTTCTCCTCGATGTGCATTAGTTCGTCTCTCGCTTTAGCGGTGACATGAATCAGCTCGTCGAGCTTGGCCGATCCGTGCGAGCAATCGCGCCCTTGGTCGCCCGGTAGAGTCCGTCGGGGCGCGACTCCGGCGGGCTCTGCCCATTTTCCACGCTCTAGCGGAGTTCCTCTGGCGAGAACCATGCGGGAATATTTGGCTAGTGCGGACGAATGCCTCCGGCTCGCGAAGACTATGCCCAAGGAAGAACAACGGACGCAATGGTCCAAATGGCAAAAACTTGGCTGCGTCTGGCTCACGAGCGTGAGGCCAAACTAATGAAAAGCGGAAGTTCGGAATAGCTGAACTGAACATTGAAAAGCCCCGCTCGGGGGAACGAAGCAGGGCTTTGGCCTCTGGGGATCGGTCAGGTCATAGCAATTAGTGCCCTCGCCCCGGCCACTGCGGGATAATCGAAATCGATGTGACAGGCTCAACAGCCGCTCTTTGCTGCGCGAAGTCTTCGCAAATGTACGCCTGATTAAGTAGGAGCAGCCGCTGTTGAGGGTGGTTACTTTGCTCGGCAAGCCGCCGGAAATGAGCAGCACGCTCCATATACCTGTCTGATGACATTGGCATCGCCGCCTCCGCTGACAGTGCCGTGGCTAGGCCCGGTCTGCTAACACACGAGCAGACCGGGGGTCCGTTGGGATTCAAGCGTCGGACAGTGACTCAAGTGGACCGCGCTAAGTCCGTTCCTCGCTTCTGCCAGTTAATTGGCGTCGATTAGCCCGCTGTAAAACCTCACGCAGTGTGACGACGGATTGCTCTCGGTTCTGTGATCTAGCAATGGGAAAAAAGCGGTACGCAGACCATACGGGTAGCAAGCGCGGAAAAAATTGATCGCCGTTTTCGTTCCTCGCGCGCAGGAGGCGAGGCTATCTTCCAATTGGGCGACCATCCCCTCGCGAGTACATCGCGCCCTTTGTCGCCTGCTGACAGGGCCTTGCCTGGGCGACCACTCACGGGCGGGGCCCTGTCGCTACGCGCAATAAAAAAAAGGCCTCGCCGATGGGAGGCCTTTTGATCTTCGCTCAACCGATGACGTTAACGCGCGGAATTGTTGGGTGAAGTCGGACTGGGTGTGCTTGGGGCGGGCACCGCCGGAGTAGTCCTAGTGATTTCACGTTCAGTTTTTACTGCCGCCGTGTTGGTGGTTCGATCGCTCATCAAGGAGTACGCACCGATCATCAATGCCACGGCCGCTACGCCGATGATCCAAGGCATATAGTTTGTTCTATTTTCCCGATTCAGATTGTTATTGCGATTGCCGTCGTTAGGAAAAGTCATAACGAAACTCCTTCGGAACAGCCCTAAGGAGAACGTGCCAGACGCAGGGGATGTTCCGCAGAGCCGCCCCGCAAACCGGGGTTTTATTTTTACGCTCCCGATCCGGGTTGGCGAATTCGGTGCACAGCTTTGCCAATCGGATCGGACGGACCCGATGAACGGATAAAGTTGGCTCGTCTGGGGGACGATGCCAATGACCGAGGAACGAAAGAAGTTGGTAGCCGATCTACGCGAGGGGGCGGACTTGCACGAGTTACAAAGACGCGAGGGGGAGAAGCTGGCGTCGAACCTTGAGAAGGTGGACGCATTGTTGGCGCGTGCCAAGACCAGGCGATTAAGGCACGATGGCTTGAGTAGGAGCCCTCAAGCCTATTCGATTGTCTCGACTTATCCATTACGCTCGTTCATCGATCGCTGGTGCGGACGACAGCGCCACGCCGGTCGCCTGCAATAGGCAAAAAGCGGCCAATTGGGAGAGGGGCTGCGGATCGCGCTCGCCGTCAAGCGCACTTTCAACAATGCAACGCGCTAAAGTATCCCTCGTACCCTGGGCGATATCTAGGGGAGGCTGACGATGCTCCGTCTCGTCTGCGAGAAGTGTGGTCGATCGGGCCAGTTGCTCGCGGACAAGCTCACCGAGTACGGGCGCGACCACATGTTGCCGAGATTGAAAATACGACCTGGTGCGGGACTGCTTGCGTATGGTTCGGAAGGATTTGCGGCGGTTTATCGGCAATAGCGCCCGGCACGGCGCGGGGGCACCCTTGATTGTCTCCACGTGTTGTCGCATCATCTCCGTCGGTAAGAGGCGCCCCGATGGCTGACACTCGAACCGCGCGTTACATGACGCCCGAAGAGTTCGTTGCGACCGTGCAGGAGCACAGGCGACGCACTGGAAACCCCCATCCGCTTATCCGACTCGCTCGCGCTTTGGAGCGCCAAAAAGCTCTAAGCGTTCACGAGCGGCAATTAGCAGAGACGCGCGGGGCGCGCACCCTCGACGACGACGACTTATTTGATCATCACCGGTGATTGCTCGATCCCAGCGCACGAAGCGCGAAAACTCGAGTGCGCTGCTTCGCTATCCCGACGAGCATATGCCGAGTGCTCGCTAAACGCGGCACTAGCGTTCCCGGTTCTCGGAATTTACCCAACGACTATTCATGATGACATGATACGCATCCCGGTAGGGATTGGCCTTCAGCAAGCGGCGGTAATCTGACCGCTCTTGGTCGGTCATCTCTGCCTCGCAAGCAAGAACGGCTTTGCGGTCTATAAGATTACCAATAGATCGAAATAGGCCATGGAACAGCACGGGCCACTCCTATCGTTTTGCCGCGAGCCTCAATGCCTCATTCGTAATTCGACGAGCCGAGTCTGCCGCTACCGACCCGTATGTTCAACCGTCTCCGTCAAAACCAGCATTAACCGTTAATTTAGCACGGAAGTGTGCTCACAAGCATCTTCTAGAATCCAAGCGCGTCGTCGGAATTCGCTTATGGGATTGAGTTAAGAAATGAGCGGGCGAGGGCGGAAGGGATAAGGCTTTAGGTCAGGCCGAGAGCTTTCGCCAGGTTCGCCTCACTAACGAAGCAAGCCGTAAGTTGTGAAGCCGGATCGGAGGCGGTGTTTTCCCTATCCAAGGCGGGTATTTGTGGATGAAACATTCCGGATCGACTAGCCGTCGATGAGCGGGTCGGGCGCCGCAAATGACACTAGCGCGCCGCGGTCCAATACTTCGATTCTGCGGCCGTGGCATCTAACCCCGCAATCTCCAAGTTGCGCGAGTGCCCGAGAAAGGCTCTCTGGCGTAATTCCGAGTTGCGACGCAAGTGTTCGTTTGTCGTAGCCGAGTTCGATTGTACAGCATTCCCCGCGATTATCGCTGGCGCGAATGATCCAGTTGGCTACCCGTTCAGTTGCCGGGCGCAGTTTCTCATTCTTGAGCGCGCGCATAATCCCGCGATAGCGGAACGCAAGTTCGCGGATCATCGTCCGGGCGAAGTTGGAATCGCGTGCAATCATGTCGCGCACAGTGTGCGCAGGCACCATGAGAATGCGTGCGGGCGTGAGCGTTCGTGCCGAATTCAAGTAGACCTCGTCGGTGGCGACGGCCGCGAGGATAAACGTCGTGACGGGTCGGATAATGTCCACGGTTGTTTCGCGGTTTCGATGCTGTGAGTACAACTCGACCAAGCCTTCCACCGCCACTTGTAGAAAGTCGGGACGCTGTCCTTCCTCAATAAGCACCACTCTCTCGGGAAAGCGCTGAAACAATGCGGCGGACATGAGCGAAGCGAAATGCCCTTCGCTCATGTCCGCAAACAGCGGAAGGCTTCGGATTGCGTCGACTTCGTCTCCCCTCATGGAATATGTCTAGAGGTCAGAAGTTCGGTTGGATTTGATGTACATCAAATAGTTCCCCGATAATTGTTCGTTGCCGGGTTGTTGAAAGTCAAGCTCTGTGAATTACCCCAATAATTATGTCCTATTGGGTTGATCTCGCTCAAATCGGAAGGAGCATCGAACAGATTGAGTGATTCCTGCGACCAGTTTCGGGGGCGGTGAAATCATGGTGACTAAATACGACGAGGGCAGCCAAAAAAATGCACTCTGGCTTTCGACCATCGCTTTCACCGTCTGCTTCGCGGTCTGGACAATTTTTTCGATCATCGGCATCCAGATCAAATCCGAACTCGGGCTCAACGGAACGCAGTTCGGTCTTCTCGTCGGCACACCCATTCTGACCGGCTCGCTCGTCCGGATATTTCTCGGCATCTGGACCGATCAATATGGCGGGCGACTTGTCTATACGCTAACGATGCTGGCGGCCGCTGTCGCGACCTGGCTTCTGACCTACGCAACCACCTATCCGCAGATGCTCTTTGCCGCGCTCGGCGTCGGTATTGCAGGCGGCTCGTTCGCGGTCGGCATTGCGTACGTCTCGCGCTGGTACCCGACCGAAAAGCAGGGGACGGCGCTCGGCATCTTCGGCGTCGGCAATGTCGGCGCCGCCGTCACCAAGTTCATCGCGCCCTTTGTGCTGGTCGCCTATGGCTGGCAGACGGTCGCGCAGGGATGGGCGATTGCGATTGCGCTCATGGCGATCGTCTTTTGGTTCTCGACCAAGGACGATCCGGTGATCGAGAGACGACGAAAGACCGGCGAAAAGCCGCGTAGCGCGTGGCTCGAGTTGGAACCCTTGAAGAACATTCAGGTCTGGCGCTTCGCGCTCTATTATTTCTTTGTATTTGGCGCTTTCGTTGCGCTGTCGTTGTGGCTGCCGCGCTATCTCATCGAGGTCTACAGCCTCGACATCAAAACCGCCGGTATAATTGCCGCAGCCTACTCAATTCCGGCGAGCATCTTCCGCGCCTATGGCGGGCACCTGTCCGACAAGTACGGTGCGCGCCGCATCATGTACTGGACCTTCATGGTCTCAGTGGCCTGCACCTTCGTACTGTCCTACCCCCCGACCGAATATGTGGTTCAGGGAATTAGAGGTCCGATCAGTTTCCATCTCGAAACGGGCTTGACGGCCTTCATTGTGCTTGTGTTCGTGCTCGGCTTCTTCATGAGCCTTGGCAAGGCTGCGGTCTATAAGCACATCCCGGTCTACTATCCGAACAATGTGGGCGCGGTCGGCGGCCTCGTCGGCATGATCGGCGGACTCGGCGGCTTCGTGCTGCCGATCGCCTTCGGTGCGCTGAACGATCTCACCGGCGTTGCCACCAGCTGCTTCATGCTCCTGTTCGCACTTTCTTTGTTCGCGCTCATTTGGATGCATGTCGCGGTCAGGCGCATGGAGAGCGGTGTGGCCGAGCGCGAACTGCGTAAGCTTCCCGAATTGCCCGAGATGCAGGAAATCCATGAGCCCAGGCACGAGGGAGTACTCGGCGCTCACCTGATCACGGACTGGCGGCCGGAGGACGCCCAATTCTGGGGCAAGACCGGCCGCGCGATCGCGCGGCGCAATCTCTGGATTTCGATTCCGGCACTGCTGCTTTCGTTCGCCGTGTGGATGGTTTGGTCCGTGGTCGTCGCGAAATTGCCGGCGGTCGGGTTCACCTACACGACGGACCAACTCTTTTGGCTCGCCGCACTGCCGGGACTCTCCGGCGCGACGCTCCGCATTTTCTATTCCTTCATGCCGCCGATATTCGGCGGGCGGCTGTGGACGACCTTGGCGACCTGGTCTCTCATGATCCCGGCGCTCGGCATCGGCTATGCGGTGCAAAATCCGGACACGCCCTACTTTATCTTCCTCGGACTCGCGCTACTTTGCGGGTTCGGCGGCGGCAACTTCGCCTCTTCCATGGCGAATATCAGCTTTTTCTTCCCCAAGGCGGAGAAGGGAAACGCGCTCGCGCTCAATGCCGGCCTCGGCAATCTCGGCGTTAGCGTAGTCCAATTCGTGATTCCCCTCGTCATTACGGCAGGGGTCTTCGGCTGGCTCGGCGGCGAACCGCAGACGGCCGCTGAAGGCAACAGGACTACGCAGATATGGCTGCAGAACGCCGGCTATATTTGGGTGCCTTTTGTCGCGGCAGCGGCCTTTGCCGCCTGGTTCGGCATGAACGACATCGTGTCGATGCGCGCGTCTTTTGCCGAGCAGGCGGTGATTTTCCGCCGGACGCATAACTGGATCATGTGCTGGCTTTACACCGGCACCTTCGGTTCCTTCATCGGCTATTCCGCCGGCTTCCCACTCCTCGCCAAGACGCAATTTCCCGGGGTCGACGCACTGCAACTCGCCTTCATTGGCCCGCTGGTCGGTGCGCTGTCGCGCTCGGCAACCGGCTGGGTGTCCGACAAATACGGCGGTGGGCGCGTCACCTTCTGGGTGTTTGTGCTGATGATGATCGGAGTTGGCGGAGTTCTCTATTTTCTCGGCGTCAAGGATCAGCCCTATGCCTTCTGGGGCTTCTTTGCGAGCTTCATCGTGCTGTTCTTTGCCACGGGCGTCGGCAATGCGTCGACGTTCCAGATGATCCCCGCAATCATGCGGCAGGAGATTGCGCGGCTTGAGCCAGACATGACTCCGGCCGCACGCGTGAAACAGTCGGATAAGGAATCGGCGGCAATCATCGGCTTCACGTCGGCCGTTGCCGCCTATGGCGCCTTCTTCATTCCCAAGAGCTACGGCACTTCGATTGCCCTGACCGGGGGTGTGGAACTCGCGCTCTGGGGCTTCCTCGCCTACTATGTCAGCTGTCTCGCTATTACCTGGGGCATCTACACGCGCCGCGGCGGACTTCTTTACGACGTGGAACGGCGGCAAGTGGCGACGCGTCCGCAAGCCACCCGCGCCACCGCACCTGCAAAATCATAAGGAAAGTGCGATGAGCCACCTCCTCGATCGACTGACTTTCTTTCGGCGCATATCGGAAACCTTTTCTGAAGGTCACGGCATTACGACGCACGAAGACCGTCGCTGGGAGGATGGCTATCGCAAGCGTTGGCAGCACGACAAGATTGTGCGCTCGACGCACGGCGTAAATTGCACGGGTTCCTGTTCTTGGAAAATCTACGTCAAGGGCGGCATCGTCACATGGGAGACGCAGCAAACCGACTATCCGCGGACGCGACCCGATCTGCCGAACCATGAGCCGCGCGGCTGTTCACGCGGCGCGAGCTACAGTTGGTACCTTTATTCCGGCAATCGCGTGAAATATCCGCTAGTGCGCTCGCGCCTCTTGAAGCTCTGGCGCGAAGCACGCGCGCTGCGCACGCCGGTCGCTGCCTGGGCATCGATCGTCGAAGATGCCGAAAAGCGTGCCGCTTATACAAGGAAACGCGGGCTCGGCGGTTTCGTGCGCGCGCATTGGGACGAGGTCAACGAAATTATTGCGGCCGCGAACGCTTACACGGTCAAGGCCCATGGCCCGGATCGCGTGGCGGGTTTTTCGCCGATCCCGGCGATGTCGATGGTGAGCTATGCCGCGGGGTCCCGGTATCTTTCGCTGCTCGGCGGCGTCTGCCTCTCTTTCTATGACTGGTATTGCGATTTGCCGCCGTCCTCGCCGCAGACATGGGGTGAGCAGACCGACGTTCCGGAAAGCGCCGATTGGTACAATTCGGGCTTCCTGCTGATCTGGGGCTCGAACGTCCCGCAGACTCGCACGCCCGACGCACACTTCTATACGGAAGTGCGCTACAAGGGCGCAAAGAGTGTCGTTATCTGCCCCGATTATTCGGAAGCTTCCAAATTCGCCGATCTCTGGATTTCGGTGAAACAGGGGACCGACGCGGCCCTCGCGATGGCCATGGGCCATGTGATCCTGCGCGAATTCCATATCGACCGGCAGGCCAAATATTTCCAGGACTATGTGCGCCAGTACACGGACATGCCGATGCTGGTGCGGCTGGTGAAACAGGACGGCAAGCTGGTGCCTGAGCGGCTTCTGCGCGCATCCGACTTCACCGGCGGACTTGGCGAAGTCAACAACCCCGAATGGAAAACGGTCGCCTATGACGAGCAATCGGGCGCGATCGTCGTGCCGCAAGGCTCGGTCGGGTTCCGCTGGGGCGAAAAGGGCAAGTGGAATCTGGAAGAGAAGGATTCCAAGGGCAGCGACACGAAGTTGAGCCTGACGCTTGCCGATACCAAGGACGAGCTCGCCGACGTGTGCTTTCCGTATTTCGGCAATCGCGAGCACGATCATTTCGTCGGCACCGACCATCCGAGCGTGCTCGAACGTAAAGTGCCGGCAAGAAAGGTGAAGCTTGCTGACGGCGAGGTTCTTGTCGCGACCGTCTATGACCTCTTTCTCGCGAACTACGGCGCCGATCGCGGCTTCGGGGGCAAGCACGTCGCGAAATCCTATGACGACAACGAGCCGTATACGCCGGCCTGGGCGGAGAAGATCACCGGCGTCCCGCGTAGCCAGATCATCACCGTCGCGCGTGAGTTTGCCCTCAACGCCGAAAAGACCAATGGCCGTTCGATGATCATCATCGGCGCGGCGATGAACCATTGGTACCATTCCGACATGAACTACCGCGGCGCCATCAATATGCTGGTGATGTGCGGTTGCGTCGGCCAGTCGGGTGGGGGCTGGTCGCATTATGTCGGGCAGGAGAAATTGCGCCCACAATCGGGTTGGCTGCCGCTCGCCTTCGCGCTCGACTGGGGACGCCCGCCGCGGCAGCAGAATTCGACATCGTTCTGGTACGCACACACTGACCAGTGGCGATATGAGCAACTCGGCGTTGACGAAATCATTTCGCCGACCGCTCCGGCCGGGCTATGGGACGGAGCATTGATCGATTACAATGTGCGCGCCGAGCGCATGGGCTGGCTGCCGTCGGCACCGCAGCTGAAGCAGAATTCGCTGACCATTGCGAAGAAGTCTGAGGCGGCGGGGCTCGAGCCCAAGGACTTTGTCGCCAAGGCGCTCAAGTCGGGGGAGTTGCAGATGTCGTGCGAGGACCCCGATCACCCCGACAACTGGCCGCGCAATCTATTTGTCTGGCGCTCAAACCTGCTCGGTTCGTCCGGCAAAGGACACGAATATTTTCTGAAACACTTGCTCGGCACGGCGCATGGCGTGCAGGGCAAGGATCTCGGCGAAACCGGCAGGAAGAAGCCGAACGAGATCGCCTGGCACGAAGACGCTCCGGAAGGGAAACTCGATCTGCTCGTAACAATCGACTTCCGCATGTCGACCACCTGCGTCTATTCCGACATCGTGCTGCCGACGGCGACCTGGTACGAGAAGAACGATCTCAACACGTCGGATATGCATCCCTTCATCCATCCGCTCACAGCGGCGGTTGACCCGGTGTGGGAATGCAAGAGCGACTGGGACATCTATAAGGGCATCGCGAGGATGTTCTCCGAAGTCGCGCCCGAAGTGCTCGGCGTCGAGAAGGACGTGGTGCTGACGCCGATCCTGCACGACACGCCGATGGAAATCGCGCAGGCCACCGATGTGAAGGAATGGAAGAAAGGCGAAGTCGAGCCGATCCCCGGCAAGACGATGCCGTCCGTCACCGTCGTAGAGCGCGATTATCCGAATCTTTACAAGCGCTTCACGTCGCTCGGCCCACTGATGGACAAGCTTGGCAATGGCGGCAAGGGCATGAGCTGGAAGACGGGGCACGAGGTCGAATTCCTCAAGCAGCTAAACGGAGTGGTGACCGAAGAAGGACCGACCAAGGGACTCGCCCGGATCGAGACAGACATCGACGCATCGGAAGTCATCCTCTCGCTTGCGCCCGAGACGAATGGCGAGGTCGCGGTCAAGGCGTGGGAGTCGCTTTCGACCTTCACCGGCCGCGAACACGCCCACCTCGCCAATTCGAAAGAAGACGAGAAAATCCGTTTCCGCGACGTGGTCGCGCAGCCGCGGAAGATCATCTCATCGCCGATCTGGTCGGGGCTTGAAAGCGATAAGGTTTGCTACAACGCGGGCTACACGAATGTGCACGAGCTGATCCCGTGGCGCACTCTTTCGGGCCGCCAGCAACTTTACCAAGATCATCTGTGGATGCGCGCGTTCGGCGAGGCACTATGCGTCTATCGTCCGCCAATCGACCTCAAGGCAATCAAGCCGATCATCGACAAGAAGCCGAACGGCGAGATGCAGATCATCTTGAATTTCATCACCCCACATCAGAAGTGGGGCATTCATTCGACCTACACAGACAATCTTCTGATGCTCACGCTGTCGCGCGGCGGGCCGATTGTCTGGATCAGCGAAACCGACGCGAAGAAAGTCGGCATCGTCGATAACGACTGGATCGAAGCTTACAACGTCAATGGCGCGCTCGTTGCGCGGGCCGTCGTCTCGCAGCGGGTGAAGGTCGGCATGTGCCTCATGTATCACGCGCAGGAGAAGATCGTGAACGTGCCCGGCTCGGAGATCACCGGCCAGCGCGGCGGAATCCATAATTCGGTGACGCGCACGATTGTGAAACCGACGCACATGATCGGCGGCTATGCTCAGCAGTCCTACGGCTTCAATTATTACGGCACGGTCGGCACGAACCGCGACGAGTTCGTGATTGTCCGAAAGATGTCCAAGGTGGACTGGCTCGACCGACCGACTGAAGATCAACCCGGTGAGATTCCCGCCATCGTTAAGTTGGAGGCCGCAGAATGAAAGTCCGCGCTCAAGTCGCGATGGTGCTGAACCTCGACAAGTGTATCGGCTGTCACACCTGTTCGGTTACCTGCAAGAACGTCTGGACCAACCGCGAAGGCATGGAATACGCCTGGTTCAACAATGTCGAGACCAAGCCCGGTATCGGCTATCCCAAGGATTGGGAAAACCAGGATCGCTGGAACGGCGGCTGGAGGCGCAAAAGGAACGGCAAGATCGAACCGCGCATCGGCTCCAAATGGCGCGTGCTCGCGAAGATTTTCGCCAATCCGGATCTTCCGGAAATCGACGATTACTACGAGCCGTTCACCTTCGATTACGAGCACCTCCAAAAAGCGCCGGAAATGCAGGCCTCGCCGACGGCGCGTCCGCGTTCGCTGATCACCGGCGAGCGCATGGAGAAGATTGAATGGGGGCCGAACTGGGAGGAGATCCTTGGCGGCGAATTCGAGAAGCGCTCGGCCGACTCCAATTTCGAAGGCATCCAGAAGGAGATCTACGGCCAATTCGAAAACACATTCATGATGTATCTGCCGCGCCTGTGCGAGCACTGTCTCAATCCGGCATGCGTCG
>Ga0307505_10002688_pt1 | contig 12036 bp, 12 predicted proteins | sample 23_S_MG_FD_202183 | JGI IMG/M metagenome (GOLD analysis project Ga0307505, IMG submission 202183) | Soil microbial communities from Populus trichocarpa stands in riparian zone in the Pacific Northwest, United States - 23_S | ecosystem: Environmental > Terrestrial > Soil > Riparian zone > Trees...
GCCAGGCGCTCGACGAGGTGCTGGTCGAGCGTGGCTACGGCCCGCCGACCTATGCCGCCAACTGGTATCCTACGCCGGACGAGTTCATCGCGGTTTATGAGCAGGCCGGGTTCAAGGATGTCGACGCGCGGCTGATCGAGCGCCCGACCGAGCTGGATCATGGCGTTGCCGCCTGGGTCACCGCCTTCCGCGCCGGTTGGCTCGATCGGGCAGGCGTGCCGCACGACGAACGCGACTCCATCGCCGCCCTCGTTGCCGATCGCGTCGGCACCAGCACTGCCGATTACGTCCGCCTTCGCTTCATGATGAGGAAGCCCGACTGATGCGTTACCTGCCGCTGAGCGACGCCGATCGCTCTGAAATGCTTGAAGTGATCGGCGCCAGCTCGGTCGACGAGCTGTTCCGCGACGTGCCGGAGGAGGCGCGGCTCAAGGGGCCGATCCGCGGCCTGCCGATGCATGCCAGTGAGATGGCCGTCGAGCGCGACATGAAGGCGATGGCGGCGAAGAACATGGTCGCCGGGGAGGTCCCGTTCTTCCTCGGCTGCGGCGCCTACAAGCACCACATCCCGGCGAGCGTCGACCATTTGATCCAGCGCGGCGAGTTCCTGACCGCTTACACGCCCTACCAGCCGGAAATTGCGCAGGGCACGCTCCAGGTCCTGTTCGAATTCCAGACGCAGGTGGCGCGGCTCTATGGCTGCGAGGTCGCCAATGCGAGCATGTACGACGGCTCGACCGCCTGCTGGGAAGCGATCGGCATGGCGCGGCGGGTCTCACGGCGGAAGAAGGCGATCATCTCATCCGGGCTTCACCCGCATTACGTCTCCGTCTGCAGGACCATGGCGAAGTTCACCGGCGATATGCTGGAGACAGCGCTGCCAGTGCTGGCGGCTGAAACCGACGCCGAGCGCGTGATTGCGGCCATCGACGGCGAGACCAGCTGTGTCGTCGTCCAATACCCGGACATCCTCGGCCGCATCACGGACCTCCGCCCAATCGCCGAAGCTGCGCACGCGGCGGGTGCATTGCTGGTCGTGGTCAACACCGAGCCTGTGGCGCTGGGACTGATCAAGGCGCCGGGCGAGATGGGCGCCGACATCGTCGTCGGCGAAGGCCAATCGATCGGCGTCGGCCTGCAGTTCGGCGGGCCTTATGTCGGCCTGTTCGCGACCCGCGAGAAGTTCGTCCGGCAGATGCCCGGGCGGCTTGCCGGCGAGACGGTCGATGCCGAGGGCAAGCGTGGGTTCGTGCTCACCCTGTCGACGCGCGAGCAGCACATCCGGCGCGAGAAGGCGACGTCGAACATCTGCACCAATTCGGGGCTCTGCGCCTTGGCCTTCTCGATCCACATGACCCTGCTCGGCGAGAAGGGCCTGTCCGGTCTGGCAAGATTGAATCACGCGCGCGCATGCGAGGCGGCCGACCGGCTGTCGGCCATTCCCGGCGTTCGGCTGGTCAATGACGGCTTCTTCAACGAATTCACGCTGGAGCTTCCGGTCGAGGCACGGCCAGTGGTGCATGCGATGGTCGGAAAGGGCGTGCTGGGAGGCGTGTCGCTGGGCCGGCTTTATCCGGGCGAGGCGGGGCTGGCGAAGGGCCTGGTCGTCGCCGTGACGGAGACCGTGAGCGACGAGGATATCGGCGCGCTGGAAGCGGCGCTGAAGGAGTTATGCCAGTGACCGCCGTCAATCCTTCGGGCTGGCGACCGTCCGCGCCCTCGACTTTGGAAACCACTGCAGTGACCACCACCACCGGCAACCGCGCGCTGATGCTGGAAGAGCCGTTGCTGTTCGAAATCGGCAGCCGCGACCAGACTGGCGTCGATTTCGATGCTGCGCATGCAGGTCCGACGCGCCTGGGCGGGCTCGAGCGCAACGGCCTCGACCTGCCCGGGCTCAGCGAGCCGGAGACGGTGCGCCACTACACGCGCCTGTCGCGGCAGAATTACGCCATCGATCTCGGCCTGTTCCCGCTTGGCTCCTGCACGATGAAGCATAATCCGCGCCTGAACGAGAAGATGGCGCGGTTGCCCGGATTCGCTGACATCCATCCACTGCAGCCGCAGGAAACCGTTCAGGGCGCGCTGGAGGTCATCAACCGCCTGGCCTTCTGGCTGCTCGAGCTGACCGGTATGCATGGCGTGGCGATGGGCCCCAAGGCCGGCGCGCATGGCGAATTGTGCGGACTGCTCTGCATCCGCGCCGCATTGGAAGCGCGCGGTGATGCGCGCGCAGTGGTGCTGGTCCCGGAAAGCGCGCACGGCACCAACCCCGCCACCGCCGCTTTCTGCGGCTACCGGGTCGAGAACATCCCCGCCAACAAGGACGGCCGGGTCGACCTGGAAGCGCTCAAGGCGCGGCTGGGGCCTGACGTCGCCGCGGTGATGATCACCAACCCCAACACCTGCGGGCTGTTCGAGCCGGACATGAAGGCGATCAGCGACGCGGTCCATGCCGCCGGCGGGCTGGTCTATTGCGACGGCGCCAATTTCAACGCGATCGTCGGCAAGGTCCGTCCCGGCGACCTTGGCATCGACGCCATGCACATCAATCTGCACAAGACCTTCTCGACCCCGCACGGCGGCGGCGGGCCGGGATCCGGGCCGGTGGTACTGTCGGAAGCCTTGGCGGCCTTCGGACCACTGCCCTACGCGGCGAAATATCCCGACGGCAGCTACAAGCTCGTCGAGGAGGAACATGCCGCCGATGAGCATCCCAAGGCCTTCGGCCGCATGGCTGCTTTCCACGGCCAGATGGGCATGTTCACCCGGGCCCTGACCTATATGCTCAGCCACGGCGCCGACGGACTAGCTCAGGTCGCCGAGGACAGCGTGGTCAATGCGAATTACATATTGAGGAGCCTGGAGGACGTGCTCGATGCACCGTTCGCGCATTCGGGGCCGTGCATGCACGAGGCGATCTTCAGCGATAAGGGCTTCGCCGATGGCTTCTCGACCATCGATGTCGCCAAGGCGCTGATCGACGAGGGCTTCCATCCGATGACCATGTACTTCCCGCTGGTGGTGCACGGCGCCATGCTGGTCGAGCCGACTGAGACCGAGTCCAAGGCCGGCCTCGACCAGTTCATCGCGGCGCTTCGTACGATCGCCGAGCGGGCGCGGGCCGGGGACGAGAGCCTGAAGGCCGCGCCGATGTTCGCACCTCGGAGGCGGCTCGACGAGACGCTGGCGGCACGCAAGCCGGTGCTCGCTTACCAGACACCGGCGCCCGACGGGACCAGCAGCGATTATGGTGCGGAGTTCGGCGGCCGATGAACGGCTGGGCGAGCCTGTTCACTTTGACCAACGCCCTCGCCTTGATCGGCTGGGCCGCACTGGCCTTCCTGCCGCGCCGGCCGGCGGTCCATTCGCTGATCCTCTACGGTTGCGTCGGCATGCTGTGCCTCGCCTATGCGGCGATGTTCGTCGCTTTATTCGGGGGCCTGGCCGATCCCGCCCGGCTTCCCGGAGTAGGCGAGCCCCACCTGACCGACTATTCGATCGCCGGCCTGCGCGCCTTGTTCATGAGCGACGGCGGCATCGTCCTTGGCTGGACTCACTATCTGGCGTTCGACCTGTTCGTCGGCCTGTGGATCGCCCGCGATGCCGACGCCAAGGGATTCTCGCGCCTGATCCAGCTGCCGGTCCTGTTTGCGACACTGATGGCGGGGCCGATCGGGCTTCTCATCTGGCTCATCGTGCGCGAGAAGAGGGCACGGAGGGGGCATGACGGAGCGGCTGGATAATTTCACCGATGCGGCGTTTGCCTTCGCCGTGTCGCTGCTCGTCATCGGCGGCGCGCGCGCGCCAGAGACCTTCGAGGCGCTGCTCGGTTCGCTCGGCGACATTCCGGCCTTCGCCTTCGGTTTCGCGATCATGGCAATGTTCTGGCTTGGGCATTTGCGCTGGCGGCGGCTGCGCGGCGAAGGCGGCAAGCTCGCGACCCTGCTCACTTTGGTCCTGATTTTCCTGACCCTGATCTACGTCCAGCCGCTGCGCGCGATGGCCGGCGCCACGGGGCTGTTCTTCACCGGCCAGGGCAAGATGTTCGGCGGCAGCTTGCCCGGCCTTTTTGCCGTCTACGGCACTGGTTTCGTCGCCATGGCGGCGACCATGGTCGCGCTGTATTGGGAATGCCTGCGCAACGAGGCGATGACCCGGTCACAGCGCGCCGAGGCCGTCGGCGAGCGCGGTATCTGGATCATCGTCGCCCTGACCGGGCTCGCCTCCATCCTGATCTCGATGACCCGCTTCGGCGTCTGGGCCGCCATGGCCTATTCGACCTTGCCGATCAGCATCTGGCTCTTCACCCGGCGGCACGACTGGGAAGGGGCCAAGGGCTGAAGCTGTCGTCGCCCTCCACCGCGCGCAACCGCGAGCCAATCGCCGCGGTGCTGGCTGATTGGCTGCCGAGGCAAGGGCTGGTGCTGGAGGTGGCGAGCGGGGCAGGCGAGCATGCGGTGTTCTTTGCCCGGACATTTCCTGACCTCGACTGGCAGCCTTCGGACCCGGACCCGCAGGCGCTGACGTCGATCGAAGCGTGGCGGGCGGATTCGGGACTAGCCAATTTGCGCGAGCCTGTGATCCTCGACGCCGCGTCCCCAACATGGCCGGCCGATGAAGCCCATGCCGTGCTGAACATCAACATGGCGCACATCAGCCCGTGGGACGCGTCGCTGGGCTTGCTCGACGGGGCGGCGCGCGTCCTGCCGCCGGGCGGGCCGTTGATCCTCTACGGGCCATGGCTCGTGTCGGGCGTCGAGACGGCGCCTTCGAACTTGGCCTTCGACGCCGACCTGAAGCGCCGCAACCCTGCCTGGGGCCTGAGGAAAGTCGAGGATTTCGCGCGCGAGTCGGAAGCGCGTGGGCTGTCCCTGGTCGAGCTGCGGCCGATGCCGGCGAACAACCGGATGCTATTGCTGACGCGCGCCTAGCCGGCGCTCGGCGACGATCGCCAGCATGACGGCGATGGTCCCGGCGGCCCAGCCGCCGACGACGTCGGTCAGCCAGTGAACGCCGATCAGGACGCGGGTCAGCCCGACAAGGAAGGCGATGGCGAGGGCGCCAATGATGGCGGCAAAACGGAAGCGGGGCGGTGCCAGGAACCAGGCGGTCAGGACATAGGCCGTCAGGCTGTTGGCAGCATGGCCGCTCGGGAAGCTGAGGTTGTAAACCTGCACCAGGTCATGGTCGAACAAGGGGCGGGCGCGGCCGAAGAGCAATTTGAGGCCGTCGACAGCCAGCCGCTCGGCGATGACCGCGACCACCAGGATGGCCGATCTGCCATAATCCTTGCGGAGCGCGAGCAGGATGCCGCCCGCCGCGCCAAGGCCGAGGGTGACCGGCGCGCTGCCGACGCCGGTCAGCACCAGGGACGCGTCTAGCAGGAAGGGCGAAGACGCCAGCAGCCGCACGGCCCAGGTGGCAGCGGCCGAGTCGATCCCGGCGGTGCCTCCGCCGGTCCATGCGCTAGCCAAGAACAAGACGAGCAGCGCGACAAGGGCCGCCGCGCTCCTCGGCGCGATGCGGATCAATCCTCGTTCGGAAGCGTCGGGGCGTCACCCTGGCGCGGCTTGTCGGCGCCCTCGACGCGAGTGATGCTCGGGTCTTCGCCCTCCGCCGACTGAAGCTCATCGCGCTGGCCGACCTCACGGGCGAGGTCGCCGCCGCTGGCGCCGCCGTGAGCAGGCGTCGGGATCTCGGTCAACTCATCGATCAGCGCATTGTCATTGTCACGGGTGCGGTCGGTCATGATGGTCCTCCTCGCCGCTCCAACGGCAAAGGTCCGACCCGTTCCGATGCTAGCTGGCGGCCCGCAGCGAGTCGCGCACGCCCTTCAGCCAGGCGACCAGATCGGCGAGCGGGATCAACCGGTTGAAGCTGACGCCGATATGTCCGTCAGCGCGCCAGCGCAGCGCCGCCGGCTGTGGTGGGAGGTTCGGCAGGGTGACGGACAGGTCGCATCCATGCTCGAGGTTGGGATCGCCCTTCAGCTTCAGACCGCCCTGCGAAATGTCGCAGACGGGCAGGCGATAGATGTTGGCGCCGTCGCGCAGGGTAACGATGGCGTTGACTTCGACTCGCGGCATCCGCGGTCGCGGACCGTCGGCGGAGGCGGAGAGGATTTCGAGCACGTCGATGGCGCTGTCGAAGGAGACGCCAAGGTTATGGTCGCGGATCCAGGTCACCCGGCCGGACACCGGCTGGCCGCTCTTGAGCTCGATCGACAAGGGCGTGCCTTCGGGAATGGCGCAATAAGCGCGGACCATCATGCCGCCAGCGGAAATGTTCTTGATGAGGCACAGTTCGCGGCGGTCGCCGATCATGACCGAGCCGACGCGGAACAAAGTCAGGTGGCGGTCACCGTCGCGACGGTCGCCCGGCCTGGGCGCCGCGTCGGACAGTGAGTACAGGGTCGTTTCAACCGGCTGATCGTCCAACGCGCGCTCCATGGTCTGGAGAAGCGTCGTAAAGCGATTGGATTACCAGATAGTTGAACTTGCATCCGGCATGGTGGTGAGCCCTGCTGGATTCGAACCAGCGACCTACTGATTAAAAGTCAGTTGCTCTACCGACTGAGCTAAGGGCCCCACAAGGATGGCGCGCCGGAGCGCTTAGCCCCGTGGGGCGCGGCGGGCAAGGCGATGGGCGAGGTGGCGGGCGGTCAGCGACCCCCGGATTCGCCAGTAAGGCGCGATGGCGGCAAGCGGCTGAAGCATGAAGACGCGTCGCTCGAGGGCCGGATGGGGGATGGTCAGGCGGCGCGAGCGCAAGCGGCCGCGATCCCAGGCGAGGATGTCGAGGTCGAGCACCCGTGGCCCCCAGCGGCGCCCGGGGCGGCGGCCGAAGGCGCGCTCGATGGCCTTGAGCGCTGTCAGCAGAGCGGCCGGTTCCAGATCCGTCTCGACCAGAGCGACGGCGTTGGCGAAATCGCGCCCGGCTCCGCCGCTGGCGGGGTTTAACAGGATCGGCGAGGCGTCGAAAAGAGTGAAGCGGCGGTCGAGCTCCGCAATCGCCGCCTCGACCACGCCGGAAGGCCGGCCATGCGCCCCGTGCGGTCGGTTCGAGCCGATGGCGATGGCGTAGAGGTGGGACCGGTCGGCCAGAAATAAACCGTTCGTGCTGAGCTTGTCGAAGCACTGTCCTTACTTCTTGCGCCCGATAAGAGAAGGGCAGCCCTTCGACAGGCTCAGGGCGAACGGATAGGGGTAAGCCGATGCTGCAGCCTGCCGCCCTTTCCCCCATCCCCGAGGCCGAAGCGCCGCGCGACTGCCCGTTGTGCCCGCGGCTGGTGGCGTTCCGGCATGCCTGCCGCGGCGAGCACCCGGACTGGTGGAACGCGCCGGTGCCGGCTTTCGGCGACCGGCAAGCCTGGCTGGCGATCGTCGGCCTGGCGCCGGGCAAGCATGGCGCCAACCGCACTGGGCGACCGTTCACCGGCGATTTCGCCGGCCAGCTGCTCTACGCGACCCTGCTGAAATTCGGGCTGGCCGAGGGTCAGTATGGCGCCGACCGGGCGGACGGGCTGCGGCTCAAGGGCGCGATCATCCTCAACGCGGTCAAATGCCTGCCGCCCGCCAACAAGCCCGAGCCAGGCGAGATCGCCACCTGCGGCGAGCAATATTTCCGCCCGTCGTTCGCGGCCCTGCCAAATGTTCGAGTAATCGTCGCGCTCGGCCAGATCGCCCATATTGCCGCCGCGAGGGCGCTTGGGCTGAAGCCATCGGCGGTGAAGTTCGGCCATGGCGCTGAGCACGCGCTGCCCGACGGCCGCGTCCTGCTATCGAGCTACCATTGCTCGCGCTACAACCAGAACACCGGTAGGTTAGATGCAGCCATGTTCGAAGCCATCTTTGATAGGGCAGTCGATGCGCGTGTCTGATTGGCCACCCCAACCAGAACCATTGCTCACGCCGTTGCAGGCGTTCGATGCAATGCGAGCTTTTCTTGAGCGTTTCTGGGTTGAGGGCGATAAACAGGAAGAAGACATTGCTTGCCTTTTAGGCAGCTTGAACCGCTCTGTATGGGGTGATCGCGGCCCAGCTGATCCAGCTCATTGGGGCGATTGGCAGGAAGCGCTCGAAACCGTGCTTAAGAACGATGGATCGCCACTCGATGACCCATTAGCTGATCACCTCAAAAAGACGACTGATTGAACTAGCGGTCCTCGACCAGCCGCCCGTAAAGCTCCGGCCGCCGGTCCCGGAAGAAGCCGAACGCAGCGCGATGCTTCTTCGCAGCCGCCAGGTCGAGATCTGCAACCAGCACGCCGGTCTCGTCGGCCCCGAACTCGGCGAGCATGTCGCCGCGTTCGTCGCAGATGAAGCTGTGGCCGTAGAATCGCTGGCCGCCTTCGGTGCCGATGCGGTTGGCGGCGACCACGGGCACGACGTTCGACACCGCATGGCCGATCATCGCCCGCCGCCACAGCCGCGATGTGTCCAGCTCGGGGTCGTGCGGCTCGGTGCCGATCGCGGTCGGGTAGAAGAGAATGTCGGCGCCCATCAGCATCATCGAGCGCGCCGTTTCCGGATACCATTGGTCCCAGCAGACGCCGACGCCGAGCGTCGACAAATGCGGGCCCTTCCACACCTTGAAGCCGGTGTTGCCAGGACGGAAATAGAATTTCTCCTCATAGCCCGGCCCATCGGGGATGTGGCTCTTGCGATAGACGCCGGCGACCTTGCCGTCCGGGCCGACCATGGCCAGGCTGTTGTAGAAATGCGGCCCGTCCGCCTCGAAGAAGCTGGTCGGAATCCAGATTTTCAGCTCGGCCGCCAACTCCTGCATCGCCAACACCGAGGGGTGCTCGGCGGTGGCGCGGGCGTTGGCGAACAGGCCCTCGTCCTCGGTGCGGCAGAAATAGGGGCCTTCGAACAGTTCGGGCGGAAGCACGACTTCGGCGCCCTTCGAGTGCGCCTCGCGCACCAGGTCCGCGACCGCCTTGATGTTGGCGACGGTGTCTTCGGTGAAGGCGAGCTGGAGGGCGGCGACTTTGAGGTTGGTCATGGCGCGGGCCTTAAAGCGGCACCTGCTGGCTAATGCAATGGAAGCTGCCCCCGCCTGTCAGCACATGGTCGGCGCGCAGGCCGATCGCCTTGCGGCCCGGGAACAAGGCTTCGACCGCGTGCACGGCGGCTTCGTCATTGTCGGCGCCGTAGAGCGGGACGACGACCGCCGCGTTGCCGATGTAGAAGTTCATGTAGCTCGCCGGGATGATCTCACCGTCGCGGACGACCTCGCCCGGTGACGGCAAAGTGACGACGTCGAGCCCGCTGGACCGCAGCCGGCGCGCGGCATCGCGATAGACGGCGTGGTTGGGATCCGCCTTGTCGGGCGTCGGAATGGCGACGCGGCCCGGCGCGACGAAGCGGGCGAGGTTGTCGACATGACCGTCGGTATGGTCGTTGGCGAGGCCGTCGGCTAACCAGATGACGCGGTCGAAGCGGAGGTCGCGGGCCAGCGCCGCCTCGACCTCGCCGCGCTCCATGCCGGGGTTGCGGTTGGGGTTGAGCAGGCATTGCTCGGTAGTGATGACCGTGCCCGAACCGTCGCCGTCGATGGCGCCACCTTCGAGGATCCACGTTGAGCGCGTGCAGGGCAGGCCGGCTTCGGCGGCGAGGCGCTGCCCGATGGTGTCGTCGCCGGGCAGGTCATATTTTCCGCCCCAGCCGTTGAATTCGAAGTCGACGCAATGCCGCTCCTTGCCGGAGCCAAGGACGATCGCCGCCGTGTCGCGCAGCCAGATGTCGCCGAACGGCTCCACGATCACCTTGGCGAAAGGAGCGACCAGGCGCGCCTGCACGGCGGCCGTCTCGTCGGCAGCCACCAGCCACACCCGCTCGCCGCGGCCGCCGGCATGCACCGCCTCGGCAAAGGCCGCGACTTCTGCCTGGGCGAGGAGGAGGTCGTCCGCCCACAGCCCGGCATGGCTCGGAAAGCCGATCCACACCGCCTGATGCGGCGCCCATTCCGGAAGTGGCGGGGTTGGCATGGGGCGCGCGCCTACCAGCCGCGGCCAGCCGCGCCAAGCGCGCTTGCGTTCGGCTGCTCGAACGGGATAGCTAAGTCACCGAATCGGAAGGGGGAATCATGTTCTGGAAATTGTTGCCGGTGGCCGCGTTGCTGGCCACTACGCCTTTGGCTGCGGCTGCGGCTCCGACAACGAGCTTGGCGCACGACGCCAGAGTCTTCGGCAAGCGCGAAAGCGCATCATTCGTCAGGGTGTCGCCAAGCGGCAACAAGGTCGTCATGCTGATCGGCGGCCCGGCCGGCTCGACCATCGTCAAGGTGTTCGACCTTGCGACGGGCGCGTCCAAGGCGATCCTCGGGTCCAAGGACAGCAAGGAGCATCTCGATTGGTGCGACTTCGCCAATGAGCAGAAGCTGATCTGCAGCTATAGCGGCATCTCGCGCCTCGATGGCGTCCTCATCCCGTTCAGCAGGCATATGCTCGTCAATGCGGATGGCAGCGGCATGAAGCCGCTTGGCCAGAAAGCATCGGACAAGGACAAGGGACTGCGCCAGTTCGACGGGCGCGTCATCGACTGGATGCCGGAAGACGGGACGGCGATCCTCATGGCCCGAACCTATCTTGCCGAGGAAGGGACCACCGGCACCAACATCGCCCGCAGCTCGTCGGGGCTGGGCGTCGATCGGATCGATCTCGGTTCGGCGGACTTCAAGACGGTCGAACAGCCCCGCGACGAGATCGGCACCTACATGACCGATGGCCAGGGTAATATCCGCATCGCCGTCATCAACTCGTCGTTCGCCGGCGAGCTGACCGGCAAGACCCGCTTCAAGTACCGCCCGCAGAATTCACGCGAATGGCAGCCGCTCGGCGAATGGGTCAGCGCAACCAACGAGGGCATTTATCCGGTGGCGGTCGAAGGCCAGACCAATTCGGCCTTCGTTCTGAAGAAGACCAATGGCCGCGACGCGCTCTACCGCATGGCCCTCGACGGGTCAGGGACGTTGACGATGATTGCGTCGAACCCGCGGGTCGACATCGACAATGTTGTCCGCGTCGGCAAGGGCCGGAAAGTCATTGGCTACAGCTTCACCGATGAGTTCACCGAAGTCGTTTATTTCGATCCTGAGTATGAGAAGCTGGCGACGTCCCTGGGCGCAGCCTTGCCGAAATCGCCGCTGATTCACATTGCCGGTTCCAGCACCGACAATCAGAAGATGCTGATCTTTGCCGGCGCCGACACCCAACCGGGGACATACATGTTCCTTGACCGGGGAACGAAGAAGCTCAGCACCATCGCCGAAGTCAGGCCCGAGCTTTCGGGCCGGGCTCTGGCCAGCGTCAAAGCGGTCACATACGCTGCTGCCGACGGAACCAAGATCCCGGCTTATGTGACGATGCCGGCCGGCGCTTCAGGCAAGAACATGCCGGCAGTCGTGCTGCCCCACGGCGGGCCCAGCTCACGCGACGAATGGGGCTTCGACTGGCTGCCGCAGTTCCTGGCTGCCCGCGGCTATGTCGTCATTCAGCCCCAGTTCCGCGGCTCGGCGGGCTACGGCGAGGACTTCCTCAATGGCAACGCGCTGCGCAATTGGCGCGCCGCGATGTCGGACATCGGCGATTCCGCGCGCTACCTCGCAAAGGAAGGCATTGCCGATCCCAATCGCATCGCCATCGTCGGCTGGTCCTATGGCGGTTATGCGGCGCTGCAGTCGGCGGCAACCCAGCCCGGCTTATACAAGGCGGCGGTGGCGATCGCGCCGGTCACCGACCTTGGGCAGCTGAAGAAGGACGCGGAGCAATATAACAATGCGCGACTGGTCGCCGAGCAGGTCGGCAGCGGCCCGCACATCGCCGAAGGCTCGCCGCTGCGCCTTGCCAATAACATCCAGGTGCCGGTGCTGTTGTTCCACGGCGACCTCGACATCAATGTCGACGTCGGACACAGCGAACGGATGAACTCGGCGCTGAAGAAGGCCGGGAAGAACGTGCAATATATGCGCTATCCCGACCTCGACCACCAGCTCGATGACAGCAATGCCCGCGGCGATATGCTGATGAAG
>Ga0307505_10002689_pt1 | contig 12035 bp, 7 predicted proteins | sample 23_S_MG_FD_202183 | JGI IMG/M metagenome (GOLD analysis project Ga0307505, IMG submission 202183) | Soil microbial communities from Populus trichocarpa stands in riparian zone in the Pacific Northwest, United States - 23_S | ecosystem: Environmental > Terrestrial > Soil > Riparian zone > Trees...
GGGATCTGATCAAGTTCGGCCTGATCCCTGAGTTCGTCGGCCGGCTGCCTGTCGTGGCGACGCTGGAAGAACTCGACGAGCCTGCACTGGTCAAGATCCTGACCGAGCCAAAGAACGCAATTACCAAGCAATTCAAGCGCTTGTTCGATATGGAAGGGGTCGAACTGGAGTTCCGCCCGGACGCGCTGGCGGCCGTTGCGCACAAGGCACTGTCGCGCAAGACCGGTGCGCGCGGACTGCGGACGATTCTCGAACAGGTGCTGCTTGAGACGATGTTCGATCTGCCGTCGCTGGAACATGTCAGCAAGGTTGTCGTCGATGAGGCCGTCATCAACGGACAGGCCGAGCCGTACCTGATCTACCAGGGCAACATGCAGAATCGCGCGGTAGCCGAATAGCCAGGGCAATTCCCGGCCAATCCATCTTGCAATGCGGGCCTGTCGCCCGCACTTGACCGAACGGCAGCGTGGCTTCACGCTGCCGTTCGACGTTTGATGAAGCGGAAAACTCAAGAGACACATGATGGAAAAGCCGAGCAAGACCGCACCGATCGCGCGTTCAGACCTGTTCGATCTGCCGATCCTGCCACTGCGCGATGTCGTGGTGTTCCCGCACATGGTCATTCCGCTGTTCGTCGGACGCGAGAAGTCCGTGCGTGCGCTCGATGTGGCGATGGAAGCCGACAAGCAGATCCTGCTTGTCGCCCAGCGCAGCCCGGACGTCGACGAACCGGAGGCCGGCGATCTGTATTCGATCGGCACCGTGGCCACGATCCTGCAACTGCTCAAGCTGCCTGATGGCACGATCAAGGTGCTCGTCGAGGGTGCAGCCCGTGCCGAGGTCGAGGGCTACAGCGAACGTGACGGCTTGCTGATCGCGCGTGCGCGCACTGTCGATGCGGCGTATTCGCGCACCGATCGCGAGATCGAGGTCATTTCCCGCTCGCTCACTTCGCTGTTCGAGCAGCTCGTCAAACTGTCGCGCAAGATTCCACCCGAACTCATGGCCACGCTGTCGGGACTGGACGATGCATCGCGCCTCGCTGACACGATTGCTGCGCATCTCTCGGTGCGCCTGCAGGACAAGCAGCAGGTCCTGGAGACGCCAGACGTCGCCGATCGGCTGGAGCGCCTGATCGGACTCGTCGACGGCGAGATCGATGTCCAGCAGATCGAGAAGCGGATCCGCGGCCGGGTCAAGTCGCAGATGGAGAAGAGCCAGCGCGAGTACTATCTCAACGAGCAGATGAAGGCGATCCAGAAGGAGCTTGGCGATGCCGAGGACGCCCCGAATGAGCTCGAGGAACTGACCCGCAAGGTTGAGTCGGCGGGCATGCCCAAGCCGACCCTGGCCAAGGCGCGCGCCGAGTTGAACAAGCTGCGGCAGATGTCGCCGATGTCCGCCGAAGCGACCGTCGTGCGCAACTACGTCGAGTGGCTGGTTGCCGCGCCCTGGAAGAAGCGCACCAAGGTACGCAAGGACCTGCGTCTTGCCCAGGACGTGCTTGATGCCGATCACTTCGGACTCGAGAAGGTCAAGGATCGCATCCTCGAGTATCTTGCCGTGCAGCAGCGCGTGCACAAGATGAAGGGGCCGATCCTGTGTCTGGTCGGGCCACCCGGCGTCGGCAAGACCTCGCTGGGCCAGTCGATCGCCAAGGCCACGAATCGCAAGTTCGTGCGCATGTCGCTGGGCGGCGTGCGCGACGAGGCAGAGATCCGTGGGCATCGCCGTACCTACATCGGGTCGATGCCAGGTCGCATCATCCAGAACATGTCCCGCGCCGGCACCCGCAATCCGCTGTTCGTACTCGACGAGATCGACAAGATGTCGATGGATTTCCGCGGCGATCCTTCATCGGCATTGCTGGAAGTGCTCGATCCCGAGCAGAACAATGCGTTCAACGATCACTATCTGGAGGTCGATTTCGATCTCAGTGAAGTCATGTGGATCGCTACCGCCAATTCGCTGAACATCCCCGGGCCATTGCTGGATCGCATGGAGGTCATCCGCATCCCCGGCTACACCGAAGACGAGAAGGTCAACATCGCGCAGCGTTACCTCGTGGCCAAGCAGCTCAAGGCCAACGGCCTGAAGGAATCCGAGCTCGGGATCGCCGAGGACGCGATTCGCGATGTGATCCGCTATTACACGCGCGAATCGGGCGTGCGCAATCTCGAGCGTGAGATTTCCAAGATCTGCCGAAAGGTGGTCAAGGAACTGAGCCTGCAAGCCGATTCAAAGCCGGTCAAGAAGGCCAAGCGCGCCGATGTCGCCAAGGCGCCGTCCAGGCGAGCAAGGAAACCGACCGCCGTGCTGGTCGATTCTGCCTCGCTTGACCAGTACCTGGGCGTGCGCAAGTTCAACTACGGACTGGCCGAGCAGCAGAACGAGATCGGCCTGGTCACCGGCCTGGCATGGACCGAGGTCGGTGGTGATCTGCTGAGCATCGAAGCGACCACGGTGCCGGGCAAGGGCAAGTTGTTGCACACCGGTCAGCTCGGCGATGTCATGCAGGAGTCCATCCATGCGGCGATGAGTGTGGTACGTGCACGGACCGAACGTCTTGGCGTCGATCCGGAGTTCCACCAGAAGGTCGATGTGCATATTCATGTTCCGGAGGGCGCGACGCCCAAGGACGGCCCGAGCGCAGGCATCGCGATGTGTACGGCGCTGGTTTCGGCACTCACCCGCATTCCGGTGCGTTCGGATGTGGCGATGACCGGAGAAATCACCTTGCGTGGCCGCGTGCTGCCGATCGGCGGGCTCAAGGAAAAGCTGCTTGCCGCACACCGTGGCGGTGTGGGTACGGTGATTATTCCGGAAGAGAATCGCAAGGATCTCGCGGACATACCAAAGAATGTTACCGAGTCGCTGCAGATCAAGCCGGTCAAATGGATCGACGAAGTGCTCGATATCGCGCTCGAGTATCCGATCACACCGGGTAGCCGGACCGACAAGCAGGAGCCCGCGATCGAGGGCAAGCATGATGGACGCACCGACGAGACACCGGCTCGACCGCATTGACGCGAAGCACGCAACGCGATCTCCAAGTACTGAAAAAGCCTGAAAAATCACACGGCGCCGCGTGTTGCGTGGTCTCTGGGCCACTGGTATAAAGATCGCGCCGCCGTCCGTCGAGAAGTCCGATCCGATCCGATGCGATCGCGGGGTCATGACGCTGGCGCGTGGAGGCTGCTCGCCTCGCTCGCACCCGCGAGCGTCGTCCTCGGAATTCCATTTGCGAATCCACTAGTTTCTTGAAAGGGAGTTGATAATGAACAAAGCTGAATTTACTTCTGCTGTCGCCGATGCTGCCGACATGACGAAGGCAGAGGCGGAGCGGGCAATCGAGGCGGTCTTCAATGTGATCAAGAAGTCGCTCAAGTCCGCCCAGGACGTCTCGCTGGTCGGGTTCGGCACGTTCACCGTGCGTTCGCGCGCAGCTCGTACCGGGCGCAATCCGCGCACCGGCGAGGAAATCCAGATCGCTGCTTCCAAGGTTCCGGCGTTCAAGCCAGGCAAGGGTCTCAAGGACGCGATCAACTGAGATCGGCGGGATTCGCAGACGTTTCCGGGTGCTTAGCTCAGCGGTAGAGCGTCGCCCTTACAAGGCGAGGGTCGGGGGTTCGAAACCCTCAGCACCCACCACCCATCCAGGCGGACGTGCGGTCGGTTACAATGCCGGACTGTCTCGCCGGGAGTAGCGGAGCCGGTCCGCTTGAATCTGCTACTTCCCAGCAGGGCGCCCGCGCGGCGCCCTTGCTTTTTTGGCTTGCCGCCCGTGGCGGCGTGATCCCGTCGCCGGCCGGCGCTTCGGCCCAGTCCGGTGACCAAACCTTACAACAGGCGGTTGCATGCTTACGGCACTTCGCGAAAAGACCGGCGGTCTGCTGGCCAAGATCATCCTTGGCCTCATCGTCATCGCATTCTCGTTCTTCGGCATCGAGTCGTACTTCCAGGCGCAAAGCGACACGTACGTGGCACGGATCGGCGATCGGGAAATCAGCTCCGATCAGTTCCGGTCGAGGTTCGAGGAGTACCGGCAGGTGCAGATGCAGCGCTCCGGCGGTGCACTCGACGCGCGCTATTTCGAGCAACCGCAAATCAAGCGCCAGGTGCTCGATCAACTCATCGACGAGCAGGTCATGCTCGCGGCCAACGAGGACCTCGGCGTCGTCATTCCGGTGGACAGGTTGCGCCAGGAAATCATGCGCATCCCCAATTTCCAGACCAACGGCCAGTTCGATCCGGCGTTGTATCGTGCTGCGCTCGGTGCACAGGGCATGACGCCGGCGATGTTCGACGTACGGGTCAGTGAAGACATGGCCAGTCGCGAGATGGCGATGCAAATCGCCACCAGTGCAGTGGTCACCGACGTGGAGGTCAATGCTTACCTGCGTCTGCGCGGGCAACAGCGCGATGTCCGGTTCATTGCGTTGCCGGCACCCGAGCTCGCCGACAGAGAGGTCACTGCCGAGGCGATCGAGGCGTACTACACCGAGCACCAGCAGGACTTCATGTTTCCCGAACAGGTCGCGATCGAGTACATCGAACTGGAAGGCAGCAAGCTGGATATCAACGTGATCCCTGACGACGCCACGCTGCGCGGGCGCTACGACAACGAGAAGTCGCGCTTCGTGAGTACCGAACAGCGGCTTGCTTCACATCTGCTGGTCAAGGTCGGCGGCAAGGGCGCGCCGGACGACCAGAAAGCCGCGCTCGAGAAAGCGCAGAAGTTCGCCGACGACGCACGCGCCGGCACGGAGCTCGCGGCGCTGGCGCGCGAGCATTCCGACGATCTGGGTTCGCGGTCGCTCGGTGGCGATCTGGGCTGGATCGACCGCGAGATGACCGATCCTGCGTTCGAAGGTGCGCTGTATGCGCTCGAGAAGGGCGCGATTTCCGATCCGGTGCTTTCGGCCGACGGCTACCATGTCATCGAACTGCGCGACGTGCGCCCGGGTGCCACCCGCACGTTCGAGGAAGTTCGCGACGAACTGGCCCGCGAGTTCGCCGAGTCCGAGCGTGAGCGTGGGTTCAACACGACATCGGGGCGCCTGATCGACATGACTTATCAGGATTCCACCTCGCTGGAACCGGCGGCCCGCGACGCCGGTCTGCAGGTCCAGACCACACCGCTGTTCTCGCGCGATGGCGGCGAAGGCATTGCAGCCAATCCGCTGGTCCTGCGCGCGGCGTTTTCCGATCAGGTGCTGGTCCAGGGCAACAACTCCGATGCGGTGGAGATCGGCCCGGAACACATCATCGTCCTGCGCATCGGCGAACACCGCCAGGCTTCGCCGAAGCCGCTGGACGATGTGCGAGAAGCGATTCGCGAAAGAATCCTCCAAGCACGACTGGCCAGCCAGGCACGCGAACGTGCGGATGCGCTGTATGCGCGCATTGGTGCGGGCGAGAGCCTTGAGGCGATCGCCGAGGAGGCCGGTCTCAAGGTCAATGAAGAGAAGGGAATCGGACGCAACGCGATCAACCTCGACAGTGCGCTCGTATCGGCGATCTTCGAGATGCCGCGACTGCGCGACGATGCTGCCGAAACCCGGCTCGTGTCACTGGCGGCCAACGAATTCGCGATCGTCCGTCTTGAGGGCGTCGCCGACGCCGATCCGACCGCGCTGGATTCGCCGAGCCGCGAAGCGGCGCGCAACGCGTTGCAACAGGCCAGCGCGATGGAGGAAACCCGTGATTTCATGGCCGCGGTCCGCGCGGGAATGAAGATCACGATCGCTGAAGACCGCATGTAATCTCGCACCCGGAGTCAGGTTCCCGAGATGATCTTCCGGCCCGCGCGCAGCTTGCGCGCGCGCAAGGGGCTGTCCGCGAGGGTTCAATCCGGATCGTAGTCGAGGTTCGGTGCCAGCCAGCGTTCCGCTTCGATCAGGGTCCATCCCTTGCGTCTGGCATAGTCCACGACTTGCTCGCGCGTTACCCTGCCGACCACGAAGTACTGGCTGCGCGGATGCGCGAAGTACCAGCCCGACACCGCGGCCGTCGGCAACATCGCGAAGTTCTCGGTCAGTGTGATTCCCGTGTGTTCCGTCGCGTCGAGCAGGCGGAACAGGGTGGCCTTTTCGGTATGGTCCGGACACGCCGGATAGCCTGGGGCAGGGCGGATGCCGCGGTAGTGCTCCGCGATAAGCGCATTGTTGTCGAGCGATTCGTCGTCCGCGTAACCCCAGTGTTCGCGGCGCACGCGCCGATGCAGGTTCTCGGCGAGTGCTTCGGCAAGGCGGTCGGCCAGCGCCTTGAGCATGATCGCGGAATAGTCGTCGTTCTCGCGCTCGAAACGCGCCACGTGTTCGTCGATGCCGATCCCAGCGGTCACCGCGAAGCCGCCGATCCAGTCCTGCACGCCGCGATCTTTCGGCGCGATGAAATCGGCCAGGCAGAAATCGGGTCGGTCGACCGGTTTGTCGGCCTGCTGGCGCAGGAAATGCAGGCGGGCTACTGGCTGGATCCGTTGCAAGGGATCGCGCGCGTCGTACACCTCGACGTCGTCGCCGACGCTGTTGGCCGGCCAGAGTCCGATCACGCCGCGCGCGCTCAGCCATTTCCCGGCGATGATCCGATCCAGCATCGCACGCGCGTCGCGGTACAACTCGCTGGCCTGGGCGCCGACGACCGTGTCGGTCAGGATGGCGGGATAGCGGCCGGCGAGCTCCCAGGCGTTGAAGAACGGCGTCCAGTCGATGAAATCCACCAGGTCGGCGAGTGGATGGTCGTCGAACACGGTGATGCCCGGCTGGCGCGGCGTCTGCGCCTGAAATGTGCTCCACCCCCCATCGAAGCGCTGCGCGCGCGCCTTGTCGAGGGTCGCAAGCTTCCTGGCGCCCGACTTGTCCTTGTGGCGCTCGCGGATGTCGGCATAGTCGGCACGGATCTTCGCCATGAACGCGTCGACCAGATCCCTGGAGATCAGCGACTGGGCGACGCCGACCGCGCGCGAGGCATCCTTGACCCATACGGTCGGGTGCTTGTAGTGCGGATCGATCTTGAGCGCGGTATGCGCGCGTGACGTCGTCGCGCCGCCGATCAGCAGTGGCAGGTGGAAGTCCTGGCGTTGCATCTCCTTCGCAATGTGGGTCATTTCCTCGAGCGATGGCGTGATCAGCCCGGACAGGCCGATCATGTCGGCTTTTTCGGTGCGTGCAGCGTCGAGGATCTTCTGCGCCGGGACCATCACACCAAGATCGACCACATCGAAATTGTTGCAGCGGAGCACGACCCCGACAATGTTCTTGCCGATGTCGTGCACATCGCCCTTGACCGTGGCCATGATGATCTTGCCGTTGGACTTGCCGGCATCGCCGGTGCGCAATTTCTCGGCTTCGATGTACGGCAACAGCCAGGCGACGGCCTTTTTCATGACGCGCGCGGACTTGACCACCTGCGGCAGGAACATCTTGCCGGCGCCGAACAGGTCGCCGACCACGTTCATGCCGTCCATCAGCGGCCCTTCGATCACGTCGAGCGGTCGGGTAGAGCGGATGCGCGCCTCTTCGGTATCGGCATCGACATGGGCATCGATGCCGTGCACGAGCGCATGGGCGAGACGCTGGTCGATCGGCAACGTGCGCCAGCTGTCGTCGCGACCGCCGGCGACCGGATCGGCACCGCCGCGCTTGTAGCGATCGGCGATCTCGAGCAGGCGCTCGGTCGCGTCCTTGCGCCGGTTCAGCACGACGTCCTCCACACGCTCGCGCAACTCGGGATCCAGGTCGTCGACGATCGGCAAGGCGCCGGCGTTGACGATGCCGATGTCCATGCCGGCGCGGATCGCGTGGTAGAGGAACACCGCATGGATCGCCGCGCGCACCGGTTCGTTGCCGCGGAACGAGAACGACACATTGGAGACGCCGCCCGACACATGGCAGTGCGGCAAGGTTGCGCGAATGATCCGGGTAGCCTCGATGAAATCGACGGCGTAGTTGTCGTGTTCCTCGATGCCGGTCGCGATCGCGAAGATGTTCGGGTCGAAGATGATGTCTTCCGGCGGGAATCCGACCCGCTCGGTCAGGATGCGATAGGCGCGCGTGCAGATCTCGACCTTGCGCGCGCAGGTGTCGGCCTGACCTTGCTCGTCGAAGGCCATCACCACGGTCGCTGCGCCATAGCGCAATACCTTGCGCGCGTGCTCGATGAAGGCTGCTTCGCCCTCCTTGAGCGAGATCGAATTGACCACGCCTTTTCCCTGCAGGCACTTGAGGCCGGCCTCGATCACGCTCCACTTCGACGAATCGACCATGACCGGAATGCGCGCGATGTCGGGCTCCGACGCGATCAGGTTGAGGAAACGGACCATCGCCGCCTCGGAATCGATCATGCCCTCGTCCATGTTGACGTCGAGAATCTGCGCGCCGTTCTCGACCTGCTGGCGCGCGACCTCGACCGCGTCCTCGAAGCGCTCTTCCTTGACCATCTTGCGGAACTGCGCGCTTCCGGTGACGTTGGTGCGCTCGCCGACGTTGATGAACAGCAGCTCGGGCGTGATCACCAGCGGTTCGAGGCCGGAGAGGCGGGTGTAGCGCGGCGTCGTGCTCATGCGGCTTGCGCGGTATCCATTGCCGGCAAGGCGCGCGGCGCGATGCCACGCACGGCTTCGGCGATGGCCTCGATATGCGCAGGCGTCGTGCCGCAGCAGCCGCCCACCAGATTGATCAGTCCGGATTCGGCGAACTCGCGCAGGGTCGCGGCCATCTCCTCGGGCGTCTCGTCGTATTCACCGAACGCGTTCGGCAGCCCCGCATTCGGATGCGCGCTGATGTGACATCCGGATATGCGCGACAGCGTGTCGATGTGCTCGCGCAGGTCGCTGGCACCGAGCGCGCAGTTGAGTCCGATGGACAAGGGGCGGCTGTGGGACATCGAGGCGTGGAAGGCTTCGGCGGTCTGGCCCGACAACGTGCGTCCGGAGCGATCGGTGATCGTGCCGGAGATCATGATCGGCAGGCGTCCGCGGCGCGCGTCGAACACTTCCTCGATAGCGAACAGCGCGGCTTTCGCGTTGAGCGTATCGAAGATGGTCTCGACCATGAGCGTGTCGGCACCACCGTCGATGAGTCCCTCGACCGCCTCGCGGTAGGTGCCGCGCAATTCGTCGAAGTTCGTGTTGCGGAAGCCCGGGTCGTTGACGTCCGGACTGATCGACGCGGTGCGGCTGGTCGGTCCGAGCACGCCGATGACGAAGCGCGGCTGTTGTGGCGTGGACGTTTCGATCGCATCGCAACACGCGCGCGCAACCCGCGCGCCTTCGCGATTGAGCTCGTAGACGATGTGTTGAAGGTGATAGTCGGCCTGGCTGATCGCCGTCGCGTTGAACGTATTGGTCTCCACGAGATCGGCGCCGGCTTGCAGGTAGGCGGTATGCACGGCCGCGATCACGTCCGGACGCGTCAGCAGCAGGATGTCGTTGTTGCCTTTCAGGTCGTGGCTGCAGCCGTCACCGTGGGCGCGGGTGGAGTCGTAGCCGTCGACGAAGCGGGTGCCGCGATAGGCTGCCTCGTCCAGATGATAGGCCTGGATCATCGTGCCCATGGCGCCGTCGATGATCAGGATGCGCCGGGCCAGTGCCTTTTCAAGCGAATCGACGCGAGCCGGATCGAGCCAGGGAAGGGTGTGGGTTCTCATGGTTTGCGGGCCAACAGGGAAATGACTTCGAAGTGCGGTGCCTTGCTCTCGCGCGTGATCCGCCCGCAACTCACGACATCGAGTCCTGCGGCGCTTGCGAACTCGCGCAATTCGTCCGGCTTGAAGCCGAGATTGCGGTGATCGAACGGTTCCACGACGGTGCGGTGGGCATGCCGGCCCAGGGTTGCCGCGAGCAACCGCCCACCCTTGCGCAGGACGCGAGAGGCTTCGCTGAAGACCAGCGATGGTCGGTCGCTGAAGGTCAGGGCATGCATGAGCAGGACAAGGTCGAAGCGACGCGGGCCGAGGTCCAGCGCATGCATGTCACCGGCAAGCACTTCGACATTGGTGAACGATTGCAGACGCTTGCGCGCCGCGTCGACCACCCGTGCACTGGCATCGACGCAGACGATCGATCGTGCGCTGGGCGCAAGCAGTTCCGCGAGCACGCCATCGCCCGATGCGATGTCCAGGACTTCGCCCAGATCCACAAGGCAGGTCAGCGAGCGCGCCAGGGTTTCCCAGGTGCGACCCGGAGAGTAGTGGCGCTCCATGTCGCCGGCGACCGTATCGGCCCAACCCTCGGCGCGCGCGCGCTTGGCCAGCACGCCAGGCAGGCGCCGTTCGTCGTCATCGAGCAGGGCATCGTCCACGCCTTGCTTGAGCGCGACCAGCAATGCCCCTTCGCGTGGATCCAGTTCGCCATTGAATCGGTAGTACGACGACACTCCGGCGCGGCGATCGCGGACGAGGTCGGCTTCCTTGAGCTTGGCCAGGTGTGTGGACACGCGCGGCTGGGCCAGGCGCAACACGGCGGAGAGTTCGGCGACCGTGAGTTCCTCGCGCTCGAGCAACGCCAGCAGGCGCACGCGGGTGGGATCGGACAAGAGCCGCAGCAGGGCCGAAGTGGCAGCCAGATCCACGTTTTATCCTTTCATCTTGATCGAGAGATACAGCGCAGCCTAGCGATCCATCGGTACATCGTCAATCGGGATTCGCGAACCATCCGGTCGGCCGGGCACGCACACGGAAAGCGAGTCTCAGCCCCGAGCCGTTACAATGGCCGGCCGATCCCGGTGCGCCCGCGCGATGTCGATCGCGTGGCCCACGCCGGAACCACCTCAGCCTGGAGGTTGCATGGATTTCCGTCTCAGCGAAGATCAGTTGTCGATCCAGTCAGTTGCCCGCGAGTTCGCGCAGAAGCGGATCGCGCCGGTTGCCGCCGAACTCGATCGCAGCGGCGAGTTCCCGCTCGACAACATCCGCGAAATGGGCCAGCTCGGGCTCATGGGCATCGAGGTTCCGGTCGAGTACGGCGGTTCGGGCATGGATCCCGTCGCCTATGCGCTGGCGATGATCGAGATCGGCGCGGCCGACACCGCGCATTCGACGATCATGTCGGTCAACAATTCGCTCTACTGCAACGGCATCCTCAAGTACGGCAACGAGGAGCAGAAACAGAAGTACGTGCGTGCGATCGCGTCGGGCGAGCACATCGGCGCCTATGCGCTGACCGAGCCGCAGTCCGGATCGGATGCCTCGGCGATGCATACGCGTGCCACGCGCAACGCCGCAGGCGACTGGGTCATCAACGGCAAGAAGAGCTGGATCACGTCCGGACCGGTCGCCCGCTACATCGTGCTGTTCGCGATCACGACGCCGGGCATCGGCGCCAAGGGCATCTCCGCGTTCATCGTCGACACCGCGCGCGACGGTTTCCATGCCGGCAAGACCGAGCCCAAACTTGGCATTCGTGCATCGGCCACCTGCGAGATCGAGTTGCGCGACTACGTTTGCCCGGCCGCCGATCTGCTCGGCCAGGAAGGCAAGGGATTCGGCATCGCGATGGGCGTTCTCGATGCGGGGCGCATAGGGATCGCGTCCCAGGCGGTCGGCCTTGCGCGCGCGGCCTATGAGGCGAGCCTCGAGTACGTGCGCGAGCGCAAGGCGTTCGGCCACCCGATCGGATCGTTCCAGATGATCCAGGCCAAGATCGCCGACATGAAATGCAAGCTCGACGCGGCGACCCTGTTGACCTTGCGCGCGGCGTTTGTCAAGGGCGAAACCGAAAAGAACGGCGGTCGCTTCAGCACCGAGGCATCGGTCGCCAAGCTGTTCGCATCCGAAGCGGCAATGTGGATCACCCATCAGGCCGTGCAGATCCATGGCGGAATGGGTTATTCCAAGGAGATGCCGCTCGAGCGCTATTTCCGCGACGCCAAGATCACCGAAATCTACGAGGGCACGAGCGAGATCCAGCGTCTCGTGATCGCCCGCAACGAGACTGGCGTTCGCTAGGAGCCTGCGCGGCAGAAGCCGTCCGGGCTGCAACGGCGCCCTCGCCATCGAGTGTGCCTCTCGTCGAGCTTACATAGCCCCACTATGCG
>Ga0307505_10002690_pt1 | contig 12032 bp, 6 predicted proteins | sample 23_S_MG_FD_202183 | JGI IMG/M metagenome (GOLD analysis project Ga0307505, IMG submission 202183) | Soil microbial communities from Populus trichocarpa stands in riparian zone in the Pacific Northwest, United States - 23_S | ecosystem: Environmental > Terrestrial > Soil > Riparian zone > Trees...
GATCCCTGGAAACGTGGTCGGCATCAAGAGCAGCGAGCCCTCATCGAGCGGAGGCATGAACTCGGACCCGAGCCGCTGAAACATCGGCACGGTCGCGATCATGAGCAGCACCGCAGCCGCGACCACAAGGATCCGAAATCGCACGACCAGCACCGCAATCGGCCTGTAGACCGTGCTCAGAATCCGGCTGACGGGATTGGTCGCCTCGGTACGGAATCGCCCGCGCAGCAGGAGCACCATCAGCGGCGGCGCGAGGGTGATCGAGAGAATCGCGGCGGCAAACATCGCGAAGGTCTTCGTGTACGCGAGCGGCGTAAACAGCTTGCCTGCCTGGCCGGCCAGCGTGAAGATGGGCAGGAAGCTGACGGTGATCAGCATGAGCGAGAAGAAAATCGGCCGGCCGACCTCCTTGCACGCGTCGACCACGATCTGTTTGCGATCCGACTCCGGCGGCGCAGCCGCGAGGCGCACGTGCGCGTTCTCAATCAGCACGATCACCGCGTCGGCCAGCTCGCCGATGGCGATCGCGATCCCGCCGAGCGACATGATGTTGGACGACAGGCCCAGGTACCGAATCCCGATGAACGACATCAGGATGGAAAGCGGCAGGACAATCATCACGATCAGGGCCGATCGTGCGTGGAACAGGAAGACGAGGCAGATGACCGTGACGACGACTGCCTGTTGGATCAGCGTGTTCTTCAAGGTGTTGACAGACCCGAGGATCAGCTCCGACCGGTCATAGGTGGGGATGAGGCGGACACCGTCCGGGAGGCGCAACGTGGCGATCTCGGCCTCGAGCGCCTGAATCACCTGGAGCGCATTCGAGCCGATGCGCATCACGACGATCCCGCCCACCGCCTCGCCCGTACCGTTCCAGTCGGCGGCGCCGCGACGTATCTCCGGCCCGAAGCGGACACTCGCCACGTCACCCAGGCGGATGGGCGTGCCGCCCGCGCCGACGGTCACCACGCTTTGCTCGAGGTCTGCCAGCGTCTTGACATAGCCGCGACCGCGAAGGACGTACTCGCGACCGGCCAGTTCGAGCACGCGGGCGCCGACTTCTGCGTTGGCGTCGCGAACGGATCGCGTGACGTCGGTCAATGTGAGCCCGAAGCCCACGAGCCGATCGGGGTCGACGACGATTTGATACTGGCGTTCGAATCCGCCGAGCGACGCGACTTCCGCCACACCGGCAACGGCCTGCAACGCCGGCCGGACGGTGAAGTCTTGCAGAGCCCGGAGCTCGGCGAGATCCATCGCTCCGGTGTTGTCCTTCAAGACATACTGGTAGACCCATCCCAGGCCGCTCGCGTCGGGACCGAGTGTCGGGGACACATCAGGCGGCAGCAGTTGCTGCACGCGCCCCAACTGCTCGAGCACCCGCGTGCGCGCCCAGTAGATGTCGGTGCCGTCCTCGAAAATCACGTAGGTGAAACTCATCCCGAACATGGAGTACCCGCGTACGGTCGCGGTGCCAGGCGTGCTCTGGAGGGCACGGACCAGCGGATACGTGATCTGGTCCTCGACCAGATCGGGGCTGCGCCCCATCCACTCGGTGTAGATGATGACCTGCGGGTCGGAGAGGTCCGGAAGGGCATCGAGCGGCGTCTTGCGGACGGAGTCCACCGCCCAGAGCGACAGGACCAGCACGGCTCCAAACACCACCCAGCGGTGGCGAACCGATAGTTCAATGATGCGTTCGACCATGGGCCTTTACTCCGGATGCCCGGTGTGGGGGGCGGCCGGAGCCTCGGGCGGCTTCGCGGTTGGCGAGGCGCCCTCAGGCTTCTCCATGGCCCCCATATCGTGCCCACCCATGGCGCCCGTCGCGCGCAGCCGGCTTTCCGAATCCAGTAGGAAGACGCCCGCGGCCACGATCCGTTCACCCTCCTTCAGGCCGGTGCGGACCTCGACCCGGTCAGCCAGTTGCACGCCGAGCGTGACCGCCCGCGGTTCGAACCGATCACCGCTCGCGACAAAGACGTGCTGCTGCAACCCGGTGTCGACTACGGCGTCACGCGGAACGGTGATCACCTGGGCTCCGGCCGATTCAAAGGCGACGGTGCCGTAGAGCCCCGGTCTGAGGGTTCCGCCGGGATTCGCCGCCGAGAGGCGGACACGCAAGGTACGCGTGCGTTCGGTGAGGGTTGGGTAGACGAAGTCGATACGCGCCGAAAACGGCGCGCGGCCGGAGGCCGGAAAGTCGAGCTGCGCCCGCGTGCCGACGCGCACCGCTGGAATATTCGCCTCGGGCACTTCGGCCAGAATCCACACGCGCGACAGGTCGGCAATCGTGAGCAGCGTCGTCGAGGGATCCACGGAGGTGCCCACCGTGACGCCTCGGTTCACGACCACGCCACTTCTGGGGGCGGCCACGGTGAACAGGCGCTTCGGTTCGCCCGCCTGCTCGATCGCGTCAATGTCCGCCGGCGTCATCCCGAGGACGGTCAGACGCGTGCGACCGCCGGCGACCACGACGCTGGTGATGCCCGAGGCCGACGTCGCCTTCCGGATGGCCAGGTACTCCGTTTGGGACGAGAAGAGTTCCTGGGAGAAGATCCGTGCGAGCGGCTGACCCGCAACAACCATCTCGCCCGTGGTGTTGACGTCGAGTTGTTCGACCCATCCCGACACTCGGGTGTGCACGTGCGAGATCCGCGATTCGTCCGGCACCACGGTGGCGACGGCGCGAACCTCCTCCGTCAGCGATTCGCGCGTGACCACCTCGAGGCGGATGTCGAGTTGCTGCAGCGTCGACGCGGTGACGTCGATCGGCACACGGTCGTGAGTCGATCCGGAGCCAGTGGTCCCGACGGCGGCCGGCATGTCCATCGGGGTGGCCGGCTGTGCGCGTGGCGCGAATGGCCACGCCTCGCGGGAGTGTTGCGCCCACAGGGTGACGGTGAACACCGCAGCCGTCACCACGACAGCGGCCATGGGCGCCGCGAATCGATGAAGTCTGGTGAAGGGTCTCATTTGATGATTGCCTCGTACGATCCAATGGCGCGCCCGAGGCGTGCCCATGCAAGACCAAGCTCGGTGTCAGCCGCAATCAGGTCGGCCTGGACCAGCCACAGCGCCTGCACGGCTTCAATCACGCTGACGAGCGGCAACTGGCCCGAGGCGTAGCCCGCGACGGCCGGTTCGATCACCAGCCGCGCCCGCGGTAGCACGTCGCTGTTGAGCGCCGCCTGCCGATCGCGGGCGGCCTGGAGCTGGTTGACGGCGACCGCCGCGTCGCCCTCGATCATTCGGGTCATCGCCTGCAGGTCCGCTGCGGACATGGCGCGCATCGCCTGCGCCTCGGCGACGCCCGCGCGCAGCTTCCCGCGCCAGATCGGAAGGCTGATGCCCACCATCGCCATCCAGCCTCGGCCCTCGGCCATCGTGTAGGCCGGTCCGGTGCGGATGGTTGCCATCGGGCGGTACATGTCGCGCATCACCTGCACCTCCGCCTCGGCGCGCGCAATCTCAGCACGCCCGGCCACGAGTTCGGGCCGCGAGGTCAGCGCTGTCTTGATGGCAATCCAGGAAGGAATCGGCAGCGCGAATGCGAGTGGAATGAGCGTGGGCACAGGCAAGTCGGCGTCCAGGGCGAGGCTTGCATTGAGCATCGCCCCCGCGCCCCGCACTTCCGCGACAAGCGCCTTCGCGAAGGCTTCAAGTCGCGCCACTTCGACCTCGGCGCGCAACACGTCGGCCTGGGGAGCGGTCCCGCCCGCGTAGCGCGCGTTCGCCGCGGTCACGACATCCCGCGCGAAACCGATCTGTTCTGCGACCAGCGCCGCCGTCCGACGTCGCTCCTGCAGCATCAGGAAGGCGTTGGCGGCCTGGATTCCCACGTCCAGCGTCGCCCGGTTCGCGTCGGCACGCAGCCGATCCACGTCCGCCAGCGCAGACGCACGCCGGTGACGGCGCAGGCCGGATAGCGGAACCTGTTGTTCGACCGTGACACTGACGTCCGCGCCTCCGCCCATGAAGGGCAGGTGATCGAGTGACGGCGACACCATCGGATCCGCGAGTGCGGACACGATGGCCGGCCGCGCCTCGCCGGCACGGACGCGGGCGCGCGCCGCCTGGATTTCGTCCCGCCGCTCGCCTGCGAGCTGAACGACAGCGCCGAGGCTCAGGGGCGACGGAAGGGCGATCGGAGCCTGGGCGGCGGCGGTCGACGGGCGCCCGACCACACACAGCGCCAAGGCCCACACGGCTGGACGCCGCAGGGAACAGATCATCACAGTCTCCACCGAACACGGACTTACGCCAGGCCGGCGACGTGGGCGGCCCGGCGCAGATCCGGTGCAGCTACTTGGCGGTGGACGCCTGGTCTTTGTGCATGGAGGCGGCTGTTCTTGCCTCCTTGGCCGACTCGCGAAGCTGGGCGGCGACCTTGTCGTGCGCAGTCGCTTGCCCAGCAGAAGCGGTGACCTTCGTCAGCCCTCTCCACGTCTTTGCATACGCCGCGTGGTCTGCGGCCTCGCGGTCGTAGCGGGTCGCGAGCGACGCGAAGTACGACTCCAGCGTGCGATGGTCGGCTGCGGTCTCCGCGTTGGCGGCAAGCCTGGCCAGTTCGGAATCGGCCGGACTCCGCGCTTCGAGCCGCGCGGCGCTAGCCAGGGCCCCAGCCGCGCTACCCGCCAACTTGCTGTGGTACGCCGACACCTCTCGTAAGGTCGCCGCCGATTCCAGGCTACGGCTTGCGATCTGCTTGCAGTGGGACGTCATGCTCACGGCCACAATCTTGGTGCTGCCGGCATAGGCTTGCTGCATCGACGTGTGGCGCTTCGCATCAGCCGCCTGCTCGTCAGCCAGGGCAGCAAAGTGCGCACCGAGACGGGCGTGATCCGCGGGCTGGGCCCGCGAGATGAGCTGAGTAACCTCAGGCGCGCTCAGGCGGCTGGACGGTTTGTCTTGGGCGACCAGGCTCGACGCGACGGCCAGAGCCGCGAATGCGGGAAGGACAAAGAAACGGACGGCGGATGTTCTCATGACGGACCAACCTCTCTTCGTGACCGAAGTCACTGTGAAATCAAAAATCCCCGAGCGCGTGCTGCTTGCGCGCAAGTCATTCCTCGTGTCGTGGAACGGGTGCCGCGAGCGGACGGTCCTGATGCAGACCGGCTGCGGCAGAGGGATCTAGATTCGAAGGGCGGTTGTGAGGGGTCGTTTCTGGAGTGACCACCGCCGCTCGGCCTGCCCGGGTTGGGCGTTGGCTGTCAGCCGAGCGACGTAGCGGGGTACCAAAATGGCATGGACGGCGTCAGGAGTAGCGGTGGCGCGCAGTCCGTCCTCTCGGAGGAATGCACCGACGCTGATCACCTCATGGTCGCAGCTGCCGCCAGTAAGGCTCGTCGGGTGGGTCGATGCCTCGCCGTGGCAGCCCGTTGCGGCAGCCACCTGCGGGTCACACCAAACCTTGCACAGCAGCCCGGCGTTCTGCCCAACTGCCAGCGTCAGCACGATTGAAAGTGCAACAGCTCGAAACACGTGATGCTCAGTTTTGTGAACTAGCAAAAGGGCCGCCAACGACCCGCGGCCAGTATATTCCAAGAACGATTTGCGTATAGCGACCGTACTTAGAACGCCGTACCGACGCTGTTCCGAACAACACAGACGCCGGTTGCCAATGGATGGGCGCTGCCGAGCCGGGAAATTTCTCGCGCAGGGTCAAAAAGTCCTCGGCCGCCATTGCGTGGGAGGCGGCGTTTGACATGCCCCGCCAGCATCCCGCATCCTAGCCACGTGACGTGGGCACTCCAGCACGCGGCGGTCCTGGTTCTTGCGCTGGCGACAGCCGCCGGAAACCTGGCTGAATGCGGCGGATGGCAGGGAACTCCCGAGGCCCGGATGGCGTGCTGCGCCGAGGGCGTCGAGTGCCCGATGCACGGGCGCGACCGTGATGGCGGCGCCAGCCGCCAGATGTCGCAGGCGGCAGCAGATGCCTGCTGCGCGTCCTCGGAGGATCAGGATGCCACGTCCTCGGCGACCTACGTCCTGGCGGCGACCGAAGCGGTGAGCGTCGAGACGTTCCCGGCTTTGGCCCTTGCAGCCTCGCAGCCGATTCTCGTGCCGGCCGAGTCGCCACCTCCACCACGCTCGATTTCTCGGCACCTGTTCCTGTCCGTCTTCCTGGTCTAGCCAAGACCGTCGTCGTGTGTCCGCCCGGATCGTCGTCCGGGTCGTGATGACGCGCGCGTATGCGCGCCCGAACATGACGGATGTCTTCGCATGATCAGTGCACTCATCGACCTCGCGCTTCGCTATCGCGGCCTCGTCGTCGTCCTGTACGTCGGCCTCGGCGGATGGGGGTGGTGGGCGCTTGGCGCCACGCCCATCGACGCCATCCCAGACCTGTCCGACAACCAGGTGATCGTGTTCACCGACTGGACCGGCCACAGCCCGCAGGAGGTGGAGGACCAAGTCACCTATCCCCTGACGACGACCCTTCAGGGGCTGGCGGGCGTCCGTGCGGTCCGTTCGCAGTCGGCCCTCGGCTTCTCGATGACCTACGTGGTCTTCGAAGACGACGTCGATCTCTACTTCGCGCGGGCGCGTGTCCTGGAGCGTTTGAGCCTCGTCGCGCGTAGGTTGCCACCGGGTGCCGAAACGACGCTCGGTCCAGATGCCACTGGTGTCGGACACGTCTTCTGGTACACGCTGGAAAGCCCCACGCACTCTCTTCGCGAACTGCGCAGCCTGCAGGACTGGTTCGTCCGCTATCAATTGAACGCCGTACCGGGCGTCGCCGAAGTGGCGTCGGTTGGCGGGCGCGTCCAGCAGTACCAGATCGACGTCGATCCCAATCGCCTCCGCGCGTACTCCGTGCCGCTCAGCGCGGTGATCTCGGCGGTTGGTGCCAGCAACCTCAATGTCGGCGGCAACGTGCTGGAGTCGAACGGCGCCTGGCTGATCGTTCGCGGCGTGGGGCTGATTGAGTCCGTGGACGACGTGAGACGGATTGTGGTCGGGTCGTCGAACGGTGTGCCCGTGTATGTCGAGCAAGTCGCCGACGTTCACATCGGCGATGCGTTCAGGGTGGCGTCGCTCGTCAAGGGGACCCGCGAAGCCGTAGGTGGTGTGGTGGTGGCACGGACCGGCGTGAACACGAAGGCCGTCATCGACGCCGTCAAAGCCCGGATTGCGCAGATTCAACCGGGGCTGCCGGCGGGCGTGTCCATCGTGCCGTTCTACGACCGATCCACCCTCATCGACCAGGCCGTGGTGACGCTGCGGACAGCGCTCCTGGAGGAGATCGTCCTCGTGACCCTGGCGCATGTGGTGTTCCTGATGCACCTGCGTTCGATCCTAATCGTCACCCTGCCGCTCCCGCTGGCCGTGCTTGCCTCGTTCCTGGGCATGTATTACGCGGGCATCTCCTCCAACATCATGAGCCTGGCGGGCATCGCGATCGCCATCGGCGTTCTGGTCGACGCCGGCATTGTCGTCACCGAGAACGCGTTTCGACAGATTGAGCGGCGCGGCATCGATCCGCGCGACCGGCAGGCGGTGGGCGAAGCCGTTCGCGACGCCAGTCGGCTCGTGGGCCGGCCGGTGTTCTTCTCGATGGCGATCATCCTGCTGGCGTTCGTGCCCGTCTTCGCGTTGACGGGCCAGGAGGGCAAGCTCTTCCACCCCCTTGCCTTCACCAAGACCGTCGCTGTGCTGGCGGCCACGCTCATCTCCCTCACGCTCGTGCCGGTCCTGTGCACGTTCCTGCTGGGCGGCAGGTTTCGCGCGGAGGAGGCGAACCCGGTGATGCGAATCCTGCGGCGCCTTTACCGGCCGGTGCTCGAGGGGGCACTCGCGCATCGCTTTGTGACGCTTGCGCTGGCCGGCCTGCTGTTCGGAGGCGCGCTGGTGGTCGGACGCGGTATCGGCAGCGAGTTCATGCCGGCGCTCAACGAGGGCGACCTGATGTTCATGCCGATCGCCGACCCCAGCATCTCGCTCGAGGAGAACACGCGGATCGCCGCTCGCCAGAACGGCGCCCTGCTGGCGTTCCCCGAGGTGGTGTCGGTGGTGGCCAAGGTGGGACGCGCGGACACCTCCACGGACCCGGCGCCGCTCAACATGACCGAGACGATCGTCCGACTGAAGCCGAGGGCGGAGTGGCGCCCCGGACTCACGCTGGATGCGCTCCGAGGAGAGATGAGCCGCGCCGTGCAACTCCCCGGCGTGTCCACCATCTGGACGATGCCCATCATCAACCGCATCGACATGCTGACCACGGGCATCCGATCGGAGGTCGGCGTGAAAGTGTTCGGCACCGACTTGGCCACCCTGGAAGATCTGGCGCGCCGGGTTGCCACCGTCGTTCGTGGGGTTCGAGGCGCCAGCAACGTGTACCCCGAGCAGGTCACGAGCGGGCAATACCTCAACATCGAGGTGGACCGTACGGCAGCGGCTCGCTACGGCATCGGTGTAGGCGACATCCAACAGGTCGTAGCCCATGCGGTGGGCGAGACCACCCTCACCATGACCATCGAGGGGCGGCAGCGGTTCCCCGTCCGTGTCCGGTACGCCGAGCCGTACCGCGTCGACCCGGAGGCGCTTCGAACGGTGCTGGTGGCGGCACCGGGGGGCACCCAGGTCCCGCTCGGTCAGCTCGCCCGGATCTCGCACGCGCGCGGCCCCGCGATGATCACGTCCGAGAACGGGCTACTCCTGGCCACGGTGCTGCTCAACGTCCAGGCCCGCGACGTCGGCGGCTTCGTTGAAGAGGCGCGGGCGGCCGTGGCGGGTGGTGTCACGATGCCCGCCGGCTACTACATCGAGTGGAGCGGACGATGGGAGAACCAGGAACGGGCGCGCCAGCGGCTCCAGATCGTCGTGCCGATCGTGCTCCTGGTGATCTTCGTGCTTCTGTACCTGACCTACGGGTCGGTGGTCGACGCGGCGCACGTACTGCTGGCCGTGCCGTTTGCCCTCAGCGGAGGCGTCTATCTCCTGTGGTGGCTCGGCTACAACTTCTCCGTGGCGGTCTGGGTGGGGTTCATTGCCCTCTTCGGAACGGCTGTGCAGACGGGCATCGTGATGACCATCTACCTCGAGGAGGCGGTCGAGCGGAAGCAGCGCGAGCTGGGCGGTCGCCTGACGCGCGCGGCCTTGAGGGAGGCCGTCATCGAGGGGGCGCTCCTGCGCCTCCGACCGAAAGTGATGACCGTTTCCACGGTGGTCGCGGGCTTGTTACCGATCATGTGGACGACCAGCGTGGGCGCGGAGGTGATGAAGCCGCTGGCCACGCCGGTGCTGGGCGGCATGGTGTCGTCGCTCCTGCACGTGCTGATCGTCACGCCAGTGCTCTTCTATTGGATTCGCGAGCGCCGGCTGAACGTGCCGCTCGAGGCCGTGGCCGTGGCGGCGTCGCAGTCGGCTGGTTCGCCGGTCTTGCGGCGGCGCCTTGTTGTGCTGGCGGTGGTCGGGGCCGTCGCTGTCGTGGGCGCGGCCGCGCTGTGGAAAGCCGCGGGCCGCGGCGAAGGCGTCCCGGCCCCGCTCGACGCGAAGGTGATCCAGACCGTGCGCTCGGGCGATGTCGACATCGTCCTTCTTGCGGATGCCGGCTCACTGCGTCAAGGGCGGAACAGTTTCTTCATCGAGTTTCGGCGCGCTGGCGGCACGACGCTGGTCGATGTCGGCACCGTTCGGGCCACCGCGAACATGTCGATGCCGGGGATGGTGATGTCGAGCGGGCTGCAACTGGAGCCGACGGGTGTGGTGGGCCGCTTCGCGGCCACCGCGGAGTTCGGCATGGCCGGAGCCTGGCAGATGGCCATCGAGTGGGAAGGTCCCGCCGGTCGGGGTTCGGTGAGCTTCGAAGGGGGTGTGCAGTGAGCGGACGACCGACGATGACCTTGGTGGCCGTGGCGGTGATGGTGGGGTGCTGGGCGCCCGCGTACGCTCAGGCGCCGGTCGCGCCGGCACCGCCCACGTCATCCCGCTTCGCCGACCCCGTGAACGGCCTGTCCTTGGAGGACGCCATCGCCCGCGCGTTGGAGCGCGAGCCCTCGCTTCGCGCGGCGCGGAGTCAGATCGACATGGCGCGCGGCGACCGCCTTCAGGCTGGCCTTCGACCGAATCCGTCCGTCGCCTTCGAGCGGCGGGGTGAGCCCAGCGGCTCGGACTCCCTGACCATGGCCACGGTGGACTGGCCACTGGACGTGTTCAGCCGGCCCGGACGGACGGCCGTGGCCGACGCTCAAGTCTCCGCCGCCTCGTTTGCCGTGGCGGATCGCGAGCGCCGGCTGGCCGCCGATGTGCGGACGCGGTACGGCGAGGTGCTGGTGGCCCTGCGGGACTTGGACGTTCTCGATTCCCTGGTGGACGCCACGCGGCGGCAGCGCGACGTCATGGCCTCGAGAGTCGCTGAAGGCGCGTCGCGTCCCTTGGACCGGGACCTGCTCGAAGTCGAGGTGCAGAGGCTCGAAGCGGATCGGCTGCTGCAGGTGGGCCAGGCGGAGGCAGCGCTCGTGGAGCTCGGCCGCCTGCTCGGTATGGCTGTTGGCACTCCCCTCACCGTTCGGGACAGCTTGGACCGCCTGGTGGACGTTGAACCAGCGGCATGGCCCTCCAGCGATGGGGAGGCGGTGTCGCGGCGACCGGACGTCCGCGAAGGGGAGGTCCGCGTCGGCCTGGCTGCGGCCACGACGGACCTGGCGCAGCGGGACGGGCGACCGGCTCTGAGCGTGTATGGCACGTACATGCGGATGGATACCGGTTTTCCTCAGCTGGGTTTCGCTGCCAACGGCGGCACAGAGCGCGTGCACGACGTATTTCACTATGTGGCCGGCGGCATCCGGGTGACCCTGCCGATCCAGAACCGAAACCAAGGCGCGGTGGCAACCGCGCAAGCACAGCACAGCGGCGCACAGGCGGCCCTCGCCGCCACCAGGCTGTCAGCGGAGACCGAGTTGGCCTCGGCCCGCGCCAGAGACGGTCGCGCTCGGGAAGCGGTGCAGGTGTATCGGGCCAGGCTGCAGGCGCTGGCGCAGCAGAACCTGTCCATCGTGCAACAGAGCTACGAGCTTGGGCGCCTGACGCTCTTCGACGTCCTTGCGGAACAGCGTCGGTATCTCGACGTGGAACGTAGCTATACAAGGGCGTTGCAGGCTGCGTTCGAGTCGCGGACGTCGGTGGGGCTGGCGAGAGGAGACGTGCGATGAGTGGAACCGTCAGCGTTGGGCGAGGTGTGATCGTGGCCGCTGCCGTCGGTTTGCTGGTCGCGGGATCGGCGGCGACGCTGCTGTGGCTGCGCGTGGGCGTCAGGCCTGCGCAGGCGCCGGTCGTGACCGGCCAGACTGCGACGATGCCAGGTATAGAGGCCCGCCAGGCATCTGCCCAGCCCGTCGAAACGGTCGTGCCCCTGACCCAGGAAGCGATCGAGCGTGCGGGCATCGTCGTCGCTCCAGTCACACGCGGCGACGGCTCGTCGCCCATCCGCGTCACCGGCGTCGTCGAGCCAAACGGCTACCGGCGCGTCGTCGTGACGCCGCTGGTCGCGGGACGCGTAACCCAGGTGTCGGCTGAACTCGGCCAGCTGGTACGCCGTGGGCAGTCGATGGCGACGATCTACAGTCCCGACCTGGTTGACGCGCACGCGCGGCTCCAATCGGCGCGCGCGGTGCTCGAGGCCCACGACCGGGAGCTGCAGCGGACGGAAAAACTGGTCGCGATTGGCGCGGCCAGCCGCCAGGAACTGGAACGCATTCACGCCGAACACACGGCACAGGTCACGCTGGTCGACAGTGCCCGGGCCCGGCTCGAATTGCTGGGCGTCTCGACTACTGCAGCAGCGCCGATTGACCAGTCGTCCCTCGTCGGAACAGCGAACGTCACGGCGCCGATCGACGGTACGGTGATCGAGCGTACGGCCAACGTGGGCCTGAACGTGGACTCGGGCACGCCGGTCTTCACCGTGGCCGACCTGTCCACTGTGTGGGTGATGGCTGACCTGCACGAGCAGGACTTTGCGCTGCTGCGTGTGGGCACCAATGCCACAGTGACCCTTCCGGCCAATCCCGGTGTCCAGTTGA
>Ga0307505_10002691_pt1 | contig 12031 bp, 9 predicted proteins | sample 23_S_MG_FD_202183 | JGI IMG/M metagenome (GOLD analysis project Ga0307505, IMG submission 202183) | Soil microbial communities from Populus trichocarpa stands in riparian zone in the Pacific Northwest, United States - 23_S | ecosystem: Environmental > Terrestrial > Soil > Riparian zone > Trees...
CCCGCCCCGGGGGTGGGGGGGGGGGGCCGGGGCTCCGGGGGGGGGGCGGCGCCCCCCCACGCGGCAAAACGCTGCGGCCCCCTCTCCCAACCCTCTCCCCTGAAGGGGAGAGGGCTTTCAAGTGGGCCAAGCTTTGTTAGACTGAGCAACGATACGCCGCCCGAAGGAGAGTCGGGCCGCGACGGGAGACGACCGATGACCAAGCTGCCGAGCCGCCTGCACCACACGGCTTATGTGACCAAGGATCTCGAGGCGACGCGCCACTTCTACGAGGACATTCTCGGCCTGCCGCTGACCGCCACCTGGTGCGAGAAGGATTTCCTGTTCGGCAAGGACCGCACCTACTGCCACTGCTTCTTCGGCATCGGCGACGGCGGCGCGCTGGCGTTCTTCCAGTTCGCCGACCCCGAGGACCAGGCGCAGTTCGGGCCCGAGATGCCGGCGACGCCGTTCGTCCACCTCGCGCTCCACGTCGACAAGGAGACCCAGACCGAGCTCGAAGGGCGGATCAAGGCCGCCGGACTCGAGGCGACCTACACGCTCGAGCACGGCTATTGCCGCTCGGTCTACGTGGTCGATCCCAATGGCATGACGGTCGAGTTCACCTGCGACGACCCGCGCGCGGCGGGCGGCGACGAAGAGCGCAAGGCGAAGGCGCACAGCGAGCTCAAGCGCTGGCTCGGCGGCGACCACACGACCAACAACGAATTCCGCCACGAAGAAGCGGCGTAAGCGCCGACACTGCAATCCCCCCTCCCCAGCGGGGAGGGGTTTGGGGGCGGGGGAGCGCGTCGCAGGCGCGCGTCGACATCGAGACGCCGAACACCCCCACCCAACCCTCCCCCTCAAGGGGGAGGGCTTTCTGAGAGGATGTCCCGAATGCTGCTCCCCACCTCGCTGGTCGGCTCCTACGCCCAGCCCGACTGGCTGATCGACCGCGAAAAGCTCGCCGGCCGCTTCCCGCCGCGCACCCGCGTGAAGGAGCTGTGGCGCGTGCCCGAGCAATGGCTCGAGCAGGCGTGGGACGACGCCACGGTCTATGCGATCGCCGAGCAGGAGCGCGCCGGGCTCGACATCGTCACCGACGGCGAGATGCGGCGCGAATCGTACTCGAACCGCTTCGCCACCGCGCTCGACGGGGTCGACATGGACAACCACGGCACCGCGCTCGACCGCAGCGGCGAGCCGGTCCCGGTGCCGCGGGTGGTGGGTGAGATCAGCCGCCGCCACGCGGTGCAGGTGCGCGACGTGCAGTTCCTGCGCGAGCACGCTTCGCCCGAAAAGAAGATCAAGATCACCGTGCCCGGCCCGTTCACGATGGCGCAGCAGGCACAGGACGATTTCTACAACGATCCCGAAGCGCTCGCGGTCGCCTATGCCGGCGCGGTCAACGCGGAGATCAAGGACCTGTTCGCCGCCGGCGCCGACGTGGTCCAGCTCGACGAGCCGTACATGCAGGCGCGGCCGGACAAGGCGCGGGCGTACGGCCTCAAGGCGCTCGAACGCGCGCTCGAAGGGGTCGAGGGGACCACCGCGCTGCACATCTGCTTCGGCTACGCGCACCTGATCCACGAGCGGCCCGAGGGCTACAGCTTCCTGCCCGAGCTTTCGGCGAGCGAGGTGCAGCAGATCTCGATCGAGACCGCGCAGTCGCACCTCGACACCGCGGTGCTCGCGACGCTGCCGGGCAAGACGATCATTCTCGGCGTGCTCGACCTGTCGACGCACGAGGTCGAGACGCCGGACGTGGTGGCGGAGCGGATCCGCCGCGCGCTGCCGCACGTGCCGGCCGAGAAGGTGATCGTCGCGCCCGACTGCGGGCTCAAGTACCTGCCGCGCGAGGTCGCCTTCGGCAAGATGAAGGCGATGGCCGAGGGCGCGGCGATCGTGCGCGCGGAGCTGGCGTGAGCTTCAGGACCACGCACACCGGCAGCCTGCCGCGGCCGCAGGACCTGCTCGACCTGATGTTCGCCCGCGAGGGCGGCGAGGCGGTCGACGAGGGCACGCTCGACGAAGCGATCGAGCGCGCCACAGCCCATGTGCTCGACCGGCAGAAACAGGCCGGAATCAGCGTGCTCGGCGATGGCGAGATGTCGAAGCCGAGCTATGCGACCTACATCAAGCATCGCCTTGCCGGCTTCGGCGGCGAGGCGGGGCAGTACGAGTTCGAGGACCTCGAGCAGTTCCCCGGCGCCAAGGCGCGGGTGTTCGGCGACACCGGCCGCGCCCGGCGCAGCGCGCCGGCGTGCACCGCGCCGATCGAAGTGATCGACATGGACGCGCCGCGCGAGGACGCCGAGCGGCTCACCCGGCTGGCCGGCGGGCACGAGACGTTCATGAGCGCCGCCTCGCCCGGCGTGACCGCGCTGTTCTTCCCCAACCGGTTCTACGCCAGCGACGAGGAGTACGTGTTCGCGCTCGCCGAGGGGCTGCGCCACGAATACGAGACGATCGCCAGTGCCGGAATCACGCTGCAGGTCGATTGCCCCGACCTCGCGATGGGCCGCCACGTGCAGTTCACCGACCTCTCGCTCGACGAGTTCCGCAAGCGGATCGGGATGAACGTCGCCGCGCTCAACCACGCGTTGCGCAACGTCCCGGCCGAGCAGCTGCGGATGCACCTGTGCTGGGGCAACTACCCCGGCCCGCACACCTGCGACGTCGACTTGGGCGACATCGCCGACATCGTCTGGAGCGCGAAGCCGCAGACCGTGCTGCTCGAAGGCGCCAACCCGCGCCACGCGCACGAGTTCGCGTATTTCGAGGAGCACGAGCTGCCCGACGGCAAGGTGCTGTGCCCCGGCATGATCGAACCGCAATCGCCTTACGTCGAGCATCCCGAGCTGATCGCGCAGCGCATCGGCCGCTACGCCGACCTGCTCGGCCGCGAGCGGGTCCTGGCCGGGGTCGACTGCGGCTTCTCGGTCCACGCCGGCAGCGGCGCCCTCGATCCCGAGGTGGTCTGGGCCAAGCTGGCAGCGCTCGCCGAAGGCGCGGCGATCGCTTCGGCACGCTACTGGTAAGAACCGTTCCCGCCAGCTAGCACTGCCGCGGCGTGCGGGTGTGGCGGAATGGTAGACGCCGGGGACTTAAAATCCCCTGGGCCTTGCCCGTGCCGGTTCGAGTCCGGCCACCCGCACCATATCCCGACGACCGCCGGCCCGACCGGCAGCACGTGCGGCCCGGTCTGTGCGCCATATTCGCCTGCGCGGTATTGCCTAGGACCGGCAAAGGGATTCGTTGGTTACCGCGCCGTTAGAGTCTCTGCCGGGATGCGGCGCCACCCGACAGGTCCGCGTCCCGGGCGCGGCCGTATCCTCGCGTGAGGATCGGCCCGGAACCGGGGACATCGCATGGTGGAGACACCGGCTCCCGGCTTCGCCAGCGCCCCATCGCAAGGAAGGGCGACCAGGCATGACCCACGACCGCCACCGTTCGAGGCCCATCGCCGGCGTGGCGGCGCGCCGCCCGCAGCTGGCCGGCGACGCCGTTCGCGACATCCTCGATCGGGCCGACTCCTACTCGATCTGGAACGGCGAAACCGACCGGCGCCACGCGCCGCGCTTCGCGCTGCTGATTCGCGCGGCCAAGCTGACCAGTGCCGACGCCGAATTCCTCTGCGTGGTGCGCGACGCCTCCGAAGACGGGGTCAGCGTTCGCCTGTTCCATCCACTGCCCCTGCGCGTCGAGCTGACGCTCGAGATGCCCAACGGCGATCGCTACCCGCTGCGGCGGGTGTGGGAAGAAGAGGACAGCGCGGGCTTCCGTTTCCGCGAGCCGGTCGAGCTCGACCGGATCATCGAAGGGCCGAGCCAGTTCCCGCGCCGGCCGGTGCGCGTCCGGATCGAGGTGCCGTGCTTCCTGCTGCTCGGCAGCCGGCGCGTCCGCGCGATGATCGGCAATCTCTCGCAGCAGGGCGCGCTGATCCGGACGCAGGAGTACCTTTCGCTGGTCCAGCGCATCAGGGTCGCGGTCGACGGCCTGCCCGAGATCGCCGCCCGGGTCTGCGGGCGCGAGCGCGACTGCTACGGCCTGAGCTTCGAGGACACGTTCCAGTTCGCCGAGCTGGCCGCGCTCGCGTTCGATCTCCAGCGCCAGCGCGCGACGATCCCCGTCAGGCCGGGCGGAACCGCATAGCGAGGCCGTTCATGCAGTAGCGCAGGCCGGTCGGTCGCGGCCCGTCGCGGAACACGTGGCCAAGGTGTCCGCCGCAATCGGCGCAGTGCACCTCGGTGCGCGGATAGCCGAGCTTGAAGTCGGTCGAGGTGCCGACTGCGCCCGGCAGCGGGCGGTAGAAGCTCGGCCAGCCGGTGCCGCTGTCGAACTTGGTCTCGCTCGCGTAGAGTTCGTTGGCGCAGCCGGCGCAGACGAACGTGCCCGCGCGCTTCTCGCGGTCGAGCGGCGAGCTGAACGGGCGCTCGGTGTCCTCCTCGCGCAGCACGGCGTACTGCGCCGGGGTGAGCCGGCGGCGCCATTCGGCCTCGGTGTAGGCGACCCTGAAGGTCTTGGCCTCGGCCGGGCTGCCGCAGGCGGCGAGCACCGGAGTGGCGAGGCCCGCGGCGAGCCAGCCGAGCGCGCCCCTGCGATCGGTTGGGCGGCGGGATTGCGGTCGATCGAGCATGGCCTGGATCCTACCTCGAGAGCTTCCAACCTCGGCTGAACAATCTAGGCCCGCGGAGCGCCCGCCGCAACCGGGGCCGCCGCGCGCTGCCAGGGCCTGCGCCGCTTGCCGCCTTGCGGGCCCGACTTCATCACCCGCTTGCGGAACAGCGCGGCGCCGAGCCGGATCGACAGCGCGACCCAGAGCACCTGCCAGCCGAGCGCGAGCGCGTGCGGCCAGATCGCTTCGTCCTGCGCCGCGCGGGCGAGCATCGCGAACGGCGAACTGAACGGGAAGGCGATCGCCGTCCATTCCATCCACCCGCCCCGGTCGCTGACTGCGAGCGTGGCGAACAGGAACAGGAACACCTGCAGCATCGTCACCGGCATCGACAGCGTCTGCACCTCGCGCACCGTGCTCGCGAGCGAGCCGACCGCGAGGAACACGGCGCCGAGCAGCAGGTAGGCCATCGCGAAATACGCCACGCCGAGCGAGAGGAACAGCGGCCAACCGACGCCGGGCTCGGGCAGGTTGCCGAGGTCGAGCGCGCCGCCGAACAGGTTCTCGATGCCCGGAAGGCCGAGCAGCCCGCCGATCGCCGCGGTCCACACCGCGATGCCGACCAGCGAGACCCCCAGCATCGCGAACAGCTTGCCGAGGAACACCGCGTCCATCGGGATCGCCGCGGCGAGGATCTCGATGATCTTGTTGGCCTTCTCCTCGACGAGGTTCGACAGCACCATGCCCGCGAGCAGCATGGTCAGCAGGAACAGGATGACCTGGCCGGCCTGCGCGGTGCGCATGCGCGCGCGGGTATCGCTGGCGCCGCTGGTGGCGACGGTCTCGGAACGCACCTCGGGATAGGCGGAGGGCGCCGAGCGCTCGGCGGTCGCGGCGATCAGTGCGATCGGCCCGGTCCACCACTGGCGCTCGGCCGTCGCCGTCAGCACGGGGGCAGCGGGCGTGCCGGTGAGCACGCCGCCGAGGTTGCCCTCGCGCCGTTCGAGGACGCCGCGCGCGTCGAAGCTCTCGTCCGGGCCGAGCCGCTCGAGCACGACCATTTCGGGCACCGCCGGCCCGAGCTGACCGGCAAGCAAACTGCGCGCAGCGAGCATGCGATCAACGTCGCCGGACAGCATGGCCACCCCGACCTGCGGCGCAACCGTGCTGCTTTCGACACGCTGGCCAATCCCGCCGGCCAGCGCACCGACGGCGAGCGGGAACAGCGGGCCGAGCAGGAAGAAGATGAACGCGCGGCTGAACAGGATCGCGCTGAAGTCGCGCCGGGCGATGACCCATGCGGCCTTGAGCAGAGGCAGGCGTTCTGCGCTCATCGGCGGACCCCCGGCGAGCGTCCCCTTCGGCTGGCTGGACAAGCCAGCCGCTCAGGACAGGCTTCGACAGGCTCAGCACGAGCGGGTGTGGTTACGGGCCTGATCCGCTCGCCCTGAGCTTGTCGAAGGGTCATTGTGCGGGCTCCTCCCCGGCTTCGAGCGCCTTGGCCGCCGCGGCGCCGGCGATGGCGACGAAGGCGTCGTGCAGCCCGGCGCGCTCGATCGACAGCGAGAGGATGCCGGCGTCGCCTTCGATCAGCGCGCGCAGCAGCGGCTCGATGCCGCTGTCGGGGAGCGGGAAGGACCAGATCGCGCCTTCGTGGCGCGCCGAAGCCGGCAGCGCCGCGCGCCACGGCCCGTCGGGGTTGCGCGTCTCGAGCCGGACCTGCGCCGGGATGCGGTCGCGCGCCGCGTCGACCGAGCCGGCGTAGGGCACCTTGCCCGCGGCGATGATCGCCACGCTGTCGCACAAGCGCTCGGCGTGAGCGATGACGTGGGTCGAGAAGATCACCGTGGTGCCCTTCCCGGCGAGGCTCCTGATCAGGCGTTCGAGCTTGCCCTGGTTGAGCGCGTCGAGGCCGGAGAACGGCTCGTCGAGGATCACCAGCCGCGGTTCGTGCACCAGCGTGCCGAGCAGCTGGACCTGCTGCGCCATGCCCTTGGACAGCTGGCGGATCTGCCGGTCGGGCGGAAGCCCGTTGGCCTCGAGCAGCGCGCGGCCGCGTTTGCGCCCTTCGGCGAGCGGCAGCCCGCGCAGCGCGCCCATGAAGGCGATCGCCTCGCAGGCCTTCATCGACGGATAGAGCCCGCGCTCCTCGGGCAGGTAACCGATCTGCCGGGCGATATCCCGCGGGTTGGCGTGGCCGAGCACGCGCCGCGCGCCGCTGTCGGGCTCGATGATCCCGAGCAGCATCCGCAGCGTGGTGGTCTTGCCCGCGCCGTTGGGGCCGAGCACGCCGTAGATCGCGCCTTCGGGCACCGACAGGTCGACGCCGTCGACCGCGAGCGTGCCGTCGAAGCGCTTGACGAGGCCGCGCGCCTCGATGGCGAGCCTGCTTCCGAGATTGTCGACCACCGCCGCTTCGCCTAGCCCACGCCCCATGGCGCCCGCTTACCCGGCGCGGGTTAACAGGAGCAACCGCAATCGTGGCCGATGCCGCGGACCTCGACGACTTGAAAGCGCGCCTCGTCGCGCAGGCACGCACGCTCGGCTTTGCGACGGTGGGTTTCGCTCCCGCGGCCGACGATCCGCTGCGCGCGCTGAGGCTGCACGAGTGGCTCGGCGAAGGCATGCATGGCGAGATGGAATGGATGGCGGCGCGCGCCGACGTGCGTCAGGGGCCCAATGCGATGTGGCCCGAGGCGAAGAGCGTGATCGCGCTGGGCATGAGCTATGCGCCGGACGCCGATCCGCTGGCGTTCGAAGGCGATCCCGGGCGGGCGCGGATCTCGGTCTACGCGCAGGGGCAGGACTATCACGACACGGTCAAGAAGGCGCTCAAGGCGCTCGCGCGCTGGCTGGTCGGTGAGGCACCCGGGACCGAGCTCAAGGTGTTCGTCGACACCGCGCCGGTGATGGAAAAGCCGCTCGGCGAAGCGGCCGGGATCGGTTGGCAGGGCAAGCACACCAACCTCGTCAGCCGCGAACACGGAAGCTGGCTGTTCCTCGGCGCGATCTACACCACGCTGCCGTTCGTGCCGGACCCGCCGCACGAGGACCTGTGCGGCTCGTGCCGCGCCTGCCAGGACGCGTGCCCGACCGACGCCTTCCCGGCGCCCTACCGGCTCGATGCGCGGCGCTGCATCTCGTACCTGACGATCGAGCACAGGGGGCCGATCCCGGAGGAATTCCGCGCGGCGATCGGCAACCGCGTGTACGGCTGCGACGACTGCCTCGCGGTGTGCCCGTGGAACAAGTTCGCCGAAAGCGCCGCGCGCCACCGCGCGTTCGTCCCGCGCGCCGAGCTCGTGGCCCCCCGACTCGACGAGCTGCTCGCGCTCGACGACGCCGGCTTCCGCGAGCTGTTCTCGGGCTCCCCGATCAAGCGCGTCGGGCGTGACCGGTTCGTGCGCAACTGCCTGATCGCGGCGGGCAACAGCGGCAATCCGGACCTCGAAGCGCCGGTGCGCGCGCTGCTGGGCGATCCCGATCCGGTGGTGGCCGAAGCCGCCGGATGGGCGCTCAACAAAATCCTCCCTGTCGCCGAAGGCGATGGGGAGGTGGCAGAGGCCGCAGGCCTCTGACGGAGGGGCCCGCCGCGCAGCGGCGGCTACGCCGCCCCCTCCACCACCCTGCGGGTGGTCCCCCTCCCCATTCGGCTACGCCGAACAGGGAGGATCTCTAAGACAGTTCCTTGAGTGGCGTTTCGACGTCCATCAGCGCTTCGGGCGCGATCGTGGCGCGCGCCTCGACGAGCTTGCGGCCCTGCGCATAGTCCTTCGTCCGATTGACGCAGTCGAGCGCGATCACCTGTCCGCCCTTCAGATAGACCACCGAGAAGCTGTGGCTCGCCGGGTCGCCGCGCAGCACTGTGGCGTCATGACCGAGGTTGAGGCCGACGGTCTGCAGCCTGAGGTCGTACTGGTTCGACCAGAACCACGGCACCGCTTCGTACGGCTGCGGATCGCCGCAGATCGCGCGCGCGGCGGTGCTGGCCATGTCGTTGGCGTTCTGCACGCTTTCGAGCCGGATCACCGCGCCGCCGGCCCACGGGTTGGCGTGCGCCGCGCAGTCGCCGATCGCATAGACCTCGGGCAGGCTGGTGCGGCAGAACTGGTCGACGTCGACCCCGTTGGCCCCTGCCGCCCCGGCGGCGATCAGCGGGCCGACCGAGGGGACGATGCCGATGCCGACCACCACGAGGTCGCAGGGGATCGTCTCGCCGCCGACCAGCCGAACGCCGGCGACCCGGTCCTCGCCCTCGATCGCCTCGATCTCTGCGCCCAGGCGGATATCGACGCTGTGCGCGCGGTGTTCGGCCTCGTAGAACCGCGACAGGTCCTCCCCCGCGACACGCGCGAGGACCCGATCGAGCATCTCGACGAGCACGACCTCGCAACCGAGCCTGGTCAGCACGGCGGCCGCCTCGAGCCCGATGTAGCCGCCGCCGACCACCACCGCGCGGCGCCCGCCGGCCGCGAGCGCGGCGGCGATGCTTTCGCTGTCGGCCCGGTCGCGGATCGCATAGATGCCCGGGAGCAGCCCCCCGGGACACGACAGCCGCCGCGGATCGCCGCCGGCCGCCCAGACCAGCGTGCCGTACGAAAGCGTGTCGCCGCCCGACAGGGTAAGCGCCTTCGCCGCCGGGTCGAGCGCGCGGACGTTGGTGTCGAGCAGCAGCTCGATGTCGCGCTCGGCCCAGAACCGCGGCGGGCGGATCAGCAGGCGCTCGAACGGCTTCTCGCCGGCGAGATACTCCTTCGACAGCGGCGGCCGCTCATAGGGCGGCACCGAATCGCGACCGACCATCGCGATCGAGCCGGCAAAGCCCTGCTGGCGCAACGCGATCGCCGCCTGCGCGCCGCCGTGCCCGGTGCCGACGATGACGATATCGGCGGCGCTCATCGCTGGAGCAGGTTGCGCGCCTGGCTGGCGATCTGCGCCAGCATCGCCGGGGCGAGCGGGTTGGCGACCCGCGCGCGCCCGATCATCGCGCGGAACTGCCGGATCGCCGGCTCGTGCGCCGCGGCCCATCCGGCGATCAGCGCCACCGGATCGTCCTTCGCGCGCCGGCCCGAGGCGAGGCCGCGGATGAATTCGAAGCGCATGCGCTGGAAATCGCGCGCGAGCCCCGCGACGAGCAGCCGCTCCCACGGATCCGACGGGCTCATCACCGAAGCGCGCTGCTGCGCCCAGTCGAGCCCGAGCCGCTCGCCGAGGTCGCTGAACGCGCGGGTCAGCGCCATCGGCGGAATGCCGGTGTCGCGCGACAGCCGCGCGAGGCCGATCGATCCGTCGACCGCGAACAGGTTGGCGACCATCGCCGCGATCCTGGGCGGTGCCCCACCCTCGACCAGATCGGCGGCGATCGACCGCGCGTGGCCGCGCGCTTCGTCGGCGAGGAGATCGTCGACGTGATCGACCAGCTCGGCGACGCCGGCGGACACTTCGCCGACCAGTTGCGCCGGACCCTCGATCGCGCCGCCCGCGCGCAACAGGTCGGCCATGTGCGCGCGCATCGCCGAGGCGGTGCGCTCGAACAGCTGGAGGCGGGCGGTCTCGGGCATCGGCGCGGTCTCGATCGCCTGCCAGATCGCATCGGCGCCGAGCAGCCGGCAGGCGCCGACGAACGCGCCGGCGACGCGGTCGAGCCCGACACCTTCCTCCTCGGCGAGTTCGAACGGATGGACCATGCCCATGCGGTTGACGATCTTGTTGGCGACGACCGTGGCGACGATCTCGCGGCGCAGCCGGTGGCCGAGGATGCGCTTGCGGAACGGCCCCTGCATCGCCTCCGGGAAGTCTCCGACCAGCAGCGGCTCGGTCGCCTCGTCGCCGGCGAGGTCGCTCGCCTCGATCGCCGCCTGCAGCGCGAGCTTGACGCTCGACAGCAGCACGGCGAGTTCGGGCCGGGTGAGGCCGTGCCCGTCTGCTGCGCGGCGGGCGAGCGTTTCGCTGTCGGCGAGCCCTTCGGTCTTGCGATCGAGGTCGCCGCCCTCCTCGAGTGTCTCGATCACCCGAAGCTGCGCCGCCACCGCGCGGGGTCCGGCGCGTTCGGCGATCGACAGCGCCAAGGCCTGCAACCGATTGTCCTCGAGCACCAGCGTGGCGACTTCGCCGGTCATTGCCTCGAGCACCTCGACGCGACGCTTCTCGCTGAGCTGGCCCGCGCGCTTGGCCGCCTCGAGCGCGATCTTGATGTTGACCTCGTTGTCCGAGCAATCGACCCCGGCCGAGTTGTCGATGAAATCGGTGTTGATGCGCCCGCCGCTACCCTCGTTCCCGCGCAGCGCGAACTCGATGCGCCCGGCCTGGGTCACGCCGAGATTGGCGCCCTCGCCGATCACTTTGGCGCGCACCTCGCCGCCGCTCACGCGCAAGGCATCGTTGGCCGGGTCGCCGACCTGCTGGTGCGCTTCATGGCTCGCCTTGACGTAGGTGCCGATGCCGCCGAACCACAACAGGTCGACCGGGCTCCTGAGGATCGCGTTGACCAGCGAATCGGGGTCGAGCGCGGCGGCATCGATGCCCAACGCCGCCTGCGCCTGCCGCGAGAGCGGAATGCTCTTCAGCGTGCGCGGGAACACGCCGCCGCCCTTGCTGATCAGCTTCGCCGAATAGTCGGCCCAGCTCGAGCGCGGCAGGCCAAACAGCCGCTTGCGCTCCTTCCAGCTCGCCGCGGGATCGGGGTCGGGATCGATGAAGATGTGCCGGTGATCGAACGCCGCGACCAGCCGGATCGCCTTCGACAGCAGCATGCCGTTGCCGAACACGTCGCCCGACATGTCGCCGCACCCGGCAACGCGCACCGGGTCCTTCTGCACATCCACGCCCAGCTCGAGGAAATGCCGCTGCACCGAGAGCCACGCGCCCCTGGCGGTGATGCCCATCGCCTTGTGGTCGTAGCCCTTCGAGCCGCCGCTGGCGAAGGCGTCGCCGAGCCAGAAGCCGAACTCCCCGGCGATCGCATTGGCGGTGTCGGAAAAGGTCGCGGTGCCCTTGTCGGCGGCGACCACGAAGTAGGGGTCCTCGCCGTCGTGGATCATCACGCCTTCAGGATGCACGACCTTGTCGCCGGAGATGTTGTCGGTGAGCGACAGCAGCGAGCGGACGAACAGCTTGTAGCTCTCGCGGCCTTCGGCAGCCCACGCGTCGCGATCGATCGCGGGATCGGGCAGGGCCTTCGGATAGAACCCGCCCTTGGCGCCGGTCGGCACGATCACCGCGTTCTTGACCCGCTGCGCCTTCATCAGCCCGAGCACTTCGGTGCGGAAGTCGTCGCGCCGGTCGGACCAGCGCAGCCCGCCGCGCGCAACCGGCCCGGCGCGCAGATGGATGCCCTCGACGCGCCGCGAATAGACGAAGATCTCGCGCCACGGCACCGGCCTCGGCAGCCCCGGCACGCGCGCCGAATCGAGCTTGAGCGCGAGCGCGTCG
>Ga0307505_10002692_pt1 | contig 12028 bp, 8 predicted proteins | sample 23_S_MG_FD_202183 | JGI IMG/M metagenome (GOLD analysis project Ga0307505, IMG submission 202183) | Soil microbial communities from Populus trichocarpa stands in riparian zone in the Pacific Northwest, United States - 23_S | ecosystem: Environmental > Terrestrial > Soil > Riparian zone > Trees...
TCAGGAAATTTGTGAAGTCGCTGTAAAAAAAGAGTTGGTTTAATTTTGTCTTGCTTACTCCCTGACCTGCAGGGATCAGGAGCGACGCCATAGCGGACAAGCGGGCGAAGGAGAACCTGCGCGATCCGGTGAAAGTTTCGGTTTCCGAATGCCTGAATTCAGCGGCGAGTGACTTTACCAGGTATCGCGACAGGTCGCCTCTCATTTTTAGCTTTGACTCTTTGATCAAGACATCGAATAGTTCTTCGGGTGCTATTTCCGGTTGAGACAGCAGCAGATCGCGGATGGCGAGCATCAGGACCCAATCGGGCGAATGTTTCTTTTCGCCCGGGAAATAATACTCCCGCACGATTCGCGCGGCCAGGAGAATCAGATTCTCATTCAATTCGCTTTTAAGTGTGGTCGCCATTGATCTTCAGAGAGGTCTACATGATAAACCCAAACCTCTCCGCTGGGTACTGCATGATGAGGCCGTATAGGCCTTGATGTCTACGACCTTGAGATCGCTCGACTTAAGATATCCGCTTTAGCTCACGTCGGTAACGCAATAATTGACATAACCTTGGTGAATAGTCGATGATTCCGTCGGCAAAATACCCGCTCTCGGGAGAAGTTGCGAATGCCGATGACCATTGAAACGAGTCTCCGTTCGAATGTGCTGTACGTGTCGGCGACCGGGGAGTTCACGCTGGCCGAAGCAAAACGGACCTTCCTGGAATTGATCGGCGCGGTCGAGAAATTTCAAAGCGAAAAGATCCTTTTTGACGGTCGTGCGATTACGGGTAACCCGACGTTCGTAGAGCGATTTTATTACGGCGAATTCGCCGCCGAAAGTATCTTGCAACTCCAGCCGAAGCTAGGGCACGGCCGGAACCCGCGATTTGCTTATGTTCTTGAACATCCGGTACTAGACCCCGAAAGACTCGGTGAAACCATCGCGATAAATCGTGGGGCGAACGTTAAGGCCTTCGAAACAATGAATGATGCGATCGAATGGCTAGATACCGAACAGGACGAACCCTATCCTTAAATCGCCCTGAAGCCTGAGTTGGAGAAAGACACACTCCTTTACCGGCTCATAGCTCTGGCCGTTAAGAATTAAGGCAGAGGCCTGGAACCGGATCTAAGCCAGTTGGAAATTCTGGAACTCACTGTCGAACATCGTCGAGGTTACGAACGACGAGGTCAAGGCACTTACCGCCGGGTGCTTCCAAACGGAAAAGATCGCCTTCGTTGCCTTGGGCGATCTTGAAAAGTTGACTGTAACTCGCGACCGGCTGGCGATCCTCTAGCTGTCTTTCGGAACGAGCGTTACGGTCATCGTGAAATCGACGTTTGGAGTTTGGGATTTGGCCGAGTTCTGGTAGACAAGGATCTCATACTCGCCGTCCTGTGTGAGAACGTCGTCGAAGACAGTCCCGCCCGGAGAGCCTTCCGATTCGCCATCCGGCATCGTAACGATCCCGACCATGATCGGGCCTTCCTTGCCGGTCCATTTATCGGCACCTATCATCACTTTCAGCCTGTCACCCGCCTTTGCTTTGATGCGGTACTTCAGCTTGTCGTCGTGATCGGGCAGATATCCCTTTACGGTCGCCTGCGTGTTCTTACCCGCGAAATAGATCGGTGTGGCAGGCAGGACCAGAACGGGATAATCACTGTCGATCGCCGTACGGGCTTTATCAAGCGCGGTGGTTCCTTCACCTTCAAACTTGATCCGCTCGAATCCCGGCAGGCCTCTGACGATGACTTTATCGGTTCCGGGAAAGGTCCAAATGGCCGCGAACGGAACACCATTGGCCATCCGCCATTCAACAGGCTTGGCCGCTTTTATCTTATCGAGGCCGAACATGGTCAGCGGTTCTTCCCATTCGCGGCGGGCGTCGGCAACGCTGAGTTGATATGCGGTTGCGGCATCGAAGTAGTGGACCTGGAATCCGGCCGGGCCCGGGCAAAGCGTCGATACGTGCCCGCCCTCTTCGCCGCCGACTGACTTGCATCCTTTGTGAAGATCCGTGAACTCGCTTGTAAACGCAGGTGAGCCTCCTTCAGTCCCTGCAAAAAAATCTGTGAACTGTTCGCCGACCGCCCAGATGCTGAGAACTACTGAAGCGGGGTGATATTTGTTCGTTCGCCTTTCGCCTTCGGGGTATATTCCGGCGCGGTCCATTTCATTCGATAAACGGAAATAGATACCTTCGGGATGGTTATCGAAAAATGCAAACTCTCGCGATTCGATCTCGGACATGGAAATCCCTTTGACCTTCCCGTACATCGCTACAAGCTGGCTGAGCCTCATTCCCGGTCGGGCGCCAGCGGCAGTACGCATCGATCTGTCCCATACCCAGATCTGCTCAACGCGAGCATTGTTGTTTATCGATGCATCGCGGTCCTCTTCGCCGGCGTAGATCGTCATCACATCGTTCTTGCCTTGCTTGACGGCGATCAGGGAAACGCCTTCGCCGTCGCTCGTGCGGGTTAGTTTCATCGGGGCGACCGCCTTTCGCACCTCCGCGATCGTCATGCCGAGTTTCACCTTGCCCGCTGAGTTGGACGTGATCAGGGTTGCTTGCGCAAATGCCGACATTGCGGCGAGAAATAAGAAGATCAGGGTTGAAATTATAAGATTGCGTTTCTTCATCGCTTCGTCCTCCGTAGGTTATTTTATTCGATGCGATGTTGGGGATGCGTTCGATTCTGCTGAATCCACAAGTCAACACCAAGCATCAAATAACTGACCTGTTATTTCGGCCAATTGATCGTTATAGTGCGGCCGTCAAGTCGTTCGCTGGCAAACGACCGGCTTGCCATGTTTGTGTGAACACCGAAAGCTTTGGCGGTCCAGAACTCCAGCTTCGTGTTCCGCGGCAAGCTGCGGGTCGGTATCGTCAGCGTGTTATTTGAAGGTTCATATTTTCCGTTCACCTTCGTGATGAATCTTGCTTTTCCGTCGTGGGTCAGAAATTTAATTGCGGTCCACCACGCCAGACCTGTTCGGAAAACGAACTTCACGGATCCTTTAGTCCCGATATCGCTGCTCCGGATTGTGACCTTCTTACCCTCGATCGATACGGTCTCATTGATCGGCGCATTCGGACTCGAACCGCCCGCAGTGAGCCCATCGTTCCAGTTGAACGTGACAACCCGACCGACAAAATCCTGCTTACGATAAGTCTCGGAGCGAATGTACGTTGTAACTCCGAGAAATTTCGCCTTCCAGAACTCCAGCTTGAAGGTGTTGTCCAGGTCTTTACTTTCGATCGATATGTAACTCATTCTCCTGGGATTTCCGGCCTCTGTCCGATAACGTCCATTCATCTGCTCAACGCTATAAGCAAGCCCATTCTTGTCGACAACGCGGAGCATTTTCCACCACGGATTGTCCGCATCCAATTTGATTCGAATCTGGTTCCGAAACCCCGAAGCAGCTTTCCGGATCTCGATCCTGTCTCCATCAACCTGAATATCGCTGAAGTTGCCGCCCGGTCCAGGCATTGAGACTGCCGTGGTCTGTGCAAAAGCCGACTGGATCGTTAGCAAGTAACAAACGGTCAATAAAAGCAACTCGCCGCCAACTGGCAAGACGCTGCTTCGCGAAAATTTAATTCGATAGGGTAGTAAGGAAATTGTCATCGCTTCGTTCTCCGTAAGGTCTTTTCTCGATGCGATGTTGGGGGATGTTGCGTTCGGTATCGCTGAGTCGCAAGTCAACATCAGTTTGGGCCTGGGGTGAATCAGACCCGCGTCAAACTGTTTGCGGGAGTCGTTCTGAATGCAACTCATATAAGCGTTGCATTCTTGGCCGCTCGGATACTTTTTTGGTGTTCAGAAGATGCCAGCATTCTTCGCTTTACATTAATTTGCAAAAGAATCGTATTGGTTTCCGATCTTACATCCGCTTCACTCTGTGAACGACTGCGACGTCGCGCCTAGGAAATCCGTAATCGGCCGAAGGCGATACGGTTTACTTAGGCCAGTTGATCGTGATCGTACGGCCGTCGAGGCGCTCGGTGGAATACGACCGGCTTGTCATGTGCGTGTGCACGCCGAACGCTTTCGCCGTCCAGAACTCGAATTTCGTGTTCCCGGGCAAACTGCTGATCGGTACCGTAAGCGTGCTATTTGCCGGGCTATATTTTCCGTTCGCTTTCGTGATGAGCTTCCCTTTGCCGGCACGATCGAAGAACTTGATCGCTGTCCACCATGCGAGACCGGTCTGGAACTTGATCGTCACGAACCCGGGCCTGCCTGTGTTGCTGCTGATAATAGTGGCATTCTTTCCCTCGATCTTAACGGTTTCATTGATAGCTGTGGCTGGCGGTGATCCCCAGTTTATTGTAACGACGCGGCCATCGAACCGTTCCCGGATCACTTTTTTGGTCGCCATATGCGTATGCACGCCGAGGGCCTTGGCGGTCCAGAATTCAAGTTTGACCTCCTTCGGCAGCGAGTCGATCGGCAACACGATCGCCCTCGTTGCAGGATTGTACTTTCCGTCAACCTTCTCGATCAGCCAGGCTTTCTCGTAGAAGCGAGTGCCAGTCTTCCCGCTGCGGGTGAGCGTTTTTACCCCAGTCCACCACGATACGTCGGTATTGAATTTGATCGTCGCGTAGTTCGCGGTTCCTCCGGGAGCACTGACTATCGTGACCTTTTTTCCATCAACCGTAAGCGACTCGTTAATGGGAGCTGAAGGATCCTCATATTGATCGGAATAGCCGTCCTCAAGGCCGTCCCTCCAGTGGAAGGTAACTTCCCAACCTTCAAGATCCTTAGCACGAAACGTCTCGGACATAATGTAAGTATGAACACCCAGAGTTTTTCCTTTCCAGAATTGAATTTTGACGAATTCGTTCAGATCTTTGAGGTCAATCTCGAGGGAAGCGTTACGAGTCTGAACGGATGACCAATTCCCATGTCCGACAAAATAACGCCCGTCCTCCTGCGCAATGTCGTAGATCATGCCGCTCTTGCCGATCACACGGAGCATCTTCCACCAACTGCTTTCTGAATCGAGCATGAGCCGAAACTTCCCCGGGGCTACCCCGCCTGCGCCAAGCAGGATCTTGACCCTGTCCCCATCAACCTGCATATCACTAAAGTTCCCATCCGATCCGGGATTGGGGATCCTCGGAGCCTGGGCAGAGGCGATCTGAGAAGTTGCCGCGACGAGCGCGACAAATAAGAACGCAGTATTGGAAATGCGCTCTGCTAAACGTTTGTTAGATCTATTTAGTATTTCCGCAATTGTCTTCATCCCTTTGTCCTCCTATTTGAGCTTGCGTCAATGCGATGTTGGGGGGGGTGTCGCGTTCGATTCAGTCGAATGCAAGACAACATCAGTTCAGGCGTTCGTACTAATTCCCAAAACTATACGTATTCACTCGCCCCGGCTTTATCGTTTGCCGCACCATTCCGACGATCGAATAATCGCGACTGTTGCATTGCAGCTTGTCGGCGTTCTCGATGTCGAAAGCCTCATACGCCTTAACGCAGAAGTCTGAATCACGCCCGTTCCACTCGGTACCATCGTCAGACGAGCCATAGACATAGACCGCGCCCGAATAATCGTCGCCGAGATCGAAGTTGTCGCATCGGCCGGACGGTATCCGCATCCATCCCTCGCTAGCCCATCCGAACTCGTCGCCCGCCCAATAGGCAACGGCCGCGTAGATCATCGGCCGAGACGATCGGTTGCATAGACGCAGCGAGGTCGGCTTCGTGTCCTTGCGGGGGATATACTGGCCTTTTGTATTCACTTGCGTCCGCGGCCCGACGCACATGTTCAATTTAAAATTCTCCTTTAGCTTCTTGTCGCACGAAGGAATTCGTTCCCAGATCTTGCACGGTCGTTGCCCTTCGGCTCCACAGTTCCTTTTTTGCCCGAGAATGGTAGGCGTCGCGAAAGCCGAGATCGCGAGAAACACGACCAAACCAAGACAGCTTTTTAAATTTTGTGATCTCTTCATTTTCGTTCCTCGATCTGTATTTCTGCGGTCAGTCATAGGTAAAGCGACATATCTCGCGGGATTCCCTCATCGCGATCGTCAAAAACCGGATCAGGTTCGCTCCCCGCTTTCCGAGGGGAGAAAGTTCTAAAGTTTCGTCATTCTTCGTGTTAGAATCGCGCTCATCAAGATTCACTAGAACGTCCTGATATCAATGGAGGGTCTGGAAAACCGATCGATCACCCAACTCCTCGCGGATTCGCGCTCGGGCGACGGCGCGGCCCTCGATCGATTGATGCCGCTCGTTTACGACGAACTGCGCCGTCTTGCCAGTTCTTATATGCGAAAGGAAGCTGTTGGCCATACGCTTCAGCCGACGGCGTTGGTCCATGATGCATATTTACGGCTGATCAATTCCGAGATCGAACTGCAAGACCGGGCACACTTCTTCGCGGTCGCCGCCTGCCTGATGCGACGGATACTCGTCGATCATGCACGTGCGAAAGGGCGACAAAAGCGCGGCGGAGCATTGCGTGTCACGCTTGCTGAATCCCTCGACGCGGCCACGCAACCCGACCTCGATATTCTCGATCTTGAAGAGGCCATCTTGCGTTTGTCGGAGATCGACGAACGGAAGGGAAAGGTAGTCGAACTCCATTTCTTCGGCGGCCTCTCATACGACGAAACGGCCGAGGCTCTTGGCATTTCAGCAGCTACCGTCGATCGCGAACTGAGATTCGCTAAGGCATGGCTGCATAACGAACTGAGTTAGAACGAACCGATGGACGCAGAACGCTGGCAAAAAATACAGGACGTGTTCGACCGGGCACTTGCTGCACACGCGGACGAACGCGATGTCTTGATCGAAGCCGAGTGCGGCGGCGACGAGTCGCTGCGCGATCAGGTTGTTTCGCTGATCGCCGCTTCCGGAAAGGGAGATTCCCAGATTCGTAAAGTCATCGCAGGCACAGCGGATGATGTTGGTTCGGCCGATATTACAGGCGATGACCGCATCGGCGCATACCGGATCGAACGCGAACTCGGGCGAGGGGGAATGGGAACGGTTTATCTCGCGGTACGAGACGACGACGAATTCAATAAGAAAGTCGCGATAAAGATAGTCCGAAGCGGGTTCGACAGCGACGAGCTGCTTCACCGCTTCCGAAGCGAACGGCAGATCCTGGCGAACCTGGATCATCCGAATATCGCCCGCCTTCTTGACGGCGGCACAACTGTCGATGGAGCACCCTATGTTGTTATGGAGTATGTTGACGGCATTCCCATCAACGATCATTGCGAACGGAATGCGCTGTCGTTGAACGCCCGTCTGGAGCTATTTCGCAAGGTTTGCTCGGCGGTAAATTACGCGCACCAGAATCTTATTGTTCACCGCGACATCAAGCCGTCAAATATTCTCGTGGCGAGCGATGGAACCCCGAAATTACTAGACTTCGGGATCGCGAAACTTTTGGATCCGGACACACCCGGCGAAACTGCACCTGTAACGCGAGCCGATATGCGTCTGATGACGCCGGAATATGCGAGCCCCGAACAAGTGAGCGGGTTCCCGATCACGACAGCCGCAGACGTCTATTCGTTGGGCGTGGTTTTGTTCGAGTTGCTGACTGGACATCGCCCATATCATTTCGATAACCGCTCGCCCGCCGAGATAGAGCGCGTGATCCGTGACAAGCAGCCCACCCGGCCGAGCGACGCACTGACGAGCGACGACAACGCGAACCGCGACACAGGCCCCAACTCTGCGATCCGCGATCCGCGATCTTTACGAGGCGACCTCGACAACATCATCCTGATGGCGTTGCGCAAGGAACCTGAGCGCCGCTATTCCTCGGTCGAACAGTTTTCCGACGACATTCGCCGTCACCTGGTCGATCTGCCGGTTCTTGCTCGGCAGGATACCCTTGGCTATCGGGCCGATAAGTTCGTTAGGCGTCATGCGGGCGGTGTTGCCGCCGCAGCGGGGGTTGCGGTGTTGATCGCCTCGCTTGTCGGCTTTTACACATGGCAGTTGGCGGCGGAACGAAACCGAGCCCTCGCCGAGACGGCAAAGGCGGAACAGGTATCGCAATTTCTAACGGATCTGTTTGCGGCGTCAGACCCGCGCGAATCCGGCGGGGACAAACTCACCGCACAACAAATACTCGATTCGGGAGCTAAACGAATCCGTGCGGAATTGACGGGCCAGCCCGAAGTCCAGGCGGCGTTGATGGATGTGATGGGAGTTGCATATCAGAATCTTGGATTGCTTGATCAAGCGGAAGATCTGATCAAGAGCGCTCTCGAGATTCGCGAGGGTCTACATGGTAAGTCGCATACCGACACGGCCGAAAGCATGAATCATTTAGCCTCGGTCTATGTCGCCCGGACTGAATTCAAGAAAGCTGGTCCGATATTTCGTGAGGCTTTGGCGATCGAGCGCGGATTCAACGACAGCAGTCCTGAGGTCGCCGACCTGCTCAACAATATCGCCCAGGTCGAGCTTAATACCGGAAACTTCGATGAGGCCGAGCGTCTGTACCTGGAAGCACTCGCGTTAAACCGAAAACTCTTCGGATCGGATCATCGGGAAATTGCGACGAACCTGAGCAACCTCGGTTCCGTCATGGGGCGGCAAGGTCACAACGAGCGTGCTCTGGATTATTTCCGCCAAGGAATGGAAATGCGGCGTCGGGTTTTGGGAAACGACCATCCGGATCTCGCATACAGTGCCAACAACATTGCCGCGATGCTGCACGTCCAGGGAAAGTTTGACGAGGCCGAACCATATTACCGGGAATCAAGAGAGATCCGTCGAAAGGCTCTTGGCGAAGATCATCATATGTACTGCAATACTTCGAGCAATCTTGCACTGCTTCTCATCGACAAGGGGGTACTCGAAGAAGCCGAGACGATATTAACGAGCGTTTTGGAAACGTATGGTCGTACACTTCCGTTCGATCATGAGAGCAATGCCCTCGCCCGGCTTAACATGGCACTGCTTCTGATAAAGAAAGGCGAGCCCAAATTAGCTGAGTCGTTTGCCCGGGACGCGCTTGGGATCCAGATGAAAAAGCTGCCCGCCGGAAGTTGGCGTATTGCTGTATCTCAAAGTGTTCTAGGCGAAAGCCTGGCCGGTCAGAAACAATTCGAGGCCGCCGAAAAGCTGCTGACCGAAAGCTACAAGCAGATCGAGAAGAGCCTCAAACCTGACGACAAACGCCGCGGTGAAGCGCTCACTCGAGTGATCGATTTGTACTCATCGTGGAACAAGCCGGACAAGGCCGCCCATTACCGCGCGATGACTCATGTTTTAGAACAGAATACAGCTCTGCATTGATCTGGTGTTCCGAGGGCTATCGTTGTCAGTACCACCTGCGGAGGCGGCCGGGTTTAGCTGGACCGCCAGAAAACGCACGCAGAAACTGCCCAAGTAACGAGTCGGATAATCATCGCTCAAAAGCGTCCAAAGTTAACTTAAACTGTCGCAAAGTTTGCTAGGTCCGCTTTAACTGCTTTCCGCCAACTGCAAACTGCATACTCTTCACCAATTGTGGCACGTGCCACATCGCGGTATTCAGTGGTCAGTGGCCAGTGGCCAGACCCTGTATTTACGGGCTTTCTGACCACCGACCACCGACAACGGGCACTGATTGTGGCACGTGCCACATTTTTCCTTGCGTTCCTTTTCGTGTTTCGCCGTACTTGGAAACGCCGGCTTCTCCCACGGTCGGACTGCAAATGTTGAATTTTAAAAGTTGGTAGGCGAAAAGGGGGAAGAGTAATGAAAACGGGATACCAACTTCTTGGTGTGTTAATTGGGAGTAATCTTGGTAAGTTGGTTGCAAGATGGTTGCACTTTACCCCACGCACATCTACGCACAACCTGCTAGTAACACGCATTAACATGCATTAAGCCAATCTGATTGGTCTTGAGAGATCTTGAGAACTCATGACTACCCGTCAGGTAGTTTTGGGGTGCGAGACGTCGTGAGTTCAAATCTCGCCGTCCCGACCAATTAAAAGGGCTTTCCAACAAATTCGAAAGCCCTTTTTCATCTGATTCGCTCAGGCGCAGGCCTGAGTTTTTGACGCTGGCCTGCTTTTCGATTCTAATTAGTCGCAGAATCCCGTTCATGAAGATCAGCTTTTTATTGTTGCTTTTAATAGCCCCTCTTGGCGTCCTGGCTCAGGACCACACTCTGCGCTCGCCTAACGAGCGGGTTGAGGTTCGAATAAAGCTCTCGGACAAAGTGAATTATTCGATCCATTTTGACCAGAAACCGGTGGTAGGTGAGTCCGCGATCTCCTTGACGGTTCGCGAGCATCCTGCAGTTGGCCGAGACCCCAAGGTTTTGGACTCTAAAAAACGCGCTGTTGACCAAATTGTAACGAACGTCGTTCCCGACAAACGCCGCAAGATCAGAGATGCCTACAATGAACTGCGGCTCAACTTTCAGGGCGGTTACTCGCTGATCTGGCGCGTTTATGACAGTGGTGTCGCCTACCGCTGGGTTACCGACCTGCCTGGAGACATAACGATCTCGAATGAACTTGCCGAGATCGCACTGCAACCCACGGACCGGCTTTTTTATCCGGAAGAGACGAGTTTTTATTCGCACAACGAACGAACTTACATCAAATACGCTGCTTCAGAATTGGGCGACAAACTCGCAAGTTTGCCGGTTCTTGTCGATTCCAATTCCGGAGTAAAACTGTGGATATCGGAAGCCGATCTCTATGATTACGCGGGAATGTGGGTCCGCGGAAATGGCCGGAAGGGGTTAACGGCAGTCTTTCCGAGCTATCCGCTAAGGGAGGAGAAACGAAAGGATCGTGATCTCATAGTGAGCGAACGGGCCGATCATATCGCCCGCACCAGTGGAAAGCGACAATTTCCATGGCGGGTGTTCGGGCTGGCCGAGCGCGATTCGGATCTGCTTAACAACGAGTTGGTCTTTCTGCTTTCCGAGGATACGAGGGATGACTTTTCGTGGGTGCGTCCTGGAAAAGTTGCGTGGGATTGGTGGAACGCGAACAACATATATGGTGTTGATTTCAAGTCGGGCCTGAATACCGCGACTTATAAGTTCTATGTTGATTTTGCTGCGAGATACGGTCTCGACCACATCATTCTTGATGAGGGCTGGTCGAGAACAACGGAAGATCTTCTCGTGTCCAAACCGGAGATCGATCTGCCCGAACTATTGACCTTTGCGAAAAACAAGAATGTCGGCATCATTCTCTGGGTGCTCTGGTTGCCTCTTGAGAAGGACATGGAGAAGATCCTTGACGAATACCAGAAATGGGGCGTGAAGGGCATCAAGGTAGACTTCATGCAGAGGGATGATCAGAAGGTTGTGAGGTTCTACGAACGGACCGCTCGCGAAGCCGCTAAGCGAAAACTGCTGGTTGATCTGCACGGGGCTTACAAACCGACCGGCATGAAGCGCAAGTATCCGAACGTACTGACGAGCGAGGGCGTCAAGGGACTGGAGAATAGTAAGTGGTCGAAGGAGATCACACCGAGCCACAACCTAATGCTTCCGTTTACGCGAATGGTTGCGGGCCCGATGGATTACACGCCAGGCGCGATGCTCAATGCAACCGAGAACGGATTTGCGATCAACTTCATTCGGCCGATGAGCCAGGGAACCCGTTGCCATCAGTTGGCGATGTATGTTGTTTACGAGAGTTCGTTGAATATGCTGGCTGATAGTCCCTCAAACTATTTGCGTGAACCCGAGGCGATGGAATTCCTTTCCGCCGTGCCGACGGTGTGGGACGAAACGATCCCGCTCGACGCGAAGGTCGGCGAGTATGCGGTTGTCGCTCGCCGATCTCTGAAAGGCGAGTGGTTTGTCGGTGGGATGACTGATTGGAAGGAACGTGATATCGAGATAGATCTGAGCTTCCTGGAGACCGGTAATTACGAGGCTCGGATTCTTCAAGATGGAGTGAATGCAAACCAGGTCGCGAGCGATTTCCGGAAGGTAATTCAGACCGTTAAGAAAGGCGACAAGCTCAAGATCAAACTTGCGTCGGGCGGCGGATTCGCGATCCGCCTGGTCAAACGGAGATCC
>Ga0307505_10002693_pt1 | contig 12014 bp, 12 predicted proteins | sample 23_S_MG_FD_202183 | JGI IMG/M metagenome (GOLD analysis project Ga0307505, IMG submission 202183) | Soil microbial communities from Populus trichocarpa stands in riparian zone in the Pacific Northwest, United States - 23_S | ecosystem: Environmental > Terrestrial > Soil > Riparian zone > Trees...
GATCGTCCTCACGGAGGTGCTGGCGATGGTGCTGGTAGCGCGGATCTTCCGCCGCTATTCGGGCGCCGACACGTCCTACACGCAACTAGCGAGGGTCTCGGTGGGCGCCCTGCTCATGCTTGGCGCGCACCTGTTGCTTTACCGGGTTCACCCCGCCATCGAGGGACCACTGTTGCTGGTCGCGTACGTGGCGGGGGTAACGGCGCGCACGGCGTGGCCGCGCGGCATCAATGCCTAACGGCGTGAGCGTCGTAGTAGCGGCGCGGGACGAATCCGACATGATCGACGGTTGTCTCCGACGTCTGTCCTGGGCCGATGAAGTGATCGTGGTGGTGGACGACCGCAGCACGGACGACACGGTGGCGCGCGCGTCGCGATTCGGAGCCACGGTCGTTAGTCATAGCTTCCGGACTTTCGCCGGCATCAAGAATGCCGGCATCGACGCGGCATCGCATGACTGGGTGTTAATCGTCGATGCCGACGAGCGGGTCACGGTGGAGCTGGCCGCAGAGGTGACGCGGGCTGCGGCGTCTACGCAGGACGCGTTCCGCGTGCCGATTCGCAACTACTTCTTCGGGGGTGAGATGCGCCACGGTGGTTGGAACGAACGGCCGGTGCGGTTGTTTCGGCGCTCAGCCGCGCGGTACTCGGGCGACATACACGAGACGCTCGATGTGTCGCGCATCACGGTCGGCGATCTCACTTCGCCGCTTGTCCATTTCTCGCATCGATCCATCGCGCACAACGTCGCGAAGACTCAGCACTACGCCGACGTCCAAGCGGCGGAGATGCTCGCTGCGGGTCACCCGAAGGTCACGCGCTGGACGCTCACGAAAGTATTGGTCGGCGAATTCGTGCGGCGCGTCGTGGTCCGCCAAGGTTGGCGCGACGGTATGCCGGGTTTCATTGAGGGTGTGTATCAACCTCTGTCGATGTTCGTCGTGTACGTGCGCCTTTGGGAGTTGCAGCAGCAGACACCGCTGGCTGATCAATACGACGCACTCGACGCGACGATCACGTGAGCGTCGCACCTTCAGTCACGCGCTTCGCTCTTAACCCGGCGCCGGGGCGTGTGCTCGACGTCGGGGCCGCGGCAGGTGCCAACAGCCTCGCTCTAGAGGCCGCGGGCTATGAGGTCGCGGCTATCGAGCTGGAAGCGCCACTCGCCGCGCAGGCGGGCGCGCGCGGCGTGAAGGTCTGCGTGGGCGACGGGACGTGCATGCCCGTACGCGCCGCTGCGTTTGACGGGGCCGTGCTCATCGAGGTCTTCGAGCACGTCCCCAATGCCGCAGCCCTGATGGTTGAGCTAGCGCGCGTGGTGCGTAGCGGCGGCCGCCTTTGTGTGGCGGTGCCTACGGGCTATTCGGAGCGAGTCTTCTGGCGTCTGCACCCGCAATACGCGCAGAACGCCGGGCACCTCCATCGCTATCGGCGAACCGATGTGACTCGGATGTTCGACGAGGCCGGCTTCGACGTGGTCGAGATGCGAACCGAGAATCTTGTACCCGTTATCTCGTGGTTCTTTCACGCGCTCCTGCGCAGCGACTCCGATCAGACGGGCGCGATTCTTCAGCACCACTGGGTCGACAAGGCGCTGCGGGTGGTAGTCGGGGCCTGGCGACGGATACCGCTGCTGCGACGAACCTATGACTGGCTCGACGGTCGCGTCGGCAAGAGTTGGTACGTCGTAGGCGTAAGGCGATGAGTGAGTCGTGGCTTGTGTTCGACCCCTACCTGGCGTCGAGTGGCGGGGGCGAGCGCTACATGTTCGCGCTTGTGACCGCCGTCGCCGAGTGCGGCAAGCGCGTCGTGATCGCGGGTCCGAACGCGGATCTGCCGAAGCTGCGCAGCTTTGGGTTTCCCGAGGCTGAAGTGCGGCCGATGACGACGTGGGGATTCGTCGGCGCTTCGCGGCGGTTCAGAACGACCGTGTCGTTGTCGAATCATCCTCCTCCGCCGAGCCTGGCCCGCCACGCGGTGGTCGTCGTCCAGTTCCCGTTCACAGGCCTCAGTTCGAACCCGCTGCGACGACTCGTCGAACGGTGGATGCTGCGTCGGTCTCACTTTGTCGTTTATTCGGAGTTCGCGCGCGGCTGGCTGCGGGAGCGATGGGGCGTCCACGCCGTCGTTCTGCCTCCGCCCGTGGAACTCGGCGACTATCGCGTCGAGTTGAAGCGCCGCGTCATTCTCAACGTGGGGCGGTTCTTTCCGAGTCAGCACAGCAAGCGACAGGACGCGCTCGTCGCTGCTTTCGCGGCACTGCCTGCGGAGGCTCGCGCCGGGTGGCGCCTCGTGCTCGCCGGTGGAGTCGCGGACGATCCGGCGTCACAGGCCTATGTCGCCGACGTGAGGCGCAAGGCAGACGGGCTCCACGTCGAGGTCGTGGCAAACGTCGACGCCGCCGCGTTGCGGGCGCTGTATGCGCAGGCAACGTTGTACTGGCACGCGACCGGCCTCGACCGCGATGAAGACGAACCCGAGAAGGCTGAACACTTCGGCATGACGACCGTTGAGGCGATGTCATACGGAGCCGTGCCGGTAGTTATCGACGACGGTGGCCAGCCCGAGATCGTGACCGCCGCGACGGGCGTGCTGTGGCGCGATCGTGCCGACCTCGTTGCAGAAAGCGCCGCGTTGATGCGCGATCGCGGCCGTTGCGACGTGCTGGCGCGGGCGGCGTCGTTGGAAGCGCGGCGCTTCGGACCCGAGGCCTTCAGGCGCGGCGTGGCCGAACTCGTCGGGCGTGTAGGCGCGTGACGGTGCCGGCGGTCTCCTATGTCGTCGTCGCCTTCCACCGCCCGGCGGCGTTGGCAACGCTTCTCGCCACCGCCTCTGCCGACGACATCGAGGTCATCGTTGTCAACGTCGAAGCTGATCCGGAAGTGGCGCGGGTTACGGCGGCAGCGGACGCGCGCTGCATCGATCTCGAGGACAACGTTGGTTACGCGGCCGCGGTCAACGCCGGCGTCGCCGTCGCCCGCGCGGACACAGTCCTGTTCTCGAACGACGATCTCGTCGCGTCTGCGGGTGACGTGACCGCGCTCGCTGCGGTGGTGCGGTCAGGAGCCTGCGGCGTAGCCGTGCCCAAGATTGTCGATGGCGAGGGCCGCCACGAACTGTCGATCGCCGCCCTGCCAACGGTCGGCGCCTTGGCGCGCGAGTGGCTGGCCCTGCCCGACCGGCCGGTGCTGTTCCTCGCGAAGAGGCTCACCGTCCAGAAGTGGCGCGCGCCGGACTCACCATCAGTCGTCGATGCCGCGACCGCCGCGTTTGTCGCGGTCGACCGTTCGGTGATTACCGACGTGCCGTTGCCCGAGGCGTACTTCTTGTACTGGGAAGAGTCCGACTGGTTCTGGCGATTGCGGCAGCGCGGAGTAGTGGTTGAGTACCGGCCCGACATCGTGGTGCAACACTCGGGCGGACGCGACGACGTTCGATCCGATAAGACGCGGCTGCTGGCAACCAACGCCGTGCGTTGTGTTCGGCGAACGCAGGGCCGGTTGCGTGCGCTCGTTGCGGTGCCGGTCGTGATCGCCTGGAACCTGCGGCTGCTCCTCATCGCGGTCGTGCGCCGCCGCCACGTCGGCGCACGCTGGGCTGGCTTAACCGCCGCGATCACTAGCGTGCGCGAGGTGTGGACATGACCAGCGTTGTCATCGTCGACTGGTTGGGTCGCGGCGGCATTGCGCAAACAACGCAGGAGTGGGCCGCGGCGCTCGGCGGCACCGATCATGAGGTCGCGGTCGTGACACGGGGCGGCCGCGAACTTGCAGGGCTAGCCGCCCCGAACGCCAGTGGCCGCATACGCGCCCACCGCGCCGTTGCCAGCTACGCGGCTCAGGTCATCGACGAGCGCCAGCCCGATGTCGTGGTCGTGCAGAACTACGTGATCCCGCCGCTCGAACACGCGGTTTACGTCGCCGCAGCGCGGGTCGGGGCGCGGGTTGTTGTCGCGATCCACGATCACCGGCTTCATTCGCTCGCGGCCGGCAATCGTCTCGGTTTACGGCGGGCGCTCCGCCGCGCCGACGCCGTGATCGCGCACAGCCGTTACGTGGCCGACGCGGTGGCTGCGTGGACTGGTCGGGCCGTCACGCCGCTTCCGCTTCCGATTTTCCACGCGTTGGTCGACGCGCCGGCGCCTGCGCATCCGCCTTTCGTGCGCGACGCCGATCGTCGGCTGGCGGTGCACTTCGGCATCCTGAAACGTGGGTACAAGGGCACGCAGACGATCCTCGACGCCGCTGCGCAGCGCCCTCCGGGCTGGCGCTTCGGCTTCCTCGGCGTCGGTAGTCCCGCGGCGACGACGGGCGTCGAAGTTGTGTCGGGCTATGTCGACAACGACGTGCTGGCCGCCGCCGTACGCGCATCGGATGCCACGCTTCTGCCGTATCGCATCGCCACGCAAAGCGGAGCGGTTGTCGTGGCCCAGGCACTCGGATCGGTGCCGGTCGCCTCCGCGGTGGGGGGCATTCCTGAGCAGATCGAACACGGCACTACAGGCTTGTTACTCGCGCCGAATGCGACGACCAATGGATGGCTCGACGCACTGGAGATGCTGCGCGACGACCGACGCCGCTGCGCGATGGCGGCTAAGGCCAGGATCCATGTGCAGGAGCAACACGACGTCTTCGTAGCGGGCGTGCGGAAATTGGTTGGCGGCGGATGACCAGCGAGCCCACGGTTTCGGTCGTAATGACGACTCGTGCCGAACCGCTAGCGCGCGTCGAGCGGGCGCTGGCGTCAGTCGCAGCGCAGGACTACGCCGGCGACATCGAGGTAATTGTCGCGATGCCCGTCGGCGACCAGGCACCCTATTCCGCGCGCGTCGTCGACAACCCGAGTGGTGCCCGCTGCGCCGGTCTGAACCGTGCGGTGGCGGTGGCAACGGGCGAGGTCGTTGTGCGACTCGACGCCCGCTCCAGTTTTCCGGTCGACTACCTCAGGCGATGTGTGCAGCGTCTGCAGTCCGACGCGACGGTCGGTGTCGTTGGTGGCGTGCAGCTGGCGCGCGCGGGGTCGAGAACCACGCTCGCAGCCGGTATCGCGCGGGCCCTCCGCAATCCGTGGGCCACCGGCGGCGCGGCCTATCGACGCGTGGGCGGTGGCGGTGCGGCCGACACCGTTTATCTCGGCGTGTTCCGTCGCGCCGAACTGTTGTCGGTAGATGGTTGGGACGAACAACTCGACGCCAACGAGGACTTCGACCTATGCCAGCGTTATCAGCGCGCTGGATTCACGGTCTGGCTTGAGCCGCAACTCGCGGTGGCCTACGAAGCGCGCGCCACGCTTCGCGACGTGTGGTCGCAGTACCTCGCGTTCGGACGATCGAAGACGCGGTACTGGCGCCTCCGCGGCGAACGTCCGAGCAAGCGGCAACTCGCTCCGTTAGTGGTCGCGCCCTTATTCGCGGCCGTCGCTCTGTGGAAGCCGTTGACGATCGTCGCCGCGGCGGTGGGTCTCGTTGCCGTCGACCACGCCGCGGACCCCGGTGAGCGTGACGCCCGCGTGCGCCTTGTGTCGCTTGTCGCCTACGTCCCGATCATCGGGGGATGGGTAAGCGGCGTAGTGGCCGAGGCGTTGCGCCGCGACTGAGCGCAGCTAGATGATCGCGAGCATGCGCTCCAGCGCGACTTTGGCCCATGTAGTGGTATCGGCATCCACGGTCACTTGATTAACTACGCGGCCTTCGACCAGCTCTTCGAGCACCCAGCAGAGATGGGGAGCGTCGATGCGGAACATCGTTGAGCACGGGCAAATCAGTGGGTCGAGCGAGACGATCGTCTTGTCTTCGGTTTCCCGGGCGAGGCGATCGACGAGGTGGATTTCAGTGCCAATCGCGATGACCGATCCCTCCGGCGCGGCGGCGACGGCCTTGATGATGAAGTCGGTGGAACCGACCTGATCGGCCAGTTCGCACACCTCGTGTGAGCACTCGGGATGGGTGATAACGATCCCGTCGGGATGCTCGGCGCGGAACGCCTCGACGTGGCTCGGTTGGACCCGCTGGTGAACCGAGCAGTGGCCCTTCCACAACAGGAACTTGCTCGACTTCACGGCGGCCTCGTCGAGTCCGCCGAGTTCGAGGCGCGGGTTCCACACCTGCATGGTCTCTGCACCGAAGCCCATTTGGTACGCGGTGTTACGTCCGAGGTGCTGGTCGGGGAAGAAGAGCACCTTCGTCGCGTCGCCGTGCTGCGCGAGGGCCCAGGTCAGAATCGCCTTGGCGTTGCTGGAGGTGCACACTGCGCCGCCGTTGCGGCCGACGAATGCCTTGAGCGCGGCCGACGAGTTCATGTACGTGATCGGCACGACGGCGGAGATGTCGGTGACGTCTGCGATCGCGTCCCACGCTTCTTCCACGCTGTCTATGTCGGCCATGTCAGCCATGGAACAGCCGGCGTTGAGGTCGGGCAGGAGCACCTTTTGGTGGTCGCCCGTGAGGATGTCGGCCGACTCTGCCATGAAGTGCACACCCTCGAACACGATGAACTCGGCCTCGTGCTGGTCGGCGGCGATGCGTGACAGCCCGAAGCTGTCACCCCGCGCGTCTGCCCACTTCATTACTTCTTCGCGCTGGTAGTGGTGACCCAGAATGAAGAGGCGTCGACCGAGCGCCGCCTTCGCTGCGCCGATCCGCGCTTCTAGTTCCTCGGGTGACGCATCCACATAAGTGGCCGAAAGTGGGCTTTGGAGCCGCATCATTCAGAACAACGATACGCAGGTAGGTCCTGTTCCCAAGAACTGGATCCAACTGGGATCTATCGACCCTTGAACTCCGGTGGTCGCTTCTCCATGAACGACGTGATGCCTTCGCGGAAGTCCTTGGTGCCGAACAGCTGAATCGTTTGCAGCAACACGTGATGCGTGTGCGACCCGAAGTCCTCGGTCAGGCCGTGACGCATGAGTCGTTTGGCGGACTGAACAGCGAGGGGAGCGTTGCCAGCGATCTCGGTCGCCCACGCCCGCGCCGTCTTGATGACCTGGTCGTCGGGCACGACCGCATTAACGAGCCCGAGGCGGTCGGCGTCGTCGGCGAGCAACGTGCGACCGAGGTAGATGATCTCGGCGGCCTTGGCCCATCCGACTAGCCGGGGCAGATACCAGGTGCCCCCTGACTCAGGCACGACGCCGCGCTTGGTGAACGCGGCCGCGAGCTTTGCCGACTCGCCCATGATGCGGATGTCGCAGCCGAGGGCGAGGTCGAGGCCGTAGCCCGCGGCGCCGCCGTTGATCGCCGCGATCACGGGCTTGTCGATCTCGAACAGAACTGTCGTCGGGAGGTGGCGGGTCTGGAGTGACATGCCACCGCCGCCTCCGCCGTCTCCACCGCTCCCGATGCCAGTACCGCTGGTCGCGTCGACCAGATCGAGTCCGGCGCAGAAACCGCCGGGAGCGGCGCCGGTGACGATGACGGCTCGCACGTTGCGATCGGCATCGGCCTGCTCCAGCCGCTTGGTCAACTCCGCGAGCATCGCCGTTGAGATCGCGTTGCGGCGGTCGGGACGGTTCAGCGTGATGGTCGCTACGTTCTCGTCGACGTCATAGAGAACGGGGGCGGTGTCGTCTTCAGGCATGCGGTATTTCTATCCGGCCGGGGCGCGTCACACCGATGCGGCATCCTTGGGGGGTGACGGTTGTACGCCCACCAGCGGGGACAATTCCCGACTCGCCTGGTTCGTACCAGTTCAAAGACCGCGACGGCCGAATCATTTACGTGGGCAAGGCGCGCTCGCTGCGGTCGCGTCTGTCGAACTACTTCCAGGATGTTCGTAACCTGCACCCGCGGACGGCCCAGATGGTCACGGCCGCGACGTCGGTCGAGTGGATCCAGGTCAACACCGATGTCGAGGCGCTGCTACTCGAGTTCTCGTTGATTCAGCGGTACCAGCCGCGGTTCAACGTGCGCCTGCGCGACGACAAGTCGTACCCGTACCTAGCGGTCACGCTCGACCAGGAGTGGCCGCGGGCGATGGTCATGCGCGGCGCACGTCGCAAGGGTGTGCGGTACTTCGGCCCCTATGGGCAGGCGTACGCGATCCGAGAGACGCTGGACTTGTTGCTACGCACGTTCCCGATCCGCACGTGCTCGGACAACAAGCTCGAGCGGCACAAGCGGTCGGGCCGGCCGTGCTTGTTGTTCCACATCGAGCAGTGCTCCGGACCGTGCGTCGGCGAGGTCACGCCTGAGGCCTACGCCACCATGGTGCGCGAGCTCTGCCAGTTTCTCGACGGCGACACCGACCCCGTTACCAAGCGTCTCGAGCTGGCGATGCTCGAAGCGAGCGACAAGCAGGAGTACGAGCGCGCCGGGCGTCTGCGAGACAGATTGGCCGCGGTCAACAAGGCAATCGCGAAGCAGCAGATCGTCACGTCGACGCCCGAAGATTTCGACATCATTGGCTTGGCCGATGATGAGCTCGAAGCCGCGGTGCAGATCTTCTACGTGCGCCGCGGTCGTGTGGTCGGCCGCAAAGGGATCATGGTCGACAAGGTCGAGGAGCTCACCCCCGGTGATCTCGTGGGTCGGATCATCGAGCGCCTGTATTACGACCCGCCGCCCTTGGGTGTGCCCCGGCAGGTGTTGGTGCCCACGATGCCTGACGACCTCGATCTCTACACCCACTGGCTCTCCGCGTTGCGCGAGGGTCCCGTCACGATTCGGGTCCCCGTCCGCGGCGACAAGCGCGCGCTTCAAGAGACGGTCACGCGTAACGCGGCGGACGAGTTTGTGCGCGCCCGGCTGAAGCGGGCGACCGATCACAACTCGCGGGCGCAGGCATTGAACGAACTACAGAGTGCACTCGCGTTGCCCGAGGCGCCGCTGCGCATCGAGTGCTTCGACATGAGCCATATCCAGGGGTCGGATTACGTCGGTTCGATGGTCGTGATGGAAGACGGTCTGCCGCGCAAGAGCGAGTACCGGCGTTTCAAGGTGAAGCAGGTCGGCGGCAACGACGACTACGCCGCGATGGAGGAAGTGCTCACGCGTCGATTCAAGGCGCTGATCGCCGAGCGCGCCCGTCCCCTGGAGAAGGGGCAGAAGTTCGTGTATCCGCCGCAACTGCTACTGGTCGACGGCGGCAAGGGCCAGCTCGGCGTCGCGGTGCGCGTGCTTGAAGACCTCGGTCTCGACGACGAGATCCCCGTCGCGTCGCTGGCCAAGCAGTTCGAGGAGGTCTTCGTTCCCGGCCAGTCGGATCCGATCCGCATCCCGCGCCAGTCCGAAGCGTTGTACCTGCTCCAGCGCGTGCGAGACGAGGCGCACCGGTTCGCGATCACGTATCACCGCCAGCTGCGCAACAAGCGCATGACGAAGAGCGTGCTCGACGACATTCCGGGCCTCGGTCCCAATAGGAAGAAGAAGTTGACCGACGTAATGGGCGGCGTGCGCGCCGTGCAGAACGCATCGCGTGAAGACCTTGCGGCGCTGTCGTTCCTGCCGGAAGTGGTCGCGGACGCGGTGTACGACAAACTCCACCGTCGGGGCTAACCGGCTCCCTTGCGCAGCACGGCGAGGCCACGTTCCACGTCGATCACGTGGTGCAACGAGTCGTGCAGTGCGTGCTCGAGCATGCGTCGAACGGTGCTGCGCTCGGTGCCAACGGTCAGGCCTCGCCTCCGCATCGCATCGCCCGCCGTCACGGCTAGGTCGGCGAGACGGGCCGCCTCTGTGGCGAGCTCAGCCACAACCGCGTCGGCGTCGGCGTCCCGGTATGCCGCGGCGGCTTCCTGAATGAGGCTGTCGCCGTCGATGCCGGGCAGGGCCGCCTCGTCCTCACTCAACGCGTAGTTCACGCCGAAGGCGTGCAACGCAGTGATGTCCCGGCTGTGTGCTGCGTACTCGAGCGCTGACCACACCTCCGGCGCCGGCCGGACTCGCAGCTCGTCGCCGCAGGATGCAACTAGCGCGTGCCAGGTTGGACCCAGATCCCGGAAGGACTGCACAAGCGCAGCGTCGCTGTAGCCGCCACCGTCGAACCCGCATGCCTCGCACTTCTCGTTGTCCACCCCGCGACCGTAGATTCCATTGATGGCCCCACCCGACGACGACCTGTGGGAACAAAACGCCGACTGGTGGGTCTCGGGCTTCACCGAGGGCGCTGACCCGGAGTATGTCGAGCAGATCCTGCCGTTGGCTGTCGACGAGTTGCAGGGTCGTCGTCGCGTGCTCGACGTCGGTTGCGGCGAGGGCCAGATTGCGCGTCTCGCGGTTGCGTCATGCCGCACGACGCTCGCCATCGGCATCGACCCGACGAGTGCGCAGCTCGCCGAGGCTCAGGTCCGCGCGGGCGGGCCGCTGTACGCGCGCTCGGCGGCGTCGCCGCTGCCGTTCGCCGACGCCTCGTTCGATGCGGTCGTTGCGTGTCTCGTGTTCGAGCACATCGACGACGCGCAAGGCGCGATCAACGAGGTGGCACGCGTCCTGGCGCCGGGCGGCCGGTTCTGCTTCTTCCTCAACCACCCGCTGCTGCAGACACCGGGGTCGGGCTGGATAGTCGATGTCGATCTCGACGAGCAGTATTGGCGCATCGGCCCGTACCTTGTGGAGGACCACTCGATCGAAGAGATCGCCCCCGGCGTGAACCTGCCCTTCGTCCACCGCCCCCTGTCGGTGTACGTGAACGCCCTCATCGACGCCGGCCTAACCCTCGGCCGCATGCTCGAACCCGCCCCGCCCGAAGGCTTCCTAGAAATCGCCGAGGAATACCGCGACGCGTCCACCATCCCGCGCCTCCTCTACCTAAGAGCGGACAAACCCATGACCTAATCCGTTCTGTGCGTCGAATTGCTTCGCGGTGAAACAATTCGACGCACAGAACGGCCATGTAACACTGGGGTTGTGGGTGAACTGGTCGTTGTTGCCGGGATGTCGGGGGCCGGACGGTCGACCGCGGCAGCGACGTTCGAGGACGCCGGGTGGTTCGTGGTGGACAACCTGCCGCCGGAACTGGCCGGTCGCGTCGTCGATCTAGTGGCCCGCCCGGGTGGGTCCGAACGGATCGCCCTGGTCGTGGGTCGGGCCGGCACGGAGTTGGGCGGCCTCGACGAAGCGATCACCGATCTGCGTCACAGCGGCACACCCGTGCGGGTCCTTTACCTCGAAGCTGCTGACGAGGTCCTCGTACGACGGTTCGAGGGCACCCGCCGTCGCCACCCCGTCGAGGGCGAGGGTGTGGAGGGCGCGATCGCCGTTGAACGTGCCCTGCTCGCTCCCGTTCGGCGCCTCGCCGACGTCGTCGTCGACACCACCGATCTCAACGTCCACCAGTTACGCGATCGCATTCTCGATCTCTTCGCCGAGGGCCACGAAGGGGGACAGCCGCTTCGCATCGCGGTCGTGTCCTTCGGGTACAGCCACGGCTTGCCGCGAGACGCCGACCTCGTTCTCGACTGCCGCTTCCTCCCGAATCCGCACTGGATTCCCGAGCTGCGCCCCCACACCGGCCTCGATGTCGACGTGCGCGACTACGTCCTCGGTCAGCCCGCGGCGAAAGAGTTCCTCACCAAGATCGACGATCTGCTCAACCTGCTCCTGCCCGCGTACATGGAGGAGGGCAAGGCGTATCTGACGATCGCGATCGGTTGCACCGGGGGCCGGCACCGCAGTGTCGCCATCGCGAACGAGCTCCATCACCGCATCGAAGACCGCGGCTTCCTCGCAAACATCGCGCACCGGGACGTGCAGAAATGACGCCGACCATTCCGACCCCTGGCGGTCCGGCGGTCGTGGCACTAGGCGGCGGTCACGGCCTCGCCACCACACTGCGCGCCGCTCGCTCCTACGCGGGACGGATTACCGCCGTCGTCAGCGTCGCCGACGACGGTGGCAGTTCCGGCCGACTTCGTAAGGCCGTTGGCGTTCCGGCGCCGGGCGATCTGCGACGGTGTTTCGGCGCACTGGCCGACGACGAGTCCATGCTCGCCCAGGCTTTCGAACACCGCTTTGACGGGGGCGAGCTCGACGGCCATCCCGTGGGCAACCTGCTGATCGCGGGACTGACAGCGGCCAG
>Ga0307505_10002694_pt1 | contig 12012 bp, 6 predicted proteins | sample 23_S_MG_FD_202183 | JGI IMG/M metagenome (GOLD analysis project Ga0307505, IMG submission 202183) | Soil microbial communities from Populus trichocarpa stands in riparian zone in the Pacific Northwest, United States - 23_S | ecosystem: Environmental > Terrestrial > Soil > Riparian zone > Trees...
ACCTGGCGCCGCTCACAGATCTACCCGGGCTCCGGCCCGCAGCCGAGACAGCCGACGGAGAAGAGGCGAGCACTGCCCAGGTGGCACGCTCCCTGTTGCCATGGGTGGTCGGGGCCCTTCTCCTGGTGCTCGCTGTCGAGTACTGGGTGAGTCACCGAACCCGGGGTGTCTCCAGTCGCCAATGGCGATGGGGCACAGCCGTGAGGATCCTGATCGTGGGCCTGTTGGTCCTCTCCCTCGTCGACCCCGACTTCAACAGGTCCGACGAGTCGGTGACCACAGTCTTCGTGGTCGATGTCTCCGACTCCGTCGGTGACTCGGTAGGGGAATCACGAGCGTGGGTCGAAGCTGCTTTGACAGAGGCCGGCGACGGCAGATGGGCGATCGTCGAAGTTGGCGGAGATGCCAGGGTGGCTGCGCCACTCGGTACTGGGCCTTATAGCGGCGTAGGTGGCGTCGACGTATCGGCTACCAACATCGCGCGCGGACTTCGACTGGGTGAGTCCCTCCTCACCGGGGAGACGAGAGAGCGCATCATCCTCGTCTCGGATGGGAGGGCCAACACCGGCGACCTCTCGGCCGAGATCGAAAGACTCGAAGCTCTCGGAGTGGTGATCGACGTCCACACTGTCGAAGCCGAAGTCCGCACCGATGCCGCCATCGCTTCGATCGACGTTCCGAGCGAGGTGAACGAGGGGGAGACCTTCGACGCAGTTGTCGACGTCCTCTCGTCTGTCACGGCCGAGGCACTGGTCGAGCTCCTCGCCGATGGCGAGGTGGTGGGAAGCCAGACACTGACCCTGCAACCCGGAAGCAACACTGTCGCTTTCCCCGTCGACGCCGGAGAGCCCGGGCTGCAGGACCTGTCTGCTCGAGTCCAGGTTGCGGGTGACGCGATACGTCAGAACGACTCGACCACGACAGCAGTCCAGGTCCAAGGACCAGCGAGTGTCCTATTGATCGAAGGCACCGAGAACGAGGGGCAGATCATTGGCGATGTCCTCGAGTCGAAGGGTCTTGTAGTGGAGACCATCGACATGGGCTCCTTCCCGGGGATCCAGGAGCTCTCGGCCCATCGTGCCGTGGTGATGGTCGACGTCAGTGCCGTGGACATGGCCGACACCGACATCCAGGTCCTGGACAGCTATGTCAGGGATCTCGGTAGGGGTCTGGTCGTGATCGGTGGAGACGACTCCTACGCCCTCGGTGGCTATCGCGACACCGGGCTCGAGGCGCTGCTCCCGGTCGACTCAGAGGCCCAGGATGCCGAACGCGAGGTGACGGTGGCCGAAGTCCTGCTCATCGACACAAGCGAGTCGATGGGAGCTTGCCACTGCGCAGCCGATGGTGAATTCATGGAGAGCGAAGAGGGCGGCGTCAACAAGACCGACATCTCCAAAGCGGCAGCCGTCCGCGCCATCGAAGTCCTCTCCGACAATGACGAGGTCGGTGTCCTTGCTTTCAGCGGTGGCCAGAAGTGGGTCGTACCCCTCCAAACGCTTCCTTCTGCTGAGGTCATCGACGAAGGTGTCGGGAGTCTCGAGCCCTTCGGTGAGACCCGGATCATCCCCGCACTGCAAGAGGCGGCAGAGGCACTGCGCTCGTCGAACAAGGAGCTGAAGCACATCATTCTCTTCAGCGACGGATTCACCTCCGAGCTGAACATCGATGGCTTCAGCACCGACCCCGCCCTCGTCCTCGGCGACCTCGTCGAGGAGGCGCGCCTGTTGGCCGAGGAAGGAATCACCGTCTCGGTCGTCGGAACCGGTGAGGGAGCGATCGACGCCCTGGAAGAGGTTGCAGAGGCCGGCAATGGCCGCTTCTACCCGGGAAGGGACTTGAACGAGATACCGGAGATATTCGTCAAGGAAGCGCGTCTTGCTTCGAGGTCATTCATCAACGAGGGCGAGTTCTACCCGTCGGTGACCTCCACATCGGCGGCGGTGCGAGATCTCGCCTCGTCACCGGCGCTCCTCGGCTATCTGGCGACCACCGCCAAGCCCATCGCCGATGTGCAGCTCCAGATCGGGGAGTTCGCCGATCCGCTGCTCGCTTCGTGGCGAGTTGGGTTGGGCCAGGTGACCGCTTGGACCAGCGACGCCGGCGAGAAATGGGCTGCGCAGTGGGCGGGTTGGGATGGATACTCGGATTTCTGGTCGAATGTGGTGCGTGAGACCTTCCCGCTGACAGGTTCGGCAGGTCAGAGGATCGACGCCGCCATCGCCGATGAGATCATGACTATCACGTTGGAGAGCGCCGACGCTTGGCCCGCCGGCACGTCGCCGGTGGCTCGGGTGGGCTACCCGGACGGGACATCGGAAGAAGTGAGATTGGAGCGGACCTCCGACTTCGAGTTCGAAGCGGTGGTCCCGGCCAGGCAAGGCGGTGCCTACGCGGTCGGTGTCGGAATCGAGAACCCGGAAGGTGAGACGGTGATCATGTCTGCGATCGCATCGCGATCCTTCGCCGCCGAATACCTGCCCGGCGAGCCCGACCCGGAGCTGATGGCGAGCCTCTCCCAGAGCACAGGCGGCCGCGGCGAGGTGCTTGCATCCGAGGCCTTCGACCCCGAGGGTCTCGATGCAGGGCTGAACTCGGTCAGTCTGCGCTGGTGGTTCGTTCTGCTGGCTGCCCTTCTCTGGCCAGTCGACGTCGCCTTGCGCCGGCTGCGCCTGTCGAGGAGAGAGAAACTAGACCCGAAACGGCAATCAGGGCCGCCCCAGCCCACACCCAGAACACCAGAGGCCTCACAAACACATTGACCTCGACGACTGAGGCATCACCTGCCACACGGGAGATCGCGACCACGACATCCTCCACCGGGGTGGAATGGAGGGCAGGCTCGGGAACGGGGAGTGCCTGTTCCTCATAGGCGCGGATTTCGGGGCTGATCGCCACAGAGTCTCCACCATTACGGGTGAGGGTCATGTCGGCAGCCACGTACACGAAACGATCGGATTCCCCGGTGCGGATCTCGTCGAGCTCGAGTGTGTACCGCGACAGGTCGATGGCCTCCCCCGCCCCCATCGCCCCGGTGAAGTCCTCGCCCAACGAGCTTCCTGCACTGCCCAACAGGACCAGTGCCATTCCGAGATGCGCCAGATGACCGACAAGATTCCTGCCTGAAGGTCTCTTGCGAACCAGATCGATGGTGACGAGCCCTACTGCGGAACCGGCAAAACCCGCGAGTACGACTGCAACCACGGGTGAGCGTCCGAATGCCCAGGCGGCACCTGCCGACACCGCGGCAGCGGCGAGGAAGAAGCCAACCAGCCGTCTTGTGGGGATAGCCCGCGACACCCATCTGGTGCCGAAGGCGAAGGCGAGACCGAAGGAGACGATCATGGCGATCGGAGTCAGTGCTCCGACAAAGAAGCCCGGTCTGACCAGGGCCTGATCGCCGTGGAACACCTGGAGGAAGGCGGGATAGGCGGACCCGACGGTGACGAACACCAGCGCTATGGCCACCAGTCCCCCACTCACAGCCAGCCATGTGTCACGTGCGAGAGGGGAGACGCGTTCCCATCCCTCCCCTCGTTTCACACGCGAGGTCACCCACGCTCCGCAAAGGACTCCAATGAGCGCTGCGAAGATCAGGATCCTGCCGATCACAGGTGATTCTGCGAATGCGTGAATCGAGCCGGTGACACCTGACCGGGTGAGATAGACGCCGAGCAAAGTGAGAAGGAACGGAGAGAGAGCGAACCAGACATTCCATCTAGCGAGTCGGCCATCACGCTCCTGGATCAAGGATGTGTGCAGGAAGACAGTCGCCGCCAGCCATGGCATCAACGACGTGTTCTCTACCGGGTCCCAAGCCCAGAACCCACCCCAGCCCAGTTCGACATATGCCCAGTTGGCACCGGCGACCATCCCAACCGTGAGAAAGGTCCAGGACAAGATCAACCAGCGTCTTGTGATGCGGATCCACCTGAGATCCATCCGCTTTGCGAAGACGGCGGCGACGGTCACCGCAAAGGGAACCACGAGCGAGGTGAGACCGAAGTAGAGGATCGGAGGGTGGTAGACCATCGCCGGGTGTTGGAGGATGGCGAGCAGACCCTCACCATCCACCGCGGGGACGGCCAATCGGGTGAACGGGCTGGCCATGGCAGCCGTCAGCAGGAGAAGACCAAAGACGATCAGACCGACCACCCGGGCGGCGGTGGCGGATAAGTCTTCTGGAAGTCTCCTGACGGCGACCCAACCAATGAGTGTCGTCAGGGCGGCATAGAACAACAGCGACCCTTCCATCGCCCCCCAGACAGCAGCCAGTCGATACGCCCACGGAGTCGCCAGACTCGTGGTCCGGGCCACGTACTCGAGGGAGAAGTCCCCCGCAAGCAGCGCCACCGTCAGAGAGAGTGTCGACACCGCGGAGAGGAGGGCGGTGATGCCGAGAAGACGCGTAGCTGGAAGGGGTCGGCCTCGCGATATCCAAGGAGTGACGAGGGTCAGCGTCGAGGCGGCCACGCTTCCCCACAACGCCCACAATCCGACCGAACCGGCGTCCACCGTCGGATGCTACCGAGCACCTGATCGCTAGCGGCTCGGCGACACAGGGCGGTCAGATGATGGTCATGACGATCGCTGCCGTGGAGAATGCGAGTAGCCAGCTGGACAACGAGCCGATGAGCACATACTCGGGATCGATCGTGGCGGGTTTTGCGCTGATCTCAGGGAATCTGAGGATGCTCTTGGCGGCAACCACCAGACCAGCGGCTGCGGCTGCCCCGATCAGTACCAGGACATAGATCAGGAGACGCTCCAGGATCCCGATCCAGCGACCGGCTCGGTTGTGGCTCTGTGAGGTCTCGTGTCTCGCGAGACGAAGGATCTGCCTCACCAGCCAGTTGGACGGGAGAGTCAGCAGAAGGCCACCGCCGATCACCCACGCCACCGACTCCCAGCTCATCGGTCCCCCAAGGGAGGAATGCCGATGGAACGGGCCTCGACCAGCGCCAGGATCCCGTGGCTGTTTGCCCTGCGACTGACCGAGCTCTTGTTCAATCCCAGCTCCTCCGCCAGATCGGTTTGACTGATCCCGTCGAGTAGCCCGCTGGTGATTCGTCGGTCGACATCGTCCATCGCACCGAGCAATGTGTCGCGGAGAAGCAAGTATCCATTCAACAACTGATCGATCGCCGTTGCGGTGCGCACCGCAGTCCTCAGCTCAGGCCCGCGACCTTTCACCGACCGTTCAACGGCCTCGATTGCCTCACGTGCTCGCCACCAGCAGGGCCCGTCCTGACCGAACGGCGACCGGGCCGGGTCCTCCACGACGAGTTCTCCCCAGCCAATGCCGATCCGCAGCTCGGTCAGACCACGACTGCGGAGATGGAGGTGGAGCGAGGCCTCGATTGCGTCGCCGAGAGTTGGAAACCGCGCCTGGAACTCGTCACCGATCGTGAAAGTCGGAGCCCCGCCGAACCGCCTGTCGACTTCGGTGAAGACCTGCTCGATCTGACGCTGGAGCTCGATACGATCCGGGGACAGACGAGATCCAATCATGTCCCCGATCAGGGCGGCCACCCGCGGCATAGGTTGCTCCATATATGCAACTATACTCTAGGTGCGTCTAACACGCAACTGTGTTGCGGCTTGCCACAAACTATACCGATGTTGCATCGTCCTTGATCTCGGCGAGGGTGGTGTCCACCCGAAACTCCCCTTCGGCATACACCACCAGTGCGGCCCGTGCCGCCGTCTTCAGATCGTCCTCGGCCCGACGCAGGAGGTCGATGGCGCTGGCGTCTGCCGTGACCGAGATGGAAGCAACCTCAGCCCTCATCGAAGCCCTGGCATCGGACTTGGCCCGTCGCACCGAGGACAGAACGGCGCTTGTCACCGTTAGGACCCCCTGTTCACCCGCGCCGGCCAACTCACCCGTCGCCGGCCATTGGGTCCGATGTACAGATCCTTGCCGCCACCAAGACCAGACCTCTTCGGTCACGAACGGGAGGAAAGGGGCAAACAGACGCAGGTAGACACTCAGGGAGAGCTGCAACGCGGCATGAGCCGAGGCACCCGCTGTCCCTCCGTCATAAGCCCTCCCTTTGACAAGCTCGAGATAGTCGTCGGTCCATCCCCAAAAAGACCGCTCGGCGATCTCCAGTGCCCTGGCGTAGTCGAACGCCTCGAACGCATCCGTCGCCTGAGTGACGACTTCAGACAGGGATGCGAGCATCGATCGGTCCAGCGGCTCGGTCACCTCCGAAGCGTCGACGTCGTCTGAGAACCCCAGGACGAAACGGGACGCATTGAGAATCTTCATCGCCAGACGACGGCCTATCTTCATCACACCGAAGTCGACAGCAGTGTCGGTGCCCGGACGGCCATTGCAGGCCCAGTAGCGGACCGCCTCCGCTCCATGCTCCTCGATGAGAGGGGCCGGTGTGACAACGTTTCCCTTGGACTTCGACATCTTCTTGCGGTCCGGGTCGAGGATCCAGCCATTGATCGTCGCGTGACGCCACGGCAGCACGTCGTGCTCGTAATGCGCCCGCAGCAAGGTGGAGAACAGCCAGGTCCTGATTATCTCCGGGCCCTGCGGTCGAATGTCCATCGGAAACACCCGGGCAAACAAGTCGGGATCGTCGTCCCAGTGACCTGCGATCTGAGGTGTGAGCGAGGATGTCGCCCACGTGTCCATCACGTCGGGATCCCCGACGAAGCCACGGGGCCTGCCCCTTTGAGACTCGTCATATCCCGGTGGCACCTCAGAGGTGGGATCGATGGGAAGCATCGCCTCGTCGGGGAGGATCGGGTTGTCGTAGTCGATCGCCTCGTCGTCCATGACCGGATACCAGACCGGAAGGGCCACGCCAAAGAAGCGCTGCCGGGAGATGAGCCAGTCGCCATTGAGACCATTCACCCAGTGCTGATAGCGAACCCCCATGAAGTCGGGGATCCAATCGAGATCCTCACCCCTTTCGAGGAGGCGCTGGCGCAACTCCGGGTCGCGCCCGCCGTTTCGGATGTACCACTGTCGGCTTGAGACGATCTCGAGGGGGCGATCGCCCTTCTCGAAGAACTTGACAGGATGTGTGATCGGGCGTGGCTCGCCGTCCAGGTCGCCGGAGGACTCGAGAAGCTCCACCATCCTCTTCTGCGCCTGGTTCGGGTAGAGGCCGCCGATCTCCGAATACGCCAGACGTCCTGTCTCGGTCTCGATCCAGTCAGGTGTCTCTTCGGTGAAACGGCCGTTGTGCTGGATCAGGGCTCTCGTCGGCAGGTCGAGCTCACGCCACCAGGTGACGTCGGTGGTGTCTCCCCAGGTGCACACCATCGCGATACCGCTTCCCTTCTCCGGATCGGCGAGCTGATGCCCGACGACGGGGAGACTCACACCGAAAATCGGGGATTCGACATGCGAGCCCATCAGGGCCCGATACCTGTCGTCGTCAGGATGGGCCACGAGAGCCACACATGCCGCGATCAGCTCGGGTCTGGTGGTCTCGATGTGGACCGGTGAGCCGTCCGGGCCCATGAAGGCGACACGGTGATAGGCCGCCGGTCGGTCTCTGTCCTCGAGCTCGGCCTGGGCAACGGCGGACCTGAAATCGACATCCCAGAGAACCGGCGCCTCCTGTGAGTACGCCTCTCCCCTGGCAAGGTTCCGGAGAAACGCCTTCTGACTGATCCGGCGGGAATGATGGTCGATCGTGGCGTAGGTCTGATCCCAATCGACCGAAAGCCCCAGCGTCCGCCACAGGAGCTCAAATGCAGCTTCGTCCTCGACGGTGAGAACATGGCAGAGATCGATGAAGTTGCGACGGCTGATCGAGATCGGCGGGTCTGACGGTTCACTCGGGGCCGCAAACCCGGGATCGTATGGAAGACCGGGATCGCAACGGACCCCATAGAAGTTCTGCACACGTCTCTCCGTGGGGAGACCGTTGTCGTCCCAACCCATCGGGTAAAAGACTGCCTTCCCCTTCATCCGTTGATAGCGAGCGATGGCATCGGTCTGCACGAATCCGAACACCGAGCCCATATGGAGTGAGCCGGACACGGTGGGGGGCGGGGTGTCTATCGAGAAGACCTCGTCCCGCTCGCGGGAACGGTCGAATCGGTAGGTGTCCTCGGAGTCCCACCGTTGCAGCCATTTTGCTTCGAGACCCTCGAGGGCCGGTTTCTCAGGAACGTTTCTTGCCATGGGGTCGACGAAGGGTAATGGCGACCGATTGCCAACCCCGAGAACGGGCCGGGCTGTCCTTTCGTAACGATGCCGGAACGAGGCCGATCTACCGTGACATGGTGGCTCAGAAAGCAGCGCGGTCGGGAGATGGACAACGGTCATGAACTCAGCCGTTACCGATGCTCCATCCCGTGGCGAGAGGGTGGGAGCGATCCTTGCCTTTGCCCTCATAACCATGCTGTATCTGACGTCGTTCGTGGTTTTCGGGATGATCGAAGACAGGGAGTGGTCGGACTGGCTGGAACCTCTTTCGTCGGCTGTATGGCTATTCGCGTTCTCCATAGTCGGGCTCTTGATCGCGTTTCACCGGTCCCGGAGCCCTATTGCCTGGATCTGTCTCGGTTTTGGGTTCGTGTGGGCGCTGTGGCTGGTAACTGATTCCGCCCTCAAATACGAAACGGCTTACCCGGGGTCGCTGTCCCGGCCCGATCTGATCGCCGCGCTGTCCTACCCGCTTTGGGTGCCCGGCGTGGGCCTGATTGCGTTTCTCCTCCTCCTCTTTCCGGACGGTCATCTCCCGTCGCCTCGATGGAGACCGGTTGCCTGGCTGCTGACCGCCACCCAGGTCACCCTCGCCGTGACGGGTCTCTTCCTGCCCGGGGTCATCCAGGAAACGAATCAGGTGAATCCGCTCGGCATCGAAGCCTTCGCAGGTTTTCGCGACGGTTGGCAAGGAATCGCCCTCGTGATGACATTGGTCATCTGTCTACTGGCCTCGGCGATATCTCTTCTGGTCAGGTTCCGCAGGGCCGAGGGGATCGAGCGGCTGCAACTGAAGTGGTTGATGGCGGCAGGGGTGGTATCGGCTGTCGCCTACGCATTCATCTTCATCGGGGATTTCGGGATCCAACTGGTCTGGACAGTGATGCCGATCGCCATCGGGCTATCGATGCATCGGCATCGTCTTTACGACATCGATCGTCTGATCAGCAGGACCGCCGTCTACACGCTGGTGATCGGGTCACTGGCGTTGGTCTATTTCGCAGGTCTCTATTTGTTGGGCGAGTTGTTGCCACTCGAAGGAGACGTCGCGGTCGCTGGCTCCACCCTGGCGGTCGCATTTCTCTTCAACCCTTTGCGGAGACGGGTGCAGGACAGCGTCGACCGACGGTTCAACCGCTCGCGATACGACTCCCGTCGGGTACTCGAAGAGTTCGATCGGGCGCTGCAGAACCGGGTCGATCCCGAAGGTGTGGTGGAGGGTTGGGTTGCGGTCACTTCCGAGACCCTGCAGCCCACCGTGGTCGCTGTCTGGGTGCGCGGCACCGACGGCTGACAGCATTCAGCCCGAGCGGTTCGAGCACGAGGAGTTGCCATTTCGCGTAACTTGCGTATCCTCGTCTCGACATGAATCAGCGCTTCGCTCACGCCAGCCATCATCATCACCCCTCGTGGGTCGGATGACGATGGGCTGAGAGCGAACCAGCTACCACCCCCACGCCGACCCAAAGCGGTCGGCGTTTCTCGTCTTCGAGGGCGATGCCCGACCGCAGCGGCGGGAAGGAATGCCCGATATGAAAGCCGAACCAACGATTCACCTGGCAGTGCCGAAAGGCCGGATGGAGACCGGTGTCTTCAGCCTGCTCTCGGCGGCCGGCATCGAGTTGCGCGTTGGCCAGCGCGGCTACCGCCCCGTGTTGTCCGAGCCAGGCTTCGAGGTGAAGCTGCTCAAGCCACAGAACATCGTGGAGATGCTGGGCGCCGGCTCCCGTGATATCGGGTTCGCCGGGGCCGACTGGGTGGCGGAGAAACAGGCGGATTTGGTCGAACTTCTCGACACCGGTCTCGATCCGGTTCGCATAGTGGCGGCAGCCCCCGAAGGCCTCCTCCAGGATGGTGAGCTCCCGCCCGGGAATCTCGTCGTCGCCAGCGAGTACGAGCGGCTGGCGAGGGGCTGGATCGATCAGCGTGGCCTCGATGCGACATTGGTGAGGTCATATGGGGCTACCGAAGTGTTTCCACCCGAGGACGCAGACATCATCATCGACAACACGGCAACCGGCGAGACCCTCGCAGCCAACGGTCTGGTCATCGTCGATGTCCTTCTCGCCTCATCGACACGTCTCTATGCCAGTGCGGGAGCTGTTGCCGACCCGGACAAGAAGGTCGCAATCGACGGGTTGGTCCTGAGTCTGAGATCGGTGCTCGAGGCCAGAAAGAGGGCGATGATAGAGCTGAATGCGTCGCTCGAGGATCTCGACGCCATCATCGCCGCCCTGCCCAGTATGCGGGAGCCGACGGTGGCGATGTTGCACGGCGGCTCGGGAATGGCAGTGAAAGCGGCTGTTCCCAGAGCAGACCTCCCCCGTCTGATACCCCGTCTCAAGCAGTTGGGCGCAACCGACATCGCCGTCTCCAAGCTGGAGCAAATCGTCCCGTGAGCACTCCTGTCGCCTACTCGCCACCCATGTACGACTCCGCGGTCGATCTCGATCTCTCACGCAACGAGGGGCGAACTAGGGCATCGGAGCTCCTCGCGCTGGTCTCCGACCCCGATCGAGCCGTGAGCCGATACCCCGACACATCAGGTGTTCAGACACAGCTCGCCGAGCTCCACGGACTGGAACCGTCCCGGATCCTGGTCACAGCCGGAGGGGACGACGCCTTGAACCGCTGTTTCCTTGGTCTGGTCGACGATCACCACAAGGTGGTCACGACCTACCCGACGTTCGAGATGATCGCTCGCTACGCCGAGCAACGAGGCGTCGACCTGATCGAGATCCCCTGGTGGGAGGGTCTGTTTCCAATCGATTCGGTGCTGGAGTCGGCGGGGCCAGAGGTCGGGGCGGTGTTCGTGGTCTCGCCCAACAACCCGACAGGTGCCGTCATCAGCGAATCCGACTTGCGACGACTGGCCGCGGCCTTTCCGTTCGTGATACTCGACGCCGCGTATGCCGAGTTCGGGGACGAGGATCTCACCCATTCCGGTCTCGCCCTGGGCAACGTCGTGGTCGTCCGCACAATGTCAAAGGCATACGGGCTTGCCGGGCTGCGCGTTGGATACCTCCTTGGCGACCCCGAAACGGTGGCCAAGGTTGGCGCCTACGGAAGCCCGTATCCGGTCTCCGCCCTTTCCGCCTCGGTCGCGGAATCGAGACTCCGGTGGCCGGCTGCGGAAACAGAGACCTTTGTTGCCCGGATCCGCGAAGAGCGAGCGTCGCTGGCCGGGGTCCTCGCCGGTCTCGGGACCGTGCCCTTTCCCTCCCAGGCAAACTTCATCCTGACCCGTTGTGACGACGCCGACTGGCTGATGGATGCCACACGATCGCTCGGTGTCGCCCTGCGCCGATTCCCGGAGAAACCCGGCATGAGGGACATGGTGCGAATCACCCTTCCCGGTGACGAAGATGACTATGACCGGCTGGTTGCGACCCTCGAGGCCGCCCTCGCACCTCAGGCCCTCATCTTCGACCTCGACGGGGTGCTCGCCGATGTCAGCAGGTCACAGACACTGGCCATCATCGAGACTGCGCGCACATACGGCGTGGAAATCACACCCGAAGACGTGGAGAGGGCCAAGGCTGAAGGCAACGCAAACGATGACTGGGAGTTGACCCGTCGCCTCTGCCGGCTTACCGGTGTCGAGACCGACCTCGCCGAACTGATTGAGCGATACGAGAGGATCTACCAGGGCGAGGACGGGGTCAATGGCCTGAAACGAGAAGAGCGGGCCCTGGTCGACCCCCTGCTCTGGGAGCAGTGGGCGCAACGATTCCCTCTGGCAGTGGTCACCGGACGCCCCCGGAAGGACGCCGAGGAGTTCTTGGGGCGCTACGGGTTTATCGAGAGGCTGAAGGCCCTGGTGACCAGGG
>Ga0307505_10002695_pt1 | contig 12010 bp, 12 predicted proteins | sample 23_S_MG_FD_202183 | JGI IMG/M metagenome (GOLD analysis project Ga0307505, IMG submission 202183) | Soil microbial communities from Populus trichocarpa stands in riparian zone in the Pacific Northwest, United States - 23_S | ecosystem: Environmental > Terrestrial > Soil > Riparian zone > Trees...
GGCGCCAATCACGCCTCGTTCCCCTCCCACCCAGGTCCCTCGCTCGACGCTCGGGATGACAGGACACCCCTTCGTGACTCTTGCGGACTGAGGTCGAGCGGACACTCGTTTCCGGGGGGGCTGTACTTAGTAGGCGGTGTGCCGTCCCGATGCCCGTACACGCCGTGCTCCCCGGCCGCCGGAGGCGGCGCTATACACGCCGAGGTCCATGGCCGCCGGAGGCGGCGCGGAGGGTAGCCGGTGGTGCGAGCGGAGCGAGCGACCACCGGTCTACGGTCCAGAGTGAGGTCGACCCCAGCAGGGGTCGCGGAGGGATCTACCAAAGACAGCGCTCGTCGTACTCGACACCGTGCCTGGCGTCGAGAGTCCTCCGCGACCCCTGCCGGGGTCGATGGCCTTGTCTTCCGCATACACCGGTGGTCGCTCGCTGGCGCTCGCACCACCGGCTACCCTCCGCGCCGCCTCCGGCGGACCGCTACGCAGGACGCGTGCTGCTACTAACGCGGTACCTGCCGTCGATCCTCGGGCTCAGGGCGCTCCTCGGCTCGCGAGCTCGCGCTACTCGCTTGATGCGGTGCCGGGGAAGGGAAGGAGGTTGTCGTCGCGCTGGTCGCGGGCTTCCTCCGCGGAGCGAAGTGCGGCGTCGCGGACGAGGATGGCCAGTTGCTGAATGTCGAACGGCTTGCGGACCACGGAGGTCACGACGTTGCCGTCGAGTCGCCGGAGATCGGTGTCCGAGGCCGCGGTCATGACGAGGACCGTTCCTGGCCGGCCCGGATGGGTTTTCATGTACTCCAGAACGTCGTAGCCGCTCATGACCGGCATCATCAGGTCGACGAGCAGCACGGCGTACTCGTGTTTCTGGAGGCACTCGATGGCGGCGCGGCCATCGCGGACGGCGTCGTGTGGGAGTCCCTGGAGCTCGAGGACTTTACTGACGAGATTGCGGATGGCGTCGTCGTCGTCGGCAATCAGGACCCGGCCGGCATCGCTCACCGGACGTTCCTCGGGGGGATTCAGCGGGTGCCCATCGCGCCACCGGCTTCGAGCGTCACGCGGGCGCGCTGGACCGGAGTGGCCTTGGTGAGGATCGGATAGGGGTTCACCATCTCGTCGTTGTCGTTGACCGCGAAGTGAAGGTGAGGCGGGGTGGTTTTGGCGTTTCCGGTATTACCGACGTATCCCAGGAGATCGCCACTCCGGACTTCCTGTCCTTCGTAGAGACCGGGTGCCCAGCGATCGAGGTGCGCGTAATAGAACGAAGTGCCGCTCTCGGTCGTGAGCCAGAGACAGAGACCGCCCTTGGGCTGTTCGCCGATGAAGCTCACCACACCGTCAGCCACGGCCACGATGGCCGTTCCCTTGGGTGCGAAGATGTCGATGCCCTTGTGTTTGCGGCGACCGCCGTCCCTCGAGCTGTGCCAGCTATTGGAGAGGTCGAAGGGCTGGACTCCGACCACCGGCATGTGCAAGGCGGAGCCCTGGAGTGGGGCGAAGAGGGCCTTGGCGCGGGCAGCAAATTCGGTGTCGCGCTCCTTCCTGGTCTCGATTGTGGCGACCAGAGTGGGCTTCCTCTCGACCTGCCGGCCGTTGTACCGGTTGAGGTCCGAGCGGAGTTGGGCGATGAGCAGACTGAAGTCGCCCTCCTCGGATGACAGGAGAGGCCTGGGAGGTGCAACCACGACCGTGGTGGTGGTCGTGCAGGCGGAGAGGACAAAGATCGCCAGCAGGGCGATCAGCCCGCCAACCCTCCCGTGAATTGCTCTTGGCGCTTTCATGACTTCGAGGAACAGCCGGAGTGTAAAGGCCGAGTGTAAAGGTCGATGGCGCCAGTGTAAAGGGCCGCCGGCAGGAACCAGTTCGGCGCGTGGGTTCGTGTTCCGGGACGCCGGAAGCGGCAGGTGGATGGCCGACCATCCCGAGCTCCGCCTGCGCGTGCTCATTCTCACCGTGGCCGCGTTACTTCCGCTGGCCCGATGGAGTGGCGGGGAACAGCAGCGGTGCAACGTCCTCGACGCGGCGCACGGGCACGACCTCGATGTCGGCGCGGATCTCGGAGGCGTTGGACTGCGGGACGAGCACACGTCGAAACCCGAGGGCGGCGGCTTCGCGGGCGCGGAGATCGGGCTGGGAGACGCTGCGGATCTCGCCCAGGAGACCCACCTCCCCGAATAAGGCCAGATCGTGCGGCAACGCCGCGTTGCGCTGGGACGACAGGACTGCGGCGATCACACCCAGATCGAGAGCCGGCTCGTCGATCTGCAAGCCGCCGGCGACGTTGACGTAGATGTCGTGCTGGACGAACGTGCCCGCTCCTTTGCGCTCGAGCACCGCCAGGAGCAGGGATACGCGGTTCGCGTCGAGGCCCATGGCCATACGCCGAGGCGAGGGAAAGTGCGTCGGCGAAACGAGTGCCTGCACTTCCAGCAGCAGCGGACGCGTGCCCTCCACCGCGGCCAGGATGGCCGAGCCGGGAGACTGGCTGCGCTGCGACATCAGTGCCGCCGACGGATTCGGGACTTCTTCCAGTCCGTCGTCGTGCATCTCGAAGATGGCCACTTCGTTCGCGGGACCGAAGCGGTTCTTGTACGCGCGCACGATGCGGTAGTTCTGAAACTTCTCGCCTTCGAAGTAGAGCACCGTGTCCACGATGTGCTCGAGCGTCTTCGGCCCTGCGATGGTGCCTTCCTTGGTGATGTGCCCAATGAGGAAAACGGGGAGGGACAACCGCTTGGCTGCGGCCATGAGCACTCCCGCGGAGTCGCGCACCTGTCCGACCGAGCCGGGCATGGACTGATTGGATTGAGTGTGGACGGTCTGGATGGAGTCAATGACCAGGGCCACCGGCTTCATCTTGTCGACTTCAGCCAGGATGCGCTCCACGGAGGTCTCGGTGTAGAGGCGGATGTTCTCGCTGGTGGTGCCGAGGCGCCGCGCCCGCATGGCGATCTGGCGAGGCGACTCCTCGCCGGAAACGTAGAGCACCGGGCCGCTGCGCGCGAGCTCGTCGGCGACCTGGAGGAGAAGGGTCGACTTCCCGATGCCGGGCTCGCCCCCGACCAGCGTGACCGCGCCGAGCACGAGCCCACCGCCCAGCACACGGTCGAGGCTGGGGATCAGGGTCGACACGCGAGGCGCGCCGTCGAAATCGACCGCCCCGATGGGGATCGGTCCGCCGGCGACGCTCATCGCCGAAGCGGGTCCGGCCACGGCCGGTGTGTCTTCCTGGGCGTATGAGTTCCACGCGTTGCAGTCGGGGCAACGCCCCAGCCACTTCGACGCCTGAGAACCGCACTCCGTGCAGGAGTAGATGATCGCCTTCTTCGCCATGACCGGAGATTCTATGTGGGTTCATCGCTCCACGCTGCGTGGCCCGGCGACCGAGAGCGGGTGATTCGCAATCGAGCCGCTTTCCTCTACGAATGGTGGATTGCGTGAGAGCGGTCGCCCGCGCGTCATCCGCGTGAGATCATCACGGCATGACCAAGAAGGCGGCAAAGAAGTCGCTGGAGTCGCTGGAGCTGGAGCTCCGCGATTTCGCGATGGAGTATCCGGAAGCGCATGAGGATCATCCGTGGGGGCATCGCGCGATCAAGGTGCGAGGCAAGGCGTTTCTCTTTCTCGGCGGCGAGAAGAACACCAGGGAATTGAGTCTTTCGTTGAAGCTTCCCCAGTCGCGAGACATGGCCGCCGATCTGCCCTTTGCGGCACCGACTGGATATGGACTCGGCAAGAGTGGTTGGGTGACCGCGCGGTTCGGCAAAGTCGGGGAGGTGCCGGTCGAGCTGCTCAGGAAATGGATCGACGAGAGCTATCGGGCCATTGCGCCGAAGAAGCTGGTAAAGACCCTGGACTGACCCTCGAAACGCCGATCGGGGCGTATGCTTGGGCTCTGCGAGGAATGCCCGATGTATGTACGCAACGACACCAACGTCCCGATCCTTTACACCATCGTCGGCGGAGTGGTCGCTCAGGGCACGATTCTGCCTGGCGGAGCCGAGGAGATCGATTCGCGCGAGGCGTTGGACGTCAGTTTCGCCACGGATGACGGCTCACCTCTGCCCACCACGCTGACCGTCGCGCTGTCGATGTAGCGACCCGAAGTGCCGGGTGCCGAGACGCTCTCAGTACAGCTTCCCGGAAGTCGGTGTCCAGTGGGTTGTGTTGTCAGTTGTCGGTTCTCAGTTCGGGGTGATCCATCCGTGGCGCGTCTGGGTGCCGACAACCGATCACCGACAACTGACAACCCGACCACGGGACACTCACTCGCGGGAAGCTGTACTCAGGGATCGAAGTTCCGGCCATCTGTCCGGGATTCGGACGGTAGTCAGGGTGTGGATAACCGCCTCAGGTTGTCGCAACTCCATGAATTCACTGCGCGTATGCCCCCGAACATCCGCTGGCAATTCCTTTGATCTCTCCTCGAACCGTGAACGTGCCCGGTCACCCCAGAGCTCCACGGCGCGCCGCTCCTCATCGAAAAGGAGAGACTTGATGACAGTAGCCCCTTCCTACGAAACCTTCGTCGTGACGTGCGGGGGCTGCCATCGAACGTTTGACGCGTTCGCGGTGGGATGGTGCCGGTGTATGAGCCGGGAGCCGGCGGTCACTTGCAGTCATTGCCAGGCGTGCGTCCACAAGGAAGGGCCGCTCGCCGAGCTCGATTTCTGGTTCCATGCGCCTGACGAGTTGCTCCGCAGGCGAGCTCGCGAGAAGCAGAGCCGCAGAAAGCCCTCTGCAGTGGAGCTCACCAGTGCCCCTCGGATTCTGGTCGTCGATGACGACGAGGAGATCCGCTGGATCGCACGGCATCTGATTCTCGATATGGGCTATGACTGCGCGACCGCGAGCAGTCCGTCGGAGGCCCTGGCCGCCGTTGCGTCGGAGCGGCCGGCCGTGATTCTCACCGACGCGTTGATGCCCGAAGGGGACGGCCGTGAGCTCTGCAAGACCGTCAAGGCGCTCTACCCCGAGCTGAAAGTGGTGGTCATGACGTCGCTGTACACCGCGCAACGATATGTGTCCGAGGCCACGCGCGTCTTCGGAGCGGACGATTACCTCTCGAAGCCGATCGACTTCGAACGATTGCACGCGGTTCTTCAGCGCCTCGCACCGGTCGAGTCGAAGGGGATCGCATGAAGGCACCCCTCGCGATTTTGCGGACGCACTTCACGGCACGATATGAGGGCAGACTTGCGGAACTGGTCCGCTTGCTGGAAGCGCAGGATCTGGACCGCCTCGAGCTGGCGCTGCACAGCCTGGCCGGAATCGCCGGAACGTACGGCTTCTCCGAGATCACCGAGATAGCCCGCGAAGGGGAGAGGCAGTGCAACTGCTTCGATGCGCATGCGCTTCGCCTGACGGTGGCCAGGCTCATTCGGTTCCGGCTGGACGGGCGTTGGGCGGCGTGAGTCGACCGAGCTCTGCCGGTGTGATCCGCAACCTACCTGCGCTCGAGCGCGGCCAGATCCAGCTCCGTTGAGCTGGTGAGGTCGGCCTTGAGCACCTTGTGGATCTGCTCGAGCGCATGGAGATTCTCCTCCACGGTATTGGAGACGGTGCAGTCGGCCGGGACGCAGAGATTGAAGTCGCGCAGGTACGCGTCATTTGCACTGAAGAGAATGCAGATGTTTCCGGCCAGCCCGGTGAGGATCAGTGTGCGCGTGCCGAGGTAGGAGAGGAGCACGTCGAGTGTCGTCGCGTAGAACGCGGAGTACTTGGGCTTGAGGACGAAGTAGTCGTCTTCGTCCGGCGCGAGCATGCGCGCCAGCTCCTCACCGCGCACTCCGTCGCTGAGGCAATGATGCACGACCTTGCGAAAGTCGGACTTCCATCGTCCGAAGTTGTCATTCACGTAGATCGCCGGAATGCTGGCGGCCTTGGCGCGGCGCTTGAGGCCTGCGATGCGCTGTGCCATCGGCAGCACCTGGGGGGCCAGCAACTCCCCACCGTCGAACTCGAGGTCATTGATGACGTCGATGAGCAGCAGGGCCACCGGGCAGCTTTCCGGGACGTTTCCGTGAAGGTCGTGATTGTTCGCAGGCATGCGGGCCGTGGGAGCAGGCTTTGGGCCAGGTCCGGCCTTTGGCTCCGCCGTCGTTCAGCCTCTCAATGCCGACGGCCCGGCGGACCAATCCGGGGCGGATGCTAAACTCATGCGACCTTCCCTCGACGGACCGCGACCCATGGGTGTCCTTGCACAGGAGATTGAAGCGACCTACGAAGTCCTCTCCAAGATGGGGGAGGGCGGCATGGGAGCGGTCTACAAGGTCCGGCACCGCTTTTTCGACGAGATCCGCGTCGTCAAGGTGATCCACGGAGACCTCGAGCTCCTGCCCGAGCTCAAGGAGCGCTTCCTGGGGGAGGCTAAGCGCGGCAAGCAACTGCGCCACCCGAATCTCGCCGAGGTCATCGACTTCAGCATCGCCTCCGATGGCACCTCGTACATGGTCATGGAGTTCGTCGACGGGGTGAACCTGCGCCAGGTGCTGGCGAGTCATGGCGGTCCGCTCGACTACCGATTCGTCATTCCCATCGCGGAGCAGGCTCTTGCCGCGCTCGGCTTTCTGCACAGCCGAAAGTTCGTTCATCGCGACATCTCGCCGGACAACATCATGTTGATTCGCGACGGCGACGCGGAGCCGCGCGTGAAGTTGATCGACCTCGGCATCGCCAAATCGCTCGAATCCACCCGGCAGCTCACCATGGCCGGCAAGTTCATCGGAAAAGTGCAGTACTCGTCCCCGGAACAGTTCAGCGGAGTGGTGGATGAGCGCAGTGATCTCTATGCGCTGGGCCTCGTCCTCTACGAGCTTCTGACCAATGCGAAGCCCGTGACGGGTGAGAATCCGATGTCCATCATCGGCGGGCACATCTCCCGTCCCCCGCGCGCATTCGAGGAAACCGACCCGTCGCATCTCGTGCCCGAGCCGGTGCGCCAAGCCATCCTCAAGGCACTGGAGAAGCGTCCCGAGGACCGCCACGCGAACGCCGCGGCGTTTGCGGAGGCCCTTCGCGCGGCCGTCCCCACCAGCGACCGGCGCACCGTCGAAGAGCCGATCGTGACCAGGCCCGCGAGTGCGCTGCCGGCGACTGGCACGACCGAGCCGATGACGCAGCCGATGCGCGCGGAGCCGATCGCCGCAGCACGTCCGGTCCTGGACGCGACGGAGGTGTCGGGCGCGCTCCCCGTGGCGCCGCCTCGTTCTCGCCGTGTGCTTCCGCTTGCGGCTCTGTTCGCGGTGCTACTCGTGGCCGCAATCCTCGCGTTGCTATGGTGGCGATCCCGCAACGCGCAGCCAACGGTCGCCCCGACCCTCACGAGCTCGGTCGTCACCACCGCTGCTGATTCCGCGGGACCAGCCGGCACCGTCGCTCCCGCGGGGCAGCCGGGTCGTCTCTTGATCAACGCGCTTCCCTGGGGCAATGTGACGTCCGTCGTCGACCGCGAATGGGTTGAGCAACTCGCGGGTGGCGCCGCCGAGACTCCTCTCTTGCTGGAGCTTCCGGCCGGGGAGTACATCGTGAGCCTGACGAATCCGAGCTCGAACACGTCCGTGAAGCTCACCGCGAGCCTGAAGTCCGGCGCGCTCTCGCGATGCGAGGCGGAGCTGGACAGGATCGATGCCGGGACCTACGTCGACAGGATCGGACAGGAACCATGACGATGAAGAACTGGCTGGGCGTGGCCCTTGTTCTCTTCGCGGCGCCTTTGCACGCGCAGGCTCCCACCAGTTTTCGCGAAGGCGTCCTGGCGTTCGAGAAGCAGGAGTGGAGCAAGGCCGAGAGGCTCATGCGCGAGACGATCGCCGCCAATCCCACAGAGTCGGAAGGGACGGTGAGCATCGCCGGCCAATGGTTCGAGACGTATGTGCCGCACTACTTTCTGGCGCGCGCGCTGGCCAGGCAAGGCAAGTGCGCGGAAGCCCTGACGGCCTTCGCGGAGACCGAGAGGCAGGGCATCTCGCCGGCCATCGAGGATTTCGCCCGTCACCTGAAGACCCGCGGCGGATGTAAGGGATCACGCGAGATCAGCATCGACGTTCCGCTTGCCGGTGGGACGCTGCCGCCGAAACCGCGAGCGACCACCAGCAGCACACCGATACCTCCGAAGAAGACTCCGCCCATCACTCCACCGAAGTCGATCGCGCCTGCACCGCCGCCCAAGACCCCTCCTTCGAAGCCCGCCGTGCTCGATGCGGGCACGCGCGCGTGGCTCACCACGGCACTCACGGCATACCTTCGCGGACAGTATGCGGACAGTGTGCGTCTGCTGAGCGGGAAGGAGCCCTCCGATCGCGACGCCTCGGCGCACGCGGCCCTGATCCGAGCGGCTGCGCAGCATGCGCTCTATCGCATGGGCGGCGAGCAGGACGCCTCGCTTCGTGACGCCGCCGTACGCGAGCTCGCGCGCTACCGAAGCCTGCTTCCCGGTGGCCGCCCCGACCCGCGACTGTTTCCTCCGTCCCTGATCGCGCTGGCAAACGAAGCGCAAACCGCCAACTGACGAACCCAGGACATTTTCTTAGTACAGCTTCCTGTCAGTGAGTTGGGTTGTCGGTTGTCGGTGATCGGTTGTCTGTACCTCATCACGCCACAGATGGATCACCCCAAACTTGAGGACCGACAACTGACAACAGAGAGAGCCGTGTCCAGTGGTCGGGTTGTCAGTTGTCGGTGATCGGTTGTCTGTACCTCATCACACCACAGATGGATCTCCACCGACTGAGAACCGGCAACTGACAACAGAGAGAGACGTGTCCAGTGGTCGGGTTGTCAGTTGTCGGTGATCGGTTGTCTGTACCTCATCACGCCACAGATGGATCACCCAAAACTGAGGACCGACAACTGACAACAAGGAGAGTCGAGCGGACACTCATCTCCGGGAAGGTGTACTTAGCCCGCATTTCTCACAGCCCTTCTGCTACGACAGCCGATAGCGGCCTGCCTGCTTCGCCGAACGACGATTTCGCTCCTCAACATAGTGTTCAACTATGCCTTCGTCGCGAAATCGCCTTTCGACTCGCATCCAGGCCACTCTCGGCTGTCTCGCGACGAAGGGCTGTGAGAAATGCGGGTTAGGCCGCGGCGGTGCCCGTCCGCAGTGGTCCCTGGCCGCCGGAGGCGGCGCGGAGGGTAGCCGGTGGTGCGAGTGATAGCGAGCGACCACCGGTCTACGGTGCAGAGTTGAGGTCGACCCCGGAGGGGTCGCGGAGGGATCTACCAAAGATAGCGCTCGTCGTACTCGACACCGAGAATCATCCGCGACCCCTTCCGGGGTCGATCGCCTTGTGTTCCGTAAAACCGGTGGTCGCTCGCTCCGCTCGTACCACCGGCTACCCTCCGCGCCGCCTCCGGAGGCCCTGTACCGCTAACGCGGTACCCTGGAGTTCGGACATTTTCGTACCGGCCCGCGGAGTACCGCGTCAGCGGCCGCGCCCGCGTTCGCGTTTGCGGGCGAGCTGAACGCCGGAGGCGGCGCGAAGATTAGACGCCACCGATTACAGCGCACCACTACCTTCCACCCCGGAGGGCGTGCCGGATTCATTCGCACGCCGCCCCCCAAAACCGAGAACCGACAACCGACAACAGCAAGTCAGAAGGGGCAGTCGAGACAACCGGAGCCGCAGCAGGTGGGCTCGAAGGCAGGGCGCCAGCGGGGAGAGGGAGGTGGCGTCTCCGGAGTCGGTTCGGAGGAGAGGCATTCCTGCCTCTCCTCCGTCTCGTTCTCGTCGTGCATTACGAATTCGTGTGCGGTTGCGGGACGGGAGTCGCCGCTTCCGTGGAGGGACCCGATCCCGGGGCGATGGTCATGGCCTCGCCCGGGCTCTCGGAGGGGTAGTACTCCTTGAGCTTCATATAGTCAGTCCCGGTCTCTTCCGTGATGATCTGGTTGACTTCGGCGCCGTCGAGCGTTTCGCGCTCGAGGAGCTTGCGCGCGATGCGGTCCAGCGCGTTCTTGTTGCCGCTGATGATCTCGTGGGCGGTCTTGTAGGCCTTGTCGAGAATGCGACGCACTTCCTTGTCGATCTCGACGGCCGTGGCCTCGGAGAAATCGCCGTGCTGCGCGAACTCGCGGCCGAGGAAGATCTCCTGCTCTTTCTTTCCGTAGGTGACCGGACCGAGGTCGGACATGCCCCACTCGCAAACCATCTTGCGAGCCATGGCCGTGGCCCGCTCGATGTCGTTTCCGGCGCCGGTGGTGATCTCGTTGACGAACACTTCTTCTGCGATCCGGCCGCCCATCAGCACGGCCAGCATGGCTTCGAGATAGCGCTTCGAGTACGAGTACTTGTCCTCAGTGGGGAGCTGTTGGGTAAGGCCGAGCGCGCGGCCACGCGGGATGATCGTGACCTTGTGCAGCGGATCCGCGGCCGGGAGCATGGCCGCGACGATCGTATGGCCGGACTCGTGATAGGCCGTGTTCCGCTTCTCACGATCGGACATCATCATGGACTTCCTCTCGACGCCCATGATGACCTTGTCCTTGGCGTACTCGAAGTCCACCATCTGGACCTTCTTCTTGTCGTAACGCGCGGCGTTGAGTGCCGACTCGTTGACCAGATTGGCCAGGTCAGCTCCGGAGAAGCCGGGCGTGCCACGGGAGAGCACCGCCAGGTCCACATCCTCGGAAAGGGGGATGTTGCGAGTGTGAACTCGGAGAATGCCCTCGCGGCCCTTGAGGTCGGGGAGGTCGACCACCACGCGGCGATCGAAACGGCCCGGGCGCAGCAGCGCGGGATCGAGGACGTCCGGCCGGTTGGTGCCGGCGATCAGGATCACTCCGTCGTTCGACTCGAAGCCGTCCATTTCCACGAGGAGCTGGTTCAGTGTCTGCTCTCGCTCGTCATGTCCACCGCCGAGACCCGCACCGCGGTGACGGCCGACGGCGTCGATCTCGTCGATGAAGATGATGCACGGTGCATTCTTCTTTCCCTGTTCGAACAGATCGCGGACGCGCGAGGCGCCCACGCCGACGAACATCTCCACGAAGTCCGAGCCGGAGATCGAGAAGAAGGGCACGTTGGCCTCGCCGGCGATGGCGCGAGCCAGCAGCGTTTTGCCCGTACCGGGAGGACCCATCAGCAGGACTCCCTTGGGGATCTTGCCCCCGAGCTTGGTGAACTTCTGCGGCTCCTTGAGGAACTCGATGATCTCGTGCAGCTCGACCTTGGCCTCGTCGACGCCGGCCACGTCCTTGAACGTGACCTTCTTCGCGCTGCCGGAGAGGAGCTTCGCCTTCGACTTGCCGAAGGACATAGCCTTGTTCCCGCCCGCCTGCATCTGCCGCATGAAGAAGATCCAAAGGCCGATGAGGAAGAGGAACGGAGCCCAGGTGATGAGAGCGGTGATGAACGGAGCGTCGCGCTGGGGCTCGAAGGTCACGTCGACCTTCTTGTCCTCGAGACGCTTGTAGAGATCATCAGGCCAGGTGGCCGGGCCGGTGGTGGTGAAGGGCTTGTTGCCACCCGGAACGGTGGTTTTCAACTCACCGACGATCTTGTCGCCGCTGATGGTGACTTTCTGAATCTGCCCCTGATTCACGCGCTCCAGGAACGTGCTCCACTGGATCTGCTCGTTGCCTCCCTTGGCCGTGTTGAACAGGTTCCACAAGAGGAACACCAGCACGATGATCACGACCCACAGGAGCGCGGTTTTGACTGTGGAATTCAACGGATTGCCTCCAGACGCAGCGACGCGAATGCTTCGTGCGTGCCACGTACACTATCGCGTCCCTTAACGGGAGGCGAGGGGTCGATATTGCAGGGCGTCCGGCACGGCCGGCTGCGCTGGTTGGCATGGCCTTGGGCACGTGCGGCTGCTCCGAGGCCAATGTGTTTCTACCGTGCAGACTCCTAGCCCGAATCGTTGTCGACGAATGCGCTGTCATCCCTCGCTCGACGCTTCCAAGAAACTTCCAGTGTTTGCAGGGTCAGAATGCAAACTCATCGGAGGCTGCATCGCCCCCCTCATCCGGCCTTCAGCCACCTTCTCCCCCCAAGAAGCCGGG
>Ga0307505_10002696_pt1 | contig 12010 bp, 11 predicted proteins | sample 23_S_MG_FD_202183 | JGI IMG/M metagenome (GOLD analysis project Ga0307505, IMG submission 202183) | Soil microbial communities from Populus trichocarpa stands in riparian zone in the Pacific Northwest, United States - 23_S | ecosystem: Environmental > Terrestrial > Soil > Riparian zone > Trees...
GTCGCCGCCCACAGCTCCAGCAATTGCTGGTTCAGCTTGTCGCGCACGATTTCATCAAGCGCCCCGAACGGCTCATCCATCAGCAGCAGCTTCGGCTCAACCGCAAGGGCCCGCGCGATGGAAACCCGCTGCTGCATGCCGCCCGACAATTGCCATGGAAATTTTTTTTCAAAGCCTGCGAGGTTCACCAATTCCAGATTGCGCTTCACCCGCGAGGCCGCATCCGCCGTCCCCATGATCTCCAGCGGCAGCCCCACATTCTTTTCCACCGTCCGCCAGGGATAAAGCGCCGGCGCCTGGAACACATAGCCATAGGCCCGCGCCATCCGCGCCTGCGCAGGGCTCATGCCGTTCACCGAGATGGTGCCCGCTGTCGCCTGTTCCAGATCGGCGATCACCCGCAGCAGCGTGGTCTTGCCGCAGCCGGAAGGCCCGATGAAGGAAACGAAGTCCCCGTCATTCACTTCGAGGTTGATGTCCTGCAGGGCATACACCGGCCCGTCAGCCGTCGTGAAGGTGAGGCTCAGGTCACGCGCATCGATCACGGCTTGAGCCGCCATAAACCCTCCCCCGGGCAATTCTTGTTATTGGCCGAAAGCTAACTGCTCTTGACCATCTGATCAAGAAACAGTCGCCTGCAGCCCGATTCCCATTACAACGTGTTGTTTGTAGACGATAGTTTTTGGAGGAGCGAATTTTACTGTGCGTTAGAAACAGTCCCTCCAGTGAAGTTTATGACAGTGGCCCGGCTGCCGGGCAAGCGCTGCGCCAAGCGTCATCACGCCTCTCCACAGCAGAAACCGGGTTTATGGGCAGGGAGGTCACCGGCAACACTGACCGAACTTCTCCCTTCCGACACCCCCTGCGATTGCGGAGGCTCTTCTTCGCCATGTCCGTTCCTTGGCGAGCGCCAACTGGAAGCGCACCGCGCAGCCGGAATTAACTATTTGTTCCAATTCACTATTTGTTCTTCCCTTGGCCCAGAAACGTGCCCCTGGATCATTGACTCTCGCCGGGCAAACCTCTTGGATAGGCCCACTGGACGGGATTTGGCATACCCCAGCCTAGCCGATGCGGCGGCGTTCCAAAGTAACAACACGGGATGCAACGCCATGATTTCCAATTCAACGAACAAGAACCCTTGCGGCGCGCGGCGCGCTCCGGAAAATGATGCGCATCGCCGCATGCTTGGATACGTCCGGAGAGTTAGACTTGCCGCCATAGCGGCCATGTCTGCTCTTGCGGTGCTCACCAACGCAAGCCACGCCAGCACTTTGATTGGCAATGTGATTCAGGCGCAGTATGAATTTCCGGATATTGGAACGCCCTACGTCTTTTCCGGAGTCTCGCCAAATCCGTTTACGGTGGGAGATGGCATCGAAGCTGTACTTGACGTCGAGGAAGTTACGCAACTGAGCATCGATTTCAGCGAAAGTTCTTTGCTTATAACACTGAATACCATTCTTATTAACCCGACATGGACCGGCACTGGCCAAAATGGTCCAGTTTTTAGTGTCGTCTCTGGAACCGCATTTACAGCAATAGCCAATGTCGTTGCTTCACAGGGCTCCGTGATTGCGTTTCTCATGAGCGACAAGCTCTATATCAATCTGTCTGGTTGGTCTTACCAAACTGGAGACACTGTTCGAGTAGATTTCGCCGCTTCCCCGGTTCCCCTCCCCGCAGCATTCCCACTTCTTGCCGCTGGCCTCGGCGCGATGGGCTTCATGGGATGGCGCAAAAAGCGGCGCGCTGCCTAGGCATAGACCCTAGCAGCATTTCGCGCATACCCTTGACCGTTTGATCAAGGAATAAGACAGGCAAGCCAGCCAGCTCCCGCTAACATGTTGTTTCAACTAGACAAGTTCCTAAGACGCTGAAAACTTTGTACGATTCTTTGTAAGTTAGAAACATCATCCACGCGCAAAGTTATGGCAGCGCCTCGGCTGAGGGGCAAGCGCAGGGTGGATTACGACGCCTCGTCAAAAAATGCTGAGTTAGACGGCTCCGGGGACTTGCCAACTGTTTGGGCCAATGACATTCTTTCGCTAACAGGGGAGACGCCGACAATGAAAAAATGGCTGCTGGCTGCATTATTCGCGCTGCTTTGCGCACCCGCACATAGCGCAACACTAATTGGGGATACGGTAGGCTGCTCATTTACTGGAGGAGCTTTCACGTGTTCACCAAGCAGCGCAGTAGTCGATGGGAACGCTGAATTCACAATTGGCGGTGATTTTGGCCCTGTCCTTAGCGTCGACGTAGGGGCGTCATCCTTCACGATTACAGCACTCCTAGATTTTCCGTTTGGTTCGGATACTTTTACACTGTCCTCTCTGGACCTGGGAAGCCCGATTACTGGTGTCTTGCTGAGCATCAACGGAATCATCTCTGGATTAAGCAGCAGCAATGTATCGTTTGGCGCGAATTTTGTAACCATCTTCTTTCCAGATACTCAATGGTCTGACCGCTCAAGTGCCACTATTGAACTCCAGACCTCACCGGTCCCAATCCCCGCCGCATTCCCGCTTCTTGCCGCAGGCCTCGGTGCAATGGGCTTCATGGGCTGGCGCAGGAAACGTAAAACTGCAGCTTAAGCAGTTAAAATCCCTGAAACCTTTCACCAGCCCGATTACGCTTTGTTCACAGCCGCCCTGCAGGCTGATTCAAATTTTTTTGAGGCAGCGGACTTTCTGAATCCGGGAGGGCATCTACCGGCTCCGCAACTTTCGGGATTGGCCGCTCGAGCAGAGCCGCTAACTCTGGCAACAAGCCATCCCCGTGCAACGCCGCGCTATAATGGATCAATAGAAATATGCTCATGATGTCCTCCAGATGGAGGAAACCTAACAACTGAGATTGTTGAAACCACCCGAAAACGAACTGCAAGGAAGCATTGTCAAAAAACCCCTCCCCTTGACCGTTTGATCAAGAATTATCAAGGTATCCGCAATGCCGCATACCAAAGCCAAGCCGGTGGTCAATACCCGCATTCAGGCCCGCAACAAGGAACTGATCCTTGAGGCAGCACTTGATGTTTTTTCGGCCTCGGGCTTTCGCGGCGCCACGGTGGACCAGATCGCCGCGAAAGCCGAAATGTCCAAGCCCAACCTGCTGTACTACTTCCGCCGCAAGGAGGACATCTATGTGGCGCTTCTCGAGCATACGCTCAGCGACTGGCTGGAACCCCTGCGCGAACTCAATCCCGAAGGCGATCCACTGAACGAACTCGCGCTTTACATCACCGCCAAGATGCAGATGTCGGAAGCAAACCCCAAGGCCTCGCGACTCTTTGCCAATGAAATTCTCCATGGCGCGCCGATGATCGAGAGGTTCCTCAAAGGCCCTTTGCGGCAGCTGGTCGCCGAAAAATCCCAGGTCATCCAGTCATGGATAACGGCAGGAAAGCTTGCCCCCGTCGATCCCCATCACCTGATATTCGCCATCTGGGCCGTGACCCAGCACTACGCTGACTTTTCCGTGCAGGTTGATGCGGTGCTGGGCCGCCGCGAGGATCCAAAATCCGCGCAGAAAGCCGTGCTGGAAATTCTGCTGCGCGGGCTTCAGGTCAAACGATCTTGACCGTTTTCGGATCCCAGTCCTTAGGCGGCGGATATTGCGGATTCATCTCCTCCAGCGTCTCGCGCACAATCCGCGCGATGGCCGCGTTGCGCGCCCAGTTGCGGTCCGCCGGAATGATGTGCCACGGCGCATGCTCCGTCGAGCAGCGTGAGATGGCGGTCTCATAGGCCGCCATGTAGTCCGCCCACTTGGCCCGCGTGGCCAGATCGCCGGCCTTGAATTTCCATTGCTTGGTTGGATCATCGACCCGCTCCTGCAGGCGCACCGCCTGTTCCTCCTTCGAAACATGCAGCATGAATTTCAGAATGCGCGTGCCCGAATTTGCAATCAGTTTTTCAAAGGCGTTGATTTCGTCGTAGCGCCGCTCTATCGCATCGGCCGCCGCCAGCTTTTCAACCTTCACCACCAGCACATCCTCATAGTGGGAGCGGTTGAAGATGCCGATGTAGCCCCTGGCCGGACAGGCCTTGTGAACCCGCCACAGATAGTCATGGGCGCGCTCCACCTCCGAGGGCACGCCAAAGGATTTCACCGTCACCCCCAGTGGCCCCGAAGTGTTGAACACGGCGCGCACCGTGCCGTCCTTGCCCGAGCAGTCAATGCCCTGCAGGATAACCAGCAGCGCGCCCTTGCGCTCGGCGAAAAGCCGGTCCTGCAGGCCGTCAATCGCCACCGCATCCCTGAGCAATTGCTCCTTGGCCTTGTCCTTGTCATCAAAGGCGCTGTCATCGCGCGGATCATGCGCTGCAAGGGAAAACTTCTTGCCCGGCGCAGCGATAAACTTTGATGCAAATGCTTTCTTTTCGGCCATGGCACTGTCCTCTTCTATTCCCGTTCAATAGCAGCTACCCTTTGCCAAAATCAAACAGCTTCGAGAATCTGCCTTGGAAGACCGTCCGTCAAACAAGCCACAAATGGCTGCCCCCGCCTATCGCCTGCCCGCCCTCGACCAGGAATTTCTCCTGGGCGATTCAACCCGTGGCCTGCGCTTCCATCTGGAGTACCAGAAGGCCGAGGAACACCTGCGCGCCTGGGGGGTTGAATCGACGGTGGTGGTTTTCGGCACCGCCCGCTGCCGGGAAAATGACGGCTCCGGCTGGTATGAAGGGGCGCGCCAATTTGCTGAAATCTGCTCGCTGCACGGCGGCGCGAAGCTGGATCGCAAGACAAACCGCCAGAATGTTATCGCAACCGGCGGCGGCCCCGGTATCATGGAAGCGGCAAACCGCGGCGCCAATGATGCAGGCGCACCCTCGATTGGCTACAACATCACGCTTCCCCGCGAACAGGAGCCAAATCCCTATTCCACCCCCGACCTCACCTTCCGCTTCCATTATTTCGCCATGCGCAAGATGCATTTCGCCATGCGCGCCGCCGCCCTTGTGGTGTTCCCCGGCGGCTTCGGCACGCTCGACGAACTCTTCGAGATTCTCACCCTGAGGCAAACCGGCAAGATGGCCACGCCGTTGCCCGTCATTCTCTATGATTCAAAATTCTGGAATGCGGCCATCAATTTTGAAATCTTGCTGAAGTCCGGCCTGGTCAATCCGGAGGATTTCAGCCTCTTTGGCTTTGCCGACACGCCCGACCAGGCCTGGAGCGAACTCGTCGCCCGCGGCCTTAACATTTCCCAGGAGCGATGATGTCCATCCGGCTCAAATTCTGCGGTGCCGCCCGCACCGTCACCGGCTCCTGCTATCTCCTGCAAACCGAAGAGGCGAAGGTCCTCATCGATTGCGGCATGTTCCAGGGCTCTAAAACCGAGCGCGAGCTGAACTGGCGCAGCTTTCCGTTCGATCCCGCGAGCCTCGATGCCATGCTGCTCACCCATGGCCACATTGATCACATCGGGCTCATTCCAAAACTTGTGAAGAATGGCTTCAGCAAGAAAATCCATTGCACCGCGGCCACCGTCGATCTTTGCGCCGTCATGCTGCCCGACTCCGGCTTCATCCAGGAGTCGGATGCCAAGAACCTGAACAAGCGCAACCGCCAGCGCGGCCTTCCCGAGATTGAGCCCATCTACACGCTGGAAGACGCCATGAACGCCCTCGAATATTTTTCGCCGCTCGAATATGAAACCTGGATTGAACCCGCCAGGGGCATTCGCGCCCGCTGGTGGAACGCCGGCCATCTCCTGGGAAGCGCCTCCATCGAAGTTGAAGTAAGCCAGGCGGGCAAGCCGCCCACCCGCATCCTCTTCTCCGGCGATATCGGCCCTGACCACAAGATGCTGGAACCGGATCCGGAAGCACCCTCCGGCTTTGACTACGTCATCTGTGAATCTACCTATGGTGGCAAGGACCGCTTCGAGCGTTCCGAGGAAAAGCGCCGCGAGCTGCTGGCCAGTGAGGTGAACGCCGCAGCGGCGCGGAAAGGCGCCCTTCTCATCCCTTCCTTCGCCGTGGAACGCACCCAGGAAGTGGTTACCGACCTTGTCTGGCTTATGGAAAAGGGCAGGGTTCCGAAGACAACCATTTTCATCGACTCGCCGCTCGCCAACAAGGCCTCGGCCATTTTCAAGAAACATGCCGGGAAATTGCAGAACGGCGATGCTCTCTTTCGCGCCTTCAACTCGCCGCTGCTCAAAAGCACTGAAACGGTGGATGACAGCAAGGCCATCGCAAAGTTTTCCGGCTTTCGCATCATCATTGCCGCCAGCGGCATGTGTGACGCGGGCCGCATCCGCCACCACCTGAAGAATCACCTGTTCCAGGCCAGCACGACGGTCCTTCTGGTGGGCTTCCAGGCCGCCGGTTCCCTGGGCTACATCCTTGAAAGCGGGGCCCAGATGGTGAAAATCATGGGTGAGGAAATCACCGTGCGCGCCACAATCCGCCAGTTCGAGGATTATTCCGGCCACGCCGATGGTCCTGAACTGGTGCAATGGCTGAAGGAGCGCCTGCCGATTGGCAAAACCGTGTTCCTGACCCATGGTGAAGAGGGCCCCCAGGTGGCGCTGCAGGAAGCCATCACGGGGATCATCGTCAAGTCCGATTGCATCGTGCGGCCACAGCTTGATGATGTTTATGATCTGGGCGGCACGGCTTGCGCCTTCCTTGAAAGCGAAAGCCGGCCACGCATCGATCCGGCCCACGTCGCGCGGCCCGATTGGAACAATGAGCTCACCAGCCTGCATCTCGATATCGACCAGGAAATCAGCCGGGCGGCCGATGCAAAATCAAAAGCCGTCCTGATCCGACGCCTGAAACGTGCCCTGGCCGGCGAGCCCCCCGACAACACCCGCCGCCGCCCGCCCATTTCCGGTACCTCACGGAGGTCCCGGGGGTATGATGACAACTGACAGACAACAAACTGAATCGTAAGGAGAGTATCCCTATGGCATTGGAAGAACTTCAGGCCCAAATCAACTTGCTGGTAAGCCAGATCAACAACCAGCCGGAAGACGTGCATGAAATTTACGAGCTGCTGCACCAGAAACTGAACGAGCTTCGCGGCACCGGCCAGCCCCTGCCGCAGGATCTCCTCGATCTTGAAAAGCGCATGCTGAAGGAATTTCCGAAGGCGAAGACATAAACTCAATCGCCCATGGCGCCAGGCCATGGCGTGGCACTTCCCCCGCCGAGAAACGCCATGAAATGATTCCTTCCACGATTCCCCCAGTGGAACAATTGTTCTATTTCCTTGGCACAAGCGCATTGCTGTGGTTTATTCGCTTATTCTGCGGCTCTTGCCAGAAAATGGGTCCAAAGTGAGCGAAAGCGATATCCTCCCGCGCGACTTCCAGAGCCTTAAGGCCCGCATCATTGAGCGGGGGCCCGCCCTGCCGAAACGCCTGACCCAAGTCGCCACTTACGCGCTTGAACATCCCGATGAAATCGCCTTTGGCACGGTGGCGAGCATTGCAGTGGAAGCCGATGTCCAGCCCTCGACGCTGGTGCGCTTTTCCCAGGCCATGGGCTACCACGGCTTCTCCGAATTGCAGGAAGTATTCCGCTCCAGATTGCGCGACCGGATTCTGAACTATGAGGAGCGCATCGAGCAGCTCCGCCAGCATGCCCTGTCGGCCTCTAAATCCCACGTCATTTTCCAGGGCTTCACCGAGGCGGCGGAAAAATCGATCAACACCCTGCAGGAACGGCTGGAGCCCAAGAAACTTGACCATGCCGTGGAGATTCTGAGCAAGGCCGAAACCATCTATCTCCTCGGCCTCCGGCGCTCCTTCCCGATCTCAACCTATATGTCCTATGCCTTCGGAAAACTCAGTGTACGGAACGTCCTGATCGACGCCATCGGCGGGCTGGCCCAGGAGGAATTGGGCTTTGCCACCAAACACGATTGCGTGCTGGCCATCAGCTTCACGCCCTATGCCTCGGAAACTGTGGCCCTCGCCCAGGCAGCGGCAGCGCGCAATGTGCCCATCGTGGCGATCACCGACTCCGGTTTTTCGCCGCTCGCCTCCTTGGCGGAAACCTGGTTCGAGGTCGCCGAAGCGAATTTCGAAGGCTTCCGCTCCATGGCGGCAACCCTCGCGCTGGCCATGACGCTGACCGTGGCAGTGGCCGAAATGCGCGGCCGCCGGACTTAAACCGCCGGCGGCTCCGGAATGGAATTGCCCGTGCCCGCAACCTGCTGGTCGAAATCGATGATGGAACCGGTCATCATGCCCGACTCCTCGCTCGACAGAAATCCGCAGGCCCGCGCCACTTCATCGGGCTTCAGCAGGCGGCCGAAGGGCCGTGCCGCCTCGGCCTTCTTCAGCCAGCCGTCCTGCGCATCGTGATAGGTTTTCATGATGCGGTCTTCGCCCGGCGTATCCATCCAGCCGATGGTGAGGCCGTTGACGCGGATCTGGTGCCGCATGACGGAAAATGCCGTGTTCTTGGTGAGCGTGATGAGCGCCCCCTTGGAGATGCAATAGGCCGAGATGAAATCCTGCCCGCCATGGCCCGACATGGAGATGATGTTGACGATGGTGCCCTTGGTTTTCTCGCGCTTCATCACATGCAGCGCATCCTGAATAATGAAGTAGGGGGCCCGCACATTGACCGCCATCATGGCGTCGAAAAGCTCAGGCTTGGTGTCCCAGATGGTGCCGCGATCGGTAATTCCCGCGGCATTGATCACCGCATCAACCCGGCCAAAAGCCTTGTCCGTGGCGGCGATGACCTTGCGCGTGTCATCCATGCCAGCAAGATCGGCTTTGACAAAAACAACTTTGACGTTTTTCTTTTCCAGATCGGCTTTGACGCGCGCGCCATTCCTTTCATTGCGCCCGGTGATCACGATGCCCTTGGCGCCGCGGTCGGCGAAAAGATGGGCGATGGCTTCACCGAGGCCCTGGGTGGAGCCGGTGACAACGGCGATCTTGCCGTCCATCGAAAGCTTCGAGAGCGAATCCATGTTCATTACGACACCTTCACCGGCTTGGCCGTTTTCCACGATTCGGTTGCCGCATCCGCAAGCTTCTGCGCCTGCAAGCCATCATGGCCGTTAGGCCGCGAAGACACGCCCTTGGCAATGCCGTCAATGAAATGGTTCACTTCATTGGCGTAAGCCGCGCCATATCGCTCGGTGAAGAAATGCATGATGGGATCGCCCTTGAAGCCGTCCCCATTGGCGAGTTCAACCGTAGTGTTGTGCACGTTACCGGCCCGCAGCATGCCCTTTGAGCCATGCACTTCCAGGCGCTGGTCATAGCCGTAGGTGGCGCGGCGCGAATTGGTGATGACGCAGATTTTGCCCGACGCGGTTTGCATCTGGACTGCCGCCGTATCCACATCACCCGCTTCGCCAATGGCCTTGTCGACCAGCGAGGCGCCCAGCGCATGCACGACAACGAATTCCTCACCCACCAGAAAGCGCGCCAAGTCGAAATCATGAATCATCATGTCACGGTACAAACCGCCGGAGCCCTTGATGTAATCAACCGGCGGCGGGGCGGGATCGCGGCTGATGATGGTGGCAAGCTCCACCGTTCCGATGTCACCATTGCGGATGCGTTTTTCCAGCGCCGCAAAATTCGGATCGAAGCGGCGGTTGAAGCCGATCATCAGGTTTGATTTGTTTTTCTCAACAATCTTGAGGCAGCTCAGGATGCGCTCGACCGACAATGACACCGGCTTCTCGCAGAGGATCGCCTTGCCGGCGTTTGACGCCGCCTCGATCAGATCCGCATGGGTGCCGGTGGGCGTTGCAATCAGGATCGCATCAACATCCTTCGACGCGATGATCTCTTCCACGCTTGCCGTCTTTGCCCCCACCGTGGCCGCCAGATCGCTGGCCGCCTTGGCTACGGCATCAGCCACATAGGCGACCTTTGCCACCTTGGACGCGCCGATGGTGGCCGTGTGAACTTTGCCAATCCGGCCTGCGCCGAGTATCCCGAACCTGATCATTTCCCTCTCCCAAACACATAAAACCACCCAAGAGACACTGATAGGGCCTCATTAAGCGAAACGGAATAAACATTCCAACTTGACTTCATTTTGGAATTGCTGTTTCGTCTTGTCAAGCAAACAAAATCGTGGAGGAGGCAGAAATGGCGTCTGGAACCGGCAGCAAAGCCGCGCTCGACGTCATCACCGTGGGGCGCTGCTCCGTCGATCTCTACGGCCAGCAGATCGGTTCACGGCTAGAAGACATCGCCTCCTTCGCCAAGTCCGTGGGCGGCTGCCCCTCCAACATTGCCATCGGCACCGCCCGCCTCGGCCTCAAATCCGCGGTGATCACCCGCGTCGGCGACGAACAGATGGGGCGTTATGTGCGCGAGCAAATGGCCCGCGAAGGTGTGGCCACCCAAGGCATCACCACAGACCCGCAGCGGCTGACCTCATTGGTCCTGCTTTCCGTTGAAAACGACAAGACTTTCCCACTGATTTTCTACCGCGACAATTGCGCCGACAGCGCCCTCTGCGAAGCCGACATCGACGAAAAATTCGTGGCCTCGTCCGCCGCCCTGCTGGTGACCGGCACCCATTTTGCACGGCCCCTGAATGACGCGGCCCAGCGCAAGGCCATGAAAATCGCCAAAGCCCATGGCCGCAAGATCTGTTTCGACATCGACTACCGCCCCAACCTCTGGGGCCTTGCCGGCCATGGCGCCGGCGAAGAGCGCTACATCAAGTCCGATCACGTTTCCGAGCATATCAAGACGGTTCTCCCTGACTGTGACCTGATCGTTGGCACGGAAGAAGAGGTCCACATTGCCGCCGGCAGTGAGGATACTTTGACCGCGCTGAAAACGATCAGGTCTCTTTCTTCGGCGACCATCGTCCTGAAACGCGGCCCCATGGGCTGCGTGGTTTATCCCGCGGCCATTCCCAACCGCCTGGAAGACGGCATCGTGGGCCAGGGCTTTCCCATTGAGGTTTATAACGTGCTGGGGGCAGGCGATGCCTTCTTCTCAGGCTTCCTGCGCGGCTGGCTGAAGAACGAGCCGCTCGAAACCTGCGCCACCTATGCCAATGCCTGCGGGGCTTTTGCGGTTTCAAGGCTTCTCTGCTCGCCCGAAATTCCAACCTGGGATGAACTGGAATATTTCCTGAAACACGGCAGCCCGCACAAGGCGCTGCGCAAGGACGAAGCCATCAATCACGTCCACTGGGCAACAACCCGGCGCGAACAGGCGCCGAAACTTCTGGCGCTGGCCATCGACCACCGCATTCAACTGGAAGCCATCGCCGACAAGGCGGGAGCGCCCCGTGAGCGCATTGCCCCGTTCAAGCGCCTCGCCATTGCGGCAATCGGAAAAGTTGCCAAGGGCCAGCCGGGTTTCGGAACGCTGCTCGATGATACCTATGGCCGGGATGCCATGTTTGATGCGGCAAAGCTTGGGCTGTGGGTAGCGCGCCCACTTGAGCAGCCGGGGTCACGGCCGCTGCGTTTCGAATTCACCCAGGATGTAGGCGCAAGGCTGGTTGAATGGCCCGTCACGCATACGATCAAGTGCCTCGCCTTCTATCATCCCGATGATCCCGCTGAACTCAAAGCGGAGCAATCGCAAAAACTCCGCACCCTTCATGAGGCCGCGCGAAAAATCGGCCGCGAACTGCTGGTTGAAATCATTGCCGGCAAGCATGGCAGCATGAAGGACGATACGGTTTCCCGCGCCCTTGCCGAACTCTATGCCCTAGGCATAAAGCCGGACTGGTGGAAGCTTGAGCCCCAGGCCACTGATGCCGCCTGGAACAATATAGACAAGGTCATCAAGGCCAACGATCCCTACTGCCGCGGCATTGTGCTGCTCGGCCTGGATGCGCCCGAGAAAGATTTGGCCCGCGCCTTTGAAAAAACCACAGGCCACGGCCTCATCAAGGGCTTTGCCGTGGGCCGCACGATTTTTAGCAGCACCGCGGAAAGCTGGCTGGCCGGAAAAATTGACGATACGAAAGCCACGTCGGAAATGGCGGAACGCTTTGCCAATCTGGTAAATGTCTGGAATAAATCGCACCCCTGACTTCCAACC
>Ga0307505_10002697_pt1 | contig 11998 bp, 9 predicted proteins | sample 23_S_MG_FD_202183 | JGI IMG/M metagenome (GOLD analysis project Ga0307505, IMG submission 202183) | Soil microbial communities from Populus trichocarpa stands in riparian zone in the Pacific Northwest, United States - 23_S | ecosystem: Environmental > Terrestrial > Soil > Riparian zone > Trees...
GCGGGCACCGCCGCGATCGCGCAGCAAGGAATCACCGGCACCACGTTCGGCCCCGGCACGGTGTTCAGCGTCAAGCTGAACCCGCTGCGCGACGGCTCGAACTTCGGCGCCCGGGTCGGCGCCATCGCCAAGTGCCCGACGGACGCGGCGACCAGCAAGCCGAAGCTCCCCGAGGCCGGCAAGCATTGCGACTCGGTGCAGGGACACACGCTGATCGGCGGCACGACCTTCTGATCGCCGCCGGCCGTGAAGCAATTCGCCCTCTGGCTAACCGCCCTGACCGGCGGGTTGATGTTTATCACCAACGCGCCGGTGTACTTCCACAACGCGTACTTCCGCGCGAAGGTCGCGTTGCTTGCCATAGACGAACTGAACCCGGAGCGCGCCTCTGAAGGACCTTGGTGGAGAGAATACCGAGATCACGGGATTGTCCCGCCGCTCCAACCCAGTTGCAATCGGTGAGCGTCGACTACGCGCTGGCGTGAAGGGCGCAACCCTTTGAGGTGTTGCCTCCGGGTGCGGACGCATCAGGCTTTACGCCAAGTCCGCGCTGGGCGCGAAGGAAGGTTGCTCGAAACATGTTGAAAGCGACTACCGGGAAGATACTGCCCACCACCATCACGGGGTCCGATCTTCGACCGATGGACCGTAGCTTGCTAATTGGTCCCACCACAACGACGCGCTATCAGCGCCAGAAGAGCTTGGAAGTGCTACGCCGCGTCGACCAGGAGATAACCCTACAGGTGGCCAACGCCGTCCGGCGTCTGCATGATCGGGTGAGGTCAGGAGAAGGATTGCGCCAGGACGCGATCGACAGCGATACCGACTGTACCGCCTCAGTGATCCGAACGATCGAGATCAAGATGATCGCTGTTGCCCTCATCGCAACGAGGCTGCGGCTCTTGGAACTGCAGTTGAGCCGCTCGACCGATGGCGCACTCGACGACAGATTCTGTGGCGCCAGCACAGCGTCTGCTCTCGATGCGGCCCGAGCGCTACTCGAAGGGCTCGTTACCTGACGGAACGTTCCGGCCGTGTCGACGACCTCGACAGTCGGCGTCCCGACCCATACTTTGCGCTGACGGTCTCTCGCTGACGGGACAGAGTGTCGTCGAGGCCCTCGAGGCTGTCTGCGCCACGACCAGTGCCACAGGCGATCACGGTCGACCACGGCACCGAACTCGCGTCCAAAGCGCTCGACGATTGGGCCTACCTCAGACCAGACTGATCGTCAGCGCTGATTGCCTCCAGTGGCTCCCACCAGATGCATGGAGTCTTTCTCGTTCTCGAGGCAGAACTCATCGATCATCTGCGTATCGATCATGAGCTTCAGATTCATGTCGACAGTCCACGGTTTCGTGTACGCGGCGTCCGCTTCATCCAGTTCTACCACCGCGATTGGGACCATCACTCCGCGGTCAAGAACGGGACGCTGCTCAAGGCCGAAGAGGTGGACAAGCCCACAGCCGCCCTGATCAACGACCTTAAGCAGCGGGGCATGCTGAAGGATACCCTGGTGATCTTCGGCGGCGAGTTCGGCCGCACGCCAATGTCGCAGACCGGCGACGGACGCGACCATCACATCAAGGCGTTTTCCTACGTCGTCGCCGGAGGCGGCACCACACCAGGGCTGGCCTACGGCACTACTGACGAGCTCGGCTACGCCGCTCAGGACAACCCGGTCAGCGTGCACGACTTCCACGCGACCCTGCTGCACTTAATGGGGATCGACCACACGCGCCTCGCCGTCGAGTTCCAGGGGCTCGACGTGCGGTTGACGGGCGTCACCGGCCGCGTTGTGAAGGAGATCGTCGCCTAGGTTCTATCGCATCGCGCCTAAGTCATTAGCGCTGCGACTCAGTATCGAAAGTCCAGCCGCCAGATGCTGGCCGAGGCCAGCCGACCCCCAGACCGCCGCCCGGCGAGGCGCCGACTCCCCAAAATTTCCTGTGGCGGAGGTATTTCGTCTATCCTCCTCATCACTCGGCTAGATGACATAGGGGATGATCATGACCTTCCGCAGAAGTCTCATTTGGACAAGCGTCGCCTTCGCGGCCGCACTGACAATCGGTGCGCCGTCCATGGCGGAGGCGCAGGCGTCTGGTGCTGGACCCGGGCCTGGGGCTCAGGCTACGCCCGGCCAAGGCCAAGGCCAAGGGCAGGGTCGTGGACGCGGCCGCGGGGCTCCGCCGTACACGCCAGCACCGGGTGCAAAGGACCTGAAGGCCGTCCTGTTCAACTGGGCCTGGTACACGGGCATGCTGCGGAGCAGTGAGGAATACGACCTGATCATGTCGCTCGACTATCAGGGCAAGGGCACGATGCAAGTGGGCGGGCAGCCCTGCAACGTGACGATGTACCGAAGCGACATCAGCTACCAGACGTCGGGTGAGCGGATCCGGATCACCGGCACCCGGCCCAACGGCCAGAGTTGTTCCGCCATCGAAGTCCTCAGTGGAGCGTATGCCTGGAACGAAGACATTCAGGGTGCTGAACTCGTCCCGGGCAAAGGCAAAGCCACGCCGATGCCGGCAACCGTCGAGGAGCGGATGATTCGCCTCTGGTCGGGTCCGCAGGGCGCGTTCAAAGCCGCATTCGCCGGGACGTCGCCCGACTCGCCTTCGATGACCCCCAGGCCGCAGCGGCTGGCAGCCGATCTGATGACGATCGGGAAGACGTCCGTCGCATGGGCGGGCAACAAGCCGGTATTGACGTACCCGATCCCGGGCGTTCCCAATGCCACGGCGACCACCACACTCGACGCCAGGTTCATGGCCGAGAGCGTCGTGGTGAAGAATGGAGCGAACACGTACGAGTTCACGTACGGCGACTACAAGGATTGGAACAATCCCCTGAATCCGGCCGAGGCGCTCATCCCGGGCAAGATGACGGAGAAGAAGAACGGCACCGTCGTCCGCGACATCACGACGACGCTGACGGAAACGGGACAGATGTATGTCGTGATGCCTGTGCCCGCCAGCGTCAAGGCGGCGATCAAGCCAACGCATCAGCCTCCCAACTGGACCCTGCCGTCAGCGCCCGCGCCTGCAACGCAGACTGCCGAGGCCGTCACGCCGCGGTTGTCCAATGGGAAGCCGGATCTGACAGGCACCTGGGGTGGCGCCTTCAATCCGATTACGGGTGGTGGCGCCCGTCGATGCGGCCCAACGCAGAAGGAATGCAAGGTCGCGCAGGACAACTTCTGGGTGGACTATGAGTGGATCTCGCCCTCGAGATTCGGGATCTACGGTCGCCCCGTCTACAAACCCGAGTTCTGGGACAAGGTGCAGGAACTCGACCAGTGGACGAACAAGGAAGACCCGATCATGACGTGCCAGCCGATGGGGATTCCGCGGTCGCTTACGCCCCGCCGCATCTTCCAAACGGTGAACGACATCACGATGCTGTATACGACGAGCGACTACGGCGGCGGAAACAGGGAATTTCGCTCGATTCCAACCGATGGCCGCAAGCACGATCCACAGAAGGCGCTCGAAGCCACCTACATGGGATATACCGTGGGGCACTGGGAGGGCGACACGCTGGTGCTCGACTCCGTCTCGTTCGTCGATTCGACGTGGTTGGGACGAGGAGGCCTCTTCCATTCCCCCAACATGCGCATCGTGGAGCGATTCACGCGGAAGGGGAATGAAATCTCTTACGACATCACGATCGAAGACCCCGATGTGTTCGTGGAGCCGTGGGTGATGCCGACGCGAACCCTGCGGCCGTTCGGTGGCGACGGAATCATTCCCGAGCGCTCATATTGCGAGATATACGAAGAGGAAGCGATCACGAACCAGCTTCGACACTGATCGCTCGTCAGCCGGAACCGCCCGTTTCGGAGTGATCCGAAACGGGCTTGTTCATGAGGGGGACGCCGCGCTGCGCACGACGACCGAGGTGGACGTCCTGGCGTGCGCCTGCGGCGGACGACTCCGACTCCTCGCCGTCATCGAGGCATCCGACGCTACAGTCCGGATCTTGCGCCACTTGCGGCTGCAGGAGGCCGTGCCAACGCCCCGCCCGTCGCGCGCGCCGCCGCTCGATGACTGGGCAGCGTAAGCCCGTCGACCCCCGCCCCTTAATCCGCCTGGGCTCGCCGCCGTCCGGCCACGTGCCGGCCCGCCCGGAGGTGTGTACGAAAACAGACCGATGCGTCCGCCGATCGCCGGGAGTCGGCCATGAACGTCCGTGAGACCGTGCCAATCTGCCCCGTGCCGGGGGGGACGGGCGAGGAGGGGAGCCCAAGGTCGCATAACGGGCTCTGCGTCGACCCGTACCGTGGGGGGGGCAGAGTGGCAGAGCGAGGAGGGGGAGCCCAAGGTCGTATAGCGACTTATTCACACTTGTTTCGTGATAGAAAAGGCGCGAGCGATGAAGTATCTCCTTTCCCTGAGCGCGCTTCTGGTGCTGGTCGCGTCCCCGGTGTATCTGGAGACCAGCGCCGCCGGCCAGGCCGGGCAGACCGCCGCGACTCGACATCAAGAGATGGTGACGACGTACTGCGTCACCTGCCACAACGCCCGCGCACAGATGGGTGGTCTTGCGTTGGAGGGATTGAACCTCCAGGCCGCGGCGGACAACGCCGAGATCTGGGAGAAGGCGCTGCGCAAGCTGCGCGGGAATCAGATGCCGCCTCCGGGCAGTCCGCAGCCGACGCAGAAGGATGTCGAGTCGTTCGTGGCCTGGATGGAGAACACGCTCGATACCAACGCCAAGGGTCCGAAGGCCGGCTATCTGCCGATCCAGCGCCTGAACCGCACCGAGTACGCGGCGTCGGTGAAGGCCCTGGTGGGCGTGGACGTGAATCCGAAGGACGTTCTGCCGCAGGACATCCAGGTGGAAGGCTTCGACAACATCGCGGACGCCCTGAGCGTATCGCCGGCCTTCCTCGATCAGTACGTGACCGCGGCGCGGCACATCGCGCAGATCGCGGTGGGCAATCCGAATCCTCGCGTGTCCAGCGTGAAGTACCCGATCGACGCCAACCAGAATCCAGACGACCCGCCACCTCTGGGTACGTGGGGCGGCATCAAGTTCAAGCACAGCTTCCCGGCCGACGGCGAATATCAGATCACCCTGACGAACCTGGCCGTGGGCCCGTACAGCAATGCGCTGGAGCGCGAGAACACGGTGGTCATCCTGATCGATGGCCGAACCGTGTTTCGTCGATCCATCGGTGGAGCGGCGGACCTGTCTCTGGTGGACCGCACGGCGGGGACCGGACGCTCTCAGGTCATGGACCGTTTCTCGAAGATTCCCGTACAGGTGAAAGCCGGCGTGCGCGACGTCGTCGTGGCCTTCGTCGATCGTCCCCGTGTGGAGACGAGCGAAAACCTCCAGAGGCTTCAACCCTACGGCGGATTGACCGGCGGTGCGGCGCCGACCGACCGCAGGCCTCATCTGCTCGACGGCGTCGCGGTTGCCGGACCGTTCAATCCTACCGGCGTATCGCTGACCCCCAGCCGCGCGCTGATCTTCGTGTGCGATTCCGAAAAGACTGGCGAGCCGGCCTGCGCCAGGCAGATCACTGAACATCTGGCGCGCCGCGCATTCCGGCGGCCGGTCACCACGGAAGATGTGAACCGGCTCGTGCCGTTCTACGAAGCGGAACGTCGTAACGGCGGAACCTTCGACCAGGGGATCGAGCAGACCGTGGCTGCCGTGCTGGTCAGCCCGCAGTTTCTGTATCGCAGCATCAGCGGGCCCAAGGGTGTGACGCTCAACACCGAGTTCTCTTTGACCGATCTGGAGCTCGCCTCTCGACTCTCCTTTTTCCTATGGAACACCGGCCCGGACGAGGAACTGTTGACGCTCGCCTCATCCAACGGATTGACTCGTCCGGGAGCGATTGCGCAGCAGGCGAAACGCATGCTCGCCGATCCCCGGGCCTCCAGCCTGGTGACCAGTTTCGCGATGAAGTGGCTGAATCTCACGACGCTGGATCAGGTCGTCCCCGACCCGACTCTGTTCCGCGGATTCAACGAGCAGCTACGGCGCGACTTGTCGACGGAAGCGCAAGCCTTCATCGGAAGCGTCTTCTCGGAGGATCGAAGCGTCGTTGATCTCTTGACAGCAGACTACACGTTCCTGAATGACCGTCTCGCGAGTCATTACGGCATTTCCGGCGTGACCGGCCCGCAGTTCCGCAAGGTCACGCTGACAGACCAGACGCGCTTCGGCCTGCTGGGCAAGGCTGCGGTCCAGCTGCGGACGTCGTATGGCGACCGCACGTCTCCGGTCCTGCGCGGAGCGTGGGTGCTCGACAAGCTGATGGGCACGCCGCCGACGCCGCCCCCGCCCGATACCGCGACCGACCTCTCACAGAAGGCCGGCGAGCAGCCCAAGACGGTTCGCGCGCGGCTCGAGGAGCATCGTGACCGGGCGACGTGCCGGATGTGTCATGGCGTGATCGATCCGACCGGCCTGGCGTTGGAGAACTTCGACGCGATCGGGCAATGGCGGACGAGGGACAGCGAGGCCAACCTTCCGATCGATGCCCGCACGGTGCTGCCGACGGGAGTCGCGATCAACGGTGTGGTGGAACTCCGCGCGCAACTGGCCGCACGTCCGGACGTGTTCGCGCGAACCGTGACCGAGAGATTGCTGATGTACGCCGTCAATCGGCGACTGGAGTATTTCGATATGCCGCAGGTGCGCGGCATCGTTCGGTCAGCCGCGAAAGACAACTACACGCTGTCGTCACTCGTAATGGGAATCGTCAACAGCAACGCGTTCCGCCGGCAGGGTGTGGACGCCGCGAAGTAAGGTTAGGCGACCTATGTTCATCACGAAGAAGCACATTCCTCGCAGGGCCGTTCTGAAGGCCGCCGGCGTCTCGTTGGCCCTGCCGTTCCTGGATGCGATGGTGCCGGCCGGTACAGCGCTGGCCCAAACCGCGGCGGTTCCGAAACTGCGGACCGGATTCTTCTACATTCCTCACGGCGCGATCATGGGGAATACGTCCCACGGTCCATCGCTGGACAAGTGGACGCCGTCGGGTTCCGGTGCCACCTTCACGCTCAGTCCGATCCTGGCGTCGCTGGAGCCGTACAAGAAGTATGTGACGTCGTTCGGGAACCTGCAGAACGCCGCCACGGCAGGTTCGGTGCATTCGTTCACGCCCGCCACATGGCTCAGCGCGACCCGTCCGGATACCGGCGCGCCCCGCGCGCACATGGCCACGACTCTCGATCAGGTGATCGCGAAAATCATCGGGCAGGACACGCCTCTGCCGTCGCTGGAAGTCGCAGCGGAAACCACGGTGCAATCGGCCGCCGGCGGCGGCGGATACTATTCCACGCTGTCGTTCCGCGACGCGGAGTCGCCGTTGCCGATGGAGCCGAATCCCCGGAAGGTCTTCCTCCAGTTGTTCGGTGAGGGCGACACGCCGCAGGAGCGCGCGACCATCAACACACGCACGAACAGCCTCCTGGATCTGATCCTGGAGGGCACAAAGAGCCTGAAGGGGAACCTCGGAAACGGCGACAGGGCCGTCCTCGACGGATATCTCGAGAGCGTTCGTGAAGTCGAACGCCGGACGCAGAAGGCGGCGGCGAAGGATCTGTCCGCGTTCGCGATTCCCGAGGCTCCCGTGGGAGAGCTGGACTCCTTCGCCGAGCAGGTGAAGTTGATGTTCGACCTGATTGCGCTGGCGTATCAGGCGGACCTGACGCGGGTGGCTTCCTACATCATGGCCGCGGAAGGTACCAACCGGACGTACAACCATATCGGTATTCCGGATTCCTTCCATCCCGTCTCGCATCACGCCAACGATCTGGCGAGGATCGAAAAGCTGGCCAAGATCCAGACCTGGCACCTGGAGCAGTTTGCGGCCTTCGTCAAGAAGATGGCGGAGACGCCAGAGGGTCAGGGATCGCTGCTCGATCACTCGATCTTCATGTACGGATCGAACATGAGCAACAGCGACAGGCACGACAACTACCCGGAGCCGAACATCGTGGTCGGCGGCGGCACCGGCACGATGAGGCTCGGCGGTCAGCATCTCGTGCTGCCGGAGCGCACGCCGATCGCGAATCTCCACCTGACGTTGCTGCAGAAGGTCGGCGTGGAACGCGACAAGTTCGGCGACAGCACCGGCACGATCGCGGACGTCTGACGGTGATGGATCGCAGGACGGTACTAAAGGGCGCGGTGGGCGTGGTCGCCACGTGGGCGTCCTCCCGTGTGCTGGGTGCGCAACAGGCCCCCGGTGGTGTTCGTCGCCTGACGGACCAGATGGTGGTGGTGGATGGAGGCGGTAGCAACGTTCTGGCCTTCGTCACCGGTGACGGCGTTGTGCTGGTGGACGGCGGCGCTCCGAAGTCGTTCGATACGATCAGGGCGTCGCTTGGCGAGAACGCCAGGGTCCACACGCTCTTCAACACCCACCATCACGTCGATCAGACCGGTAACAATGAGATGTTCTCGGCCGGAACCCAAGGAACGCCGCCAAGGCGTTCCGGTAGAACGACGATCATTGCGCACAAGCGCACGCTGGAGTGGATGTCGGCCGACCACTGGATTCAGGCGGACGCCCGCTATGAACACGCTCGCCCGAAAGGGGCCCGTCCCACGGCGACGTTTCTCGCCAACGGTTCGCTGAAAACGGGCGGTGAGCAGATCGACTACGGCCACCTGGCCCTGGCCCACACGAACGGCGATATCTATGTCCACTTCAGGAACGCGAACATTCTTGCGGTGGGCGACGTGGCGTCGCCGCTGCGCGATCCCGCGCTCGACTACTTGACGGGAGCGTGGATTGGCGGCCGCGTGGATGCGATGAATGTCCTCCTGACGCTCGCGAACGAGCAGACGCGGATCGTGCCGGCATACGGGCCCGTCCTGTCGAAGGCGGCATTCAAGGCGGAGCGGGACATGATGGAAGAGGTTCGGAAGCGCCTGTTCGATCAGGCTCGGGAAGGCGACGGCCCGAAGGACATGCTGGAGCGCGGCGTTCTGAAGGGCCTGGCGCGCACCTGGAACGATCCCTACAAGTTCCTGTATGACGCGGCCAAGGGATTGTGGGCGCACCACGACAAGCTGGGCCCAAATGTCGTCTAGGAAAGCGGTGTCGTGTAGGAGAGGCCGCGTGACGCGTTTCGCTCTGGCGTTCGTCTGCATGCTTGCTGCCGTCGAGACCGCCCTCGGGCAGTCCCGGAGCTCCCTTGCCGATCTCATTCAAGCCGGCAACCGGCAAGCGGCGCTCGACAGGATTCGCGCCGGCGCGGATGTGGATGAAGCGCAGCCAGACGGCACCCGCCCAATCCATTGGGCCGTCTACAAGGTGGACTACGAGCTGATTGACGCCTTGCGCGCGAAGAAGGCGACCGTGGACGTCGTCAACGAGTTCGGCGCCACCCCGCTTGCCGAAGCGGTGAAGCTGGCCGACGCGCGGATGGTGAAGATGCTGCTGGATGCCGGCGCGGCGGTCGATCGGGCGGATGAGAGCGGCCAGACCGCGTTGATGCTGACAATCAAGACAGGGGAGCTGCCCATCGTCGAGATGCTGGTCAAAGCCGGCGCCAACGTCAACACGGTTGAGAGGTCACAACTCCAGACTCCTTTGATGTGGGCGGTCACGGCGTCGAAACACGCGGCCGAGATGACGAAGCTGCTGCTGTCCAAAGGCGCCGACGTCAAGTCGCGCGCGCTGTATACCGACTGGCCGAACCAGCTGTCCTCGGAGCCTCGCGCTCAGTACCGTCCAGTCGGGGGATTGACCCCCCTGCTGTATGCCGCTCGCAACGGCTGCTCTGACTGCGTGACGGCGCTGATCGGTGCCGGCGCTGATGTGAATGTGCCGACACCGGAGGGCGTCACGCCGCTGATGATCAGCCTCGACAACGATTACAACGACGTGGCCACGCTGCTGTTGAATCGTGGCGCGAATCCGCACGTCGCGGATTGGTGGGGACGCACGGCGCTCTGGATCGTGATCGATAGAAAGGAAGCCTTGAGTGGTGGTGGGCGTGGTGGCCGCGGCGCGGCCGCGACCGTTCGCGCCTCGGGCCCGGCTCACATCGACATCGTCAACCGGTTGCTGGCCACGGATGTCGACGTGAACGCCGAGATGAACATGCATCGCCCCAGCCGCGGCGGCAACAGCGGGCGCTTCGCCGACAGACAATTGGGCACGGGATCCACGGCGTTGTATCGCGCAGCGGAGGCCGGCGACGTGGACGTCATACGCGCGTTGCTGGCCAAGGGCGCCAACCCGAACATCAACGGCATGGGGTTCACGCCGTTCCTGGTGGCGGCAGGCGTGACGCCGGGTGCCGCGGGAGGTGGCCCTGCGCCCGACATCACGCTTCTGGACGTGATGATCCAGCACGGCGCCGATGTGAATACTCGGGTCACCGGCACGAGGTCCTACTCCATGCGGATGTCCTACAATCCGCCTCCGAACAAAGAAGGGACCTCGGCGCTCCACGGAGCGGTGCAGGCGGGCCGGACGGACCTGGTTCGGTACCTTTTGGCGAAGGGAGCCACGCCCGAACTCGTCGATGCCAGCGGCAGGAAGCCGATCGATCTGCTCGATGTCGCGGCCGGGCCTGGCGCCGCGGGGCGTGGAGCCGGAGGACGTGGCGGCGTTGGCGGAGCCGTCAACCCCGTGGCTGCAGCCGAGATTCGCGCGTTGCTTGGGGCCGCTGCGTCAAAGAGGTAGTGAGGAGGTTCGTATGCGCTCTACTGTTCTGGCGGTCGTTTTCTTCGGGTGTGCATTCGTGCTGCTTCCGGTCGTAGCACGCGCACAGGCGAATCCCGGGGCACGCGCCGTCGACGCCGTTGGCTTCGAGATCGAGTGGAATCACGTTGCGCTGAGCGTGCCAAGCATCGCCGAATCGATCGCCTGGTACGAGAAGATGCTCGGCTTCAAGGGCACGGTGCGCGGCGGCCAGCCGGGTGCCCGCCAGCAGATCGCGGATCTCCGGCGTGGCAACATCACGATCGAATTGTTCCAGGTGACGGACGCAGTCCCGCTGCCGGAGTCGAGGAAGAACCCGTCAGAAGACTTTCGGACCCACGGCGTGAAGCACTTCGGCTTCGAGGTCAAGAATCTGCCCGCCGTGCTTGCCGAATTGAAGGCCAAGGGCGTGAAGATGGCCTTCGAAATGCGCGACACGCCGGCTGAGGCCTTTGCGTTCATCAGCGACAACGCTGGTAACGCGATCGAGCTGATCGAGCACAAGACGCGGTAGGCGGCTCGTGCCACTGCTCCGTTCCCGGTCAGTCGCGCGGCGGTGTGCGGCGGTGCTTGCATTCGCCGCCCAGCAGCGGGGGACATCAGTCATCGTTCCGTGACGTGGTGTTCGCTGAGAAAGAGCAGGAGCTGATCGTAGTTCTTCATCGAGTCAGTCAGCTCCGCGGTGGTGCCGTCCCGGAATCTCAGGGTCAGGAGGTTTGTGCCCCCTGATGATCTGCGAGCCTTGATGAAGTCCACAGAGTAGGACTCGATGTCCCCAACCGTGTACTGACGGAAAGTGCTCGAGAACGCGGAGCGAACGGAGATATTCATGCCGCGCACTCGTGCAGTTCGCGCGCCGTAGCCCAAGAGAAGGACGGACGCCAACAGCGCGAAGCCGACTGCGACAGCGCGCACCTTGAACAGCCTGGCCGCGTCGTCCTTGAGCCAGTGACCGAGAGCGAACCACAGCGCCACGGTGCCGGCGACAAACAGGAACAGCACGAGCGGCACCGAGGTCTGAGAGGCGACGTCGAACTCGTTCAGAGGCGACAACTCTCAGTGCTACCCCTTTTCGTCCGCGCTCGGGCCGTAGATGTTCGGAACCTTCGAGCCCATGGCGCGCAGGTAGGCAGCGAGCTGGCCGCGGTGGTGCATGCTGTGATTGTTGGCGAAGCCGATGTACCGCACAGCCGGCCAGTTGAAGTTGCCGAAGCAGTCGATGTTGGACGTCAGTTTGTCGCCCGGCAGCGCACGCAGCGCCTTCAGCCTCTCGGGGAAGGCTTTCTTGTAGAACGACACGATGTCGTTGAC
>Ga0307505_10002698_pt1 | contig 11984 bp, 12 predicted proteins | sample 23_S_MG_FD_202183 | JGI IMG/M metagenome (GOLD analysis project Ga0307505, IMG submission 202183) | Soil microbial communities from Populus trichocarpa stands in riparian zone in the Pacific Northwest, United States - 23_S | ecosystem: Environmental > Terrestrial > Soil > Riparian zone > Trees...
GTCGAACGGCGATTTCGCGACGAAGGCATAGTTGACACTATGTTGAGGAGCGAAATCGTCGTTCGGCGAAGCAGACAGGCCGCTATCGGCTGTCGTAGCAGAAGGGCTGTGAGAAATGCGGGCTAGGCCAACCTGCGCCGCGGTTCGTACCGGCGAGCGTTCGCACAAACAAAAAAGGACGGCGCGCGCCGTCCTTTCTTTCCATGTCACTGCAGTTGTTTAGACGGCCGTGACGTTCGCGGCCTGGAGGCCTTTGGGGCCCTGGACCAGATCGAATTCCACACTGGCGCCTTCCGGCAGCGAGCGGAAACCCTTCGACTGAATGGCCGAGAAATGGACGAACACATCCTCGCCATTGTCGGTGGTGATGAAGCCAAAGCCCTTCGCATCGTTGAACCACTTGACCTTACCGGCGCTACGCATACTTCGGAACTCTCCTTCTTTTTGATTCTTCACGCACCCGCAAGGCCGCCTTGGCCTTCCAGGATTGTTTGAACATCACGCGTGCTGCGGGCAACGGTGGTTCATACAGATAAATTTCAATGCGTGCGGGGGAACCTGGCGCGGGCTGCGTTTGACAGCGACTTCATCCATCGAAAATCTGCAAACGACGGAGGCGAGGTCATCGCCGGGCTGCCCACGAACAGATGGGACAGACTTCGGCGTCATGGCCGCGGGCGGGACAGTGCTCGCGGCCGAAGTAGATGATCTGCAAATGGCGGCGGGCCCATTCGTCGTGAGGAAACACTTTCTTCAAGTCGTGTTCGGTTTGTTCGACGCTCTTGCCGTTCGAGAGACGCCAGCGGGCGGCCAGTCGGTGGATGTGCGTGTCGACAGGAAAAGCGGGCTCGCCGAAGGCTTGGGTCATGACCACGCTGGCGGTCTTGTGGCCGACACCCGGGAGGCGCTCCAGTGCGTCGAGGGTGCGAGGCACGTGTCCGCCGTGCTCTTCGACGATCGTCTCCGCGAGCTTGCGGATGTTCTTCGCCTTGGTCGGAGCCAAGCCACACGTGCGAATGAACGAGAGGATCTCTTCGACGCTGAGCCGGGCCATCGTGTCCGGCGTGGATGCGCGCGCGAACAGCGCCGGCGTCACCTTGTTGACGCGTGCGTCCGTGGTCTGAGCGGAGAGGAGTACCGCGATTAGTAGCGTGAACGGGTCGCGGTGCTCGAGAGGAATCGGCGGTGCAGGATAGAGCTCGTCGAGAATCTCACCGATGCGCGCGGCCTTCTCGGCCCGCCTCATCGCCCATCCTCGGCCTCACGCCATAGAGTGACGAACTCCGGCAACACCGGCGATGTGCGGTCCGGCATCCCCATCAAGGCCAGGAGCTCGCGCGGGTGGACAGCGCCCGCCTTGGACCGCAGCAGGGTGCGGGAGTGGCCGATCGCGGCCAGGGAACCATCGCGGCGGTCGAGGATGTGCTCGATGTAGAACCACTTGTCGTCCCAGCCCAGGACGCGGGAGGTGACCGTGAAACGCTCGAAGGGAAGGACGGACCGCCGGTACCGGATCACAATCCCACCCACGACCGGGCGCCACCCCTTGCCGATGATCCGGCGCAGGATGCGCATCCGCGCCAGGAGCTCCACCCGGGCAATGTCCATGAAGCTGATGAACCGCCCGGCATTGAGGTGGATGTTGAGGTCGCAGTCATTCGGCAGCACGGTGAACCGCACCACGGAAGGATCGAGAGGATCGATCCGCGACCGGAATGACGCCGACAGCATGACGATCAGGAAGCGAACGAAGAGCAGCATTGCGCGTGAAGGGTAAACGAGTCTTCGCCAGTTTGTGGTTTTCGGTCTTGCATCGCGCGCTACGCCCGAACCAACGCAGAATTGCCTTGTCAGTCCCCTGTCATCCTGAGCGGGCGGCGGGTGGGTGCGAAGGATCCCCTGCGGTAAACGATGTCCGTGCAGATAAGAGAAGACCACGGTCCTCGCAACATGCACGCTCGTTGTTCCTCGGACGAGATCCTTCGCACCCACCCGCCACCCGCTCAGGATGACAGGAAGGGGAGCGCGCGGATTTCTGCACAACCCCTCAGGATGACGGGCCAATGTATCGTTGCGTTGGGCGCAGCCCGCGCTGTGCGTCCGCAGTGGAAACCTTCCTTGTTCCACGGCCCGCGGATCGCGGAGGAGACTATGATTCGCGGTCGATGCTCGACGATCCCCCTCTTCGCGGACTGCCGGAGCGCACGGGAAGGCACTATTGCGTGAAGTGTCTGGCGCAGGTGCGGACGGACGAGTACCTGCGCAACGACCATCTCTGCGATGCCTGTGCGGCGACGGACGAGTATCCGCTGGCGTCGACGCCGGAGGCGCGGAAGAACGATGAACGATGAAGGATGACAATGGGTGCGGGGCGGCACGACCACACGGCCGCGTGGCGGTGGTTCATGACTGGCTGACGGGCATGCGTGGAGGCGAAGCGGTGCTGGAGGCGATCCTCGATGCGTTGCCCGAGGCGGAGCTGTTCACGCTCTTTCACTTCCGGGGGTCGGTGTCGCCGGAGATCGAGTCGCGGGTGATTCACACCTCCGGTCTGCAGCAGATGGCGGCGCGGGCTCGCGACTACCGGCGCCTGCTGCCGCTGTTCCCGCGCGCCGTGCGCGAGTGGGACTTCTCGCAATTCGACCTGATCGTCTCCTCGAGCCACTGCGTGGCCAAGGGTGTCGACGCGAAAGGCAAGCCGCACCTCTCGTATTGCCACACGCCCATGCGCTACATCTGGGATCGCTTCGACGACTACTTTCCCCGCGCCAAGCCCCTTCGCCGCGCGGCGGCCATGGCCATCGCGCCGTGGCTGCGGAGATGGGATGTGCGCACGACGTCCGGCGTCACGGAGCTGATCGCCAACTCGTCCTTCGTGCGCGACCGCATCCGCCGCTATTACGGTCGCGACGCGGAGGTCATCCATCCATACGTGAACGATGCGTTCCTGGAAGCGCCGTTGATCGAGGAGCGCGAGGACTACCACATCGTCATCTCCGCGCTCGTGCCGTACAAGCACGTCGAGCTGGCCATGGCCTCAGGCCGGCGGCTGGTGGTGATCGGCGGCGGACCGCTGTTCGAGCAACTCCGCGCCACGGCCGGCCCCAACGTCGAGCTCCTGGGCCCCGTATCGAGGGAGAGGATCATCGAGCGGCTGTCACGGGCACGCAGTCTCATCCTTCCCGGCGTCGAGGACTTCGGCATCACGCCGCTGGAGGCGATGGCCGTCGGCACGCCGGTGGTGGCTCTGGGAGAAGGGGGAGTGTTGGATTCGGTCATCGACGGACAGACGGGGATTTTTTTTCACCGGCCGGAGGTAGAGTCGCTGCGCGGCGCTTTGGACGAGGTGGAAACCCGCGTCTGGGACCGGGCCGCCATCCGCGAGCACGCCCGCACGTTTTCGAGGGAGGCGTTCGATGCTCACTTCCGCAGGAAGTTAGCGTCCCTTCGCCTTTGAGCCTTCTGTCTTCTCTTCGGGTCGTCGGGTCTTCGGGTCTTCGAGTCTTCGAGTCTTCGAGTCGTCGAGTCGTCGAGTCGTCGAGTCGTCGAGTCTTCGAGTCGTCGAGTCGTCGAGTCTTCGAGTCGTCGGGTCTTCGAGTCTTCGGGTCTTCGGGTCTTCGGGTCTTCGGGTCTTCGAGTCTTCGAGTCTTCGAGTCGTCGAGTCGTCGAGGGGTCTCACAGTCTCATAGGTGCTCGTGCCACAAATCCTATGAGACTGTGAGACTCTGAGACTCGAAGACTTGAAGACTCGACGACTCGACGACTCGACGAGAGACGAAGAGACGAAGAGACGAAGAAGCGAAGAGACGAAGAAGCGTAGAGACGAAGAAGCGAAGAAGAGACCCCCGACCGCCATGATTGAGAAAAAGCACCGCACCCTGGCCTCGGTCACCCTCGTCATCGACGCGGTGGCTTCGAGTCTGGCCATGCTTTTCGCGTGGGCTTTGCGGTTTCAGTTTCAGGTCATTCCGGTCACCAAGGGCCAGCAGGACTTCGCGACCTATGCCTCGCTGATTCCGATCGTCATCGTGGTCTTTCCTCTCGCCTACGCCGTGCAGGGCCTCTACCGCATCCGTCCCGCGCGCAGCCGCAGCGAAGAGTGGGTCTCCGTGGCCATCGGCTCGGTGGTGGGTACGGTCGTGCTGTCGGGCATCCTGCTTTGGGTGCGTCCGGCCTCCAGCCACATCGTTCCGTATTCGCGCGCGACGCTTTTCATGTTCCTGATCGCGGCGATCGTGCTGGTCATCGCCGGACGTTCGATCGTCCGGGCCGTGGTGGTGCGTCGCCATCGGCGGGGCAAGGACCTCGACCGGGTCCTCATCGCCGGCAATGGAGATCTGGCGCGAGCCGTTGTCGCTCGCATGGCGGCGCACCGGGACCAGCTCGGGTTCCGCATCGTCGGTTACCTCCGCAACGGTGACGGGGGTGAGATCCCCGACCTTCCGTGCCTGGGCAGCATCGCCGAGGCGGAGCAGGTTCTGGCCGCGGAGGCCATCGACCATGTCTTCGTGGCGCTGCCGCATGCGTCGTCGCCGGTGATGATGGAACTACTGGACCGGCTGATGCGCGTCTCCCTGTCCATTCACGTCGTCCCGGACCTGTTGCAGTTCATGGTCCTGCGCTCGCGCATGGAGGACCTCGACGGACTGCCGACCATCAATCTTTCGGAGACTCCGCTGGAGGGCTGGAGCCGGTTCGTGAAGCGCGGCTTCGACCTGGTCGTCGCGCTGACCGCGCTGGTGCTGCTCTCGCCGGTGATGTTCGCGGTGGCGCTGGCGATCTGGATCGAGGACGGTGCGCCGGTGTTCTACCGGCAGATCCGCATGGGCCTCGATGGCAAGCCCTTCGCGATGGTGAAGTTCCGCTCGATGCGTGTCGGCGCGGAGCAGGTCACGGGCGCGGTCTGGGCCGCGAAAGACGATCCCCGCCGCACCCGCGTGGGCGGCTTCATTCGCGCATGGTCGCTGGACGAGTTGCCCCAACTCTGGAATGTGCTCGTGGGCGACATGAGCGTGATCGGTCCTCGCCCCGAGCGGCCCGAGTTCGTCGAACAGTTCCGCGCTGAAGTCCCGCACTACATGCTCCGTCACAAAGTGCGCGCCGGCATGACCGGATGGGCCCAGGTCCATGGCTGGAGAGGCAACACCTCCATCCGCATGCGCATCGAGCACGACCTCTACTACATCGAGAACTGGTCGCTGCTCCTGGACCTGAAGATTCTCTTCATGACTGTGCTGCACGGGCTGAAGCACGAGAACGCCTATTGAGATGTTGCGGGTTGCGAGTTGCGGGTTGCGGGTTGCATCCTCTCAATCGGTGTTTGTTCGTTCCGCGTTCCGCGTTCCGTGTTAACGCTCGACGGCGGCTCGCATCTCACAGTCCATGCTGATCACGATCGCCTTTCTGCTGCTCTCCATTGTCTGTGAGTGGTGTGGTGCTTCCGAGGCTCCGGGGAACCTGACTTCCTTGGCGCGGGTGGCGGGTGCGGAGGAGCCGGGGGAGCGGATGGTCGTGCAGGGTAGGGTCCTGCGGGCAGATGGACGGACACCCGCGACGGACGTGGTCCTATACCTGTACCACACGAACGCGAAGGGGATTTATCCGATGCGCGGCGATGAGCGAGGGAACGCGCGGCGTCACGGCTATCTGCGTGGATGGCTGAAGACCGACGCGCAGGGCCGTTACCGGATCGAGTCGATCCGTCCCGGCGGCTATCCCGGTCGGCGCGACCCCGCACACATCCATCTCGTGGTGAAGGACGGCGCTCAACCCGAGTACTGGATCGACGAGCTGGTCTTCGAAGATGACCCGCGCACCGCCGCCGTCCGCGGCCGTCCCGGTTTCTCGATCGTCACGCTCACTCTGCGCGATGGAGTCTGGAAAGGGGAGAAGGACATCCGGCTGCCGAAGTGATGTCGGTTTTCGTTGCTGGTTGCTGGTTGCGAGTTGCCCGGGCCTTCTCGCTTGGGCGACAGTGAACGGGCGCCCTCGCCACTCGCAACCCGCAACTCGCCACCCGCAACGCGCAACTCAACTCGCAACCCGCAACCTGCGATAATCCGCGCCGACATGGCGAAGCAATCGGAAACCCTCTTTCAGCGAGCTCAAGAAGTCATCCCCGGCGGCGTCAACTCCCCGGTTCGTGCGTTTCGCGGCGTCGGTGGGACGCCGCTCTTCATCGAGATGGGCCAGGGCGGCCGCATCTTCGATGCCGACAATCTCCAATACATCGACTGTGTCGGCTCCTGGGGGCCGATGATCCTCGGGCATGGTCACCGTTACGTCGTCGAAGCGGTCAAGAAAGCGGCCACGCGCGGCTTCTCGTTTGGCGCGCCGACCGCGGGAGAGATCGAGCTGGCCGAGATGATCGTGCAGGCCGTTCCCTCCATGGACATGGTCCGGCTGGTGAACTCCGGCACCGAGGCCACCATGAGCGCGCTGCGGCTCGCGCGTGGGGCCACGGGGCGCAGCAAGGTGCTCAAGTTCGACGGCGGCTATCACGGACACGTGGACTCGCTCCTGGTGAAAGCCGGGTCGGGCGGCGCGACGTTCAATGTCCCGGACTCCGCGGGCATCCCCGAGGAAGTGGCGCGGCTGACGCTCATCGCGCGCTACAACGATCTCGAGGACGTGCGCGCGCAGATGAGCGACGAAGTGGCGGCGATCATCGTCGAGCCCGTGGCCGGCAACATGGGCTGCGTGCCGCCGCAACCGGGTTTCCTCGAGGGACTGCGCGAGATTTGCGACGAGCACGGCGCGCTGCTCATTCTCGACGAGGTCATGACCGGCTTTCGCGTAGCGTACGGCGGCGCGCAGGCCCGCTTCGGCATCCGCCCCGACATCACCACGCTGGGCAAGATCATCGGTGGTGGAATGCCTATCGGCGCCTACGGTGCTTCGCGCAAGCTGATGGAGCTGATCTCTCCGCTGGGACCGGTCTACCAGGCCGGAACGCTGTCGGGGAATCCCGTGGCCGTGGCCGCGGGCCGCGCCACGTTGAGCGTGCTTCGCAACTCTTCCGTCTACGACGATCTGGAAGAGCGCAGCGGCGAGTTCCAGAACGGCGTGCGCGCGGCCGCGGACAAGCACAATGTCCCCGTGACCTTCAATCGTGTCGGATCGATGTGGACACTCTTCTTCAACGAAGGTCCGGTCACGGACTTCGAGAGCGCGAACCGCAGCGACCGCGAGAAGTTCGCACGCTTCTTCCACCTCATGCTGGCGGAGGGTGTCTACCTGCCCCCCTCACAGCTCGAGTCTGCCTTCTTCTCGGCCGCGCACGCGAAGAAGGACGTGCAGCAGATGGTCGAAAGAGTGGAGCGCGTGTTCAAGAAGCTGGCGTGGGAGTTCGGGTCCTGAAGTCTTGAAAGATTTCTGGGACGAATGGGACGAATGGGACTTATGGGACGAATGGGACGAATGGGACGAATGGGACGAATGGGATTGAGAGACTCCCATACGTCCCATAAGTCCCATAGGTCCCATTCGTCCCATAAGTCCCATAAGTCCCATAAGTCCCATTCGTCCCAGAAGTCCCATGGTCACCCAGCCTTCGACCTCAGTTCCACCAGAATCTCCTCCTCGGCCAGCGCGTGAAGCTGGCGAGCTCGATCCCAGGCTTCGTCCGCGCGCGCGAGCAAGACCGTGCGGCGCTCGTCCTTCAAGCCCGCGAGGTTGATGCACACGTTCTGGTAGGCGCCGGCGGCGGCGGCGCGGGCCATCTGCGCTCCGACGCCAACATCGGAGAGCGAGGCCTTGAGCCCGATGCGGGCGATCTCGCGATTGAGCTCGATGATCTCGGGACAGCCTTCGAGCACTCCCAGCGGGATCTCGGCGGCGCCGACGGTCGCGTCGGCCAGTGCGGCACTGCGCGCGGACTGCTCCTCCGGTGTGCCCTTGGGCATCCTCATCGCGTCGAGGAGTGCATCGAAGGCGTCCGTGTCGGCGTCGACCGCGGTCAGCATCCGGTCTTTCAGCTCCTGTGCGCGGATGGCGATGCGGTCGAGGTCCGGTTGCAGTTCCTCGAAGCCCTTCTTCGTGTGGGACAGCACGGCCACCATGGCCGCGAGGCCGGCAGCCATCGACGCCGCCAGCGCGGAGACCGAACCGCCGCCGGGCGCCGGAGACTCGCTGGAGAGCTCGTCGGCGAACTCGCGGAGTGTCATCGACGCGAGTCGCGCCGTCGAACCCGCCAAGCGGTACTCGATCACGCGCTCTCTCGGATCGAACGGTTTGACTTCGTTAAGCCCGAGGGTGCGGATCGCGGTGTGGATCAGCGCGGACTCGGGCACTCCCGTGGGGCGTCCCATCCGGGCGAGATAGTGGCGGCCCGCGTCGAGGAGGACCGCCCGCGGGACGAGACCCACGATCTCCGAGCCGGTCACGCGCAGTCCGCGCTCGGCGGCGCGTTCCTGACACGCGTCGAAGGCCGCGTGCAGGGGCGTCGTGTCGAGATCCGTGAGGTTGATGGAGATCTGCGCGCAGCCGAACTCCGGGATCACCCAACCCACCGCCTTGACGGACTTGAGGAGCCCCGGCTCCCACACGGGCTGGCCCTGCTCGTCCAGAATCGGGTTGTCGTTTGCGTCCTTTTTCTGCCGCCCTCGTTCGCGGATGTCGAAGGCCACCCGGTTCGCCAGCCGCTTGTCGAGCGTGTTGAGGTTGACGTTGTAGGCGACCAGGAACTTGCGGGCGCCGATGACGGTCGCGCCGGATTGCGGCACGAACGCGGCCGGTCCGAAATCCGGCTTCCACTTCGGGTCCACGACCTTCTGCGCGCAGCCCTCGTACTCGCCCTCGCGAACGTCCGCGAGGTTGCGGCGCTCCGGGACGCTGGCGGCGTATTCGTACAGATAGACCGGGACGCGCAGTTCGCGCCCCACGCGCTCACCGAGCTTCCTCGCGAGGTCCGCGCACTCGTCCATGGTCACATTCGCGACGGGGATGAACGGGACGACGTCGACGGCGCCGATGCGTGGATGCGCTCCGCGATGCGAAGTCATGTCGATCAACTCGACACCCTTCTTCACGAGCCGAAAGGCCGCCTCGAGCACCGCGTCAGGCGGCCCGACGAACGTGATCACGGTGCGATTCGTATCCGCCCCCGGATCGACATTGAGCAGCGTCACCCCGGAAACGGACGCCGCCGCACCAGCCACCGCGTCATAAACCTCCTTGCGGCGACCCTCGGAAATGTTCGGAACACACTCGACGATCTTCATGCGCCCTGGATGCTATCGCATCGCCAGCCACCTCTCGGCGTGACGTCGCGTGTACCGAGGGGTCAGGCCTTCGTTTTGGCAGAGGTTGGGTTGTCAGTTGTCAGTGATCGGTTGTCTGCACTCAGTCGCGCACGGATGGATCGCCACGAACTGAGAAACCGGCAACTGAGAACAGCGAGCGGACACTCACTTGCAGGAAGCTGTACTCATGTGCGGTCCCGCACCGACAGCCAACTCCCGAGCCAGCCGGCGAACATCCCGCCAGCAACGAGCGCTGCGATCTTCTGCCATGGGAGAAACCCCAGGAAGAGGAAGCTCCAGAGAATGGAGCCGGAGGGGGCCAGCGAACGGTTGGCAATCTCGTAGACAGCGTAGAGGAGGCCGATCGAAAGCAGACCGCCGATCGTTCCCTGGAGGAGACCTTCGATGAGGAACGGGCCGCGGATCATGCGCTCTGTCGCGCCGACCAGGCGCATGATCTCGATCTCCTCGCGATAGAGCATCATCGTCAGCCGGATCACATTGGCGATCGTGAACACGGCCGCGATGCCGAGGATCCCTCCGGCCACAAGGCCGATCAGGTTGATGACGTTCACAAGCCGGCGCAGGCGTGTCAGCCATTCCCAGTCGTACTGCACCTGATCGACGCCGGCCATGGCGCGGAGTGCGGTGATGTTCTGCACCAGCCCGCGTGACTGTGCGAGCCGCGGGTCCACTTCGATCTCATAGGAGGGAGGAAAGGGGTTCCCTTCGAGCTGCCCCACGACCTCAGAGAGGTTGGCGAAGTAACTCTTGAACCGTGCCAGCGCCTCCTCCCGCGTGATCAGCCGCCGGCGGGCCAGCTCGGGGCGCGCTTCGAGGAACGCGTCGACCGCGCGGATCTCCTGGGGCGCTGCCGCGACGTCGAAGTAAACGACGATGCGCGATTTCCCCTGCCATTGCGCCGCCGCGCGGCCCAGATTCTCCGCCACCAACAGGAACGAACCGACGATCAGCAGCGAGATCCCGATCATGGCCACCGCGACGAAACTGGTGCGCTTCGCCACCCAGATCCGCCGCATCGCCTCGCGGAAAAAGTACGAAACCGTGTTCGATGGAACTTCGGGCTCTTTACGAGGAGAAATGAAGTCGCGCGCCACCCCCGCAAGTCTATGCGACTCCGGATGGGGGCCGATCTTCGTTCTTGGGTCGCGGGTGGGGTCAGACGCCGCCGATTCCGAACAGGCCCTCGCGCTGGATGCGCGGCTCGTGAACGCGGGCCTTCTCATCGGCGATGCGACCCTGCTCGAGGCTGATGACCCGCCGGCCGCTGGCGCGGATCAGCTCGCGATCATGGGTGGCCAAAAGGACGGTGGACCCGCGAAGGTTGGCCTCGGCGAAGATCTGGAGGATCTCCTGGGACAGCTCCGGGTCGAGATTGCCCGTGGGCTCGTCCGCGACGAGAACCATCGGGTCGTTGATCAGGGCACGGGCGATGGCCACCCGCTGCTGTTCACCACCGGAGAGGTGAGGCGGAAAGGCGTTGAGCTTGTGGTGCAGGTTCACGATGCGCAACGCCTGATAGGCTTTCTTCTTGTGCTCCTTCGGCGGGACGTTCAGGACCGTGAGGATGAACGACAGATTCTCGAAGACCGTCATCCGGTCGATGAGCTTGAAGTCCTGGAACACCATGCCGATCTCGCGGCGGAAGTACGGCAACTGCGAAAGCTTCATCGCGTTCAAGTTTCGTCCGTTGACGACGATCTGCCCCTCGGTTGGGTCGATCTGCCGCAGGATCAGTTTCAAAAGGGTCGACTTCCCCGCGCCGCTGGGGCCGGTCAGGAAAACGAATTCACCTTTCTCGATGTGGAACGTGACGTCATGAAGCGCCGTCGAGTATCGGTCGAAGCGTTTGGTCACGTGGTAGAAGTGGATCATCTGTTATCCGGGAGAATGATACTCGGAAGGTCTGTCGCACCCACATCGTGGTGAGAGTTGGAACCGCGTCCGGTGTGGCCGGCTTCACGACCACGTCTTGATGCGACTGCAACTGACGCCTCCGGCAGAGGCTGCGACGCACAGCGAGGTGCGGGAAACGACATAGACCGGCATCGCCAGACGCCGTGCTTCCCACTCGTCCTGTCGGGAGGGACGCGGAATCGTCCAGGGATGGGTGTGAATCACTCCGACCACCCCACTTGGCAGAGGCCCGTCCCAATGCGCCGCTCGGAAGACTCCGCGAGCGGGAGGTGGCCAATGGACGAGCTCCAGCTCGCCGTTCTTGCCGCGGACCACGAAGGCGGCGAGCTCGACATGGTCTGTGTCACCGTTCAGCCGTAACAGTTCCACGGCGAGAACCTCGACATTGGACGCAAGCACGCGGACGCACGGAAGGAACATCGACACAGCAGCGAAGAACCACAGCAGGTCTGTCCATCTCATGAATGTACTAACGATGAGATCCGTCCAATGGTGGTGCCCTTCCGGTCACCAGTCACGCTCCGCAGTGTGAAGAAACGGACGCGATCGTTGACACAAGCGCGGCGCCGCCGGATCAGGCCATCGGACTTGAGGACGGGAGCGCTCCGCTTTCACCGCACCGCTGACGCGGTACGCGCCGCTATGGCGGCGAAGCGGAGCGCCGGCGTCCCGCCGGCTGGCCGGGGGGCGTCCTCGCCCCGGGAGGGGGAACGCGCCTTGCGCGAAGGACGCTCGTCTCACGATGCTGGGTTTCGGCTCGAATGCCCCCGCCCGCGGCGGGACGCCGCATGGCCAGCCGGCGGG
>Ga0307505_10002699_pt1 | contig 11984 bp, 8 predicted proteins | sample 23_S_MG_FD_202183 | JGI IMG/M metagenome (GOLD analysis project Ga0307505, IMG submission 202183) | Soil microbial communities from Populus trichocarpa stands in riparian zone in the Pacific Northwest, United States - 23_S | ecosystem: Environmental > Terrestrial > Soil > Riparian zone > Trees...
TCCCGTAGGGGTCACCAAGGATGCGACGATTGCCGCAAGGCATGGCCCCTTCGTCTAGCGGTTAGGACGCGGCCCTTTCACGGCTGAAACACGGGTTCGATTCCCGTAGGGGTCACCAGCGGCGAGGCGTCAGTCGCACGCGGCGGTGACGATGATCTCCACCTTGTATTCCGGCGCCGCGAGCCTGGACTCGCCGGTTGCCCGCGCGGGCGGGCTGGTGGGATCGACCCAGGCATCCCACACCGAGTTCATCTCGGCGAAGTCGGCGATATCGGCGAGCCAGATCGTCGCCGCAAGGACGCGCGCCTTGTCCGAGCCCGCTTCGGCCAGCAGCCGTTCGATCTGCGCCAGGACCGCGCTGGTCTGCTCCGCAACGGGCGCGCCCGGCGCGCCGACCTGACCCGCCAGATACACCGTGCCGCCGTGCACGACGGCCTGGCTCATCCGGGGCCCTGGTTCGATGTGGCGCGTGCTCATGGCCGGCGGCGGCTCCATGCGAACGACAGGACGAGGCTGCAACTGGCGCTCTGCAGGTCGACCAGCACCGTCCCGCCCTCCCGGTGCCACAGGAACGGCACGTAGAACTGCCGCCAGGTTCCGTCGGTATCGGCGGCAATGCGATATTCGACCGGTGCGACTTCGGTGTTCCGGAGGTGGAAGCCGACCGTTTCGCCCGGCCGCAGGCCCGCGCCCGCGATGCGGTAGAACTGCCCGTTGCTGCGTACTTCGGCCCGGCAATCGCCCCGCTCGGCGTAGTCGACCTGGGCCCAGCCCCGCTGCGCGACGATCTCGTCCAGCGCCGATGCCGGTCCGGAAAGGGCCATCGCCGCGATCCCGGCGGCGCTCCACTTCACGATCGATGACGGCACGGCGGCCTCCTTTCGATGGACGACGGCTCTTGTAGACCAAAATCCGCCCGAGGGGACCGGCTGTTCCCCAGGGCGGCGCGACCGGAGGCTACTTATCACCGGCAAACCCCGCCGAAACCGCGCGCCTCCTGGTCGAAGTGCAGGTGGTCGTCGTGGGCGGCGTTGTAGTCGGGCGAAAGCACCGTGCCGAACACGTCGCAGGCCTCGTCGCGCGCGCGGCGCAGGAAGGTCGCTTCCTCGCCCCCGTCCGCCCAGTCGGCGGCCACGCCGATGCGCCGGCCGTCCACGAACACGAAGGCGGCGATGTCGATCGCGTTGCCGGTCGCGTGCTCGCTCCACGGCCCTTCCCCGCGCCCGTAGAGCCGCCGGCAGCTGTAGGCGCCGAAATGCTCGATCCGCGCCACCGGCGAGCCGAGCAGCTCTTCCGCCGCCGGCTGTACGCCCTGCCGCAGCCACAGCACCAGCGCCGCGCCGACCGCGCACGTCGCTGCGGGAGTATCGGGCGCGAACGGCACGTCGCCCAGGACGGTGCGATCCTCGCGGCGGCAGGCGCCCTCGCCCGCAGCAGGCAGCGCCGTGAACTCCACGCCGCTGCGCTCCAGCACCGCGCGGCATTCGCCCACATCGTCGCGCAAGGCGGCGAGCTTGCGCTGGGTCGCCCAGCCCGGCGGATCGTTCAGGTCGAGCGGCGCCCAGGGATCGTGCTGCGGATGTTCGGCCAGCCAGCCGCGCGCGGCGAGAAACAGCGCGCCGACCGCGAGTACGCCGATGACGGTCCGGTCGAGCCGGAATCGGCCGATCGCGCGCGAAATCCTCATGCTCAATGAAAGTCGCGCGACTTGGGAATGATCCGCACGTCGCGAGGATGGCCGCCGCGAAAGCCGCAGTCGCGGTTCTCCGGGCCCGGAGGTTCGAAAGACCGGACGGACCCGGACGGCAGCGGTCGGGCGTGGTCGCCATCGGCGATGGCCGGTTCGAGCAGGTCGGCCGAGAGCGCGTGCAGCGCCGGCGTCGCGTCGACGAGATGCGCGGCGATCACATGGAGCACGTCCTCGTCGTATTCGACCCGGCCGCGCACCTCGATCAGCCGCGCGCCCATCACCACCTTGCGATAGCGCTCGAACGCGTCGGGCCAGACCACGAGGTTGGTCACGCCGGTTTCGTCCTCGAGCGTGATGAAGCACACCCCCTTGGCCGAGCCCGGCCGCTGGCGGATCAGCACAACACCGGCGACGTGGACCATCGAGCGGTGCTTGCGGTTTCGGAGGTCTGCCGCGCTCACGAAGCCGCGCTCGGACAGTCCGGCGCGCAAAAAGCTCATCGGGTGCGCTTTCAGGCTGAGCCGCTGGGTCTGGTAATCCGCGACGACTTCCTCGGACAGCGGCATCGCGGGCAGCCTGGTGGCCGCGCGCTCAGCCCCCTCCTCGCGCTCCTGCGCGGCGGCGAACAGCGGCAGCTCGGCTGCCCCGACCAGCGTGCGTGCATCCCACAGCGCCGGGCGTCGCGGCAGTGCGAGCGAGGAGAAGCAATCGGCCGCCGCAAGCCGCTCGATATGCGAAGGCTGCAGCCCGGCCCGATCCTGCAGGCTGGCAACGTCGGCAAACGGGCCGCCTGCTCGACGCTCCTGCACCAGCTTCTCGGCGACATCCTTCGACAAGCCATCGACCTGGCGCAAGCCGAGGCGGAGAGCGATATTGGATTCTCGCAGAGGCGCAGAGGCGCAGAGGGGAGATGCGCTCACAGAGGCACGGAGGCACGAAGGGGTTTCGCTGCCGTCAGGCGGCATTCCTTCATTGCTTGGCCGGTTCCGATCCTCGTCGGATGAAGGAGAGCGGCTTCGCCGCGAGGACGGACTCTCCGTGTCTCCGTGCCTCTGTGAGCGTCCTGAAAATCTCTGCGCCTCTGCGCCTCCGCGCGAGCCAATAATCTCCAGCGTACAGCCCCAGTCCGAGCAATTAACGTCGGCCGGCAGTACCGTGACCCCGTGCTCGGCCGCGTCGCGCACGATCTGCGCCGGGGCGTAGAAGCCCATCGGCTGCGAATTGAGCAGCGCGGCGGCGAAGGCGGCGGGGTAATGGCACTTGAGCCAGCTCGAGACATAGACCAGGTGCGCGAAGCTCGCCGCGTGGCTTTCGGGGAAGCCGTACTCGCCGAAGCCCTTGATCTGGTTGAAGCAGCGCTGCGCGAACTCGGGATCGTAGCCGCGTTTCACCATCCGCCCGACCATCATGTCCTCGAGTTCGTGGACCATCCCGCGCGAGCGGAACGTCGCCATCGCCTTGCGCAGCCGGTTGGCCTCGGGCGGGGAGAACTTGGCCGCGTCGATGGCGATCTTCATCGCCTGCTCCTGGAAGATCGGCACGCCGAAGGTGCGCGCGAGGATCGAGGAAAGCTCGTCGAGCGGGCCTTCTCCGGGAGCAGGACCGGGCAGCCGGAAATCGATCTTGCCCTCGCGGTGCGCCTTGCGTTGCTTGAGATAGGGATGGACCATGTCGCCCTGGATCGGACCGGGCCGGACGATCGCCACCTCGACCACCAGGTCGTAGAATTCGCGGGGCCTGAGGCGCGGCAGCATGTTCATCTGCGCCCGGCTCTCGACCTGGAACACCCCAACCGAATCGCCCTGGCACAGCATGTCGTAGACCGCGCGATCCTCCTGCGGGACCGTCGCCAGGGTCAGGTGGCGGCCGTGATGATCGCGCAGCAGATCGAGCGCCTTCCTGATGCAGGTCAGCATGCCGAGCGCGAGCACATCGACCTTGAAGATGCCGAGATCGTCGATGTCGTCCTTGTCCCATTCGATGAAGCTGCGCTCGGGCATCGCGCCGTTGCCGATCGGCACGGTCTCGGTGAGCGGCCCCGCGGTGAGGATGAAACCGCCGACATGCTGGCTCAAATGCCGTGGCATCCCGATCATCTGCTCGGTCAGCTTGAGAACCCGTCTCAGGTATGGATCGGAAAGGTCGAGACCCGCTTCCTCGAGCACGTGCTTCTCGTCGATATCGTGTCCGTGACCACCCCATACCGTGCGGGCCAGCGCCGAGGTCACGTCTTCGCCGAGGCCCATCGCCTTGCCGACCTCGCGGATCGCCATGCGCGGGCGGTAGTGGATCACCGTGGCGCAGAGGCCCGCGTGTTGGCGACCGTATTCGCGATAGATGTACTGGATGACCTCCTCGCGCCGCTCGTGCTCGAAGTCGACGTCGATGTCGGGCGGCTCGCTGCGTTCCTCGGAGATGAAGCGGTCGAACAGGAGCTGGTGCGTGGCCGGGTCGACCGACGTGATCCCGAGGCAGAAACATACCGCCGAGTTCGCCGCCGAGCCGCGCCCCTGGCACAGGATCGGCGGATCCTGGCTCCGGGCGAAATGGACGATCTCCTTGATGGTCAGGAAATAAGGCGCGAGGCGGAGCTTGCCGATCAGCGCCAGCTCGTATTCGAGCGTTTTCCTGATGCTCTCCTTCAAACCCTCGGGATAACGCCACTTCGCGCCTTCCCAGGTCTGCTGCTCGAGGAATTCGTGTGACGTCATGCCGCCGGGATAGGCGCGCTTCGGGTACTCGTACTTCAGCTCGCCGAGGCCGAACCGGCACGCGTCGGCCACTTCGCGCGACGCCGCGATGGCGTGCGGCCAGCGGGCGAACAGCGCAGCCATCTCGGCCGGGCTCTTGAGGTGGCGCTCGGCATTGGCGAGAAGCCGGTGGCCGGCCCGGGCCACGGTGGTCTTGTGCCGGATGGCCGTCATCACGTCCTGCAGCGGCCGGCGCTCGGGCGCGTGGTAATGCACGTCGTTGGTGGCGAGCAGGCCGAGCCCATTCGCCCGCGCCAGCGCGTCGAGCCGGTCGATCCGCGCGATGTCGCCGCCGCTGTAAAGATAGCTGGCGGCGAGATGGCGCAGCGTCGGGATTTGGTGGACGAGGTGGGGGAGCAGATCGGGAAACGAGGCAGTGATCTCACGCGGAGCCGCGTCCTTCGAGACACGGCTTCGAGAAGCCGCTACGCCGCTCCTCAGCCGCTCCTGAGGATGAGCGACGATAGAACTACATCCGCTCATCCTGAGGAGAGACTGAGCGGAGGGCCGCAGGCCCGTGGTCGAAGGCTCGTCTCGAAGGACGCGTGAACCGGAAACCGGAAACGGAATCACATTGCTCTCAAGCTCGATCGTGAACTCCGCATCCAGGTCCGCCGGCGGCAGCAGGATCAGCTGTACGCCCTCGGCATGCTCGGCCAGCATCGCCAGGCTGATGTCGCAGACGCCCTTGTCCTGCCACTCGCCGCCGAGCTTGCTCATCCGGCCGGCGGAGATCAGCCGGCACAACCGCCCGTACGCGGCGCGGTCGGTCGGGTAGGCGAGGAACGCCATACCTTCGACCGTTTCCAATCTGCATCCGATAACCGGTTTCAACTTAAGCGTTTTCGCTTCGCTATGGACCCGCACCACTCCCGCCATCGAATTGGCGTCGGCAATCCCCAGCGCGTCGTAGCCGAGCGCCCGGGCGGTGCTCACCAAGTCGACCGCGTCCGACGCGCCGCGCAGGAACGAGAAACACGACACCAGCCCCAGTTCGACGAACGGTGCGCGCGACGGCGCGTCTATGGATGCGGGATCGACCTGGATCCGCCGTTTGTCGGGCGTAAGCGGGGCTTCGGGCATGTCATCCGGCCAGCTCGGCCAACCGCTCCGCCACGGCGGCGAGATCGGCCTGGAACAGCCGTTCCTGCTCACCCTTCGCCTCGCCGTCGAGCCGGAGCAGATACGAAGGATGCGCGGTGACCCACAACTCGCTGCCGTCTTCGAGCGGGTGCGGCATTCCGCGCGCCTTCGAGATGCTCACCGTCTTGCCGAGCAGGCCGCGCGCCGCGCTGGCGCCCAAGGCCAGCACCAGTTGCGGCTTCACGATCGCCCGCTCGCCCTCGAGCCACCAGCGGCACACGTCGATCTCCTTGGCGGTCGGCGACTGGTGCAGTCGCCGCTTGCCCCGCTGGACGAACTTGAAGTGCTTGACCGCGTTGGTGAGGTAGGCCTGCCGGCGGTCGATCCCGGCGCGCTCGAGGTGGGCGTCGAGCACCTTGCCCGCCGGGCCGACGAACGGGCGTCCGGCGAGGTCCTCCTGGTCGCCCGGCTGTTCGCCGACGATCATCAGCGCGGCCTTGCGCGGCCCCTCTCCCGAGACCGCCCGGTTGTCGAGCAGGCCGATCGGACAGCGCCGGCAGGCGTGGATCGCCTCGTCGATGCCCGCAAGGCTGTTCGGACGCTCCTCCTCGAACGCTGGCTTTCCGGCCTCGACCATCGCGCTCTCCCGCGCCTGCGCGCCCGCGACGAGCTCGGGTATGAGCGCGGTCTCGGGCATGTTCTTCCAGTACTTGCGGGGCATCTCCTTGAGCATCGCCCCGACCTTCAAACGCGCGGGGTTGAAGATCGACGCATAGTACTTGCGCCACAATTCCTCGGCCGGATCGCCCGCGGGCGCGTCGCCGCGCTGCGCGGGCGGACCCTCGGTCAGCACCTCGCCGTCCCAGTGCAGCGAGCCCTTCGGCGTCAGGATCGACCAGCGCATCCGGGTGAAGCGGCGCACGAAGAACCCGGCGTTCGCCCGCAGGACATGATGCTCGGGTTCGAACCAGGCGACGAAATGCTCCTCTCCGCCTTCCTCGACCATGCGGAAGCGCACGAAAGCGCGCATCTTGTGGATGTCGAGGCGTACGGCGCGCGCCAGCTCGTCGATCCGCCGCACGTCGGGATCGGCGCGATCCTCCATCGTTCGCGGACGCGACTGGAGCCGCCACAGCAGGCGATAGAGCAGCGCGAAGCGGCCGGGGTCCGAATGGCAGGTGGCGTTTCGCGCCAGCTCGACGAAAGCCTTGCTGGCCTTCACCGGCGCGGCGCGGGCACCCGATGTCGGCAACCGCTTCGCCCCGCCCGCGAACAGGTCGCGCGGTTCGCCCGGCTCGATGAAGGCGACCCGGTCCGGGGGCACGTCGCACTGGATCAGCGTGCGCGCCCGCTCGCGCCAGAACTCGAAATCGTCGGCCTCGGGCAGCATGACGCAGAACGCACCCTGCAACCGCATGTCGCGGAACGGAGCGGTCATGCCGCGAACAGCTCGAGCTGCTCGCTCTTCGGCGCGAGCAGGTGGCGCAAGTCGGCGCGGTCGGTCAGCAGCGTCGGCCGCCAGTCGGCCGCGATGATGAACGGCCGCACCTTGGCGATCGAGGTCGTCAGCCGCGCCACATCGTCGAGCCGCAAGGTCCGGTGACGTCGCGACGCAACGACATGATTGACGGCGCGCACCCCCAGCCCCGGCACCCGCAGCAGCATCTCGCGCGAGGAGCGGTTGACATCGACCGGAAATCGCTCGCGAAACTTGAGCGCCCAGGCGAGCTTGGGATCGATGTCGAGCGGCAGCATCCCGTCGGATTCGGTGGCCTCCACCACTTCGCCCGGCGCAAAGCCGTAGAAGCGCATCAGCCAGTCGGACTGATAGAGCCGGTGCTCGCGCAGCAACGGCGGGCGCTTGAGCGGAAGCACCGCGCTCGCATCGGGAATCGGGCTGAAGGCCGAGTAGTAAACGCGCCGCAGCCCGAAGGTGTCGTAAAGGCGGCTCGCCTTGCCGACGATGTCGGCGTCGGTGGCGACGTCCGCGCCGACGATCATCTGCGTCGACTGCCCGGCGGGGGCGAACTTCGGAGCGTGCCTGAACCGCTTCGCCCCGTCGCTCGCCTCGACGATCGCCGCCTTCATCCCGCCCATCGCATGCTCGATCCGCCGCGAATCCTTCTCGGGGGCGAGGCGGGTCAGGCCGGCGACGGTCGGCAGTTCGACGTTGATCGAGACGCGATCGGCGAAGAGCCCCGCCTGATGAACCAGCCCGGGATCGGCGTCGGGAATCGTCTTGAGATGGATGTACCCGCGAAAATCGTGCTCTTCCCGCAGGATGCGCGCGACTTCCACCAACTGCTCCATCGTATGGTCGGAGTTCTTCACGATCCCCGAGGACAGGAACAGCCCCTCGATGTAGTTGCGACGGTAGAAGCTCAGCGTCAGGTCGACGACCTCCTGCGGCGTGAACCGCGCCCGCCGCACGTTCGAACTCTTGCGGTTGATGCAGTAGTGGCAGTCGAACACGCAGTGGTTGGTCAGCAGGACCTTGAGCAGCGAGATGCAGCGGCCGTCGGGCGCATAAGCATGGCAAATGCCCATGCCCTCGGTCGATCCGATGCCCCTCCCGCCCCGGCTGTGGCGCCGGGCCGTTCCCGACGAGGCGCATGAGGCATCGTATTTCGCTGCATCGGCAAGCACTTCGAGCTTCTGGAGGACATCGGAGCGACCCATTTGTTCCTTATATGTTCCAATATTGGCTTTGCCAAGTCCCCTGCTAGTCTCGCCCCGAAAACCGGAGAGGACCGCCATGACCGACCAGCAGCTCGCGTTTGCGACCGCCACCGAACAGCTCCGCCTTCTGGAAGGCGGCAAGATCGGCGCCGCCGAACTGCTCGATCTCTATCTCGAGCGCATCGACCGCCTCGGTCCCGCCTACAACCTGGTCGTCGCGTTCGACCGCGAGCGGGCCCGCGCGGCGGCCCGGGAGATCGACGCCCAGCGCGCCGGCGGCGAACCGCTCGGACCGCTTGCGGGCCTTCCGATCACTATCAAGGACTCGTTCGAAGTCACTGGGATGCCTGCCACTTGTGGCCTCGAGGCCTTGCGGGACCACCGTCCGGAGCAGGACGCCGACGCGGTCGCCCTGCTGCGCGAAGCCGGGGCGGTGATCTTCGGCAAGACCAACCTGCCGGCCGGGGCAAGCGACTGGCAATCATTCAATCCCGTCTACGGGATCAGCCGCAACCCGTGGAATCCGGACCGCACGGTCGGCGGCTCGTCCGGGGGCGCGGCGGCCGCGGTCGCGGCCGGGTTCACCGCCTTCGAACTCGGCAGCGACATCGGCGGCTCGATCCGCATTCCGGCGCACTTCAACGGCGTATTCGGCCACAAGCCGACCTACGGCCTCGTTCCGGTGCGCGGGCACATCCCGCCTCCCCCCGGCATGCTGACCCGGCCGGAGCTCGGCGTCGCGGGGCCGATCGCGCGCAGCGCGGGCGACCTTGCCCTGCTGATGGGAGTGCTCGCCGAACCGCTGGTCGCGCCCCGCCACCAGCGCCTGCAGGACTATCGCGTCGGCGTGTGGATGGGCGACGGCGCCTACCGCGTCGATGGCGCCTACCGCTCGGCGCTCGAAGCCTACATCGCCGACTTGCGCGCCGCCGGGACAAGGATCGAGAAGGTCGCGCTGCCGGTCGATCCCCACGACAGCTACGAGACCTACCTGCAGGTCCTGTTCGCCATCGTTGGCGCCCCCGCCCCGCAGGAAGCCGACGCCTTCGAGGCGCTGGCCGACCGGGACGAGACCGGAATCGCCCGCAAGCTGGCGCGCTACATGCGCACCTCGCTCGGCGAATGGTTCGCGCTGGCGGAGAAGCGCGCGCACCTGATGCGGGCCTGGGCGCAATTCTTTCGCGGCTTCGATTTGCTCGTGTGTCCGGCCGTCCCCGTTGTCGCTTTCCCGCACATGGCCGAAGGCAACGGCGTTCATTCCGACCAGTTGTTCCGCCGGGTGACGATCGACGGCGAGCCCGCTCCCTACCTCGACTTCACCTGGCAGGGGCTGGCCCTGGTCGCCAACTTGCCGGCCACGGTCATGCCGACGGGGAAGTTCGCCGAGGGCTTGCCTGCCGGCCTCCAGATCATCGGCCCGCACCGCGAGGACCGCACCGCGATCCGCTTCGCCGGGCTCGCCGAACAAGCCGTGGGCGCCTTCGTGCCACCGCCGGCGCTGGCGTGATTTTCGGCTTCCCTACAGGCCGCCTACAGGCTGCGTGGCGGTCCGGACCCGGCACCGCTCCTTGACATCACCGCTACTCCTCGCGCCCTTGTCGACCCGAGCACGCTCGGCCGAGCGAGGCTTCACCCTGTGATCTTGTCCCATTTCTGGCCTTTAAAAAACTGAAGTTGCGACAGAAGTTTGGGAGACGACAAGGGTACAGGGTGTCGCTTGTGTAACTCTCATTACCTCGGGCGCACTCTTGCGGGGCAACTGTGTTCCCACTATGTTCCGCACATGCGACGACGCAAGCAGCCTGCCGTCCACGGCCGCGGCGCCCAATCCGGCGCGGTGCCGCAGCGCTTCGGCCTTGCAGGGCGCGAGGCGGACGGGGACTGGCGCGACTGGATGGAAAAGCTCGACGGTCCGCCGGTCAAGCTGCGAACCACGGTGACCGAGGAGAAACCCCGGACCATCCTCACCTTCAACCAGTCGCCGGACATCGGCTTCGACCGTTCGATCAACGCCTATCGCGGCTGCGAACACGGCTGCATCTACTGCTTCGCCCGCCCCACCCACGCGTTCCACGACCTCTCGCCGGGGCTCGACTTCGAAACCCGGCTGTTCGCGAAGCCCGGCGCGGCCGAGCTGCTGCGCAAGACGCTCTCGAGGCCCAAGTACCGGCCGAAGCCGATCGCCATGGGCACCAACACCGACCCGTACCAGCCGATCGAGGGGCGCTACCGGATCACCCGCTCGCTGCTCGAGGTCTGCCTCGAGACACGCCATCCGGTGACGATCACCACCAAGTCGGACCGCGTGCTGCGCGATCTAGACTTGCTGACGGAGCTGGCCAGGCAGCGGCTGGTCGCGGTGGCGATCTCGGTCACCTCGCTCGACGCGCGGCTGTCGGGTCTGCTCGAACCGCGCGCGCCGGCGCCGGCCAAGCGGCTGGCGGCGCTTGGCAGGCTGGTCGAGGCGGGCATACCCGCGCATTGCTCGGTGGCGCCGGTGATCCCCGCGATCACCGACGAATATATGGAGGGAATCGTCAGTCGCGCGGGCGTCCTGGGGGTGCCGTCGGCGGGATGGATCCCGCTGCGCCTGCCCCACGAGGTCGCGCCGCTGTTCCGCGAATGGCTGTCGGTGCACTTTCCCCACCGTGGCGACAAGGTGATGGGTATCGTCCGCTCGATCCGCGGCGGGCGCGACAACGACCCCGGCTTCTTCACCCGGATGAAACCGGGCGGTGTGTGGGCGGAGCTGTTCCGGGCCCGCTTCCGGCTGGCGCGCAAGCGGGCGGGAATGACCAGGATACGATTTGAGCTCGACTGTGGCGAATTTCGCCCACCTTCCCTGACAGGCCAATTCCAGCTATTATAGATACTTACAGTAATTCTCTCCGAACGCTTGTCCAAGGCCTGCGATTGCAGAAATATTGCGGGTGCACGGAACTCTTGACAGCATGGCGAGTCTTGGCAACGTCGGACCGCTTGCTTCTAGGACGGAGAGGGACCCGTCCGGGTGGCTGACTTTAAGGGGAACCAACATGCGTAAGATTGCCTTGGGGATCGCGACAGCGACCGCGATCGTAGCGTCGCCCGCGGTCGCGCGCGACGGTCAGTGGTATGCCGGTCCGGAGCTCGGCATGATCTTTCCGGAAGATTCTGTTTACGAGCAGCGCCTGACCGGCGCCCAGATCCTCGTCGACAACGATCAGGGCTGGGACGGCGATCTGCTGCTCGGCTACGACTTCGGCGCGCTGCGGCTCGAAGCCGAAGCCGGATACAAGACCTACGACATCGACGCGCTTGTCGTCCCCGCGGGCGCCGGCATTCCAGGCGCCACTTTCGCTCCCGTAACCGGGGCCTTCGCCCCTGACGGCGACGTGCAGATCATGAGCAGCATGGTGAACGCGCTGCTCGACTTCGGCGGCAACACCGGCGTCGGCTTCTCGGTCGGCCTCGGCGCGGGCATCGCGGGCGTTGACACCGACGTGACGGTCAACACGGCCGGCCCGGGCTTCTTCTCCAACACCGAGGACATCGCGTTCGCCTGGCAGGGCATTGCCGCGCTGCGCATTCCGGTCGGGGACTCGGTCGATATCGGCCTGAAGTACCGCTACTTCAACATCGACGATCTCGACCTCGTGTCGACGTTCGGTCGGGAATACATCCAGTTCCAGAACAGCCACTCGGTGCTGGCGTCGATCCTGTTCAACTGGGGTGGCTCGGCTCCCCCGCCTCCTCCCCCGCCTCCTCCTCCGCCGCCTCCTCCGCCGCCTCCCCCGCCGCCG
>Ga0307505_10002700_pt1 | contig 11981 bp, 9 predicted proteins | sample 23_S_MG_FD_202183 | JGI IMG/M metagenome (GOLD analysis project Ga0307505, IMG submission 202183) | Soil microbial communities from Populus trichocarpa stands in riparian zone in the Pacific Northwest, United States - 23_S | ecosystem: Environmental > Terrestrial > Soil > Riparian zone > Trees...
GGCTCGTTGTGCAAGAGGCTGTCCTGCCCCGGATCGAGCGGCATGGCGTAAGGCCCGACCACTTCGAGCGCGAGCTCGGTGATCGACTGCTGCAATTCCGAGCCCCTGATCTTGAGAATGGAAGACGCCGGGTCCGGCTTGTTATCGCCGGTGCGGCGCGCCGCCACGACGCGAAGCTGCAACATCTCAAGCGCCTTCAGCTCGACCTCCACCTGCGCGAGCTTGATGCGGAAGCGCTCGTCCTCGATCAGCGGCTGACCGCCATCGAGCTCGATGCCGGCGAGCTCCTTCACGCGCCGCAGCCGCTCCTTCGAGATGCCGACGCGCGCGATCCCGGTGCGCTCGTTGCTGAGCAGAAACTTGGCGTAGTCCCAGCCCTTGTTCTCCTGACCGACAAGATTTTCGGCCGGCACCTTCACGTCGTCGAAGAACACCTCGTTCACCTCGTGCCCGCCGTCGATGGTCTGGATCGGCCGCACGGTGACGCCCGGCGTCTTCATGTCCACGAGAATGAAGGAGATGCCTTCCTGCTTCTTCGCGGCGGCGTCGGTGCGCGCGAGCACGAAGATCCAGTCGGCATATTGCGCGTAGGTCGTCCACGTCTTCTGACCGTTGATGACGTAGTGGTCGCCCTCGCGCTTCGCGGTAGTCTTGAGCGAGGCGAGGTCCGAGCCCGAACCGGGCTCCGAGAATCCCTGGCACCAGAAGTCGTCGGCATTCGCGATGCGTGGCAGGAAATGCTTCTTCTGCTGCTCGCTGCCGAAGGCGATGATAACCGGCCCGACCATCTGCGAGCCGAAGGCGATCGGCTCGGGCGCGGGCGCCTTCTCGCGTTCTTCGAGGAAGATGTATTGCTGCACCGGCGTCCAGCCCGTGCCGCCATAATCCTTCGGCCAGTGCGCGACGCCCCAGCCCTTCTTGTTGAGGATGCGCGCCCAGCCGACGATCTCGTCCTTCGTGAGCCGCCGCCCCTCGACGATCTTGCGGCGCGTCGTCTCCGGCACGCTCTCCTTGAAGAACGCACGCACTTCCTCGCGGAACGCGTTTTCCTCGGGCGTGAAGCGCAGGTCCATGACCCTCTCCTAATGAATCTCGAATAGTCCCGCGGCGCCCATGCCGCCGCCGATGCACATGGTGACGACGCCGAGCTTCGCCCCGCGCCGGTGTCCCTCGATCAGAATATGGCCCGTCATGCGCGCGCCGCTCATGCCGTAGGGATGGCCGATGGAGATCGCGCCGCCGTCCACGTTCAACCGCTCCTGCGGGATGCCGAGCCGGTCGCGGCAATAGAGCGCCTGGCTGGCGAAGGCTTCATTGAGCTCCCACAAATCCACATCGCTTATTTTCACGCCCTGCCGCTCCAGGAGACGCGGCACGGCGAACACCGGCCCGATCCCCATTTCATCGGGCTCGCAGCCCGCCACCGCGAAGCCGCGGAACGTGCCCAGCGGCTTAAGGCCGCGCTTTTCCGCGAGCTTTGCCTCCATCACGACGCAGGCCGACGCGCCGTCGGACAACTGGCTCGCATTGCCGGCGGTAATGAAATGCCCCTCGCGCACCGGCTGGAGCCCGCGCAGCCCTTCGAGCGTGGTGTCCGCGCGATTGCCCTCGTCTTTCTTGAGCGTGACTTCCTCGAAGGTCTCTTCCTTCGTGTCCTTGTTCACGACCTTCTTGACGCTCTGCATCGGCACGATCTCGCCATCGAAGCGGCCCGCCGCCTGACTTGCAGCGGTTCGCTTCTGGCTCTCGAAGGCGAACGCATCCTGCGCCTCGCGCGTCACCTGATAGCGTTCGGCGACGTTGTCGGCGGTCTCGATCATGCTCATGTAGATCGCGGGCTTGTGCTCGAGGAGCCATTGGTCGTGCACCGGCGGCACGCGGCCGTCCTGCACGAGACTGATGCTCTCGAGCCCGCCCGCCACCAGCACGTCCGCCTCTCCGCTCATCACACGCTGCGCGGCGAGCGCGATCGTCTGCAGGCCCGACGAGCAGAAGCGGTTCACGGTCATGCCCGACGTCGTCACAGGCAGCCCCGCGCGCAGCGCGATCTGCCGCGCAATATTGCCGCCGGTCGCGCGCTCGGGCAGCGCGCAGCCCATGATCACGTCCTCGACTTCCGCCGGATCGATCTTCGCGCGCTCGACCGCGTGCTTCACCGCATGCGCGCCCAGCGTCGCGCCGTGCGTGTTGTTGAACGCGCCGCGATAGGCCTTGCCGATCGGCGTGCGGGCGGTGGAAACGATGACGGCGTGACGCATGCTCATGACCTCGCACGTTTCAGGGATTCGGGCGCGCTCGCGGCGTGCTTCGCGCGCTCTTCCTCGATCAGTTCTTTCTTCGACAGCTTGCCGACGGAAGTGCGCGGCAGCGCCGGGCGGATTTCGAGCGCCGCCGGCATCTCGTGCTTGCCGATCTTGTCGGCGAGAAACCGGTTCAGCGCCTCAAGGGTGAGTTCGGGCGCATCCGCGCGCAGCTTCACGAACGCCTTGGCCGCCTCGCCGCGATAAGCGTCGGGCACGCCGATCACCAGCACTTCCTGCACGTCGGGATGCTCGTAGATCGCCTGCTCGACCACCTGCGGATAGACGTTGAAGCCGCCGGAGATGATCATGTCCTTCTTGCGGTCGACGAGGAACAGGTAGCCGTCTTCCTGCATGTAGACGATGTCGCCGGTGAGGAAAAAACCGTCGACGAACGATGCCGCCGATTCCTCGGGCTTGTTCCAGTAACCGCCGAAAACGTTCGGCCCCTTGATGCGCATCTCGCCGATCTCGCCGAAGCCGAGCACGCGCGTCGGATCGTCGAGCGCCACCACGTCGATCACGATGCCCGGCAGCGGCAGGCCGATCGTGCCGGGCGGAAATGCGCCGTAATAAGGAAGGTTGGTGCCGGCAGGCGATGTTTCGGTCATCCCCCAGCCGCCGCGGATCGAATGGCCGGTCAGCCGTTCGAAGCGCTGCTGCACCTCGACCGGCATCGGCGCGCCGCCCGAGTAGCAATGCTTGAGCGAGGAGAGATCGCGCTTTTCGATCCCCGGCGCGGCGTTGAGCGCGATCCACATGGTCGGCACGCCCGGGAACGCGGTCGCGCGCCTCACCTCGATGTCGCGGATCGTCGTCTCCACGTCGAAACGCGGGCGCAGCATCAATTCGTTGCCGGACTTCACCGCGCGCAGCATGACGCTCGTGAGCGCATAGATATGAAAGAGCGGCAGCACGCAGATCACCTTGTCCTGCGCGGGCTCGATGCCCTGCCCGCGCTGCCACGCGCCGTAGATCGACGTGGCGGCGGTGAGATTGCCGTGGGTCAGCATCGCGCCCTTCGGCGTACCGGTGGTGCCGCCGGTATATTGCAGCACCGCGATGTCGTCGGGCGATAGTTCGGGGAACGGCGCGCCCGGCTCGTGCGCGAGCAGCGTTTCGTAATTCAGGACCTTGTCGCTTTCGTTGATCGCCTCGAGCGGCACCGGGGGCGCGCCCCAGCGCGCGTCGTCGCCGACGATCACGCGCTCGCAATGACCTTCGGCCAGGAGCTTCAGCGCACGCGGCAGCATCATCGGGAAGTTGGTGGTGACGAGCGTCTTCGCGCCGCTGTCCTTCAGCTTGTAGGCAAGCTCGCGCTCCGCATCGAGCGGGCTGAGATGCACGATCCGCGCACCGAGCCGCAGCGCCCCGAAGAACGTGATCATGTGATAGGGCGTGTTGGGGAGATACACCGCGAGCGGAGTCCCGCGCCCGACGCCGAGCCGCCGCAGCCCCTCCGCCGCGCGCTTCGACAGCGCCGCGAGCTCAGTGAAGGTCATCTGCCGGTCGCGATATTCGAGGGCCGCCTTGTGCCCGTAGAGCGCCGCCGACTCGTCGAGGATCGCGGGCACCGCGCCGATCTCGATCGGCGCGTCCCATTGCACGCCCTTCGGATAAGAGCGCTCCCACGGATATGGGCGCGTGAAGCTCACGCGCTTTTCTTCGCGCTGTCGGCGGACGACGCGAAGGCCCGCCCCTCATCCGCAAGCTTTGCGAGATAGGCCGACGGCTCAAGGCTCTTGTCGCCCGAGCGCTTCGCATATTCGCGCAACTGGTCGCGCACATAGGCCAGCCCGACCTGATCGCCGTAGAACATCGGCCCGCCGCGCCATACCGGCCAGCCGTAGCCATAGACCCACACCACGTCGATGTCGCCGGGCCGGTACGCGATCCCCTCATCGAGGATCTTCGCGCCCTCGTTGATCATCGGGAACACGAGCCGCTCGATGATCTCCTGCTTGTCGATTTGGCGGCGCTGGAAGCCGAGTCGCTTCGACGCTTCCGCAATCAGCACCTCGACGTCCGGGTTCGGCACGCCCGCGCGCGAGCCCTGCTCATAGACATAGAAGCCCTTGCCGGTCTTCTGCCCGAAATGCCCCTGCTCGCACAGCGCGTCGGCGATTTCCGCCCGCCATCCGAAGGCCTTGCGGATGCGCCAGCCCACGTCGAGCCCCGCGAGGTCGCCCATGGCGAACGGCCCCATCGGAAAGCCGAACTCCACCGCCGCCGCGTCCACGTCGCGCGGCATCGCGCCTTCGAGCAGCAGGCGCTCCGCCTGCACCTGGCGCGGCGACAGCATGCGGTTGCCGACGAAGCCGTGACACACGCCGACGACCACCGGCACCTTGCCGATCTTGCGCCCCACATTCATGGCGGTCGCGATCACGTCGGGCGACGTCGCCGTCCCGCGCACGATTTCGAGCAGCTTCATTACGTTCGCGGGGCTGAAGAAGTGCATCCCGCATACGTCCTGCGGACGCTTCGTGATGTTCGCGATTGCATTCACGTCGAGGTACGACGTGTTGGTCGCAAGCACAGCGCCGGGCTTGGCGATGCGGTCGAGCTCTGTGAACACCTTCTTCTTGATGTCCATTTCCTCGAACACGGCCTCGATGATGATGTCGGCGTCCGCAACGGCGTCGAGCGACGTCGCGCGCGTGAAATTCGACAGGCGCTTGTCCATGTCGGCCTGGTTGAGGGAGCCGCGCCTGACGCTGGCGCCGTAGTTTTTCTCGATGGTCGCAAAACCGCGGTCGAGCGCTTCCTGCGACATTTCGACGACCGTGACAGGAATGCCGGCATTGGCGAAATTCATCGAGATGCCGCCGCCCATGGTGCCGGCGCCGATCACCGCCGCCTTTTTGATCTCGCGCGGTTTCACCTCGGCGCCGACGCCGGGGATTTTCGCCGCCTCGCGCTCGGCGAAGAACAGATGCCGCTGCGCTTTCGACTGCTCGCCCAGCATCAGCTTGATGAACGTGTCGCGTTCTTCCTTCAGCGCCTTGTCGATCGGCACGCTGAGCGTCCAGCGCACGGCTTCAATCGCGGCGCGCGGCGCCTCCAACCCCGCCTGCCGCTTGCCCGCGCTCGCGGCCGCTTCGTCGAACTTCGCGGGGTTGTCGCGGAATGGCCTCAGCTTCTCGTCGAGATCGCGCACGCGCCGGAGCGGGCGCTTTTCGGCAAGTACCTTGTGCGCAAACGCAACCGCCCCGGCGGTCAGGTCGCCCTCGATGATTTCATCGACGAGCCCGTTCGCGAGCGCGTCCTTCACCGGAATGGGATTCCCGGAAAGAATCATGTCGAGCGCCTTCTCGACGCCGACGAGACGCGGCAGGCGCTGCGTGCCGCCCGCGCCGGGAATGAGCCCGAGTTTGATTTCGGGCAAACCGAGTTTCGTGCCCGGCGACGCCACACGGAAATGACAGGCGAGCGTGATCTCAAGTCCGCCGCCCAGGGGCGTGCCGTGCATCGCGGCGACGGTCGGCTTCTTGATTTCGTCGATGGCCGCGATCACGTCGATCAGGCTCGGCGCCTTCGGCGGCTTGCCGAACTCGGTGATGTCGGCGCCCGCGATGAAGGTACGGCCCGCGGCCGTGAGAACAATCGCCTTCACATCCGCGTCATTGTTCGCGGCCGTAAAGGCGTCGAGAATTCCCTGCCGCACTTCATGCTTGAGCGCGTTGACCGGCGGATTGTCGACGATCACCACCGCGACCTCGCCGTCGCGGCGCGTTTGCACAAGATTGGTCACGTCCCGCTCCCCTTCTTCTGCATTGCCCGAAGCCGCTTCGAGCTTGCCACGGAACATGCCCAAGCCGCCCACAGGCCGGTTCCACTTGTTTCGCTTAGCGGAACTTCGTTCTGCAAGTTGACCTGAACGCTAGAAAGTGGTGGCATCGGAGTCAATCGGGTGGGCGCGCAGAACGTCGCGTCCGCAACGAAAAAATGGACCGCCGATTCCATGCGGATCGCGGCCGGGGCGGGAGTGGGACGTTGAGAGCCGAGACTGCATACGACCGTTGGAACGCATCCGCGGGCAAGCTCGGTACGCGTCCCGCCAAGCCCGACCGCAAATTCGTCGTAGCCCTCGCACGCGGACTCGAAGTGCTGCGCGCCTTCACGCCAAGCGAAGGCCTGCTCGGCAATCAGGAATTGGTCGCGCGCACGGGTTTGCCGAAAGCAACGGTCTCCCGCCTCACCCACACGCTGACCAAGCTCGGCTATCTCAATCACATCGAGCGCCTCGGCAAGTATCAGCTCGCGCCAGCGGCGCTCTCGATCGGCTATTCTGCGCTCGTGAACATGCGCATCCGCCAGATCGCGCGGCCGGTCATGCAGGAGCTGGCCGACTATGCTTCGGCCTCCGTCGCGCTCGGCAGCCGCGACCGGCTCAATCTTATCTACATCGAGCATTGCCGCGGCTTCGACGGCGTTATGCTGCGCCTCGATCTCGGTTCGCGCGTGCCGCTCGCGACCACAGCCATGGGCCGCGCGCTGCTCGCCGCCCTGCCGCCCAAGGAGCGCGAGTGGCTGATGGGCCATATCCAGCGCAAGGAGGGCGACCGCTGGCCGAAAGTGCGCGCGGGCATCGAGCGCGCCATCAAGGATCTGGCCACCAAGGGCTTCACGACATCCGTCGGTGAATGGGAGCCGGACATCGCCGGAGTCGGCGTGCCGCTCGTGCTCAATGATGGTTCCGGCGTCTTCGCATTCAACTGCGGAGCGCCCGCCTTTCAACTTTCGCAAGACCGCCTAGAAAACGACATCGGTCCGCGCCTTGTGAATGCCGTCCGCAACATCGAGTCGGCGCTCACGGGGCTATAACAGGACCGAACCATGGGGAGAGAAGACAATGCACGCCAAAGGCATTGCAACGACGGGAAACGCACCCTGGCCTAGCCGCGCGCATTCCGGCTGACGGTCATGGCCCCACTCGCGTCCCAAAGCCGGGCGCAGTACGCGCCGTCGCGCGCGCCTGCGCCGCTGCTTGCGGTCGACAATGTCGGCCTGCGCTTCGGCGGCATTGTCGCCCTCGATGGAATTTCCTTTGAACAGCACGAGGGACAGATCCTCGGCCTCATCGGCCCGAACGGCGCCGGCAAGACGACGCTTTTCAATTGCCTCAGCCGTCTCTATACGCCCGACCGCGGCGACATCCGGTTCGGCGGCAGGACGATTCTGGGCGAGCCCGCCCACAAGATTGCGGGCATCGGAATCTCGCGCACCTTTCAGAATCTCGCACTCTTCCAGCACATGAACGTGCTCGACAACATTCGCGTCGGGTTTCATTCGACGACGAAGAGCAATTATCTGAGCGATGCGCTCAATCTGAGCGGCGTCCGCCGTCAGGATGAAGAAGTCGAATATGTCGCCTGGACGCTGATCGACTATCTCGGTTTGCGCGCCGAATCAAAACGCATGGTGACGGACCTTCCCGTCGGCACCCGCAAGCGCGTCGAGCTTGCGCGGGCGCTCGCCGCCAATCCGCGCCTGCTCCTGCTCGACGAGCCGGCTGGCGGCCTCAATCATCACGAGGTCGAGCATCTGGGCGAGTTGATCAAGCAGATCCGCGCCGACCGCAACATCACCGTGCTGCTGGTCGAGCATCACATGAGCCTCGTCATGTCGATCTCCGACAAGGTCGTGGCGCTCGACTTCGGCCGCAAGATTGCCGAAGGCACGCCCGCCGAGGTGCAGAACGACCCCGAAGTCATTCGCGCCTATCTCGGGACCGACCGCAAATGAGCGCTCATTTTCTTTCCGTGCGCGAACTCAGCGCCTTTTACGGCCAGACCCAGGTGCTGTTCGGCCTCGACTTCGACATGGCGCAGGGCGGCATCACGACGCTGCTTGGCGCGAATGGCGCGGGCAAGACCAGCACGCTACGTTCGCTCTCCGGCATGATGCGCACCGCGGGTGAAATCCGTTTCGAGGACCGCGTCATCACCGGCAAGGCCACCGAGGACATCGCGCGCCTTGGCATCGCCCATGTGCCGGAGGGGCGCGGCACATTCGTGCGTCTTACCGTCGAGGAAAACCTTCAGCTCGGCGCGATTTCCCGCAGCGACCGCCGCGCGGTCGCCGACGACGTCGAGCGCATCTTCAATTATTTCCCCAAGCTGCGCGAACGCTACTACCAGCAGGCCGGAACGCTTTCCGGCGGCGAGCAGCAGATGCTCGCGATCGGCCGCGCGCTCATGCTGCGTCCGAAACTCATGCTGCTTGACGAGCCGTCATTCGGCCTCGCACCGCTGATCGTGCAGGAACTGTTCGGCATCCTGCGCACGCTCAACCGGCAGGAAAAGGTCAGCATGTTCCTGGTCGAGCAGAACGCCTCGCTCGCGCTCGATCTCGCCGACCACGCCTATCTGCTTGAAACCGGCCGCGTCGTCATGTCGGGGCCTGCCAGGGACATCCGCGAGGACGAGGGCATTCGCCGCTCGTATCTCGGTTACTAGGAGCGACGCAGCATGGATCTGTTCGTCCATCAGGTGCTCGCGGGTCTTGCCACCGGCGCGATCTATGCCTGCATGGCGCTTGCGGTCGTCATGATCTACCAGGCCATCGATCACTTCAATTTCGCGCAGGGCGAGATGGCGATGTTCTCGACCTTCATCGCCTGGCAACTGATGGAATGGGGCTTTCCCTATTGGGCGGCGTTTTTCGTCACCATCGGAATCTCTTTCGCTGCCGGAGTTCTGATCGAGCGCACGATCTTCCGTCCGATCCATAACGCACCGATCCTCAGCCATGTCGTCATCTTCATTGCGCTGTTTGTGATCATCAACAGTTTCGCCGGCTTCATCTGGGACTTCACAATCAAGTCCTTCCCCTCGCCGTTCGGAACGCGACCGGTACTCGGTCAGGGACTCCTGAGCGCGCATGACGCGGGCATGATGGCGGTCGTCGGCATCGTGCTGCTGATGCTCTACGGCTTCTTCCGCTACACGCGCATCGGCCTTGCCATGCGCGCGGCCGCCGCCAACCCCGACTCCGCAAAGCTCGTCGGCGTGCGCGTCGGCTGGATGCTGGCGCTCGGCTGGGGCATGGCCGCCGCGATCGGCGCCGTCGCCGGCATGATGATCGCGCCCGTCGTGTTCCTCGAGCCGAACATGATGCTCTCGATCCTGCTCTACGGATTTGCGGGCGCGGTCGTCGGCGGGCTGACGAGTCCGGTCGGCGCGGTCCTCGGCGGCTTCTCGGTCGGCGTCGTGGAAAATCTCGCCGGCACCTTCATTCCCTATGTCGGCCGCGAAATGAAACTCTCCATCGCGCTCGCCCTGATCGTCGCCGTGTTGATGGTCAGGCCGAGCGGAATCTTCGGCCGCAAGATCGTGACGCGAGTGTGATCTGATGAAAACCGACACGCCCGCCACCATCCTTGCCGCGCAGGAAAACGCCGCGCCGCGCGCGCGGCCGTGGAAGGCGGCCATCGCGCTGGTCTTGCTCGCCGCGCTGATCGCGCTGCCGCTGTTCTCGAAGAATTTCTTCGTGTTCCAGCTTACGCTCGCCATGGTCTATGCCATCGCGATCCTCGGCCTCAATCTCCTGACCGGCTTCAACGGCCAGTTCTCGCTCGGTCATGGCGCGTTCTACGCGATTGGCGCCTACACCGCGGCGATCCTCATGGATCAGGCCGGCGTCTCTTATGTCTGGGTCATCCCCGCCGCAGGCGTCGTCTGCTTCGTCGCAGGATTTTTGTTCGGCCTGCCGGCGCTGCGGCTCGAAGGCACCTATCTCGCGCTCGCCACCTTCGCGCTCGCGGTCGCCATGCCGCAGATTCTAAAATTCTCGCCTTTCGAACATTGGACCGGCGGCGTGCAGGGCATCGTCATCATGAAGCCCGACGCGCCATTCGGCCTGCCGGTCAATCAGGATCAATGGCTTTATTATTTCACGCTCTTCACGCTCATCCTGATGTTCGTGTTCGCCTACAATCTCGTCGGCAGCCGCACCGGCCGCGCCATGAAGGCGATCCGCGACAACCCGACGGCCGCGAAGGCGATGGGCGTCAATCTCTCGCTTTATAAGTCGCTCACCTTTGGCGTGAGCGCGCTTTACACCGGCGTCGCAGGGGCGCTCAGCGCCATCGTCGTGCAGTTCGTGGCCCCGGACAGCTTCACATTCGCTTTATCGGTCATTCTGTTCGTCGGTCTTGTCGTTGGCGGAGTGGGCTGGATACCGGGTGCCCTGTTCGGGGCGCTGTTTATCCTGTTCGTCCCCCACCTTGCCGAAGGCGTGTCGAAGGGACTTGCCGGCGCCGTCTATGGTATCATGCTGATCCTCTTGATCTTCGTGATGCCATCCGGTGCAGCCGGGCTGCTTCGGCTTCTGTTCGACCGGTTCACAATCGTGCGCCGGCTATTTGAAGGTTCATCAGGGAGGAAGCGATGACGATGTTCAAGTACGGAATGCTTCCGGCGCTTGCGCTCGGTTTGGCCGTGGGATTGGCCGGACCGGCGTCGGCCCAGAAGAAATACGATCCGGGTGCGAGCGACACCGAGATCAAGATCGGCAATATCAATCCCTACAGCGGCCCGGCGTCGGCCTATGGCGCGATCGGCAAGACGATCGGCGCCTATTTCGCCAAGGTGAACGCCGAGGGCGGCATCAAAGGCCGCAAGATCAATTACATCACCTACGACGACGGCTATGCGCCGCCGCGCGCGGTCGAGCAGGCGAGGAAGCTCGTCGAGAGCGACGAAGTGCTCCTCGTCTTCCAGCCGCTTGGCACGCCGTCGAACACGGCGATCCAGAAATACATGAACGCGAAGAAGGTGCCGCAGCTCTTCGTCGCCACCGGCGCAACCAAGTTCGGCGATCCGAAGAACTTCCCCTGGACCATGGGCTGGCAGCCCAACTACCAGAGCGAGGGCATCGTCCTCGCCAAGTACCTGCTTGAAAAGAACCCGAACGGGAAGATCGGCATCCTCTATCAGAACGACGACTACGGTAAGGACTACGTCAAGGGTCTGAAGGACGGCCTCGGCGACAAGGCGAAGACAATGGTCGTCTCCGAGCTGCCCTATGAGCCGGCCGATCCGACGGTCGACTCGCAGATCATCAACCTCAAGGCTTCGGGCGCCGACGTCTTCTTCAATGTGGCGACGCCGAAGTTCGCGGCCCAGGCGATCCGCAAGGCGGCGGAGATCGGCTGGAAGCCGATGCATCTTCTGAACAGCGTGTCAGCCTCCGTCGGCTCCGTACTCAAGCCCGCTGGTTTCGAGAACTCCAAGGGAATCCTGACCACGGCCTACATCAAGGATCCGACCGATCCGCAGTGGAAGGACGATACGGCCTACAAGACCTGGGTCGAGTTCATGAACAAGTACCATCCCGAAGGCGACAAGACCTCGAGCTTCACCGTCTATGGCTACACCGTTGCCCAGACTCTGGTTGAAGTGCTGAAGCAGGCCGGCGACAACCTCACGCGCGAGAACGTCATGAAGCAGGCCGCAAGCCTCAAGGCGTTGGAACTCGGGATGCTGCTGCCCGGCGTCAAGGTGAACACGGGTGCCAACGACTTCTTCCCGATCGAGGAAATGCAGATGGCGGAGTTCGACGGCGTGAGCTTCGTGCGCTTCGGCCCGGTCATCAGCGGCGCGGTCGGCGGCGGAAGCTGAAGCCGGCGTCAATCGTCAAGCGACTTTTGCTTCCCGCCCGAAAGGGCGGGAAGCT
>Ga0307505_10002701_pt1 | contig 11981 bp, 9 predicted proteins | sample 23_S_MG_FD_202183 | JGI IMG/M metagenome (GOLD analysis project Ga0307505, IMG submission 202183) | Soil microbial communities from Populus trichocarpa stands in riparian zone in the Pacific Northwest, United States - 23_S | ecosystem: Environmental > Terrestrial > Soil > Riparian zone > Trees...
GAGCTTCTCGATCTCTGCGGCATCGCCAAAACCGTTGATCACCAGATCCGCGCCGGCGGCGCCCAGCGCGCGCGCAATGCCCAGGCCGATTCCGCTGGTCGAGCCTGTAACTACCGCGACCCTGCCTTTCATGTCTCCTCCCGTGTGTGGTGCCCCGACCTTCTGTCGAGTCGATGCAGGCACGCGACCGCCGGCTGTTACCCGGCCACCCAGCGCATTCAGCCGGGCACCCCGTTCACTTGGCCAGCGTCAGGATCCATTTGCTGAGCGTCTTCACGTCCGCTTCGCTCGCCCTGATCGGCGGATGCGGTGGCTTCACGGTACCGGTGAACAACAGGGCTTCCGCGTCCGGCTTGCCCTTGAATCGAGTCGCGATGTCCTGCAGCGACGCCGCCGGCATGCGCCGCCCGCCGGACTCCACTGAGTGGCAGTTGAGACAGCCGCTGCGGCGAGCGAGGTCTTCCTGCGCAAACGCCGGCGCCGCAGCGATCAGCCCGGCGACCGTCAGTACCGAGTAAGCCAGTTTCATCGTTCCTCCCCTCCCTGGTGGAGATCGAAGCGCCCGAGACACAGACCCCCGAATCCACTATCACATAGTTGCGCCGCGATCCGCAATGATTCCGTGTGTGACCGCACTGACGGTCATGCGTGGTTCCCCGGATCGACTTGACCTGCCTCAATTTCGAACCGCGTCTGCGGCAGACCGCAGCGTCGCCACAATCGCTACGGCTCCTCCACGCCTTCCAATTCGCGGCGTCGACGATACGGTGCGATCACCTGCTGATTGACCCAGCGTGTGAACTGCGCGGCCTGGCGCTCGGTGCGCCGATCCAGCCACGCCGCGAGACCCTTCTCGGAAAACGACAGCACGCCGCTGCCGGGTGCAGGTTGCAGGCCGTCGCGGCCTGCGATCTGGCGCACGCGCTCGGTATTGCGTGCCTCCGTCGGTATGCGCAGCGCATCGAAGACGTCGTCCGCGGCGAACCACAGCTCATCGCCGTGCTGGCCGATGCGGATGGGCTGGGCGTCGAATTCATAGCTGGCGCCCGGCGCGGCACCCCAGGTGGCCGCCGTATGCCAGCGCAGCACCGTGCCCATGCCGCGGTACAGCACCCACAACAGCCACAGCACCCAGAACGGCGCCGCGAGGATCGCGCCGATGCCCAGCACGCCGCCGCGATAGTCGCCCAGCAGCAGCGCACCGCCGACCAGCAGCCAGCTCAGCCACAGCACCCAGCCCCAGCGCAGCACGCGAGGGCCGGGATCACGGATCAGGAAGCTGGCGCGAGGCTGCACCGCGCAAGATTAGCGCGCCGGCCGGCGGCCGGCGGCCATCACCGGCGCCCGGCGCGCTTCCCGGTCGCGGCCTCTGTTCAGGCCTTGTCCGCGGGCTGGTGCGACAGCACGGTAGCGCCATGGCGGCGCTTCTTCAGCCGCTGCTCGAACGCATCGATGTACGTGTAGATGACCGGCACGACGATCAGCGTCAGCAGCGTCGACGTGATGACCCCCCCGATAATCGCGCGGCCCATCGGCGACTGCTGCTCCGAGCCTTCGCCCAGCCCCAGCGCCAGCGGCAGCATGCCGAAGATCATCGCAGCCGTGGTCATCAGGATCGGCCGCAGCCGCACCTGGCCGGCCGCCAGCAGCGCCGCGTGACGATCGAGACCGTCGCGCTGCCCGCGATTGGCGAAGTCCACCAGCAGGATCGCGTTCTTCGTGACCAGGCCCATCAGGAACACGATGCCGATCATCGAGAAGATGTTCAGCGTCGTCTTCGTCAGCAGCAGCGCCAGCATCACGCCGACGATGGACAGCGGCAGCGACGCCATGATCGCGATCGGATGGAAGAAGCTGCCGAACTGCGATGCGAGCACCAGGTAGATGAAGATCACCGCCAGCAGCAGCGCACCGAGGATCGCTGCGTTGATCTCCTGCTGCTCGCGGATCTGCCCGCCCACGTCGAAGCGCAGGCCGGGCGGCAGCTCGTAGGCCTTCACCAGCTCCTGCACCTCCTTGCCGGCGTCGCCGGACGGGCGGCCTTCGACGTTGGCGAACAGCGCGACGCGCCGCTGCAGGTCCTGCCGGCGGATGTTCTCCGGATTGAAGGTGCGCTCCAGCGTCGCGATCGCGCGCAGCGGCACCACCTCGGGCGTACCGTCCGCGAGCTGCCGGCCCGTCGCGATGTTCAGGTTCGCGATGTCCTCGGTGATCGTCCGGTTGGCGCGCGGCAGCTGCGTGATCACCTCGTAGTTCTGCCCATCGGGCGCCAGCCAGTAGCCGGAGTTCTCGCCGCCCACCATCGCGCGCAGCGTGGTGCCCAGCTGCGCGTGCGTGATGCCGTACTCGGCCGCCAGCTCGGGCTTCAGCCGCACGGACAGCGCGGGCGTGCCCTCCTTCACCGACGTCTCCACGTCGGTCACGCCGCGTATCCCCTGCACCTTGGTCTTCAGGTCGGCGATCACGCGGTTCATCTCGGCGTCGTTGTTCCCCAGCAGCGCCACGTAGATCGGCGTGTTCCAGCCGACCTTCATCTCGACGCCCGGAATCGCCGCTACTCGCTTGCGGATCTCCTGCTCGATCTGCTGCTGGCTGCGCTTGCGTTCTTTGCGCGGCGCCAGTTTCAGGTTCAGGTTGGCCTGGTTGCGTACGCCATCGGTGCCGATGCCCGTATCGATGGCCTCGATCTCCTTCGTCTCCGTCATGAGTTCGTCCAGCGCCGCCTCGACACGGCGCACGCGCTCGTTCGCGTACTCGAGGCTGGATCCGACCGGCATGGTCAGGCGGACCACCGTATAGCTGCGGTCGGACTCCGGCATCATCTCGGTGCCCACGATGCCCGCGATCGGAATGGCCGCGAAGAAGCTCGCGGCCGCGATGACCAGCGTCGACTTGCGATGCCCCAGCGCCCAGCGCAGCAGGTGGTCATAGATCACGTGCACCTTGTCCAGCCCGCGCTCGAAGCCGCGCAGGATCGGCCCGATGACCGGCAGTCCACGCGCACCTTCCGGCGGATCGCGCCATACGGCCGACAGCATCGGGTCCAGCGTGAAGCTGACGAACAGCGACATCAGCACCGCGACAGCCACGGTGACGCCGAACGGATGGAAGAACTTGCCGACGATGCCGCTCATGAACGCGATGGGCACGAACACCGCGACGATCGACAGCGTCGTCGCCAGCACTGCCAGGCCGATCTCGTCCGTGCCCTCGCGCGCCGCCGTGTAATGGTCCTTGCCCATGTGGATGTGCCGCACGATGTTCTCGCGCACGACGATCGCGTCGTCGATCAGCAGGCCGATGCACAGCGACAGCGCCATCAGCGTCATGTAGTTCAGCGTGAAGCCCAGCGCGTAGACCACGGTGAAGGTGGCGATCACCGAGATCGGCAGTGTCAGCCCCGTGATCACCGTGCTGCGCCACGATCCCAGGAAAAGGAAAACGATGGCCACCGTCAGCAGCGCGCCCTCGATGATCGTGCGCTTCACGTTGTTGACGGACTGCTCGACGAAGTCCGCCATCGCCCACATGAACTTCAGCTCGACGTTCGCCGGCAGCTGCTTGCGGACGTCCTCGGCCGCGAACTTGAGGTTGCGGCCGACCTCGACGATGTTGGCGTCCTGCGCCTTGAAGATCCACACGCCGATGGCCGGCTGGCCGTTGATGCGCGTCAGCGACACCGCCTCGCGCTCCGCATCGACGGTCGTCGCCACCTGGCTCAGCAGGATCGGCACGCCGCCCTTGCGCGCGACGATGATGCGATCGAACTGCGTCGGCGTCGTCAGCCGGCCGTCGACGCGGATGATCGATTCGGAGGTGTCGTTGTAGACGGTGCCCACCGGCACCGCGATGTTCGCGGTGCGCAGCGCCTGAACCACCTGGTCCACCGACAGACCGAAGGCCGTGAGCTTCGCCGGATCCACGCGCACCTGCATCTGCCGCGTGACGGTGCCGCCCAGGTCCACCCGTCCAACGCCGTTCACGCGCTCGAAGCCCTTCTGCACGATCTGCTCGGCGATCATCGTCAGCTCGCGCTGCGACTTGTCCTTGCTGAGCAGCGCGAAGGAGGCGACCGGCTCGTCGTTCTCGCCACCGGCACGCGTGACGATCGGATCCTTGACGTCGCGCGGGAAGCTCGCGCGGATCTGCGCGAGCTTGTCGCGCACCTCCTGGATCGCGCGGTCCATGTCCACTTCGTAGCGGAACTCGACCCACGTCAGCGAACGGCCTTCGTCCGACCGCGACAGGATGCGCTTGACGCCAGCCACGGTGTTCACCGCGTTCTCCACCGGCTTGGCGATGTCGTTCTCCGCCTGCTCGGGCGATGCGCCGGGGTAGTAGATCCAGATCTGCACGCCCGGCGGCGTCACATCGGGCATGGGTTCCACGCCCAGGCGCGCGTACGAGAACAGCCCCAGCACGGTCAGGCCGATCATCACCATGGTGGCGAACACCGGATGGTTGATCGCGACGCGGGTCATCCACATAAGCTGGTTCCTTGCTCTGTCCGCTTGGCGTGATCCGGGCGGCGCGCCAGCGCCGCCTCGAGCCGCTGCTTCAGTTGGCCACGGTGGCGGCAGGCACCGCGCTGCCGCGCTCCGCGACCTTGGGCTCGTCCGCCACGCCCACCACCTTGGCGGTCAGGCCGTCCCTCAGGTTGTCGAACTTGGTGGCCAGCACCACATCGCCGGCGTTCAGTCCCGACGTGATCTCGACGCGCTGCGCGCGCTCGTCGCGGCGGCCGGTGGCCACGTCGCGGCGCACCAGCTTGCCGTCGGCGATGATCCACACATAGGACTGCTGGCCCTCGGAACGCACCGCCGACATCGGCAGCGCCGGCAGTTCGGTTTCGGACATCGTACTGAGGACGACGCGCGCGAACATGCCGGCCTTCAGCAGCGCCTCGTCGTTAGGCAGTGACACGTAGATGTTGACCGTCCGCGTACCGGGCTCGGTGCTGGGATTGATGCGCTCGACGCGGCCGGCAAAGCGGCGCGTACCCATGCCCTCGATCTCCACGCGCGTTTCCATCCCCATGCGGATCTGCGGCACGTCGGCTACCGGCACCTGCGCCTGTATCTCGAGTTGCGCGAGGTCGACGATGCCCAGCATCGGCGCATCGAACGCCAGCTTCTCGCCCGGCTGCACGTAGCGCTTGGAGATGATGCCGGCGATCGGCGCCTTCACGACCGAGTCGCCCAGCATGATCTGCGTCTGCTCGAGCTGCGCCTGCGCGGCCGCGACGAGCGCGAGTTGCGCCTGGTGCGCGGAGTCGGCGGTGTCGAACGCGTTCTTGGAGATGAAGTTCTGCTGCACCAGTTGCGCATTGGCGAGCCGCGTGCGCTCGGTGGTCGCGAGCTGCGCGCGGGCCGAGGCCAGCGCCGCCGTGCGTTCGGCGAGCTGCGCGCGCAGCTGCGCGGTATCGAACTCGGCAACCATCTGGCCGACCGCGACCTTGTCGCCCTCGCGCACCAGCACCTTCTTGACCTCGGCCGACAGCTTCGAGCGCACGGTGGTCTGGGAAACGGCCTGGATGCTGCCCGGCACCGCGAGTTCGACCGACAGCCGCTGCGGCGTCAGCCGCACGACGTCGGATTTCATGAACTCCAGCGGCGGACGGTCGTCCTTTTTCTTGGCAGCCGCCTGCGCCGGCTGGCCCTGGCGCGCCACCATCAGAGCGGCCCCGGCCCCCCCGACGACCAGCACGGCCAGGCCGGCCAGCAGCCACAACTTCCTGCGTTTTGTCATTCGTTCCCCCAGGCACGGCCATGGCGCCGGGTCGGCACCTTGTTTGGTGCAGGCTCTTGGCCTGCAGACCGCGACTTTTGCGTGGCGCGGATTATCCGCACGAAGCGACGAGTGTCGCCGCCGTTGCGACGAAGTGCAGGCAAAGGCGACGAAACGCAGTCCGCCGGGACAGAGCGAGCCTCGAAGCCCCGGATCGACCCGGGGTCGCCGGGCCGATCCAGGGGGCGAATCCTACTCTTCGAGCGGCGGTTTTCTGGCTCTTCCGCCGGCCTGCCTGCCGCCCGGCGCAGGCCGCGGCGAGGCGGCGCGCCGCAGGCCCGCTCCTCCGCGGACGGGCGGAAATGCGACATCGACCTGGCGCAGAAAGGCTTCTATCTGCGAGTGCGCCCGGGTTCGGTCCCATATCAATGACAGCGGCAGGGACCGGACCGAGGCACGCAGCGGGACAAATACGATGCCGGCGACCGCGAACTGCCGGGCGTAGGCAGGCACCAGCGCATAGCCGAGGCCGCAGGCGACGAAGCCGAGTTGCGCCGCGACGGAACTCGCCTCCTGGCCCAGGCGCGGCGTGAGTCCTTCGCTGCGGAACGCCGCATTGATACGGTCGAACTGATGCGGCGTGACGCCCCGCGGCGGCAGGATCAGCGGATCGGCTGCAAGCTCCGCCAGGGACACGCGCCGGCGTGACGCGAGCCGATGCGAGTGATGGACGGCCGCGATGAAACGAACCCGCTCCAGCGGCCGGATCGACAGCAACGGCGGCGCGCGCTCCTCCCACACCACGCCGGCGTCGAGACGGCCATCGGCAACCGCCGCGATGATGGCCGAGGTATGCGCCTCGGTGACCCGCACCTCGAGAGTGCCCGGTAGCCTGTCCAGGATGGCCGGCAACGCGCTGAACAGCCCGGTCGGCACGCAGCCGAGAAACAACTGGCCCGACCGGCCGCTGCGCACGCTGGCCATCACCTCGCTCACGCGTTCCGCATGCGCCAGCAGCTTCACTGCTTCCGCCTGCAAGGTGCGCCCCGCGGACGTCAGCGTCACCCGGCGCTGGCTGCGCTCGAACAGGCGCGTGCCCAGCGCATCCTCGAGCCTGCGGATCTGCTCGCTGAGCGGCGGCTGCGACATCTGCAGACGCCTGGCCGCGCGACCGAAATGCAGTTCCTCGGCCACCGCCGCGAAGTAGTGCAGATGGCGCAGCTCCAGCTGACCGGCGCGGGGAGTTGCCATTCGATCCTCGAATCAATATGGAAGGTTCAGCATATTGGACATATCAGTATAGCTACCCTATGTTGTCGGCCGACCCCTCGTTGCAAGACCAGGAGATGTGGATGACAGGCCGTATTCATCAGCCGTCGGGCGCCTTGCCTGCCGAATTCATCAGGCCGAACGGTCAGCCTGTTCCCAGGGAGACGATCGAGCGGTTCCTTGCTCTCGAGGATCTTTCCGGAACCATCTCGGACGTGCTGGACAAGCTCGGCGTGCGCGGCGCCGTCGGCGCGTCGATCCTGCGTCCCACCATCAGTACGGCGCGGATCGTGGGCGCCGCCGTGACCGTGCGCAACGTGACGCAGGAACTGGACCCCTTTGCGAGCGCGACGTCGAAGAAGAACAGGATGACCGAGATCGAGGGCATCAACCAGGCAGGCGCCGGCGACGTGCTGGTGATCCAGGGCCTGCGCGACGTCTCCAACATGGGCGGGATCATGGCGTCGCTTGCCAAACGGCAGATGCTCGCCGGCGCCGTGGTCGACGGCGGCGTGCGCGACGTGGGGCAGTCCCGGCGCATCGGCTTTCCCGTGTGGTCCCGCGACATCAGCCCCATCACAGGCAAATGGCGCTGCGTGACCGTGGAAGTCAACGGCACGGTGAACGTCGCCGGCGTCGCCGTCCGGCCCGGCGATCTGGTCATCGCAGACGAGACTGGCACGTGCTTCGTGCCGCAGCGATCGATCGAGCAGGTGCTGCAGCTGGCCGAAGCCGTGACCCGGCAGGAACGCCACTACCTGCAGCAGCTCGATGGCGGCCTCGCTATCGAGGACTTTGCGCGCGACCTGTACGGACGAGGCGACTGACAAACGGCGATCGACAAGGAGACAGCAAATGTGGAGACGATGCGCAAGCGTGGTTGCGGGGTTTGTCGTCGCGTTGGCATGCGCGCAGCCGCTGGCCCAGGAATACCCGGCAAAGCCGGTGCGGTTGATCGTTCCGTATGCGCCGGGCGGCTCGCCGGACGTGTTCGCGCGTGTCATCGGGACACGGCTCAGCGAATCGCTGGGCCAGCCTTTCGTCGTGGAGAATCGCGCCGGCGCGGGCGGCATCGCGGCGGCAGAGCACGTCGCGAAGTCGGAACCGGACGGGTACACGCTGCTCGTGCCGGACGTTGCGCAACTGGCCATCAACCCTGCGCTGTTCGCCAGGATCCCCTACGATCCGGTAAAGGACTTCGCTCCCATCAGCCTCATCGGCTCGATTCCGCTGTTCCTCGTGGTGCGTCCGGCGCTGCAGGTCAACACCGTGCCTGAACTGGTGAAACTGGCGCAATCCAAACCAGGGCAGCTCAGCTACGGCACCGGAGGCATCGGCAGCCTCGCGCACATCCTGATGGAGTCGTTCAAACGCCCGCTGGGCCTGGACATCCTGCACGTGCCGTTCAAGGGATCGGGGGCGTCGACGCCCGCCTTCCTCGCGGGCCACGTCGACATGCTGATGACCGCCTTCGCCGCCATCGGACCGCATGTGGCGGCAGGCAATGCCAAGGTGCTCGCGGTCTCGTCGGCAACCCGTTCGCCGGCCGCGCCCGACGTGCCTCCGATTGCCGATTTCATTCCGGGCTATGACTTCACGGCCGAGATCGGCCTGCTGGCGCCTGCCGGGACCCCTCCGCACATCGTGAACAAGCTGTCGGCGGAAGTCGCCAAGGCGGTGCGGCATCCCGATACGATCCAGCGCTTCAGCGCGATCGGCGCGGTGCCGATGAGCACGACACCGGAAGCGTATGCAGAGAACATCAAGCGCCAGTTGCCCCGCTTCGAGAAGGCCGTGAAGGAATCCGGCGCCCAGGCTTCGAACTGAGGCCGAACATGCCTGCAGCGATACCGGCCATCGCCATCCTGGATGACTACCAGAAGGTCGCGCTCGCATCGGCCGACTGGAGCGCCCTGGCTGCGAAGGCGACGATCCAGGTGTTCCACGATCCATGGGCGGACGAGGATGCCATTGCAGCGGCGCTCGAAACGTTCGGGATCGTCGTCCTGATGCGCGAGCGCACGCCGTTTCCCGCCTCGCTGATCGCCCGGCTGCCCAACCTGAGGATGATCGCCCTTACAGGAACGCGGACCAACACGCTGGACATCGCCGCGTGCACGGAACGCGGCATCCTGATCTCGCATACGGCCGGCAACCCTTCCACCGCCGCGGCGGAGCTCGCCTTCGCGCTGATACTCGCCTGTGCGCGTGCGCTTCCGCACGCTTTCAGCAACATGGCCGCCGGCCTTTGGGAAGACGGCATTCCGATGGGCATGCCGCTGGCCGGCAAGCGCCTGGGGGTGCTGGGGCTGGGTCATCTCGGAAAGGAAGTGGCCAGGATGGGGCTGGCCTTCAGGATGGAAGTACTCGCGTGGAGCCAGAATCTCACCGCCGAGGCAGCCGCCGCGCACGGCTGCAAACTGGTCGGCAAGAAGGAGCTCTTCGCAACCGCCGACGTCGTCAGTCTCCACCTGGCCCTTTCCGAGCGGACACGCGCCATCGTGGGCCGCGACGAGCTCGCCGCGATGAAGCGCGGCGCCATTCTCGTCAACACGGCGCGCGCCGGTCTGGTAGACCAACCGGCGCTGATGGACGCGCTTCATGCGCGCAAGATCATCGCGGGCCTGGACGTCTACGACAGGGAGCCGTTGCCGTCAGATCATCCACTGCGCAACTTGCCGAACGCGGTCCTGACGCCGCATCTGGGTTATGTGGTCAACGACGTGTTCGAGCACTACTTCCGGGACATCATCGAGGACATCGACGCGTATCTGCTCGGCAAGCCAATACGGGTACTGAACCCGGACGTCCTGCGCCGTTGACCCGGCGGGCGACGGCTGCGACCGGGTTCATTCCTCGAGCTGCAGTTCCTGGATCTTGCGGGTGATGGTATTGCGGCCGACGCCCAGGCGGGTGGCGGCATCGATGCGCCGGCCGTGCGTGTGGCGCAGCGCGGTGCGGATCACCGCCGCCTCGAAGTCGCGCGCCAGCGTATCCATGACGTCCGGCACGCCGGCCTGCAGGCGGCGTTCCACCTCCGCCACCAGCGAGGACGTCCAGTCGCCCCCGGCCGACGGACCTGCCAAGACGGCAGCCGGTGCCGGCGCGGTGGGGTTCGCCGCGGACGGCAGCTCCGACCGCGTCAGCGACGGGGACATAGTGTCCTGGCGCATCTCCAGCGGCAGATCCTCGACCTTGACCACCTGCGCCGGCGCCAGCACCGTCAGCCAGTGACACAGATTTTCGAGTTGCCGCACGTTGCCGGGGAACGGCAACTGGCTGATGAAACGCGCCGCCTCCTCCGACAGGCGCTTGGGCTCGACTCCGAGTTCCTGCGCGCTTTTCACCAGGAAATGCTTCGTCAGCAGCGGGACGTCCTCGCTGCGCTCGCGCAGCGCCGGCAGACGCAGGCGGATCACGTTCAGGCGGTGGTACAGATCCTCGCGGAACAGCCCCTGGCGCACGCGCTCCTCGAGGTTCTGGTGCGTGGCCGCGATCACGCGCACGTCGGCGCGGATCGGCTGGTGACCGCCGACGCGGTAGTAGAAGCCGTCGGACAGCACGCGCAGCAGGCGCGTCTGCAGTTCGGCCGGCATGTCGCCGATCTCGTCCAGGAACAGCGTGCCGCCCTCGGCCTGCTCGAAGCGGCCGCGGCGCATCGCCTGCGCGCCGGTGAACGCACCGCGCTCGTGGCCGAAGAGCTCGCTTTCCAGCAGATCGCGCGGGATCGCCGCCATGTTCAGCGCGATGAAGGGTGCCGCTGCCCGCGGACTGTGCTTGTGCAGCGCACGCGCCACGACTTCCTTGCCGCTGCCCGATTCCCCGGTCAGCAGCACCGTGACGTTGGACTGGCTGAGCCGGCCGATCGCGCGGAACACGTCCTGCATCGCCGGTGCCTGGCCGAGGATCTCGGGTACCTCGCCAACTGCTTCGTCGGCGCTGGCCTCGCGCAGGCTCTCGTCCACCGCGCGGCGGATCAGTTCCACCGCCTTGTCCACGTCGAAGGGCTTGGGCAGGTACTCGAAGGCGCCGCCCTGGAACGCGGACACCGCGCTTTCCAGGTCCGAGTACGCGGTCATCACGATGACGGGCAGCGCCGGATGGCGGCGCTTGACCGCACGCAGCAGCTCGATGCCGCTCATGCCCGGCATGCGGATATCGGAGATCAGCACCTGCGGGCTGTCGTGCTCCAGTTCGTTCAGCACCTCCTGCCCGGCCGAAAACGCCTTGCAGGGCAGGTTCTCGCGCGCCAGTGCCTTTTCGAGCACCCAGCGTATCGATCGATCGTCGTCGACCACCCAGATAGGTTTCATGGCAGCGGTATCAGGATCCTGAAATCGGTTCGACCCGGCCGGCTGTCGACCTCGATGATGCCGTCGTGCTGCTGCACGAAGGTCTGCGCCAGCGTGAGTCCCAGACCGGTACCGTTGTCACGGCCGGAAACGAGGGGAAAGAAGATGCGGTCCTTGATGTCATGCGGTACGCCGGGGCCGTTGTCGATCACATGCAAGTCCAGTGCCAACCGGTGCCGCGATCGCGCGATCGTCACCTGGCGCGCGACGCGCGTGCGCAGCGTGATCACCGCCTCGCCGGCATCGATGCTGGATTCCAGCGCCTGCGTCGCGTTGCGCACGATGTTCAGCAGCGCCTGGATCAGCTGTTCGCGGTCGCCGCGGAAGTCGGGCACGCTGGCGTCGTAGTCGCGTTCGATGGTCAGGCCGCGCGGAAATTCCGCGAGGATCACCATGCGCACGCGTTCGCACACCTCGTGGATGTTGAGCTCCGCCACCTCGCGCGGGCGGCGGTGCGGCGCCAGCAGCCGGTCGACCAGCAGCTGCAGGCGGTCGGCCTCGGCAATGATCACGCGCGTGTACTCGCGTTGCTCGGCCGACGTGAGTTCGGCGTCCAGCAGCTGCGCGGCGCCGCGCACGCCGCCCAGCGGGTTCTTGATCTCGTGGGCGAGATTGCGAATCAGCTCGCGGCTC
>Ga0307505_10002702_pt1 | contig 11979 bp, 11 predicted proteins | sample 23_S_MG_FD_202183 | JGI IMG/M metagenome (GOLD analysis project Ga0307505, IMG submission 202183) | Soil microbial communities from Populus trichocarpa stands in riparian zone in the Pacific Northwest, United States - 23_S | ecosystem: Environmental > Terrestrial > Soil > Riparian zone > Trees...
GAAGAAGTATTCGTGGGCCAGGTGAACAGCCCGATGATCGAAATGGGCGGCGAAAGCCAGTACGGCACGTCGTTCGGCATGGCGCATTTTGAATGTGCCGCGGCGGGTTCCGGGGCCCTTGCCATCAAGGACGGGCTTGATACGGCCTATGTGGGCTGGAACCCGGAATCCGACATGGGCAACATCGAAATCTGGGAGCAAAACATGCCGATGCTCTATCTCGGCCGCTCCATTCTGCCCAATTCGGGCGGGGCCGGAAAATACCGCGGCGGCTGTTCCTTCATCTCCACCTGGCTGATCAACAAGACCAATCACCTGCGCCTTGTGACCTCCGAGCATTCGTCGCGGGTGTTTGACAATGCGGGCATGTGCGGCGGCTATCCGGCACCCACCTGCCAAATGCACCGCGCGGTCCGCAAGACGAATATCAAGGAGCTGATCAGGAAGCAGAAACCCCTGCCCCATGGCATCGGCATTGATCCCGATCATTCGGACCTGGAAAAGCTGGTGAAGGGCGTGCATGAGACTTCAGAAGGGCCTTACATCACAGCGCCGCACAAGTCCGGTGACATTTTCACCCATGCCTATAATGGTGGCGGGGGCTTCGGTGATGTTCTGGAGCGTGACCCCGTCAAGACCGCCAGCGATGTGGAAAATGGTTTCCTCACGGCGCAGGTCGCCCACCAGGTTTTTGGCATTGTGCTGGTGGAAGATAGAGGGGGAACCCTGCAGGCCGATCTTGCAGCCACCGTGAAGCTCCGGAAATCGATGCGGGCCAAGCGCCTGAAGAAATCCATTCCGGTGTCGCGATGGATGAAGAATGAGCGCAAGCGGGTGAGCGCCGGCCGCTTTGTGATCGAAGTTACCCGCATGTATGCCAGCGCCATGAAGCTCTCCAAGCGCTTCACGAAGGACTTCAATTCCTTCTGGGGGCTGAAGCCTGGTTTTACCTACAAGGTCGAGGATTAAGACATGAGTTCATACAGCAAGGAAGTGATCCGCGATCTTGCCGCCGGCACGCTGCCATGGCCGCAGACCAAACGCATCATGAGCGCCTATAAGGACGAGGACCGTTTCTTCAAGATCATCAGTGTCTATCAGGACCGCGTGAGCTGGAAAGAACGCATCCTGCTGCCGGTTGGCGATCATCTTTTCATCGCGCAGGGCAAAAAGGGCCGCGTCACAAAATGCGAATGCGGCCATGAATTTGGCCACTACAAGAAGAACTGGAAGCTTCAGGCCAATATCAACGTCCGCAACACCAAGAAGGCGCTCCGCAAGCTTTACCCCAACAATGACATTCCCAACCCGGAGTGGATGGAAATCCGAGAGTTTCTCTGCCCCACCTGCGGCACCTTGCACGAAGTTGAAGCCTGCGCGCCGGGTTACCCCATCGTTCATGATTTTGAGCCGGACCTCGAAGCTTTCTATCGTGACTGGCTGAAGCAGCCTCTTCCCAAGGAGTAACCCCATGAGCAAGCCGCGCCCCAATATTGTTCTCCTGATGGTTGACCAGCTTGCGGCATCGGCACTTGCCGCCTATGGCCATCCGCTGGTGAAAACACCCAATATTGATTCAATCGCCAAGCGTGGCGCGGTGTTTGACAATTTTTATTCGAACTTCCCGCTTTGCGCCCCGGCACGCCTCGCGCTGATGACGGGAAGGCTATGCTCCAACATCCAGGCGTGGGACAATGCGGCGCAAATTCCGGCTGATATTCCGACATTCGCTCATTATCTCCGGGTTCTTGGCTACCGCACCTGCCTGTCCGGCAAAATGCATTTCATCGGGCCTGACCAGTTGCACGGTTTTGAAGAGCGTGTGACGACGGATATCTGTCCTTCGGACTTCAACTGGACAGCCGACTGGGATGATCCCTGGCGCACCATGGACTGGTTCCATGACATGAAAAATGTCAGCAATGCGGGCATTGCCGAGCGCTCGTTGCAGCAGGACTATGATGAAGAGGTTGCGCATAACGCAACGCGCAAGATTTTTGACTGGGCCCGGGAGCCCGACAAGCGGCCCTTCCTGCTTGTGGCTTCATTCACCCATCCGCACGACCCTTACGTCACGCCGCGCCGCTTCTGGGATCTGTACAAGCACGATGAGATCAACATGCCGCGGGTGCCGTTCATTCCGCCCGACAAGCGCGACCCGCACAGCCGCAGGCTTTGGGAACAGTATGACCGGGGCGAATTCGGCGTGGGCGACGAGCATGTGCGCAATGCGCGCCATGCCTATTACGGGAGCATTTCCTACGTGGATGAGCGCATCGGCGAAGTGCTCGATGCCCTTAAGCGCGCCAAGCTCATGGACGATACCATTGTGATTTTCTGCGCCGACCATGGCGACATGCTGGGCGAGCGCGGGCTTTGGTACAAGATGAGTTTCTATGATTGGTCGGCGCGCGTGCCGCTGATCATGGCGGGTCCCGGCGTTCCGGAAGGGCGGCGCATCAAGGCCAATTGCAGCCTTGTCGATATCCTGCCAACGCTCGTCGACCTGGCAATGACGGATGAGTGGGAGGGCTATCCCGAACCGCCGGATGGCGAAAGCCTGCTGCCGCTTTTGAAGCAGGACAGCGACAGCCGCATTGCAGTGAGCGAGTTGATGTCGGAGGGCGTTGCCGCGCCTTACGTCCTGCTGCGCAAAGGCAAATACAAGCTCACCTATGTTGAGCATGATCCGCCGCAGCTTTTCGACATGGAGGCGGACCCAGACGAGTTGCATGACCTCGCCACCGGTCCGGCCCATGCGGATGTCCTCAAGGACATGCTGGCGGAAGTGGCCCGGCGCTGGGACATGCCGCGCCTCAAGAAGGAAATCATCACCAGCCAGCGCCGCCGCCGTCTTGTCTACAAGGCGCTCACCACCGGCAAAATCACGCCATGGGATTACCAGCCGTGGCAGGATGCATCGCTGCAGTATTACAGAGGCACACGGTCCTATCACGAAGCAGAAGCAAGGGATGTTCTACGCGATTAACACGATAAAAAATGAACAAGGAGAGAAGCAATGACACATGATTCGTTGAAGATGCTTAGCAGGGCGCGCGGCCTGTCACGGCGCGAATTCATCCAGCGGGCCATCGCTGCCGGCATCGCCGTGTCAACGGCGGAAGGCATGTTTGCCGCCATGGCCCGGGCAGAACCGAAAAAGGGAGGGCGCTTCCGGCTTGCGGTCGGCAGCGGATCGACCAGCGACACGCTCGATCCCGGAAGCATCCCGGATACCTTCAATCAGCTCGTCGCGTGGGGCTCCCTGCGATCAAGCCTGACCGACGTCACGCCGGACGGGAAAATCGTTCCCGATGTCGCCGAGAGCTTCGAATCTTCCCCCGATGCGAAGCAATGGGTCTTCAAGCTGCGGAAAGGCGTCGAATTCCATAACGGCAAGAGCCTTGATGCCAACGATGTGGTCGCGTCATTCCAGTATCATCTCGGCGCCGATTCGAAGTCGGCGGCCAAGCCGCTGCTTGCTGACCTTGTGGAGGTGAAAGCCGACGGCAACGAGACGGTTGTTTTCACCCTTGCCAACGGAAATTCCGACTTCCCGTTCGTTGCCTATGATTTCCACATCCCGGTCATGCCGGCCGTGGATGGCAAGGTCGATTGGGAGTCCGGAATTGGAACCGGTCCCTATGTCAAATCGAGTTATGAACCAGGCGTGCGATTTGAGGGCAAGCGCTTTGCCAATTATCATGGCGAGACCTATTTTGACGAAATCGAGGTTCTTTCGATCGTCGATGTTGCGGCCCGCATGAATGCGCTTTTGTCGGGCACGGTCGACTATGTGGACCGGGCCGACCTCAAGACGCTTCCCATGATGGCATCAAATCCGGACGTCGCGATTTCAGAGATCGCGGGTTTTGCCCATTATACGGCGCCGATGAATTGCACGATCGCGCCCTTCAACGACAAGAATGTAAGGCTTGCGCTCAAGTATGCCGTGGACCGCAAGGAACTGGTTGAGAAAATCCTGCTCGGCCATGGCACAGCCGGAAACGATAATCCGATCGCCAGGGGCGTGCCGTTCCATGCCGAGCCAAAAATCCAGCATTCCTACGATCCGGACAAGGTCAAATTCTACCTGAAGGCCGCGGGGTTGCAGACTTTGAAAGTAGACCTCTCCACCGCTGATGCGGCCTTTGCCGGAGCCTCCGACGCCGCACTGCTGATGAAGGAGTCGGCAGCCAAGACCGGCATCGACATCAATGTGATCCGCGAGCCGAATGACGGCTATTGGTCCAATGTCTGGCTGAAGAAGCCCTGGTGCTTCTGCTACTGGAACGGCCGCACGACGCCGGACGCCCTGCTCACCACAGCCTATGCGTCCGGCGCCGCTTGGAACGACACGTTCTGGTCGAACGAAACATTCGACAAGACATTGATCGCGGCGCGCTCGGAACTGAATGCCGCAAATCGCGCGCAGATGTATGCCGATCTGCAGAATCTCCTGGCGGAGGACGGCGGCGCTATGGTTCTCATGTTCAACAACTTCGTGAATGCCCATTCCGCGAAGCTTGGTCATGCAGCCGTTGCTCCCAATTACGATGTTGATGGAATGAAGATCACCCAGCGTTGGTGGTTTGCATAAGGGGAGCGCCGCGGTATTGCTAATACCGCGGCTAACTCAGGGTGTGACGAGATGAAAACTCTATCCGGGCGTTCGGCGCTCATCACCGGGGGCCTTACAGGCCAGGGCTTTGCCATTGCGCAGGCGCTGGCGGCCAAGGGCGCTAATGTGGCGGTTGGTTCTTATATCGGGGCATCGAAGGGGCGGAGTGGTGATGCCGCCGCCTACCCGGAACCGGAAGAGGCTGATACCGTCAGACAGAAACTGGCTGAGTCCGGCACAAAGGTTTATGCTGGCCATCTCGATATCCGTGACACGGCAGTCATCAAATCCTTTATCGAAAGTGCAACAAGCCTCTGCGGTCCTTTCGATATCCTGGTGAACGCCGCCGGCACGACTGCCGAGCAACCGGTTTGCGGCCATACGGACGAGCTCTGGCTCAAAATCATCGACACCAACCTGAATGGTGCCTTTCGCATGACGCGCGAGCTGCTGCCCGGCATGATCGCACGGAAATGGGGCCGCGTGATCAACATTGGCTCAACCGCTGCTTCAGTAGGCTGGAAAGACAATCCAGCCTATTGTGCCTCAAAATCTGGACTCTTGGGACTTACGCGTTGCGTCGCCCTTGAGGGCGCGGCGCATGGCGTTTCCTGCGTCATGATCAGTCCTACCTGGGTTGAAACCGAATTGATGCACCGCAACGTAGCGCAGGTTGTGGCCAATGAAGGCAAGGGGAAAACCGTTTCCCAGGCGATGGGGGAGATTGCCGGTCAAAACCCCCAGAAGCGGATTATCCAGCCAGGCGAAGTCGCGGCCCTTGCGGCATTTCTGTGTGGCGATGAGGCAAAAGGGATCACCGCCGAAAACATCCAGATCACAGGTGGCGCCATTTGGTGAGTGTGGGAGCCTCTCAAACAGCAGATTTATCTCCCACTTCAAAGTCACCGGGTTGAGGTGGCGCAATTGGCGTGAATAGCGTTCGATCAGGCTTGATATCGAGCACCGGGGTTCCATCAAGGCAATCAAGGCCTTTTACGAGAATTGTATGATCTTCCAATGCAACAACATTGACGATGGACGTGCCAATCGGATTGGGGCGCACGGGCGACCGCAAAGAGAAGGTGCCGCGGACTTGCCCATCGCTCGCCGGGCTTTGCATCACCAGATCGCGCCGGGATTCATGGAGCCAATAGAGAATTTCCAGCCTTTCATAGCGTTCGACGCCTTGAAGCGCTTGAATCCAGGGTTCAAAAATCTCGATACGGCAAATCGGCCCGTCCATACGGCCTTGCCGGGGGCATTCCAGGCGCGATGTCCAGGGTGTTTGGATACGCCCTATGAAAACGAGGTGGGCATCTGCCTTGAGATGCCCTTCAACCGCCACCTCGTTTGTCCTGATTTCGTTTTCGCGAACCAATGTCAGTCAATCCCGATCATGACATCCGATGCCTTCACCACTGCATAGGCAGTCTTGCCCACTGTAAGCTTGAGATCGTCAACGGCGGCATTGGTAATCGAGGACGTGACTACCGTGCCTGCCACATCAATCCGGACATGGGCCGTCGTTGCACCCTTGGTAATTTCAACGATCTTTCCTTTCAGGATGTTTCGTGCGCTGATTTTCATGGTGTTTCTCCCTTGTTGGCTTGGATAAATCGTGGAAGGCAAACATAACGCTCCGCTGCGGCAAGGTAACTCTTCGGCCTGCAGAGTCCACGAAGATCCGGTCTGCCAGAGCCAACGGGCCAAAAAAGGGCCAAGAACGATCCAATGGCCGCTATCATTTCACGCAGAATTTCAAGGAAACAGGCGGTCCAAGCATTTTGATCCCTACTCTTGAGTTAGCGGCGAATATCGTTATAGTCGCCGTATATAATCATATATAACGCTACATAAAACAGGAATTCGGCCGAATTCAATTGGTTAATCGTGAACAACAGTAACTGGGAGACGACAATGTTAAATCGCAGACGTTTTGGGCTCAAATTTGCCGTAGCCATCGGCGGCATGACCACGATGCTCCTGGTGGGCAGTCCAACGGCTTACTCAGCGGATAATATCACTGTTTTTGCGGCGGCAAGCCTCAAAAATGCGCTTGATGCCGTGAATGCCTCATGGAAGGCGGACACATCGAAGGAAGCGACGATTTCCTATGCCGCTAGTGGCGCGCTGGCCAAGCAAATTGAAGAAGCGGCACCCGCTGATGTTTTCATTTCGGCTGATACGAAATGGATGAAATATCTCGCCGACAAGAAGTTGATCAAGGCAGGGACGGAAGTGCAGTTGCTGGGCAACCAGATCGTTCTTGTGGCGCCGAAGGATTCCACAGTCGAAACCACCATTGCGCCCAACTTCCCGCTTTCCGACTTGATAGGCGATGGCAAGCTTGCAATGGGCGACGTCAAGGCCGTGCCGGCTGGAACCTATGGAAAGGCTTCTCTTGAAAGCCTCGGTGTATGGGCCTCCGTTGAAGGCAAGGTTGCCCAGTCAGAAAATGTCCGGGCCGCTCTAAAGCTTGTTTCGACCGGTGAAGCACCGCTCGGCATTGTTTATCAAACGGATGCCAATGCCGACCCTTCGGTAAAGGTCGTAGGCACCTTTCCTGAGGATTCCCATCCGCCAATCGTTTATCCCGTGGGCGTCACGGCAAGCTCCACCAATGCCGATGCAGAGGAATTTTTGAAGTATCTCCAGTCGGCTAAGGCCAAGGCGATTTTTGACGAACAGGGCTTTACGACGCTGGTGGCCGTCCCTACAAACTAAGCATGACCTGGCTGGAACTCAGCCCCGAAGAATGGAACGCTGTCTATCTCAGCCTTAAAGTTGCCTTCTGGGCAATGCTGGTGAGCCTGCCGTTTGGCATATTGGTGGCGCTTGTCCTGGCGCGGGGTCGGTTCTGGGGAAAATCCATTCTCAACGGTATCGTCCACCTGCCGCTTGTCATGCCGCCGGTGGTCACCGGCTATCTGCTGCTCCTGACCTTTGGCAGGCGGGCTCCGCTCGGGGCCTTCCTGGCCGATTTTGGCATCGTGTTTTCGTTCCGCTGGACGGGAGCGGCCCTTGCCTGCGGAATTATGGGTTTTCCCCTGATGGTGCGCGCCATCCGGCTTTCCATTGAAGCCGTTGACCGGAAACTGGAGGCGGCTGCGGGTACGCTGGGCGCAAACCCAGCCTGGATTCTTCTCACGATCACGCTGCCGCTGACCTTGCCGGGAATCGTCGCCGGGATGATCCTGTCATTTGCCAAGGCCATGGGCGAATTTGGCGCGACCATTACCTTTGTTTCCAATATACCGGGCCAGACTCAGACCCTTCCATCACTGATCTACACCTTCACCCAGGTGCCTGGCGGTGATTGGGGCGCGATGCGCCTGACGCTGATTTCGATTGCGGTGTCGATGATTGCCCTTGTTGCATCCGAGATTCTGGCGCGGCGCGTGGGCAGGCGGATGGAACTCGCATGACCATTTCCGTCGAGATACTCGAACGCCTTGGGGATTTCCAGCTTGATGCGAGATTCGTAAGTGCCGGGCGCCTGACGGCACTATTTGGCCCCTCGGGTTCGGGCAAGTCATCAGTCATCAACTTTATTGCAGGCCTCATCAAGGCATCTGACGGGAAGGTTACCGTAGACGGCCGCGTCCTTTTTGATTCAGACAAGCGGATCAGCATCCCAAAACATAAACGCCGTATTGGTTACGTCTTTCAGGAAGCGCGCCTTTTTCCCCACTTGAGCGTGCGCCAGAACCTCGCTTATGGCCGCTGGTTCGCACCCGCCGAAGACCGCAGCACGGATTCCAAGGATGTCATTGCTCTGCTGGGATTAGAACAGATCCTGGACCGTATGCCCAATCTGTTGTCGGGCGGCGAGAAACAGCGCGTCGCCATCGGGCGGGCCCTTTTATCCAGCCCGAAATTGCTCCTCATGGATGAACCGCTTGCTTCGCTGGACCAGGCCCGCAAGAGCGAAATCATGCCCTATATCGAAAGGCTCCGCGATGAGACGAAGGTTCCTATCATCTATGTCAGCCATTCGGTGGCGGAAGTGGCGCGCCTGGCAACGGAGATTGTCGTCATGTCGAATGGGATGGTGATCGCTTCGGGCAGCACCGAAGAAATACTGCAACGATCAGACCTGATGCCGGTGGAGGAACAGGGCGAAGCTGGCTCAGTGCTCGAAATGGCTGTTGTCTCTTTTGATGAAAAGTTCGGAATCACGCTTTTGCGCTCGGCCGCAGGTGAAATCCGGATACCTGGCCGCTTTGCAAATACTGGGAAGACCATTCGGTTACGTGTGAGGGCCCGCGATGTGATGATTGCCGACCAGAGGCTCAAAGGACTGAGCGCGCTGAACCAGCTTGAAGGAAAAATTGCCGGTATCAATCGGCAAGGGCCAATTGCTGACGTGAAAATCGACTGTGCGGGGACATCGATCATGTCTCGCATTACCTACCAGTCATCGCAAAACCTCAAGCTTGCAGTGGGCATGCCCATCATCGCCATCGTAAAAACCGCCTCGATTGATGCGGGCAACAATGCTCGTACGACCGGCATGACGTAGAGCAAAAAGATCTGGCAGCGCCAAGGTGCGCCTGCTTCATTCGTTCCAGCGGCCCGCCATCCAGCCCGGATTGATCAGGCGGCCTTCAGGCCTGCCAATCCTGGAAATTGCCGCCATATCACCGGGTGAAAGTTCAAATTCGAGTGAAGCCAAGTTCGATATCGCGTTCTCGCGTTTCGTGGTCATCGGCATGGCGATCACGCCCTGCTGAATGATCCAGCGCAATACGACTTCAGAGGGGGGCTTTCCGATACGCCTGGCAATTTCCTGAATTACGTCCGGTTTCAGCGCCGCCCCGCGCCCCAAGGGACTATAGGCCGACAGCACAACGCCAAGCTTCCCCGCTTCAGCCAGCAGCGCACGCTGGTCAAGCAGGGGATGGAACTCCACCTGATTGTTGATGATTTTTCCGCCGGTGCGTTCAAAGGCGCGGCGCATCATGTTCGGCGTGAAGTTGCTCGCGCCAATGTGGCGGCTCATTCCTTTCTGCATTTCCAATACCAAGCGCTCCACGGCGCCGTCAAATTCCTCTGCCGCCGGGGGCCAATGGATAAGCAGTAAATCTGCCGGCCCGCCCAGATCATCGATTGAGCGGGCAACGGACGCAGCAAACCGGTCTGCCGGCAGGTTTCCTGGGTCAACCTTTGTGACAACGTAGAGGTCTTGCCTTGGCACGCCGCAATCACGGATAGCCCGCCCAACATCGGCTTCATTGCCATACATCTGCGCCGTGTCTATGTGATAAATGCCAAGATCGATTGCGGTGCGGACGGTGCGATAAGCTTCCTCACCTTTCAGCGGAAAGGTTCCGCAACCCAGAATCGGTATTCCGTTCAGCGTTTTCATCATCCGCGCTCCCCTGGCCATCCTTGTCGAAAAACGGCATCATATATTGCACCATTTAGTTACTTATAGTAGCCTTCAGCTTCTTGCAACGGGAGATCCGAAATGAACAAGATCACGCGGCGAAAATTTGGGCGGAGCGGGCTCATGGTCACGGACATGGGCTTCGGCGCGGCGCCCATCGGCAATTTTCTCAAGCCCATTTCGGAAGATGTCTCCACTGCCATGGTCCAGCACGCGTGGAATTCCGGGATGCGCTACTTTGATACGGCTCCGCTCTACGGGCACGGACTATCGGAACTGCGCCTTGGGCAAAACCTGCGCTGGAAGCCCCGCGACGAATTTGTCCTCTCCTCGAAGGTGGGCCGGCTCCTGACGGCCGCGCCGCGGGCAAGCATCAACTTTGCCCCGTGGGTCAACGCGGCGCCATTCACCTTCCGCTTTGACTATTCATATGATGGCGCGATGCGTTCGGTTGAGGACACGTTGCAGCGCACGGCGCTTGAACGGATTGACATTGCGTTCATTCACGATTGCGATGTGTTCACGCATGGCGCGCCGCAGCAGGAGATCTATTTCCGGCAGGCGATGGAAGGAGCCTATAAGGCGCTGCTGAAGATGCGCGAGGAAGGCGTGGTCAAGGCCATCGGCTTTGGCGTCAACGAATGGCAGGTATGCCATGAGGCCCTGAAGCAGGGGGATTTCGACGGTTTCCTGCTTGCCGGGCGCTATACGCTTCTGGAGCAGGACTCGCTCGATGAGTTCCTGCCATTATGCGAAAAGCGCAATGCCGCCATCGTCATCGGCGGCGGCCTCAATAGCGGGATCCTTGCGACAGGCGCGGTTCCGGGCGCCAAATACAACTATTCCCCCGCACCCCCGCCTATCCTGGAGAAGGTGAAGAAGATTGAAGCCGTCTGCGCCGAACACAATGTGCCGCTGCCCGCGGCGGCGCTTCAGTTCCTGCTGGCGCACCCGGCCATCGCCTCGCATGTGCCGGGAACACGGACAGTTGAGCAGATGGAGCAGAACATCGCCTGGATCAGCCATCCTATCCCGAAGGATTTCTGGCAGGACCTGAAGCACAGGGGCCTGCTCAGAAAGGATGCGCCCGTCCCTACTTGATGACGAGCACCTTGGCGCGGTCCATGGTAACCGCGACGGCAGCCACGAGAATGAAGCCGAAAACGATCTGCTGGGCAAAGACCGAAACGCCCATGAACGTCATGCCGATACGCACGACCTGAACGATAAGCGCACCCACGAAGGTGCGCCAGATGGAGCCCACGCCGCCCGTAATGGCGGTGCCCCCTACCACGATGCAGGCAATTGCCGGCAGGAGAAATTCATTGGCCAGGGTGGGAGAGCCTGAACCGAGCCGCGCCGCCATGATCACCCCTGCGACACCCGCCATGGTGCCCGACAGGGTAAAGGCGGCGATCTTGGTACGGTCCACATCGATACCGGAGGCAATGACCGCGCGCTCCTGGGAGCCGATACCGCGGACAAGGCGGCCAAACGGCGTAAGGCCCAATACGGCACTTAAAATGACCAGGAATGCAGCGCCCACCCAGATCTCGTTGGGCACACCCAGGGCTTCGCCAATGGCCCAGTCGAGATAGGTTGCGCTCAGGTTGCCAGGGATGTTCACCGACCGTGTCTGGGAAAACCAGTTGCCGGCGCTGATTACGACACCGCTCACGGCAAGCGTTGCGATGAAGGACGGAATGCGGAATTTGGTCGAGGCCAGACCGCCGATGAATCCGGCAAGGGCGCCACCCAACACAGCAAGCGGGATTGCCAGAAAACCCAATCGCTGCAGATAGGCCGCAAGGATGCAACTGGCCATTGAGGCAACAGCCTGCACCGACAGGTCAATGCCGCCCATCATGATGACAAGCGTTACCCCCGAAGCCATGAGGAACAAGGTCATGGTATCGGCCGTCACGGACAGAAAATTGCTGGTGGAGAAGAATTTGTTGTCATAGATGCC
>Ga0307505_10002703_pt1 | contig 11977 bp, 5 predicted proteins | sample 23_S_MG_FD_202183 | JGI IMG/M metagenome (GOLD analysis project Ga0307505, IMG submission 202183) | Soil microbial communities from Populus trichocarpa stands in riparian zone in the Pacific Northwest, United States - 23_S | ecosystem: Environmental > Terrestrial > Soil > Riparian zone > Trees...
ACATACAACACGGAGCATCCGAGATCCAGCGTGTCGAGCACGGCGGCGAGACGTGCGTGAAACTCGCGCAGCCCTGCGCTCTCGTTGAATGCGGGTACCACGACGGTCAGGGTCGGCATCGAAGATCGAGGGGTCTTGGGGAAGACGCATGATGCTAGCAGTCTGCCGGGCTTCGGGGGCGAGGCGAATATCTGATTGCGTGAGAACAGTTGTTCGATGGTTCGCAGGCCACGAATGGTTCTCGGCCAGAAATCGGCAAAAAAATTGACCGCGCCGGCGGAGTTGCAGTCCGGCCAGCCAAAGTCCGACCGGCTGTTGGTGCCGGCAACCGCTCGTGCACATCGAATCGGCGCAGCGGCGCGCGCAACGGTTCCCGCAGGATCGTGAATGCCCTCCTGGCCTTGCTCGACTAATTCGCAACGCCATCCGCGCACACGGCCCAACGGCCCAACGGATCAGCGGTCGAGGTAGCCGGGTCCACCGAGTTGGTTCATCTGGCGCTGGATCCAGGCCGCGCGACCTTGCACGTAGGCGGAAGGTCGATCGACATGCAGTCGGCGCGGACTCGGCACAACCGCCATGAGCAGGGCCGCCTGGCGGGCGTCGAGCGCATCCGGCGGACGTCCGTAGTAGCGCTGGCTGGCGGCACCGACGCCGTAGATGCCGTCGCCGAACTCGGCGATGTTGAGATAGACCTCGATGATCCGCTGCTTGGGCCACAAGAACTCGATCAGCACCGTGAACCAGACCTCCAGCCCCTTGCGCACGTAGCTGCGTCCGTTCCACAGGAACAGGTTCTTGGCGACCTGCTGGCTGATCGTGCTCGCGCCACGCAGACGCGCGCCTTCCTCGGCGTCAGCCAACGCGGTACGGATCGCATCGACGTCGAAGCCGCGGTGCACAGGGAAGCGCTGGTCCTCCGCGGCGACTGCGGCGATCGGCATGTGAGCGGAGATCTGCTCGATCGGCGTCCAGCGATAGTCGATGCGCAGTGTGCGATCGCCATTCACGCGCGCCTCGATGGCTCGCGCAAGCATGAACGCGCTGGTCGGCGGGGCGATGAAGCGCAGGACAAGGACGCAAACGACGCTGAGCACGATGCACACGAGCACGAGCAGGCCGATGCGGCGCATCCAGCGGCGGAGCCATGGGCGGCGGGGTCGCATCAGGTGATTGTGCCAGCAGCGGCCTCGATCAACGATGAACCCGTGAACGCTGGCGGGCGCGGCAGGACCGCGCCCGCTTCGTGAATCCCGCTATCGAGATCCGGTTACAGCGGCGTACAAGTGAATGCTGCAGGTGGCAGATCGAATCCGTCGACGAAGATCCGGTCCGTGCTCGTGATCTTTATCTCGTCCAGATAGGCGCCACCCACCTCATAGCCACCGTCGGTGGACAAGCGCCAGCGCAGGCGCACGGTCTGCCCTGCATACGCAGCCAGGTTGGCGCTGAACGGCTGGAACACCGAGGGTGCCGCATCATTGTTCGGCGTTGCCGACGTCGATCCGGCGAACGTCCCCTTGCCGAGCGGGTAGCCGCAGACGTTGCCGGCATTGGTGATCGTGCCCGATGGCGGATACCCGCCGACTGGCGGAAGATCGCTCCAACTGACGCCGTCGTTGGTCGAGATTTCCATGACCAGCGCGTCCCAACCGGTCTCGATGTTGTAGCGCATGCGGAAGTTGAGCATTCCGTTGGGCTGCACGACGATCGGTGCAGTCGTCATCGAGGCGCAGACATTGGCGGGGTAGTTCGCACCGTCCGCTGCACTGTGATAGCTCAGCACACCGGCGGTTGCGGCCGTGTTGGTGACCTGCCACGGCGGATCCATCGACACGTAGACATGGGTGTCGCCATCGTCGAGATAGGTGTTGCCATCCAGACCCCCAGGACCGATGGCCGTGCCGCTGACGGTCTGGCTGATCGGCGCCGTATTGCCCGCAGCATCCGAAGCGATCACCTTGTAGTAGTACGGCGTCCCCTGGGTGACTGCGAAGTCCTCGTACGAGGGCGTGCCCACGCCGGTAGCGATCGTGGCCGGTGAACTGAAGTACGGGTCGGTCGAGCGCTGCACCGCATAGTTCGTTGTGGGCGACAGTGGGCAGTTCGAACTGGCCGCGGCCCAATCCAGCGGAACCGAACAGGTCGCTCCCGGCGACGCGCCGCCGACCACACTGGAACCATTGAACGTGGGCTGCAGCGTGCAGGTGTTCGTCGCGATGGCATCGACGCAGGCCGAGAGCTCACCCTCGACGTCGTTGCTGACGCCGCGCACCTTGTACGCATAGCTGAAGCCGCCCTGGCTGTTGCTGTCGAGCAGCGGGCTTGATGCGCCCGTGGCGATCAGGCGGAAGTCGCCTGCCACGGCGGTTGCGCAGGTGCCGGCAGTGCGATACAGCTGGAACGATTGCGCCACCGCTGCGGTGAAGCTCACCGAGGTTCCGCCGGCGCCCGGTGTGGCCGCGACCGCCGTGGGCTGCGGGAATGCCGCTGCATCGGGCAATCCGAACGCTCCGGACACCGCAAGCGCGTAGCCTTGGCGATTGGTGTTGGAACGCGTGCCGCCCGGTACGGCGGTGCCCTTGACCCGGAACGTGTAGGTGCCGGCGACCGGTGCGGTCAGGCGGACCTGTTCGACCGTATTGCGGATGTCCGGCGTGCCGCCGGTGGTCGATACGCCTGCCGTGAACACGTTGCCGAAGAACACGCTGGCGGCCGGGTTGACCACCTCCAGATCGAGGTTGTTGACCAGGGTGAGCGCCGCGCCGGCACTGGCTTCCGGGTCATACCAGGTCAGCGTTGCGCGCAGTTCCTGGCCTGCCTGCACATTGGCGATCGAATACTCGTGCACGTCGCCGGTCTGGAGTCCGGCGATGTTGGTGCGCTCGAAAAGCCGCATGCGACGCGCATCGGTGCCGAAGGCGCTCGGTGTGGTCGTGAACCAGAGATTGGAGTCGAGCCAGGCGCGTCCCCAACCATAGGCGGTGGTGAAGAACTGGCTGCTCGGCCCGGTACCGAGCACCGGATTCGTTCCGTTCAGCAGCACGGCCTTCATCGCCACGCCGCTGGGATTGTAGGTGTCCCCAGCAGTCTTGGTGCCGCGCGGATAGAAGCCGTCGGTGAAGAACTGGCGCATGAGTGCGGCGTTGCCGGCAATCGTCGGCGCCGACATCGAAGTGCCGTTCTTCGATGACGAAACGGCCAATTCGATCGTTGCGGTGGTGCTCGTATCACCAGCGGCCGAAACCGTTGCGGTTCCCGGCGCGACGATATCGGGCTTGATCCGCCCGTCCTGGGTCGGACCACGGCTGGAAAAACCAGCAATCGTTCGCGAACCGGCATGCCCGAGTGCACCGACCGTGATCGAGTTCTTGGCGTTGCCCGGCGAGCCGATCGTGGTCGATCCCGAGCCGGAGTTGCCGGCCGATACGACGAAGATCATGTCCTCCAGCGTCCACATGGAATTGTCGACCACGCGATCGCTGCCGCTGTAGGTGCCTGCACTTGCGGAGCCCCAGCTTGCGTTATGGATGCGCGCGCCGCCGCTGTGCGCCTGGGCAAGCGTGCCGCCGAGATTGGTGATCGACAGGCAGCCGGTCGTGTCGTTGCCGATATCCTGGAACAGGATCTGCGCATTCGGAGCCATGCCGTCGGCCAGTTCGTGGCCCGAAGAGGTCGGCGTCGAGGGCGTGTACGTGGTCGCGCCGACGGTGCCACCGGCATCGCCGGCCATCGTGCCGCTGGTATGGGTGCCGTGGTAACCCGTCGGGTTGCCACCAGGGCACGCCGTGTTGTTGTCGTACGCCGTGGCGCCGGGCTGGACCCAGTACGCGTAAACCTTGTTGTTGACGTGGCTGACGCCAGTGGCCGGCGGCACCGGACTGTCGGCGAACGTGACCGCTGTAACGTTGCCTGAGCCCTTGTTGAGGGTCGTGAACCAGGCTTCGTTCGCATCCAGGCCAGAATCGGAAATGCTGATGATCTGTCCGCTGCCGAAGATGCCGTGATCCCAGATCGGCGTGCGACCGGCTTCCACGGCACCGGAGCCAGGCGCGGCCGCATTCGCCGAATCGCCCTGGATCGCGCCGATGGCGCCCGAGTTGTTGACGTACTCCTGCAGATGCGGCGCCACCCAGGACACACTGTCCAGCGCGGTGGCTGCGACGATCAGTTGCGCCAGACCTGCCGCATCGATGCGCACACGCACAAATGGCACATCATCGCTTTCCGCTGCCGACACGATCGTCGCACCGGCGACCTTGGTCAGCGCGGCGGCAAGCTGGTGCGCGGATTCGCCGGCGAACGCGAACACATCGATCGCATGGCCGCCATCCGGCGACTCGGCGAGATCGGCGCGCGCGGAACCCCAAAGCGCAGGATCGAGCTTCAGACCGGGTTGGTAGGGTCCGACCCAGCGCACGCTGGCGTCGGCCTGGATCTCGCGCAGCGCGTTGCCTTCAAGGCGTACCTGATAGGCATTGTTCGGCAGGTAGCCGAGGAACGTCACCCCGCGTTGCTCCAGGCGCGCACGCGCGCTGGCCGGATCGCCTGTGAACTGGACGATCACGTAGCGACTGGATTGAACATCCGCGGCCGCGCCCACCGAGGAAAAGTCGATGCGCTCCAGCGCAGGATCGATCAGGCCGGAACGCAACAGCAGCAGGTTCGGCTGCTCAGCCACGCTGTCAGCGAGCAGGTCCGGTGTGGCCGCATGCGGTGCAACGCTGCGCAGGTCGCTTGAAGCGGCATTCGCCGCAGCCAACGCGATCGTGACGGCAACGGCAAGAGCCGTGCGGGTCAGATGTGCTGATCTCATTTGTTGAACCCCGGGATTGAATGGTGAATGGGTGATGCCTGCAGCCGACTCTTGGAGACGGGCCCCCTGAAACCGAATGCCGTGTCATGGTCGAGATGCATGCCGACATGAGCCGGGTGATTCTGCGCCTTGCGGGCGCGCCACACCAGATGGTTTCCAATGAATCCAGCCGAGGCACGTCCGAGGCGGATTGGCCGGTGACCTTGGAAGCCCGTCGATTGCCCACACCTCGGCGATCCCGTCCCCCGGAGTCGTTCATGACCGCCACGCACGATGCCCTGCACCGGTTCCGCCTTGATCTCGCCGGTGTGCGCGGTGGTCTTGTCCGTCTGGAGTCGAGCTGGCAGGAAATCCTCGAACATGCGAGCTATCCGGCCGAGGTGACCCGGCTGCTCGGCGAGGCATTGGCGGCGAGCGCCTTGTTCGCGGGGCAGATCACGTTCGAAGGACGCTTGTCGATCCAGCTCCATGGCGCCGGAGCACTGCGCCTGTTGTTCGCCGAATGCACGCATGAAGGGCGCCTGCGCGGCATTGCGCGTCTCGATGACGCGCAATCCCACGCGCGGGTGGCACTGGACCAGGCCGGTGCGCGCCTCGCAATCACGATCGAGAACGCACGGACCGATTCGCGTCACCAGGGTCTCGTCCCCGTCGAGGGCACTTCGCTGAGCAGCGCGTTCGAGGGGTACTTCGAACGCTCCGAACAGTTGCCCACGCGCATCGTGCTCGCCGCAGGCGGCGGCCGCTGCGCCGGAATCCTGTTGCAGCAGGTACCCGACGAAGGTGGGCGCGCCGCAGCGAACGATCCCGACGCGTGGAACCGCGTCGGCATGCTGCTCGCCACGCTGACCGAGCGAGAACTGCTCGATCTGCCCGTGGAAACCGTACTCGGGCGCCTGTTTCACGAGGAAGGCGTCTGGCTCGACGAGAGCCGTCCGCTCGCGTTCGAGTGCAATTGCTCGCGTGAGCGGGTGGTCGCGATGTTGCGCGCGCTGGGCCCCGCCGAAGGGGTCGCTGCGCTCGACGCCCAGGGCATCGTCGAGATCACCTGCGAATTCTGCAACCGTCAGTACCGTCTGGATCGCGTGGATGTCGCCGAACTGTTCGCCGGCATGCCTGCCGCGCCGGGATCGCCGACGTCGCACTAGCAGTCTGTGGGGCTTTGGGGGTCGAGGCGAAAATTCGGCTGCGCGAGAACAGTCTCTTGACGATTCTCGGGTCAATGGCGCCTTGCCACGGTTCCGCGGCAACGCCATGTGAACCAACCTGCGCGGGCCTTGGGGGAAATCCGCACGCCCGCCGGCTCAAGGCGCGCAGGCCGGAGCCGACAGGCGCTTGACAGGAGCGTTCGGATGGAGGGATGAAAAGGGTTGGAACGGCGCGATCCCCGCCCTGCCGGAAACATGAACGGCGCTCTGCCAGTGGCGTTTCCTGTGCGCCAGGTCGCTGTTAATTGGATGTGAAGCCACGTATGATTTCGGCAGTCGTCCCGCCGTTGTCCACCGGTTTCCGGCGTGCGGGGCGGGGAACTTGCCGGCACCCGACACAGTCTTTGCAACCTTCGTCAGCCAACCAGCGTCTGGATCATCAATGTTGCTTCGATTCGCCCTCGTCCTGATCGCCTTGCTGGCACCGCTGCATGCGGTGGCGCAGACGCTCGTGCCGGCGGATTCGATCGAGTCCAATCCGCGCCTGATCGAGGAACTGCTGACCATACATGGCCCGGCCGATGTCGCCGGCCAGGGCGGGCAGGTGGTCCCGCTGTGGGCCAGCCCTGACGGTCGCCTGCTCGCGATCGTGGCGCAGACACATGCCGCCGGGGCGCCCACGCTGCCGCGTTCACCGACATTCGGCGGGGTTTCGGATCTGCGCATCATCGATGCCACCAGCCTGTTCTCGGCGGGGTTGCGTTGGCAGATCGGGCGCGGCGCACGCGCTGACCTGCTCGTGGGGCGGTATGGATTCGAGCCATCGCCGTTCGACATTTCCGCAGCACAGGGCGAAAGCACGGCGCGTTCGCCGTGGCTTGGCAGCCTGGGACTCGGCTGGACGCCTTCGGCTGACAATCGCATGGATTTCTCGTTCGGGCTGTCCTGGCTGGATGCCGGCGATCAGCGCGCATCGGGCGTCGACCTCGTTCCGGAGTTCATGGCGACGGACGGCACGGGCTTCGCCTTGCTGTCGTTTTCCGGCATGTCGCCACACCGCATCGATCACGCCAACTTCCTCAACGCACGCGCGAACTGGCGGCTCGACGGTGGCCAGGGAGTCGATCTCAGCGCAGGAGTGGGTCGACTCGAGCTTGCTCCAGCGTGGTACGGCATACCGGGCGCGTCGATCGACGCCACCCAGGCGTCGCTGGGCCTGGGCATTTCCACCGGTTCGTTGCGCGGCAGCATCGTCGGCCGCGTGATCTCCATCGAAGACCCCAGTCTGGCCGGAACACGGCGCTGGAGCGGACTGGATCTGGGTGTTTCCTGGCGCACACCGTGGCGCGGGGAAGTCAGTGTCGGTGCGCAGAACCTCTGGTCCGCACCATTGGAGCCGGGTCCAGCCCGCGAAAGCGACGCCGCCCAGGCGCGCATGCCCTACGTGCAATACCGTCAGGATCTCTGACCACGCCGGCGAGCGTCAGATATCACCGTCAGATATCTCCGTCGCGCGGCACATCGCATCCACGGCTTCTCCACGATCTCTCCACTGTTGGCCATGCGCCAGCATCGTGTTGATTCGCGTGCCTTTTTCGCAACGAAACGGGCATGTTAAAGGGTTGGCGAGGGATTCCCATGCCGTAAGAATGTTGTTAGTATCCGGCCACTGTCGGCGGCCTGCTGGGTCGGTTTCGACTGTTTGCAATGGGCATGGAATCCAGCTTTTTCGAAAGCACCACCACTCCCGTCCCGAATCTGTGGCACCACTCTAATAACGTTGGAGAGCGTAATGAGGCTAACGAACAACGAGCTTCTCAAAGCCGTGCGTTTCGCATTGTATGCGGGCGCATCGGCAGCCGTCGGCTTGAGCTCCGTCCCGGTTTTCGCGCAGTCCGAAGCGGGCAGCGACAAGCTTGAAACCATTGTCGTCACCGGTTCGCGCATCCGTCGCGTCGACATCGAGAGCGCCAGCCCGGTGTTCTCGATCGACCGTGCCGACATCGAGAAGAGCGGCAAGCTCACGATCGGCGACCTGATCCAGGAATCGCCGTCGATCGCCGGCGCCGCGACCAACCCGTCCGTGAACAACGGCGGTGGCGACGGCGCTTCCACGATCTCGCTGCGTGGCCTCGGCGCCCAGCGCACGCTGCTCCTCGTCAACGGCCGTCGTCTGGCCTATGCCGACGTCAACTCGATTCCGATCAGCATGGTCGAGCGCATCGACATCCTCAAGGATGGCGCCTCGGCGATCTACGGTTCGGATGCCGTCGCGGGCGTGGTCAACTTCGTCCTGCGCAAGGACTTCCAGGGCATCGAGGCGACTGCCGAGTACGGCATCTCCGATGCCGACGATGGCGAGCGCAAGGGTTTCTCGATGACCATCGGCCACTCCAGCGACCGTGGCAACATCGTCGTCGGTGCCAACTACAACAAGACCGAGCCGGTGTGGGCGGGCGATCGCAAGTTCTCGTCGCCGGCGCTGTACAACTACTTTGGTTATCTCATCACGCTCGGTTCAAGCTTCATCCCGACCGGTCGCTTCACGATCCCGCGCACGGTCGCCGCTGGCTTTGGCCTCAACTGCGCCGGCACCGGTGTCAACGTCAACGTCCGCCGGATTCCGGGCGCGGGCGGCGCGAACGCAGCTTCTGACTACGAGTGCTACGTCGGCAGTCAACACTCCTACGACTACTCACCGTTCAATCTTCAGCTTACCCCGCAGGAGCGCGGCGGCCTGTTCGTCACCGGCAACTACCGCATCACCGATAACATCGAGGCCTATGTCGAGGCGTTCTCGAACAAGACCCGTTCGCGCTACATCATCGCGCCGCTGCCGCTGATCTTTGGCGAGGCGGGCGTGATCCTCTCGGCGGACAGCGTCTACAACCCGTTCGACGTCGATATCAGTGTCGGCGGCATCCGTCTGACCGAGGCCGGCAATCGCGTCGGCGGTTTCGAGACCCAGGCCGACCAGCTCAGCACCGGCCTGCGCGGAAGCTTCGGTGATACCTGGCAGTGGGATGCGGGCATCACCTATGCGCGCACTTCGCAGGACGACTGGCGTACGGGTTACCTGTTCGGACCCGCAGTTGCGGCGGGCGTCGGCCCATCGTTCATCGATGGCGGCGGCGTAGCGCGTTGCGGCACGCCGGGCAATGTGATCGCCAACTGCACGCCGCTCAACTTCTTCGGCCTGGATCCGAACACGGCCGCTGGACAGGCCGCGATCGCGGCATTGGGCGATGTCTCGATCAACATCCGTGGCCACGGCTATGCGAGCTACAAGGCAGCCCAGTTCAACCTCACGGGCGAGCTGTTCCAGCTTCCGGCGGGCGCGGTCAGCGTCGCGTTCGGTGGTGAGTACCGCGAGGACTACACCTACTACAATCCGGACTACGTCACGACCGTCACCGATCCGGCGACCGCAACCTGCCTGACCTCGACCGAGGCCTGTGCGTCCAAGTCCAGCGGTGAACTCGATGTACGCGAGTTCTATGCCGAGTTCCTCGTTCCGATCCTTGCCGACGTGCCGTTCGCACGCTCGCTCAATCTGACGATCGGCTCGCGCTATTCCGATTACTCCGCATTCGGCGACACGGTCAATTCGAAGATCGGCATTGAATGGCGTCCGATCGACGACCTGCTCATCCGCGGAACCGTCGCTGAAGTGTTCCGTTCGCCGACGATCAACGATCTCTTCGGCGGTACGGGATCGAGCGCGGACACCTACAACGATCCCTGCTCGGGCAGCGGTTTCCAGGCCGGAAATCCCGCTTGCGCCGGCCTCACGCCGGGCTTTGTCCAGGTCACCCAGCAGACGAGTTCGGTATTCGGTTCCAACGTGAACCTGACCCCCGAAGTCGGCAAGTCCTTCACCTGGGGTGTCGTGTATGACCCGAGCTGGTTGCCAGGCCTGTCGACCTCGGTCGACGTCTGGAAGATCTACCTGAACGACGTCATCGGCTCGATCGGTACGCAGACGATCATCAACCAGTGCTACAACTTCGGTCGCTTCTGCAACCTGTTCACGCGCGGTGATGCTGGCGACGTCGACTTCGTCAGCAACCTCAGCGAGAACATCGGTCGCCTCGACGCGCGCGGCGTGGATTTCAGCGCCAAGTACCGTCTGCCGGAGACTGCATGGGGCAACTTCCGGGTCGGCCTCGATGCGACCTACTACCAGCAGTACGATCAGGAAACCATTCGTGGCGACATCACGACCGCACTGCATTCGGCTGGCAGCTACTTTGGCCAGGCGTTCGGTGGCCCGGGCAACCTGGCACGCTGGCGTGCACTGGGTAGCTTGAGCTGGAGCCTGGGTGCGTTCGACGCGAGCTGGCGCGCACGTTACGTCGGTCCCACGCGCTTCGGTGATCTCGCGGTTACCGGTGATGGCTACGAAGTGGTCAACCCGAGCGGCAGCGAGTTGGACAACTCCTACCGCACCGGTTCTTCCACGTTCCACAACCTGCAGTTCGGCTTCAACGCCGAGGCGATCAACACGCGCTTCGAAGTGGGTGTCGACAACGTCGGCAACAAGCAGCCGCCGCTGCTGTGGCAGTACGGCTTCAACGGCAACACCGATGAGCGCACGTACGACGTCGTTGGCCGCTACTACTGGGCTCGCGTGGGCGTGAAGTTCTGATCCATCGCGTCATCTGAGACAGGAAAGCCGCGTGGCGCGAGCCACGCGGCTTTTTCTTTTGGCGGGTTGTACGGGTTGCCTGTGACCCACATACTTGCAGGCTGTCCAACACTCGTTGTGGAATCGCATCATGCTGCAGCTCGCGTATCAGGCTTTGTCGACCGGAAACGCCGCCCGCGCCGAGGCCATCACGCGAAGTGTGCTTCAGGGGACTCCTGACGCAGAAGGTGCATTGCTGCTGCTTGCGCTAGCGCTTGATGCTCAGGGACGAACCGTCGATGCATTGCCTCATCTGGAGCGATTGACCGTTCTGTTTCCGACGACGGCCGCGCACTGGAGCAATCTCGGCAATGCGCAGCGGAGCCTCGGCAAGGCGGACGCGGCGCGTTCGACGTTCGATCGGGCGATCGAACTGGATCCCCAGGATTCCAGCGCGCTGTTCAATCGCGCGCTGCTCTGTCTGGACCAGGGTGAATTTCACCTCGCCCGCGATTACCTGCTGCGCGCGTTAGCCGCGGCACCCGAAGATGCGGGAATCCGCGCCGAAACGGCCACCACCTGCTTTCTGTGTGGCGAGGCCAATCGCGCTGCAGAACTGCTCGAAGGATGGGAACGCTGGGCGGCATCGGATGCGCTCGCGCTTGCCGATGTAGGCTGGCTGTACGCCCGTCTTGGGCAATCCGCGCAGGCCGAGCGATCGCTCGACATGGCGGCCGCGGCTGCGCCGGAACATCCCAAGACGCAACTGCGCCGCGCTGCATTTCTCGAGCGTTCCAATCGGGTCGACGAGGCCAACGCTGCGCTCGAACGCATCGATGCGCAAGCTGCTGCACGCGAAGGGCTCAGCGAAGGCATCGCGGTACTGCGCGCGGACATCGCTGCGCGTGGCGACGATCCAAAAATTGCTTTGCAACTGTACGAAACCCTCGCGGCCGATCCCGCAGTGACCCGACGTCATCCGGAAATCCTCTCGGCGATCGCACGCCTGTATGACAAGGCCGGTGATGCCGCATCGGCGATGGCCTGGCTCGAACGTGCGCACCAGGTGCAGATCGATGATCTGCGCAGCCATTCGCCACAATGGTTCGAGCCCGGTGCCGATCCGCTCATGATCACGCGACGGCGCATCACGGCAGGCGAACGCGGTCAATGGGCGCCGATTTCCGCGCCATCCGCCGAGCAGTCACCGATTTTCGTTGTCGGTTTTCCGCGCTCGGGCACGACGATGCTGGAAACGATGCTCGATGCGCATCCCGAACTGGCCGGCATGGACGAGCGCACGTTCCTTCAGGATGTCATCGAAGAGATGCGCGCGGTGGACCTGGACTACCCGCAAGATCTCGGTCGTATCGACGATGAAATTGC
>Ga0307505_10002704_pt1 | contig 11976 bp, 12 predicted proteins | sample 23_S_MG_FD_202183 | JGI IMG/M metagenome (GOLD analysis project Ga0307505, IMG submission 202183) | Soil microbial communities from Populus trichocarpa stands in riparian zone in the Pacific Northwest, United States - 23_S | ecosystem: Environmental > Terrestrial > Soil > Riparian zone > Trees...
CGCTTCTCGGCCTCCTCCACTTGCCGCTCGACTTCGTCGACAGTCTGACCGAACGCGATCGGATCTCGAGCCGCGAAGGTCGAGACGGCGACAGTCACCATGAGAGTGAGAGAGAGGAAGCGCAGCGCACGCATAAGTGCAAACCGAGCGTACCGAACGCCACCAGGCACGAGAAGTGCGGAACCGGCTCATCTGCTCGGACGATGGCAAAACCTCGCGGGGTAGCGTCGCCGTGATGGAACGCCAAAACATCTCATCAGGCAGCCCATTCGAGACCACGGTCGGGTTCAGCCGAGCGGTCCGGGTCGGTGATCGGGTCCTCGTGGCAGGCACCGCACCGATCTGGCCCGACGGATCGGTCGACCCCGACGTCGGTACCCAAGCCCGCCGTTGCCTCGAGATCATGCTCGAGGCCCTTGCCGAGGCCGGCGGGAGAGCCGGGGACGTGGTCAGGACCCGGATGTTCATCACCGACGCCGCCGACGGAGCGCGGATCGGGGAGGCCCACGGCGAGGTGTTCTCGGGAATTAGACCGGCGGCGACGATGGTTGTTGTGAGTGGCTTGCTCGACCCTCGATGGAAGGTCGAGATGGAACTAGAGGCACTGCTTCGCAGTGACACCTGATCGAAACGAGGAACTCGCATGTTTGGACGCAAGAAGACCGATCTACCCGAGGCCGGAACCGCGATGCCGGGTCGGGGAACTGCAGTCGAAGTGCCCCCCGCCCACTTTGTCAACGGCAACCCCCTCGTCGGCCCGTTCCCGGATGACACCGAGACCGCCGTCTTCGGTATGGGCTGCTTCTGGGGAGCGGAGCGCCGCTTCTGGAAGATGGATGGGGTGTACACCACAGCCGTCGGGTACGCCGGGGGCGATACCCCCAACCCTTCCTATGAAGAGGTCTGCTCGGGGCGCACCGGGCACTCAGAGGTGGCTCTGGTTGTGTACCGACCCGCCGAGGTCTCCTATGAGGAGCTATTGAAGGTCTTCTGGGAGACTCACGACCCGACTCAGGGGATGCGACAGGGCAATGATGTTGGGTCCCAGTACCGCTCGGCCATCTATACCACCACCGACGGTCAGTTGGAGACCGCCAAGCTCTCCCAGGACAAGTACCAGGCCGAGCTCACCCCTCTCGGATTTGGCGACATCACCACTGAGATCGCGCCCCTCGGCGAGTTCTACTACGCCGAGGACTATCACCAGCAGTATCTGGGGAAGAACCCGCACGGCTACGACTGCCATGCCAACACGGGAATCGCCTACCCGGTCGGATGACCGGTCCGTGTGCTGCCCGGTCGGCGGGGTCTAACCGCCGGCTGCGGCAAGCGCGTCACGAACCAGGATCTCGACCGGCAGACCGATTTCGAGTGGTGTGACTACGTCAGGTGTCACTCCGACCTCTCCGAAGTCGTGCCCGCCAGGGGTGAGCCAGCGGGCGATAGTGAGCTTCAGGGCTCCGCCGTTGGATAGGCCGAATCGCTGCTGGACTGTGTTCTTGCCGAAAGTGTTCTCGCCGACGACGGTGGCCCGCCCCCTCTCCTGAAGCACGGCGGCGACAACTTCCGAAGCGGAGGCGCTACCCCTGTTGACAACGACGACGACCTCGACGTCCTGGGGAACGATCGGGTTGCCGGAAACCGGATATGAGGTAGTCGATTCAGGGCTTTCGGTTGTCACGACGTCTCCGTCCTGCAGGAAGGCAGAGGCCACTTCGATGGCAGTGTCCAACAGACCGCCCGGGTTGTCCCTGAGGTCGATCACCAAGGAGCTGACCCCAGCATCGAGCACCGCTTCGAGTGCGTCTGAGAACTGCTCGTCGGCGTTGTCGGTAAAGACATTCAGTGCCACATAGCCGGCGTCGCCGACGACCTCGCTGACCACCGCCGGGATGGTCACCTCGGCCCGGGTGATTGCCACGTCGAACAACGACCCGGCCCGGTCAACCTTGAGCCTCACGTCGGTGCCCGCCGGGCCGCGCACGATGGCGGTGACCTCGTCGACCGTTTGGCCTTGGATGTCCTCGCCGTCAACGGCCACGATGATGTCGTCACGTTGCAGACCTGCTGCTTCTGCTGGGGTCCCAGCGATCGTGGCGACGATCGACATTCGACAAGTCTCCGAGATGACCGAGCACAACACCGGCTCGCCGCTCGATGTGTCGGTGGCAGTCACCATCGCCCCTATTCCCTGCACCTGACCGTTCTGCTCTTCGTCGACGAGATGCACCGCCTCCGGGTCGAAGTAGACCGAGTTGGCGTCGAGACCATATGTGGTGAGACCCCACACCATGGCCTCGGCCGCCTCCACGCTGTTCTCCGCTTGCGTGGCTGCCAGTTCGCAGGTCTCGTGGAATGTCACCGCCGGCGCTGCACAGATGAGCTCTGAGGTCGCTTCACTCCCATCGAGATCCCGGAGGCCGTCGGCCGCCGCGTCGGCGAGCGCCTCGTCTGAGATCTGATCCACGTAGTTGCGTCTGATCAAGTCGAAGGCCTCACAGACGATCTCGACATCGGGGTCGACCGGGTCGCATCCCACGACACGCATCTCGCGGGCCACGGCGGCGGCAGTGGTCGTGGGGTCTCCCTCACTGCTCGTATATGTGGTCGTTGGGGCACTGGCCACCGTTGTCTCAGCGCCGTCGACGCCGACACAGGCGGATAGGGCGAGAAGGGCGACGAGCACCGTGGCGGACAGGGTGCGACTCATGACTCCCCGACTGCGACATCGACCAGGTCGGTCCTGGCCATTGTCGGCGGCAGCTCCGTCACGCGGTCGGGCACCAGGCCCGTGCCCGCCACGGTGGCTCCCTCCGGGCTGAACCAGCGAGCGATTGCCACGTTGAACTCTCCGCCGTTGTCGAGATCGAAGGCTATCTGCACCGCGTCCTTACCGAATGTGGGCTCCCCGACGATGACTGCTCCTCGTCGGTCGCGGAGCGCTGTTGCGAGTATCTCGGCGGCGGAAGCCGTCCCGGCGTTGACCAGGACCACTATCTCGATGTCGGTCACCAGGCCGTCCTCACCGGCCTCGTAGTCGAAACTATCGGTGGGACCGGATGTCGACACCACCACACCGCCGGAGATGAACTCGGTGGCGACGTCTATCGCCGACTGCAGATATCCGCCCGGATTGTCCCTGAGGTCGACCACCACCCTGTCGATCGGCTCGCGGGTCAGCTCGGTCAGCCCCTCACGAACCAGATCAGGCATGTCGAACTCGAAGTCGGGGATTCGGATGTAGCCCACGCCGTCTCTGGGGACGTCGATCTCAACTGTGGGCACCGTCAATGTCGCCCTCTCGATGACGAAGTCGAGTGTTTGTCCTTCTCTCTCCACCTGTACCGCTACTTCCCCGGTCTCGTCTCCTGCCAGACGAGTGGCGGTGTCGACGAACCCGAGTCCGTCCACCGGTTCCTCGTCTACCTCGACGATGCGATCTCCTGCCTCCAACCCGGCCTCCGCCCCCGCGTTGTCTTCGAGCACGAAGACGATCTCGAGCGGGCATGACGAGGTGATCCGGACGCACTTGGACCCCGCAGCATCTCTTGCGTCGAGAAGGACCCCCAAACCTCCAACCACTCCATTGTTTCGAAAGCTGCCCACCAGCTCGGGTGGCACGTAGTACGAGAACTGCCCGAGCCCGGTGCCCGCCATGGAGAGGACCGCCGCTTCCATGACTGCTCCGATGGGTGCCGATTCTCGTTCCACGAGAACCTTGAGAGCTTCGCAAACAGGTGCGAACGCAGGGTCGGGAACTGCGCAGAAGATGGTACGGGGCGGGTTCTCTGTCGTCTCGACAGTGAAGGTGCGGAGACCGTCCAGGGCCGCATCGGCCAGGGCGGCCGGGTCGATAGGTCGATCGACATGCCATTCCTGGGCCAGTTCGTAGACCTCACAAAGCGGGGCGAAGCCGATCTGAGGCGCCGAGCAGTCGTCGATGACAAGGGGGATCTCAACTGTCGTGGCAGTTGGTGAGGGGCTCGAGACCGTGACCGGCGAGGTGGAGGTCGTAGTGGTCTGTTGGACCTGATCCTCACCGCATGCGACGAGTATCAAGACCAGAGCCAGGAGCAAGTGGCGCATGGAGGGCCATTATCGGTGCCGCCCGCCCGTTACCGTCGCGATTGATGCGCATACGAGCCGTCCTGAGTGGCCCCGGCGGCGAACCGGTGGTCCGGGACATCGAAGATGGGTGCTGGGCGGAGCCTGCGGGCGACCCTGATCTGGAGGTGGGAGCCGGGATGTGGGCGCTCCCGGGTCTCGTCGACGCGCACTCTCATATCGCCGGCGTGACCATGGATATAGACCCCGGTGACCTCGAGGGTGCGGCGCTGAGGGCGGGTGAAGCGCTCGCGGCGGGTGTCGGCCTTCTCATCGACAAGGGCTGGCGAGATCTCACCGCGATCGACCTGATCGACGCCGTCGACCCGGATGAGAGACCCGATATCGAAGGGGCGGGAGAGATCTACTCCGTCGCCGGCGGATACTGGGAAGGCTCCGCGCGAAACATCGACCCTGGTGCGGTTGCGTCCTCAGTGCGCGAGGCAAGTCTCCAGGGTCGGGGCTGGGTCAAGCTGGTCGGTGACTGGCCACGCAAGGCAATCGGTCCCGTGCCCAATTTCTCGGAGGCAGAGCTGGAGACAGCCGTAGCGGTGGCCAGGGGGCTCGGCTCTCGAATCGCCATCCACACAATGGCCAGGGAAGTGCCGGCAATAGCGGTCCGCGCCGGGGTGGACTCGATCGAGCATGGTTTGTTTCTCACCGCCGACGACCTCGGGGCGCTGGGTGCCAGGGGAGGCATCTGGGTGCCGACCGTGATCCAGGTGGAGACCCTGATCATGCAGCTGGGCCCTGATTCCTCCGGCGGCCGCCTGCTCAGAGAGGGACTCGCCAATGTGGTGTCACTCCTGGGAATCGCCGTCGAGGCCGGGGTTCACGTCCTCACCGGGACTGATCTCGCGGTGGGAAGCCATCAAGTGGCACTCGAGGCGATCAGACTCTGGGAGATGGGAATGTCACCAGGCTCCGTCGTTGACGCGGCATCGCGCTCCGGGTTGCGTTCCACCGGGCGATCAGCCGGGTTCGAAGTCGGTTCGCCGGCAAACGCAGTCTTCTTCGCAGTGGATCCAGGTCTCGATCCGCGCGTCCTCCAGAGTCCACAACTGGTGATCCGCCGGGGCAGGATCCTCAGATGAGGCTCGTGCTCGCCTCAGGGTCACCGAGACGCCGCGCCCTGTTCGACACACTGCTCCTCGACTTCGAGGTCGAGGCGCCGGATGTCGACGAGACGAGGTTGCCCGATGAGGCGCCGGCCGTCTATGTCGAGCGGATCGCCGCCGCCAAGGCGCGGACGGCCGCAGGTGAGGGCCGCATCGTCGTCGGAGCGGACACCACCGTTGTCCACGAAGGCAGGGTCATGGGAAAGCCAGGCCACCCCGAGGAAGCAAGAGCGATGCTTCGCCGTCTGCAGGGTGACGTCCACGAGGTGTTCACGGGCCTGGCCGTGGGATCCTGGGACGGTGGACCGCAGATCCGTTCGGTTGTTGACGTCGCCGAGGTCGAGATGATGGCAATGACCGAGCAGGAGATCGACGACTACGTCGACACCGGTGAGCCGATGGACAAGGCCGGCTCCTACGCCTTGCAGGGAATCGGCGGCGTCTACGTAGCGAGAGTCGCAGGCAGTCCTTTCACCGTGATCGGTCTCCCGATTCACCTTCTCCCCAGGCTGATCGCGGCAACCGGCGTCGAGATATCTTCGTTCCGAGCGCCGCATGCGCTGTAAGTTGGCTCGATGAACCGAGCCGCGTGGGTTCTTGCCGGTCTCTTCGTAGTCCTGGTGGTGGTCCTGATCTTCATGTTCGGAGACGATGAGGGCGATACCAGCACCGTCCCGGGAGACACCACCACCACGCTCGCCGAGACCTCCTCCACCCCGGTCGCCACGACGGCCCCCGATGAAGGGGCGACGACAAGCACTGTCGAAGCGACGACGACCACTGTTGGCCCGACCACAACTGCTGGGCTCGAGGGAAACTGGGCGGCCGACCCGATGGTGGTCGCAGGGTTCGGTGCCCTCGGCTGGTGGGACGGGACGGCCTGGGTTCAGGTGGAGGCGGGATCAGAGCTGTCCCTGGTCGGTGGAGAGAGCTATCAGGTGGCGCGGATCGGCACGCAGGGGATCATCACCGGCAGTGAGCCGACAACTCTCTGTGAGCCTGTGAACAACCCGGGGGTCGTCCTGGAGGACGAGGAAGTGCTTGGCGACTTCCCCGGCCCCTATGGAGTCGCCATCTCGGCGTCGTGGCCTCTGATGCCACATCTGGTGGAGGAGATCGAGGATGACGGGACGTATGCCGCCTTCGCCGGCGAGTTGCTGGCCGAGCGCGGATTGACCGTTGCCGACCCGGTGATCAAGCAACTCATCAGGGTCGATCTTCAGGGCGACGGGGTGAACGAGGTCCTGGTGGTGACCGAAGATGTCACCGAGGGTCTTCTCGCCGAGCTGGGCGACTACTCCATCGCCTTCATCCGGGGAACCGTCCAGGGGGACGTGCAGACCACGATCATCGGTGAATCAGTCGTCGTGTCGGAAGACCAGTTGCCCTTGGTCAATGCCTTCTCCATCGGCGCGGTCGCCGACTTGAGTGGCGACGGCACGATGGAGATCGTCGTCTCGTCCGCATACTACGAAGGTCTCGGCGTAGAGGTCTGGGAGTGGATCGACGGCGACCAGGGCGCCGCACCCCAGATTTCAGCAAGCTGTGGGGCCTGATGGACAACCCATTCCTGGACAGACCGACCTATGTCGGTCACACCGGAATCGAGTTGACCGAGGCGTCTTCCGAATCGTGCTCGGGGACGATCGTCATCAACGAGAACCACCATCAGCCCTACGGGGTCGTGCACGGCGGCGTCTACTGCACCCTTGTCGAGACCCTCGCGTCCACCGGGGCGGCGTTGTGGGCAATCGAGCGTGGGATGGCCGGGTGCGTGGGAGTCTCCAACCAAACCGACTTCATACGGGCGACCCGTGAGGGGACCTTGGTGGGCTCGGCCACACCGATACACCGTGGTCGAACCCAGCAGCTGTGGCAGGTGACTGTGATCCGCCAGGAGGACGAGAAGCTGGTGGCCCGCGGCCAGGTGCGTCTTCAGAACATCACCGACGTCGACACTCTCTGACCTTCCGTTCTCCCAGTAACTGATCCTGGCTTAACCTTGGTGTCTCACATGCTCCGTATCGGGCCCCTCGACGTCGATCCCCCAGTGGTGCTGGCACCCATGGCCGGCATCACCAACGCGCCATTTCGACGACTGTGCCGTGAGTACGGGGCCGGTCTCTACGTCTCTGAGATGATCGGGGCCAGGGGTCTGGTCGAAGGTGACGAAAAGACCCGGCAGCTCTCCCGTTTCGAGCCCGACGAGTCACCACGCTCCATTCAGCTCTACGGGACCGACCCGGGATCGTTGGGCGACGCAGTCTCCTATCTGGTGGAAGTCGAGGCTGTAGACCACATCGACATGAACTTCGGGTGCCCGATGGGGAAAGTGACCCGGCATGGCGGAGGTGCGGCACTTCCCTGGAAGCGGGATCTCTTCCGGTCGATCGTCCGTTCCGCGGTTTCTCATGCAGGCCAGGTCCCGGTGACCGTCAAGTTTCGCAAGGGGATCGATGACGATCACCTGACCTATCTCGAGACCGGACTGACCGCTGAGGAGGAGGGCGCCGCCGCGGTCGCTCTCCACGCGCGCACCGCCCGTCAGTTGTACTCCGGCCGGGCCGACTGGTCGGCCATTGCCAGACTCAAGGAGACAGTCACTTCGATCCCGGTTCTTGGCAACGGTGACATATGGACCGCCCGAGACGCCTTGGACATGATGTCGGAAACCGGGTGCGACGGAGTTGTCGTTGGACGGGGCTGTCTCGGTCGGCCTTGGCTCTTCCGTGATCTGGGAGACGCCCTATCCGGGCGGCAGCCGCAGATGCCTCCGAGTTCGGGCGAGGTAGCCGACATCATGACCCGTCACGCGGTGCTCCTCGTCGAGCACTTCGGGGAGCGGGTAGGGATCGCCCTGTTCCGAAAGCACCCGCCCTGGTACCTGAAGGGATTCCCTGCGGGGCCGGTCCTCCGAGACGCCCTCGCGCGGGTCGAGTCTGTCGACCAATTGCTGGAGATTCTGGCCGGATGGGACCGGGAGATCCCCTATCCGGCTGAGGCGAATGAGATGGTCCGCGGCCATTCCCACGGCCCGCGTCCGGTCCGGCTACCCCACGGTTTCCTCGATCACCGTGAAGGAGATCGTCTCGGGCGCGAGGCGGAAGAGGTGGTCAGCGGCGGCTGAGACCGGTCACGTTCTCTCGGTGTACCCGGCGACCGCGGACAGGATCAGATGAGCCATGGCGAGGAGCGTCAAGCCGTCCCTGTCCGCCTCTGCATCGACCTCGACGAAGTCCATCGCCTTCACCTTGTGGTGGCGAGCACAGCGACGGACTGCTTCGGCCAAGTCGCGGATCATCATCCCGCCAGGTCTCGAGCCAGGACAACCGGGAGCCTGGGAGCGGTCGAGGACATCTATGTCGACGTCGACATAGATGACGTCACATTTGGCGGTGAGGACGGTCAGCGCATCCTCGACAACCGAGCCGATGCCACGTTGCTCGATGTCGCCGACCGTCAGGACGGTGACCCCCCGCGCCGCACAGTAGGCCCGGTATTCAGCCGAGTTGGCGAAGGAGTGGATCCCGATCTGGACCACGTTCACGCCGGGCAGACCGTCCTCCTCGATCAAACCGCGAATCGGAGATCCATTGGTCGGGCCCATCTCCAAAGTCCGCACATCGTGATGGGCGTCGAGAGTGATGAGCCCAAGACGGGTCAAGTCAGGGGAGGTGGCCCGAGCCAGGGGTCTGGTGATTGCGTTGTCGCCACCGAGAAAGAGAGTGAGCGGCGCTGGTTGCAATGAGCGCCCGAGACGTTCCACAACGGCAGGCATCTGATGCATGTCGAGCTCCGAAACGGGCCAGTTCCCCTCGTCGCGCGCCGTGAGGAATCCAAAGTCGATTCCCCATTCACCGTGGAACGTCGAGAAACGCCCCAGGTGCTCGCGGACTGCCAGTGGAGTCAGGTCGGCGCGCGATGGTGAGAGCGATGCCTTCGATGACGGCACTCCGACAACCAGGATCTCGGGATCGGGATGGTCTTGAGCAAGCCACACATCGGCTCGGGGCCAGTACGGATCATGGAACATCGTTCGTCAGGGTATCGAGACCCGGTCACCGTTCGGCGAATGGGCACTGCTGCCCTGAGGTTGGGGCAAGTCGGCCCTATCTCCGATAGGGCATTGCGCGGACACTTGCATCAGACGATCCGAAGGATCGTCCCGAAAGGAGGTGATCTTCGTGACGACGCTTCTCGAGCGCCCGAGGGCGGAGGTCACCCGGATGCCGCGACGGGCCCAGGTCACCGAGATCGTGATCGGGGTCGCCGGCGTGCTGGCAGCAATGGTCGGTGCGTGGATGTACTACGTGCCGGCCGATTGGTTCCTGGGCGGGATGGCCGAGGTCTGGTACCTCGGTCTCCTTGCCGGGGCCGGTCTCCTGCTGGCAACCGCATTCGGGCTCTACGCCCGAAATGCGCTGATAGAGGATCGGGCCTGGACCAACCGCGTGATCGGTACGACCGTGATCGCAGTGGTTGCCCTGGCCACGGGCATAGCCTTCGGGCTGGTCCTGATTCTCTGATAGGCGCACGCAGCCGGGGCTCCTGCCCAAGAGGGAGCCCCGGCTGTCACAGTTGGAGATCTCAGAGCATCGGGATGTCGACACCACGTTCGCGCGCTACCCGTTGGGCGATCTCGTAGCCGGCGTCAGCATGCCGCATGACACCGGTCCCGGGGTCATTTGTCAGAACCCGCTCGACTCTTAATGCACCCTGCTCTGTCCCGTCGGCGACGACCTGGGCGCCGGCGTGGATCGAATTGCCGATCCCGACACCGCCGCCATGATGGACCGCAACCCAGGCCGCCCCGGACGAGACGTTGAGCATTGCGTTGAGGATCGGCCAGTCGGCTACTGCGTCCGAACCGTCGGCCATTGCCTCGGTCTCGCGGTATGGCGATGCGACCGACCCCGAGTCGAGATGATCCCGCCCGATGACGATCGGGGCCGAGACCTCCCCGGAAGCCACCAGCTCGTTGAAACGGAGCCCGGCTAGATGGCGCTCCCCATAGGAGAGCCAGCAGATCCGGGCCGGTAGACCCTGGAACTGCACCTTCTCCTTGGCCATACCCAACCAGCGGTGCAGAGGCTCGTTCTCAGGGAACAGATCGAGGAGGGCGCGGTCGGTGGCATCGATATCGGCGGGGTCACCACTCAGCGCCACCCAGCGAAACGGGCCCGATCCCTCACAGAACAGGGGTCGGATATAGGCGGGTACGAAGCCGGGATAGGCGAATGCATCCAGGTAGCCGGCGGAGAGGGCCTCGCCTCGAAGGTTGTTTCCGTAGTCGAAAGTCTCGGCTCCGGCAGTCTGAAACCCGACCATTGCCTCGCAATGTGTCGCCATCGACTCCCTGGCGGACTTGATATAGGTGTCCGGATCATCGTCTCTGAGGCTTCTCGCCTCGTCGAGGGTGTACCCCGCCGGCACGTATCCGTAGAGCGGGTCGTGAGCCGAGGTCTGGTCGGTGACAATCTCGACCTCGAGACCCATCTCGAGGAGGAGCGGGAAGACATCGGCAGCGTTGCCGAGGAGCCCGATCGACACCGCCTCCCTGTTGGCCTTTGCTGAGAGCGCCCTGGCCACCGCCGAGCCGACTTCTTCGAAGCTCTCGTCGAGGTAGCCGGTCTCGATCCTCCTCTCGATCCGCTGTGGATCTACGTCCACACAGAGGGCGGTCCCGCCGTTCATGGTGATGGCGAGAGGCTGGGCCCCGCCCATCCCGCCGAGCCCTGCGGTGAGGGTGAGTGTGCCCGCCAGAGTCCCGCCAAACTTCTGATCTGCGATCGCGGCGAAGGTCTGGAAGGTTCCTTGGAGGATCCCCTGAGTGCCGATGTAGATCCAGGATCCGGCGGTCATCTGCCCGTACATCATCAGACCCTCCGCTTCGAGCTTCCAGAAATGCTCGAGAGTGGCCCAGCGGGGGACGAGCAGGCTGTTGGCGATCAGCACCCGAGGCGCCATGTCATGGGTGCGAAACACCCCGACCGGCTTGCCCGACTGGACCAAGAGCGTTTCATCGTTCTTGAGACGCTCCAGGGTGCGGACGATGGCGTGAAGACTCTCCAGATTCCGGGCTGCCTTGCCTCGTCCTCCGTACACGATCAGGTTTTCGGGGTCCTCGGCCACGTCCGGATCGAGATTGTTGAGCAGACAGCGGAGGGCGGCTTCCTGGAGCCAACCATCGGTGTGGAGAGCGGAACCATGCGGAGCTTGAAGCGGGAAGGAGAGGTCGATCATCGGGTTGCCGAGCCTATCGGACGGTCCTGGAGGAACCGGGCAGAGCGCTGGTTCGTTAGATGCTGGGTGAAAGGGCGTTTCGGTCTTGTGGCGCTTACCCTCGCTCTGGCGGGTTGCACATCTGCGTCTTCAGAAGCCTCGTCCCCCGATGGGAGCGATTCCGGTTCGACTTCGGTCGCTTTGACCACGAGCCCCACCTCTGACACGAGCACGACAACGCTCACCTCGTCTACCAGCACGAGTTCGGAGCCAGCTTGCCCGGAGGCGATAGTCACGGGCGTCGAGGTCTGGGTTGTCGCTACCGACTGCTCCGTCCACCAGATCGGCGATATCGAGGTACAAGGAGATCTCGTGGTCGACGATCTCGAAGGAGGTCTTGTTTATCAGAGCGACCTGGGCTCGATCCGACATGTGACCGCTTCCGCAGGCGAGACCGAGCCGATCGTGGTGGCAGACCAGGGCGAGACTGTCGTGCTCGAGGACGTGGTCGCCTCCGACGGTCGCGTCGAGG
>Ga0307505_10002705_pt1 | contig 11974 bp, 11 predicted proteins | sample 23_S_MG_FD_202183 | JGI IMG/M metagenome (GOLD analysis project Ga0307505, IMG submission 202183) | Soil microbial communities from Populus trichocarpa stands in riparian zone in the Pacific Northwest, United States - 23_S | ecosystem: Environmental > Terrestrial > Soil > Riparian zone > Trees...
CCCGTTGAGAAACAGGACACGCGCTGCAAATGGTCTTTCGGCGTCATGGCTGCGTTGCGAAATCCTCAACAAAAGTCACGACTTTGCCTCCGGTTTCGCGCCTTGCCCTGACGCCGAAATCCTCATTTTCGCTTGCGCGCCTGTTTCTCAACGGACTGCTAGGAGAGGTTTCACGATGACGCGGCGCTCGCGGGTTCTGGTGGTGGATGACGACGCTTCGATCCGGTTCGTGGTGTCGCGCGCGCTGAAGGATCGGGGTTGGGATGTTCGCGTCGTCGACGACGGCGTCGCCGTCGAGGATCTTCTGCTGATGGAGCGCTTCGATCTGATCGTGCTGGATCTGATGATGCCCGGGATGAACGGATTCGAAGTCCTGCGCCGCGTTCGAGCCGGTGGCGAGTCGGGTTGGAAGACGCCGCCCACGGTGCGGGTGATCGCCCTGTCCGGCAAGGCCGGCGACGAGGGCCTGGATTTCGCGCAGCGAATCGGCGCAGACGCGGTGTTGAGCAAACCGTTCGAGATCGAGGATCTCTGGAACGTCGCGGGCCGCTGATCTCCGGCGGCGTCTCCACTAGGCTGAAACTCGCCTGTCGTGCGACGACGGGAAACCGGGCCACCCCTTCTGTAGGCGCAGGTCTTCAGCCTGCGACCGGGCCGCCGGCCGCGCAGGCTGAAGACCTGCGCCTACTGGCGGCCGGGCCATTCGAAGGCGGAGGCATAGGCAGACCCACAGGGTGGTTCGCGCTTCATCCCATCGTTTCTCATCTGAACGATCCGGCGGCACGCCGGGGGCGGGGCTTGCTTGAAACTCTTTCGATTCGCAGCCCTTCGTCATCCCGCTCCCATCCCATCGTCACCCCGGCGAAAGCCGGGGGCCTACGGGGGCTGGGCCACTCGGTGGCGGAGTGCGTATGATCCGGCCCCGGTGACCAGAGCCTCGCCCTCCTGGGCCGAGATGCTTTCCTGACAGAAATCAGTCGAACACGGTGCGCAGCGCGGCGGGGAAGGGGCCGTCGCTCCATTCGCATTCGATGACGGCCACTGCGGCCGCGGTCTTCTCGGCGAGGAGTTCGACCTCGGCGCGGAGCGTGCTCTCCGAGGTGGCAGCCGTCGCGATGCGCGCCGTCAGGCGATCGCGGTAGACAGCTTGTGCCAGATACTCGATCTCGAGAGATCGGACACGCAGGTGACCGCCCTCTGGGCGGTCGAACTCGGGAATCCATTCCCGGCGCTGCAGATCCTCCAACAACGCCTGCTGGACGAACGTGATGTAGTTGGCGTTGTTGACGTGGCCGAGTGAGTCGAGGTCGCCGAGCTCGACCTGGCGCAGCGGGAGTTCGATGGGATCGGTGGGTGACGGGAGCCGTGGCGGGCGCCCTTCGGTGATGACGCCGCCGGGCATGAACGCGCGTTGGAGTTCGTCCGTCATGGCGGTCGGCGCGCCGTTGGCGCTGTTCACGTAGACCCAGTCGGTTGCCGCGCGGGCAACGGCGCGTCCGTCGCCCGCGTGTTCGATCTCGTAGCGCCGCCAGGAACGCACGCGGCGGATGTCGGAGACCCAGGTGCGAATGCGCAGCTCGTCGCCTTGCCGCGCCGGTCCGTCCTGCTCGAAGCGGGTGCGCCGCACGATCCACGTCGTGCCCTTGCGCGCGTACCAGCCGGCGTCATGTCCTGCCGCCGCGCTCGCCTCGGAAGCGGCCAACTGCAGCAGGCGGATGTACGCCGACGGGCGCAGCTCGCCGAACGGATCGAGTTCCGCGACCGGCACGGGGATGCGGAGAACGTATTCGCCCGGACGCGGGTCCGCGGAGGGACGATCGCTCATCCGATCAGGTCGGGGCTGCGACTCAGATCCTTGGTGATGTTCTTCTGGTGCGCCTCGAGGGTGCCGCCGCCGATTTCGAGCAGCTTGGCGTCGCGCCACAATCTCTCGACGACGTATTCCCCCATGTATCCGTAGCCCCCGAGAACCTGGATCGCGCGATCGGCGATCTCCTTGGCGACACGAGAGGCGAACAGCTTCGTGCCGTCGGCGTCGACGCGGTTGCCTGTCGAGCGCAAATCGAGACGTCGGGCCGTCTCGTAGACGTAGCAGCGCGCCGCCTTGTACTCCGCGTAGGACTCGGCGATGTGGCGCTGGATCTGGCCGTGCTCGCGGATCGGCACGCCGAATGTCTTGCGTTCGTTGGCGTATCCGACCATGACGCGCAGGCAGCGCTCGGCGATGCCGAGCGACATGGCGGCCAGCGTCAGGCGCTCGATCTCGAGGTTGCGCATCATGTGGATGGTGCTGTGTCCCTCCTCGCCGAGGAGGCGATCGACCGCGACGCGACAGTCGTCGAAGACCAGTTCCGCCGTCATCGACGCCCGCATGCCGAGCTTCTCTTTGAGCCGTTGGCCGATGGCGAACCCCGGCGCGCCCTTCTCGACGACGAACGTCGAGATCGACTTGGGTCCGGTCGCCGCGTAGACGAGAAACACGTCGCCGAGCGTGTGGTCGTCGACGGCGCCGTTGGTGATGAAGGTCTTGCGCCCGTTCAGCACGTAGTGGTCGCCGTCGCGCCGCGCCGTGGACTGCATCCCGAGCACGTCGGTGCCGGCCCCCGGCTCGGTCATGCACATGCCGCCGATCCACTCGCCCGAAACGACCTGCGGCAGGATGGCGGCGCGCTGGGCCGGCGACGCGTTCTGGTAGAAGTTGTTGACGAAGAGAAACGCGTGCGCCATGTAGGCGAGCGCGAACGCCGGATCGGACGTCGACAGCGACTCGCAGACGATGACCGAGGCGATGGCGTCGAGACCGGCGCCGCCGTCGCTCGCGGGCACGGTGAGTCCGAGGAGTCCGAGGTCGCCGGCGCGGCGGAACAGCGCGTGATTGAACTTCTCGTCCCGGTTGTACGCGGATGCCTGCGGCTCGACTTCATCGCGCACGAAATCGCGCATCGTCGCGCCGAGCATGCGATGCTCGTCAGTCGGCGCGAAGAGGTCCATCGTGCGCCACGGCTCGGCTTCGGTGTTTGGCTGCATCGTGTCAGCTGCTCCTGGTGGTGGTGTGCCCGGTCGCCGGATCCGCCGCGCCTTGCATGGTGACTTTGTATCCGCCGTTCGCCTGGTACGTGATCTTCGAGAACGGCGGCACGGACTCGATGATCCAGACGTTGCCGCCGATGATCGAGCCGCGTCCTATCACGGTGTCGCCGCCCAGAATCGTGGCGCCGGAGTAGATCGTGACGTCGTCCTCGAGCGTCGGGTGCCGCTGCGCGCCCTCGGAGCGCGACTTGGATGCGCCGCGCGGCAGGCTGAGCGCGCCGAGCGTGACGCCCTGATAGATCTTGACGTTGTTGCCGATCACCGACGTCTCGCCGATGACCACGCCGGTGCCGTGATCGATGAACAGGTTGTCGCCGATGCGGGCGCCGGGGTGGATGTCGATTCCGGCCTCGCTGTGCGCCGCTTCCGTGATGATGCGCGGGATCATCGGGATGTTTTCAAGGTACAGGACGTGGGCGGTGCGGTACGCCGTGATCGCTTCGAGAGTGGGATAGCTGAACACGACCTCCTCGACGCTCTTGGCAGCGGGGTCGTCGTTGAACGCGGCGCGCACGTCGCCGTCGAGCTTGGTGCGCAGATGCGGCAGGGCGTCGAACAGTCGCAGGACCACTTTCTCGGCGTCCTCCGGCGGCGGCGCCGTCGAGCCGGGTCGGTGGTTCTGCTCGTACACCAGAACGCGAAAGATCTGCTCGACGAGAATCTCGTAGGCCGGGTACAGATGCTCGGCGATGGTATGGCGCAGGTTCGCGGTCGTCAGCGCACGCGTGCTGTAGAAGCCGAGGTAGATGGCGGACTTGAGATGGTCGAAGGCTTCGATGACGGCGCGGCTGTTGGGCAGGGCCGCGCTCTCGAGGTTGTTGATGGCCTTGTCGTCGTCGTAACTCCGCGCGAGTTCGTCGATGCTGCGTTCGAGAGCATCGGCGTGAAGCACGTCACAAGATCGCTGGGACCGAGTCATGGCCGCGCATTATGCGCCGCCCCCGTTGCAGCGACAAGGTGTGTCCCAGGCGGCCTTCCAACGGGCATGGATTTGGAGTAAGACCGCCCGATCAATGGACGACGGACCTAGTTCGGCACGACGCCGGGTCGCTCGTCCCTACCGCGTGGCCTGACCGCGGTAGGACCTGCTGACCCGTCGTCGCGCGGTGGTGTCAGCGGATGGAATCTCTCAATCGGCTCATCGGGCCCGATGTCGGGGCTCTTCTCGACGAGCGGCGCTACGACCAGGTGCGCAACGCCCTGGTCGAGCTCGAGCCGGCCGACGTCGCCGATCTCATCGGCGGCCTCGACGACGAGCAGGGGGCGGTGACATTTCGCCTGTTGCCACGCGACTTTGCAGCCGATGTCTTCAGTTATTTCGATGCCGATCAGCAGGAGGTTCTGATCGCTCGGATGGGGACCGAACGACTGGCGGTGCTGATCAACGAGATGGACCCGGACGACCGTACGGTGCTGCTCGAGGAGTTGCCGGCCGAGGTGGCCAACCGCCTGATCGCTCTGCTCACACCGTCCGAGCGCAGCATCACGCAGACGATTCTCAACTACCCGGAGGAGAGCGTCGGGCGTCTGATGACTCCCGACTACGTGCGGGTGCGGCGCAGCCAGACCATCGGCGAGGCGATCGAGCACATTCGACGCTATGGACGCGACGCGGAGACGGTGAACGTCATCTACGTCGTCGACGACCACGGACATCTGATCGACGACCTGAGGATTCGCCAGATCCTGCTCGCGGATCCGGCGGAGACCGTCGAGTCGATCATGGACGAGAACTTCGTCGCGCTCAGCGTGACGGACGACCGTGAGGAAGCGGTTCGCCAGATCGAGCGCTACGACCGCGTCGCCCTGCCGGTGGTCGACTCGCGCGGCGTCTTGCTCGGCATTGTGACCGCCGACGACATCGCCGACGTCGCCGAGGAGGAGGTCACCGAGGACATCCACAAGATGGGCGGCATGGAGGCGCTCGACGCGCCGTATCTGGAGAGCGCCTTCAGCTCGATGGTACGCAAGCGCGCGGGTTGGTTGAGCGTGCTCTTCGTCGGCCAGATGTTGACGGCGGCGGCGATGGGGTACTTCGCCGACGAGATCGAGCGCGCGGTCATCCTCGCGTTGTTCCTTCCCTTGATCATCTCGAGCGGCGGCAATGCCGGCTCGCAGGCGACATCCCTGGTGATCCGCGCGATGGCGGTCGGCGAGGTGGAGTTGCGCGACGTGTGGGTGGTGCTGCGCCGCGAGTTGGCGGCCGGACTGAGCCTCGGACTGCTGCTCGGTGCGATCGGATTGCTGCGTGTCCTGATTTGGCCGGGCGGCGAGTCGGCGTATGGGCAGCATTACGTCCTGCTCGGGATGACGCTGGCGTTCAGTACGCTGGCGGTCGTCACCTTCGGTACGTTCGCCGGCTCGATGTTGCCGTTCGTGCTGGCGCGCCTCGGCCTCGATCCGGCCGCCGCGTCGGCGCCGTTCGTCGCCACACTCGTCGACGTCACCGGCGTGGTCATCTACTTTACCACCGCCGCTGTGCTCCTGACCGGGACGATTTTGTAGGCGCCGTCAGCTGGTCCAGCGCAAAGCTCGTTGGAAGAGGCCGACGGTCGTCGCGTGCAGCATGTCGCCGACGCCCTTGTCGGCGATTCCGGCGCAGGCGCGCGCGTGTGTGCCCTCGAGGATGATGCCGAGCTTGTAGCACGCCAGGACCGAGTACCATTCGATGGCCGACAGGTCGCGCTCCGAATGGGCTTCATAGTACTCGATCAATTCGGATGCGGGGGGAAAGCCGTCCCATGGTGTGACACCCAGGGTCGCCGGTGAGCCGCCGTCGTCGTCGGCCCAGGTGGCGACGAGCCAGCCGAGGTCGAGCAGCGGATCGCCGACCGTGCAGAGCTCCCAGTCGACGATGGCCGCCAGGCGCGGGCCGTCGTAGGCGAACATGACGTTGGCCAGATGGTAGTCGCCGTGCAGGATGCCGGGCTCGAACGTCGCCGGCCGGTTGTCGTCGAGCCATCGCGCGATGCGATTGACGCCGGGGATTTGCGGACCCGGGTATCCGTCGAAGCGGCCGTAGCTCTCCAGTTGCGAGCGCCAGCGATCGACCTGCCGTTCGAGGAAGCCCTCTGGTTTGCCGAAGCCCTCGAGCCCGACGGCGCGGTAGTCGATGCGACCGAGTCGGACGATGCCGTCGACCATCTCGAAACCCATGTCGTAGCGCATCTCCGGGCTCGATCGGTGCGGCTCGGGAAGCCCGGTCGTCGGATTGAACCCGTCGATCGGCTCCATCAGATAGAAGGCGGTGCCGATCACGTCCTCGCCAGGGCAGGCGGCGATCAACCGCGGGTGCGGCACGTCGCTGCCCGCGAGCGCCCCCAGGACGCGCGCCTCTCGGCGCATCGTGTCGTTGCTGTTGGCGCGCGGGTGGCGCGGCGGTCGTCGCAGCACATACGGCCGCCCGGAGCGCTCGAAGTACAGCAGGATGTTCTGCGTCCCGCCGCCGAGCAACTTCATCGCCTCGAGCGGCCCCTCGCCCAATCGCTGGTTGTCCATCCACGCGGCGACGGCGTCGAGATCGACCAGTTCGCGTTCGACGACGACCTTACTCTCCCCCATGCACCGCGGCCGATCTCGTCACGGCAGTCCACCGTCGACGCGAAGTATCGCGCCGGACGTGAAGCTGGCCGCGTCGCTGGCGAGGTAGATGGCGGCGCCGACGATCTCGTCCGGCTCGCCGGCGCGACCCAGCGCGAAAGCGCGCCGCGCGTGTTGCGTGAAACCCTCCGAACGGGACCACGCCTTGGATATGTCGGTGTGAAAAGGGCCGGCCATGATGCAGTTGACGCGAACCGTCGGCCCGAATTCGTGCGCCATGGCGACCGTGATGGTGTTGAGTCCGGCCTTGGCCGCGGCGTAGGGCGCGATGTCCGGACTCGGTCGGATGGATCCGGTGCTGCTGATGTTGATCACCGATCCGCCACCGCCGGCGGCCATGCGCGCCGCCACCAGTGCCGTAAGCCGGAAGGGACCTTTCAGGTTGACGGCGAAAACCTTGTCGAAGAGATCCTCGCTCGTTTCCAGCGAGGACGCGGCCACCGGCGACAGGCCGGCGTTGTTGACGAGGATGTCGATGCGGCCGAAGCGGGCATATACGTCGTCGACCAGCCGGTCTAGATCGGACCAATTGCCGACGTGACAGGCGTGCGCCGACGCCTGGCGCCCGAGTCGGCGCACCTCCTCGGCGGTCGCCTCGCACGCGTCGATCTTGCGGCTGGCGATCGCGACATCCGCTCCCGCCTCGGCGAAGCCGAGCGTCATCGCCCTGCCGAGGCCGCGACTGCCGCCGGTGATCAGGGCGACTTTACCGGTCAGATCGAATCTCGCCGTTGTCATATGAAGTAACCTTGATCAGAAAAGTTTGATTCCACCACAGAGGCACGGAGAACACAGAGACTGAAAATCTTTTGGGAGATTACCCTGCACGCCTGCGCGTCAATCCGCGTTTCGTCGGTCTTCTCCGTATTCTCGGTGCCTCCGTGGTGAGGTTTGCATCCGCAGTCGCCTCCTTCCACCTGATGGTCCCGCGGATGTCAACGGCGTCGATTGCCATCGGCGCGATGATCGGAGATCATGCTCCACATGAGCACGCAGGCGACCATGGCAATGTGCCTGATCGCGTTGGTTGCGGCGCGGGAGCTTCGCGCCGACGACGAACTGATGTGCGTTGCCCCCCCGGCGCTCTCTTCGGATGTCACGACCCTCGCGGACGCCGGCGATGTGGTTCTCGACGTGACGGCGGATGCCGTCCGCCGCGCGCTGATTCTGCAGAGCCTGCAGCGGGAGCCTCTGCAGACCGAACCGACCAAACCGGGCGGTGCCGTCCGCTACTCCATCAGCGAGAACATGACCGCCGCGATGCGGTACGACAAAGCCTTCGTTGCCGAGACGGGGCGCAACGACGAGTTGCGAACCAACCGGTTCACCGCATTTTCGACCGCGCGCGAGCGCGACGTGCTCGGACTCGGCATGGATTGGGGGGTCGGCGAAGACAACGTAGTCGGCTTCGGTTACCAACTACAGTCGATCCGTCCGGACCCGCGGAACAATCCGGCCGGCGGATTGTCGATCCTCCCGGGCAGCGAGGGCGTCGACCACTCGTTCACCTTCGGTGTAACGCGCAGTTGGGGCGGCACGGACTAGCAGCCCGTTCACTGGTTGGACAAGTGTTTCCCCTCGATGCTACGTGGCCCCCATGCCTCGATCGAGTTTCCGTGTAGCTCTGGCCGTTGCTTTCTCCGCCGCTCTTCTCGCCGCGTGTGGATCCGACGACGACAGGACGTTTTCAACGGCTCAGCAACCTTATGGCGATTACGTCAGCCCGCAGTACGCGGACGGCCTCAATTGGCTCTGTCATCCGTTGGCGGAGCGCGACTACTGCCTCGATGACCTGAGCGCGACGGTGGTATACGCCGACGGCTCGATCGAGGTCGAACCGCATCAACCTGCCGACGATCCGGCCATCGACTGCTTCTACGTCTATCCGACGTGGAGTCTCGACAATGCCGGCAATTCGGATCTCGACGCGGCGGAGGACGAGGAAGGCTTCGTGGTCGTGAATCAGGCGGCGCGGCTGAACGCCGTGTGCCGGGTCTTCGCGCCGATCTACCGTCAGGTGACCATCCCCGCGCTCTTCAATCCCGCCCTCGGTGGCGATAGCGCACTGGCGCAGGCCGACGTGGTCGACGCGTTCAAGCACTACATCGCCAACGACAATCGGGGCCGCGGGTTCGTCCTGGTCGGACACTCGCAGGGCGCCAGTCGCCTGCGCGCGCTGGTGGAAGCGGAGGTGGAAGCCGACGCGTATCTGCGAGATCGGTTGGTGTCGGCCATCCTCCTCGGCGCGGCGGTCACCGCCCCGGAGGGCGAGGATGTCGGCGGCAGCTTCGCCACCGTCCCGGCCTGTCGCGAAGTGGGACAGACCGGTTGCGTGATCTCGTACGCGAGCTACCGGTCGACGGATCCGGCGGCGACGGGCGCGTTCTTCGGCACCGCCCCGGAGGGATTCGATGCGCTCTGCACGAACCCCGTCGGCCTCGCGGACGGCGCGGGTGTGGCCAAACCCTACTTCTCGACAGCCGGATCGACTCTGGTCGGCGGCGCGTCGAGCTGGTTGTTCGCCGACCCCGAGTCGGCGCCGACGATCGCGACACCGTTCGTCACGTTGCCGGACTTCGCCGAACTGCGCTGCGTCAAGACTGCGGATCACGACACCCTTGAGGTGACTTTGCTGCCCGATTCACATGGCGTTCGCGCCGACGACATCGGAGGCACGCTCGAGAACCTGCTGCCGGGTTGGGGATTGCACATCGTCGACGCCAACATCGCCATGGGCGACCTGGTCGACCTGGTGCGCGCCCAGGCCGCCGCCTACGGAGAGTGATCGGACTCCGCGGCTCGCCGCCAAGCGGGCAGTTGGAGTGCTTCGCGCAGCGGTGACAGGATCGGTGCGTCAATGTTCAGCGGCTCTCGCGAGAAGGGATGCGCGAACGCCAGCCGGGTGGCCGCCAACAGCAGGCCGGGAAGACGCAGTTCGTCGCGGAACAGACGATTGTGGGGGCCGTCGCCGTAGTTCGCGTCGCCGACGATCGGATGCCGGAGGTGCTTCAGATGGCGCCGTATCTGGTGGCGCCGCCCGGTCGCGGGGCGGCACTCCACCAGGGAATAGCGCGCGGTTTCGTACGGCCGCACCGGATACGGGAGTTCCATCGTGGCGCGCGGCAGGATGCGCGTCACCGCGTCGCGCAGTACCGGCGAACGCAATTCGTCCGGATCGGATAGCGGGTGGTCGACGGTCACGGCCTCGCGCAAGTGACCGCGGACGACCGCGAGGTACTCCTTTTCGACGCGGGTGTCCTGAAACAGCGCCTGCAACTCGGCGGCGGCCTCGGTGTCGAGGGCGAAGATGACGACGCCTTGGGTCGGCTTGTCGAGGCGGTGCACCGGGAACACGCGCTGCCCGATCTGGTTGCGCAGGATCTGCACCAGAAAGCGGGTCTCCCGCGAATCCATCGGCGAGCGATGCAGCAGCAGGCCGGCGGGTTTGTTCACGGCGACGTAGCGCTCGTCGCGAAACAGGACGGGCAAGGGCTCCTCGGCGCTACGCCCCCCCATCACCCGCCTCCCGCGCGCACGCTGTCTTCTGGACCGACTCACGCCGATCCTCTAGATTCGCGTCCATGTCGCAAGACGCCTCCCCGCCAACTCCGCCACCGGCGGCGCCGACCACACCGGCTACCGAGCCGGCGTCGAAGGTCGTCCTCAAGAAGACGCACGCGTGGATCTTCGACGTCACCGGTGTGGCGCGCAAGGGATGGCTGCAGGTGTTCGAGGGCGAAGAGGAAGCGCGGCCGGCCGACAAGGGCTGGCGCGTGATGGCGCAATTGCCCGGACCGCCCGACGGGGCCGTGTGCGTCTTCCTGTGGGCCGACGACGTCGACAAGTACATTGCGCGCGTCGACATCGGCAGGGATCGCCGCTGGATCATCATGGAGGGGCTGCCGGCGTTGCTCGCCACCGCGGGCTCGCTAAACGCGCTGCTGCAAATGGGAATCGCCGGCGCGCCGCGGACATAGGCAATCGGTCGCCGTTCGCCCGCCGGCGTCACTGGGAGTGCTCGTCGCGTACACGGCCGAGACCGAGCAGGGCGAGCTCGCGCAAGCGGTGATCTCCGTGGGTCTCGGCGATCGCCGCCAGCCGGCTGCTGGCGGACGGGCCCATCAGCGCGAGTGTGGCGATCGCCCCGGGCGCGGATGGATTCGCGAGAGCGATACACTGGTCGAGCGCCGGCAGGGCCACCGGGCCCAGTCGCGCGATGGCGTGCGCCGCGGCGCTTCGCACGGCGGGTTCGCGATCGGCGAGTGCGTCGATCCCAGCCGCTAATCCCCAACTTGTGTTCGTCGCCACCAGCGCGCCGGCGGCGGCGGCGCGAACCCGGGCGTCCGGGTCGCTGCGTGAAAGTTCCGGCAGGCGGCGTTCGGCCAGCGCCGCGCCGACGAAGCGCGCGCCGACCGCGCGGCGCTCGGGATCGTCGCTGTCGAGCAGAGCGTTCACGGTCTCGTCGGGCAGACCGCCGTCGAGCTGTCCGAGGGTATCGATGGCCACCGCCGCCACGTCGCTCGGCGCCGCCGCCAGGCGTTCGACGGTGGGGCGCAACGCGACGGCGCGGCGCTCCGCGACCAGGCCGAGGATGCCGGAGCGTAGATCGGGCGGCCGCGCGCCGTCGGCGAGGGTTCGTTCGACGGCGGCAACGGCCGCATCGGGCAGCGGTGCGGACGACGTCCGCAGGCGCCGCAGGGCGGCGGCGGCGAGCACCGGATCCGGCTGCGCCAACAGGTTCGCCAGCGCGATGTCGCCGGCGGCGCCGTTTCGATCGGGTGGGGGAATTTCGAGGAATGCGGCCACGGCATCGAGCGCCGCCGCGCTCGGGTCGCGGGCGAACGCGTTTCCCGCCGCGGCGACGAGCAGGGCTTCTCCCGCGGGAAGGCGGCTCTGCCACAACGACGAGCGCGGGAGATCGTCGAGCGCGACCAGAATGCGGTCGCCTGGGGCCAGTCGTGGTGCGCGGGCCGCGGTGGGTTCCTCCCAGGCGATGAGTTGCGACGTCACCGCGCCTCCCGCGACAACCCGGTCGACGCGCAGCGTGGCCGCGTAGCTCTTGGCGTCGAGTCGGCGCGGTTCGTCGAGCACGCCGGCGAGCACGGCGCGCGCGTCCACGGCGGCGTTGAGGATCGGTTCGCCCGGCGCCAATCGGCCGGTGCCGGCGGGCGATGACTCCGCGGCGCCTGGTGGCGCCGCGGTCGCCGCCAGGAAAACCAGCGCCGCGTCGGCGCGCGCCCACGGCACGCGCCGTCGCGGCGGGCGGTCGCCGGGGGTCTCGCCG
>Ga0307505_10002706_pt1 | contig 11968 bp, 11 predicted proteins | sample 23_S_MG_FD_202183 | JGI IMG/M metagenome (GOLD analysis project Ga0307505, IMG submission 202183) | Soil microbial communities from Populus trichocarpa stands in riparian zone in the Pacific Northwest, United States - 23_S | ecosystem: Environmental > Terrestrial > Soil > Riparian zone > Trees...
CTGTGGTGGCGATGCCCCGAGCGCGGCGAACATCTGCAACTGGACCGCGCTGTTGGTGACATGATCCTCGCCGCGCAGGACGTGGGTGATGGCGAGGTCGATGTCATCGATCACGCTCGGCAGCAGATAGAGCCAGCTGCCGTCGGCGCGGCGGATGACGGGATCGCTGAGCAAGGCCGGGTCGAATTTCTGGTGGCCGCGGACGAGATCGTCCCATTCGATCGGGGCATCATGGTCGAGCTTGAACCGCCAGTGCGGCGCGACGCCGACAGGCACCGCGGCGCCGTCGGGCTTGCGCTGGTAGATTGGCGGCAGCTTGCGCCCGAGCAGGATCTTGCGCTGGATATCCAGCTCTTCGGGGCTCTCGTAGCAGGCATAGACTCGGCCATCGGCGTGCAGCCGCTCGAACTCGCCCTCGTACAACTGGAACCGTTCGGACTGGCGAAAAGTCGCGGCTGGGACGAGTCCGAGCCAGTCGAGATCGGCGACGATATTCGCGACATGTTCCTCGCGGCTGCGCTCGAGATCGGTGTCGTCGATCCGCAGCAAAAACCGCCCGCCACCTTGCGCGGCGAGCAGATAATTATGCAGCGCGGTGCGGATATTGCCGACGTGGAGCCGGCCGGTCGGCGACGGAGCGAAGCGGGTGGTGGCGGTCATGGGGTCATGGTCTCGCACCCCGCCGGAAGGGTCAGCAAGCTCCTCCGCGCCGGGTCCGTGGCAACCTTGCGACGCTCCGCGGCGGCAACGGCGTTGCGAGCGGTTACGCGCAAGGATGCGAGACGGCCTTTGATCCGTCCGGCCGCCACCCGCGCATTCAACCGGTCTTCGCGAGCCACCGGCCCAAACCGCGGGTCGAGCAAGCTCAGCAGCGCCCATTCGCCAGCGAGATCGTGACTATCCTCGGCCATCTTTGCGGCCATCACCTGCAACCCGGCGTAATCCGAAACCAGTCCCTCTCCGAACGCGGATCGGGCGGCGATCGACGTCCCTTCCGTCCACGGAGTGAATGAGGAAAGCGGCATCCTCGGCCGCGGGAACTCGCCCGGGAGATCTTCGCCGGTCGCCGCTGCGCGCATCAGAACGTCCATTTGCCCGGCGAGACAGGGCCCCGCGCGTAGCCAATATTCGGACGTCGCGCGGAAGCTGGCGGTTTCATGCTCCGCTCGCTCCACCGCAGCCGCAGCGTCGCTTCGGGCTCGGGCCTGGACTCCAGCCTCCTGCAATCGCTGGGCCGCCAGCACGCCAAACAGGACGACGACGAACTCAAACAGGAACAAGCCCGTCCACCGGCGGATCCGTCGCCGTTGCGGGTGGCTCAGTTGGGCGCCCTGCCACTGGGTCAGCTGTCGGCGGATTGCCTGAAACATCAGCCGCGTCCGGTGTGAAACGCGTTGGTGATCGGGTAGCGGCGATCGCGGCCGAAGTTGCGAGTGCCGATCTTGACCCCGGGCGGGGCCTGGCGGCGTTTATATTCGGCGCGCAGCAGTTTCTTTTCGATGTCGGCGACGAGCGCCTCATCGGCGCCGGTGATTTCCGACGTCTCCTTGACCGATTTCTCATCCTCGACCAGCGCCTCGAGAATCCGGTCGAGCAAGGCATAGGGCGGCAAACTGTCCTCGTCTTTCTGGTTGGGGCGCAATTCGGCGGTCGGCGGCTTGTCGATCACCCGCTGCGGCATCACCGGGCCATCGGGGCCGAGCCCGCCTTCGGGGCGGTTGGCGTTGCGCCACCGCGACAAAGCGAAGCAGGTCGACTTGTAGGCGTCCTTGAGCACCGAATAGCCGCCGGCCATGTCACCGTAGAGCGTGGCATAGCCGACCGACATCTCGCTCTTGTTGCCGGTGGTGAGCAGCATGTGGCCGTGAGTGTTGGAGAGCGCCATCAGCGTGACCATGCGCAGCCGCGACTGGATATTCTCCGCCGCGAGCCCGTCCGCCCCGTCGAGCATCTTGTCGAACGCCTGGACGCCGGGGACGATCGGGATGACGTCATGGCGGCAGCGCAGCATCGCCGCGCATTCGGCGGCATCCTCAAGGCTGTCGTCGCTGGTATATTTGCTCGGCAGCATCACGCACCACAATTTGTCCGGCCCGAGCGCATCGACCGCGATCGCGGCGGAGAGCGCGCTGTCTATCCCACCGCTGAGGCCGAGCAGCACCCCGGGAAAGCCGTTGCGACCGACATAGTCGCGCAAGCCGACCATCATCGCGCGGTAGATATCCTCGGGATAGACCGACAGGCGCGATTTCCTGGCGGTCGCGCAACGCCAGCCGTTGGGCGTCCGCTGCCATTCGGTCAGCCACAAAGCCTCGTCCCAGTCGGGCATCTGGACGACGATCCCGCCATCGTCGTTGACCACGAAACTCGACCCGTCGAAGGCCAGCTCATCCTGCCCGCCGACGCGGTTCAGATAGACCAAAGGCACGCCGGTCTCGGTGACCCGCTTCTGGACCAGAGCCAGGCGCCGCTGGTCCTTGTCGAGCTCGAATGGGCTGCCGTTGGGGACCAGCAGGATTTCGGCGCCGGCCTTGGCCAGATGCGCGGTCACCGCCTCGAGCCAGATGTCCTCGCAGATCGGAATGCCCAATCTGACCCCGCGCCATTCGACCGGTTCCGGAAGCGGCCCGGCGGCGAACACGCGCTTCTCGTCGAACGTGCCGTAATTGGGCAGCTCATGCTTCAATCGCCGCGCGACCAGCGTGCCGCCCTCGGCGAGGATCACGCAATTATAGACCGCCCCATCCTCCTCATGCAGCGAGCCGAACAGGATGGCCGGCCCGCCGTCGGCGGTGGCGTCGACCAGCCGTTCGGTGGCTTCCATCGAGCGGCGGACGAACTCGGGCTTGAGCACCAGATCCTCGGGCGGGTAGCCGGTCAGCTGGAGCTCGGGGAACATGACGAGGTCGGCGTCCTTGGCCTTGGCGCGCCACTGGAGCATCGCGGCGGCATTCGCCCCGAGATCGCCGACGCGCTGGTTCAATTGGGCGAGGGCGATGGTGAGTTTTTCGGTCACAGCATCGCTTTAACGTGGCTGGCCGGGTGAACAAGCTTGTCGCTTCCCCCACGCCGTGGCTAAGGGGAGCAACCGCTTAGGGGAAACGCGCACTCATGAAATTGCTGGCCGGCAACTCCAACCTGCCGCTCGCCACGGCGATCGCGGACTATCTCGACATGAAGCTGACCGAGGCCAGCGTGCGCCGCTTCGCCGACGAGGAAGTGTTCGTCGAGGTCAACGAGAATGTCCGCGGCGAGGACGTGTTCGTGATCCAGTCAACCAGCTTTCCGACCAACGACAATCTGATGGAAGTGCTGATCTGCATCGACGCGTTGAAACGCGCCTCGGCCAAACGCATCACCGCCGTGCTTCCCTATTTCGGTTACGCCAGGCAGGACCGCAAACCCGGGCCGCGCACCCCGATCTCGGCCAAGCTGGTGGCCAACATCATCACTACCGCCGGCGCCGACCGGGTGCTGACGATGGATCTCCACGCCGGGCAGATCCAGGGATTCTTCGACATCCCGACCGACAATCTGTGGGCGGCGCCGGTGATGGCGGCCGACATCAAGGAGCGGATGGGGAACAAGGAACTGACCGTGGTCTCGCCCGACGTCGGCGGCGTGGTCCGCGCGCGAAGCCTCGCCAAGAGGCTCGACAATGCCCCGCTGGCAATCGTCGACAAGCGCCGCGAGCAGGCCGGCGAATCGGAGGTGATGAACATCATCGGCGATGTCGACGGCCGGGTGTGCGTGCTGATCGACGACATCGTCGATTCGGCAGGCACCCTGTGCAACGCCGCCGCCGCGCTCAAGCAGCAAGGCGCCACCGACGTGGTGGCCTATTCGAGCCACGGCGTGCTGTCGGGCGGTGCCGCGGCGCGAGTCCAGGGCAGCGAACTGACCGAGCTGGTGGTCACCGACTCGATCTTTTCCGACCAGCCCGACGTCAAGGGCGGCAAGATTCGCCGCCTGACCATCGCGCCATTGTTTGCCGAAGCGATAAGGCGGATCGCCGACGAGAGCAGCGTGTCGAGCCTGTTCGATTAGTCCCGTGGTGCGCTCAGCGGCGCGCCGATCGACCAGGTGAAGCCGTAGGGATCGGTGATCTGGCCATAGCGGTCGCCCCAAAATTGGTCGGCGAGCGGGAATTTCTCGGTGGCTCCGGCTTCCAGCGCGCGGTTCCAGGCGGCGTCGGCGTCCTGCACCTGCAAATGCATGGTCGTGCTGCCCGGCGGGGTTGCCGCGCCGCCATATTCGGGGAAATCGTCGTTGAGCAGCAGATGCCCGCCATTAAGCAGCAGATGCGCATGCATGATGCGCTTGCCGTCCTCGGCCTTCATCGGGTCCATCGCCTGCTCGGCCCCGAACGCTCGGGCGTAGAAATCGATCGCCTCGATCGCCTTGCCGTCGCGGATGGTGATGTGCGGGGTGATCCCGTCCGTGGGACCCTGATTTTCGTCGCGATCCATTCGACTCGCTCCCTTGCCTTTGGCGCACCCCCTGTTATAGGCGCGCGCTTCCGCAATTGGTGGAAAAACGAATCGCCCGGCCAGTTAGGGCTGCCGTGGCGGTTTTCAGAACGTCGTCCCCCGGGGAGACCTGTGCGGGGCCACAAAGGAGACGAAAATGCCCAAGCTCAAGACCAAGAGCGGCGTCAAGAAGCGCTTCAAGCTCACGGCGACGGGTCTGCTCAAGCACGGCGTCGCCGGCAAGCGGCACCGCCTGATCAGCCATAATTCGAAATATATCCGCCAGAACCGCGGCACCGAAGTCCTCGACAAGGCGGATACCGCCCGCGTCAAGGGCTGGGCCCCTTACGGCCTCAACTAGGAGCTAGCGGACCATGGCAAGAATCAAACGCGGCGTAACCACCCGCGCCAAGCACAAGCGGATCCTGGACAATGCGAAAGGCTATTATGGCCGTCGCAAGAACACCATCCGCATCGCCCGCCAGGCCGTCGAAAAGGCCGGGCAATATGCCTATCGCGACCGCAAGGTGAAGAAAAGGTCGTTCCGCGCCTTGTGGATCCAGCGCATCAACGCCGCGGTGAGGGCCGAAGGCCTGACCTACGGCACCTTCATCCACGCGCTGAAGCTCGCCAACATCGACCTCGACCGCAAGGTCCTGGCCGATATCGCGATGCACGAAGCCGAAGCTTTCTCGGCGATCATCGCCCAGGCGAAGGCCGCGCTTCCCAAGGACGACACCGCCAAGGCGGCGTAACCTTCGGGTCAACGAACAATGAAAGGGCGTCCGGAGCGATCCGGGCGCCCTTTCCTTATGGCGCGACGGCCAGGCGCTCCAGCGCTGCGCGGTCCCAGTCCGCGCGGTCGGCGGCAGCGGCGTAGGTCGATTCGAGGAACGCCATCAATGTCGCTTCGGGATCGGCGGCGCTGGCCACGGCGTCATAGGGCAGGACGAATTCGCCGAGCTCCGCATTGAACTCCGCTGCACGCGGTTCGACCGCCGCTGCGCGGAAGCCGGCGGGTTCGGGATAGGCATAGCTGTAGAAGATCGGCGGCGCGGCCATTCCCGCATTTCCCGGCCAGAAGCCGGCGCTCGAGACTTCGTGGCTATAGGCCTCGCGCGTGACGCGGTCGGGCAAACCGGGGACCCCGCCGGGGTGGAGCGGCGCGACGCTACCCGAGAAGCGGGTCACGGCAAGGTCGAAGCTGCCCCAGAAGAAATGCACCGGGCTCGCCTTGCCGCTGAAGCCGGCGCGAAATTTCTCGAAGATCGGGACGATGAGGGCGAGCATATCGCGCAACCGTTCGGCGCTGGCCGGATCGTAGGCGCGCGGCGCGTGATCGTCGGCGAAGGGCAGGGCGTCGGCGATTTCGTTGGGCGTGCCGTGGAAGGTCGAGGGGAGGATGTGCCGGTCGAGCATCCCCACAAAATCACGGTGGAGAGCAGCGATGGTCAGGCCATCGACAAGCGCGATCCGGTCGCTGGCGCCATCGCTGACGCGGAGGCTGATGACATGCTCGCACAGGTCGAGGGCGAGGGTGAAGCTGCGTCCGTCGGCGGAGGCGGTGGGGGCAGTGATGAGGCCCGAGGCGACGGGATGAAGCGTCACCTGCCAGCCGTGATTGACCCACGGCGCATGCGCGACCCGCAGCTTGCCGAGCAACTGGCTGGCGAGGTGGAGCGTCGCGATCGTCGGCGAATCGCGGGTCACATCAAAGCTCGGCCAGACGGCGCTCATGCCGCCAGCATAAGAGCTCAGCCGAGCAGCGGATAGGCCGGAAGCGTCAGGAATTCCTCGAATTCGGCGGCAGTGACAAGCTCGTGCAGCAGCCGCGCTGCGGGCTTCAGGTTGGGCACGTCGCTGAGCGCGGCCAGCTCGTCAGCCAGCCAATCCTCGAACAGGTCGATGCTAAAGCGGCGGCCGTCGTCGAACGGCGCCTCGAACCGCAGCCATTGCCACAGTTGCGAGCGGCAGATTTCGGCGGTCGCGGCATCTTCCATCAAATTGTACAGCGGCACCGCGCCGCGCCCGCCGAGCCAGGCGGCGATATATTGCACCCCGACGCGGATATTCTCGCGCGCGCCGGCCTCGGTGCGGACGCCGGCATGGATTTCGAGCATCGCCTCGCGGCCCGGCACTTGCGCCACTCGGCGATCGATCTGGTTGGGACCGGGCATGGCGGAAAACGCCTCCAACGCGACCGGAACCAGGGCCGGATGCGCGACCCAGGTGCCGTCATGGCCGTTGCGGACCTCGCGCTCCTTGTCGGCGCGGACCTTGGCGAGAGCGACCCGGTTGGCGGCGGGATCGTCCTTGACCGGGATCTGCGCCGCCATCCCGCCCATCGCGTGCGCGCCGCGGCGGTGGCAGGTGTCGATCAGGCGCAACGAATAAGCGGCGAGGAAGGCCTTATCCATGGTCATCGCCGCGCGATCGGGGGTCAGCCGGTCGGGGTGGCGGCCGATCCGCTTGATGGTCGAGAAGATATAATCCCAGCGGCCGCAGTTGAGCCCGACGATATGGTCCTTCAGCGCGTGGAGGATCTCGTCCATCTGGAAGGCGGCGTCGATCGTCTCGATCAGCACCGTCACTCGGGTCGAGCCGTGGCGCAGGCCCAGCCGCTCCTCGGCAAAGGTAATGACGTCACACCATAGTGCGGCTTCTTCCGCGGATTCGAGCTTGGGCAAATAATAATAAGCGCCCGATCCCGCGGCGCGCGCGGCGGCGGCATTGTGCAGCAGATAGAGCGCGAAATCGACAAATGCGCCGGCGAGTGGCTCACCGTCCAGCGTCAGGTGGCGCTCGTCGAGGTGGAGCCCGCGCGGGCGGACGATCAGCACCGCCGGATTGGAGCCGAGCGCATAGGATTTGTCGCTGTCGGGATCGGTGAACGCGAGCGTGCCGCGCCAGCGATCGATCAGATTGGCCTGGCCGTCGATCAGATTGTCCCACGTCGGTGCGGTCGAATCCTCGAAATCGGCCATGAACGTCTTGGCGCCCGAGTTAAGCGCGTTGATCACCATCTTGCGGGTGGTCGGACCGGTGATCTCGACCCGGCGATCCTGGAGATCGGCGGGCGCGGGAACAATCGTCCAATCGGCAGCGCGGATCGCGGCGGTGTCGGCACGGAAGTCGGGCAATTCGCCCGCGTCGTAGCGCGCTTGCACGTCCAGCCGCGCGGCGAGCAGGTCGCGCCGCCGGGCATCGAAGCGGCGGTGGATCTCAGCGAGCAGGGCAAGCGCCGCCGGGGTCAATATCTCCCCGGCGCGGGGATGATCGCTCTGCGCCGCTTCAACCGTCCGCTCGGCAAGCACAGCCTCGCTCACGCACGCGCCTCATGGGTGATGACGTAGCGGGTGGTGGCGTTGAGGCGGTCGCGAAAGGTCAGCCGCTGCCACTCGGTCCGGGCCCGGGTGGGGTCGGGGAACGGCCCCGAAATCTCCTCGGTGCCGGGCACAACCTGGTCGAATTCGCAATCGCGATACTCGCCCCCGATGACCCAATATCTTTGTCCCATGGTCTTCACTCCTATTCAGGCGGCAACAGCGGTGAACTGGTCGGCTTCGGTCGATTGGGCGAGCGCGGTGGTCGACGAGGCGCCGGCCGACAGGGTGAGCGCGACCCTGTCGAAATAACCTGTACCAACCTCGCGCTGGTGGCGGGTGGCGGTATAGCCGGCTGCCTCGCTGGCGAACTCGGCCTGCTGGAGGCGCGAGTAAGCCGCCATGCCTTCCTCGCGATACGCGCCGGCAAGCTCGAACATGGCATGGTTGAGGCTGTGGAAGCCGGCCAAGGTAACGAACTGGAACTTGTACCCCATCGCGCCCAACTCGCGCTGGAATTTGGCGATGGTTTCTTGGTCGAGCTTGGCCTGCCAGTTGAAGCTGGGCGAGCAATTATAGGCCAGCAATTTGCCCGGATATGTGGCGTGGATCGCCTCGGCGAATTTGCGCGCATCCTCAAGGTCGGGATTGCTGGTTTCCCACCACAGCAAATCGGCATGTTCGGCAAAGGCCAGGCCGCGGGCGATGCAATGGTCGAGCCCGGTGCCGTCCTTCAACCGGAAGAAGCCCTCGGGGGTGCGCCCGCCGGTCAGAAACGGCCGGTCGCGCTCGTCAACGTCGCTGGTGATCAGCCTGGCGCTTTCGGCATCGGTGCGCGCGACGACCAGGGTCGGCACGCCCATCACATCGGCGGCCAGGCGCGCCGCGTCGAGGTTGCGGATATGCGCCTGGGTCGGGATCAGAACCTTGCCGCCCAAATGGCCGCACTTCTTTTCGGCGGCCAACTGGTCCTCGAAATGGACCGCGGCGGCGCCGGCCTCGATATAGGCCTTCATGATCTCGAAGCAGTTCAATGGCCCGCCGAACCCGGCCTCGGCGTCGGCGACGATTGGGACGAACCAGTCGCGTTGCGCCCCGCCTTCGCTGACCTCGATCTGGTCGGCGCGCTGCAACGTGCGGTTGATTCGCTTGGCGAGCTCTGGGCCAGCATTGGCGGGGTAGAGCGACTGGTCGGGATACATCGCCCCGGCGGTGTTGGCGTCGGCCGCGACTTGCCAACCCGAGAGGTAGATGGCGTCCAATCCGGCGCGGACCTGCTGCATGGCCTGGTTGCCGGTCACCGCGCCGAGCGCGCGGACGGGTTCCTCACGCTTGAGCAATTCCCACAACCGATTCGCGCCGCGACGGGCCAGCGTCTGCTCGACCACCACCGATCCGCGCAATTTCTCGACCTCGGCGGCGCCATAGCCGCGGGTGATTCCATCGAACCGGCCAGCGGGGGAGGGAACCAGTTGGTCAAAATGTGTCATCGACGATCCTTCAGCAAATCCGTTGTGTGTCGCAGCGCAGCAAACACCCGAAAGCGGTCATCGACATCGGCAAAAAGCGTCTAGCTGTCACAAATTGACTTGTGCGTTTTGGGCGAAGTTGACAGTTCTTGCCGATGAGCAATGCCAAACTCTTCCTCGGCCAGCGTCTTCGCCGCCTCCGCCGCGACCGCGCCATGTCGCAGACCGACATGGCGGTAAGCCTGGCGATCAGCCCGTCCTATCTCAATCATCTGGAGCGTAACCAGCGGCCGGTGACCGCGGGGCTGCTGCTCAAGCTGGCCGAGACTTACGAGATTGACGTCCGCACCTTCGCCGCTGGCGGGGGGACACGCACCGGGCCCGACGAACTGGCGGAAATCTTTTCCGATGTCTTGCTCGGCGACCTCGGGGTGCCGCGCTACGAACTGACCGAGCTGGCGCACAATATGCCATCGGTCGCCGATGCCATCGCCCGGCTCTATGCGGCGCTGAAGGAAGTCGACCGCAACCCCGACCTTGCCTCGGGCGGCGACGCCCGCGCTTTGGTTACGCCGGAAAATTGGGTTCGGGACTACATCCAGCAACACCGCAACCATTATCCCGCGCTGGAAGCCGCCGCCGAGACATTGGGCGGGGCGCTGAGCGATCCCTTGTCGATGGCCGAACCGCTGCGGCGGCGGCTGAAGGACGCGTGGGGGATCAATGCCCGGGTGGTGCCGCAAGCCGAGCTGGGCAATGCCAGCCAAGCCTATGATCCAGAGCGGCGCCTGTTCCAGATTTCGTCGCTGCTCCGCGCCGAAAACCGCACCTTCGCACTCGCCTATCAGCTCGCTTTGGTCGAATTCGCCGATGTGATCGACAAGATGGTCACCGACGCCGCGCCGCCCGACAAGGGGATTGGCGAATTGCTCCACATGAGCCTCGCCAATTATGCCGCCGGGGCGATCATGATGCCCTATGGCCGCTTTCTCAAAAGCGCCGAGGATCATCGTTACTCGATCGACCGATTGTGCGGCGATTATGGCGCCAATGTCGAACAGGTCGCGCACCGCTTGACGACGCTGGGCCGGGCCGGGGCGCGCGGGGTGCCGTTCTTCATGCTCCGGGTCGATCCGGCGGGGAATATCTCGAAACGCTATGCCGGCGAGAATTTCCCATTCTCCCGGTTCGGCGGGACCTGCCCGAGGTGGAATTTGCACGCCGCGTTCCAGGTTGCGGGGCAGGCGGTGACGCAGGTCATCGAGACTCCCGACGGCCAACGCTACTTCACCGTCTCGCGCACCATCGAACGGCCGATCAAGACCGGGCTGACCACCGGGCTACAGGCGATCGGGCTCGGCTGCGACTTGAAACACGCCCACCGATTGCATTGCGCCGACGGGGTCGATGTCGGCAATCCGGCGGTCACCCCGGTCGGCCCGGCCTGCGCCATCTGCCCCCGGATCGACTGCGCGGACCGGGCCACGCCGCCCGCCGGACGGATGCTGGCAATCGATACATCGAGGAAAACGATCTCGCCTTACCCCTTCGTCACCGGGTGAGAGGCCGACGCGCGCCTGTCCCCTGGACAGGCGCGCGTCGGCCTTTGCTTTTGCGGCTTATGCTTGGCAAAGGCTGGCGATGACGATTGACCCCGACATCCTCCGTACCGACTGGACCCGCCGCATCGCCGAGGCGGGCGACGCCGCCGCGCTCGAAGCGCTGCGCATCGCCGCACTGGGCAAGGCGGGCGAAGTGACGGCGCTGCTCAAGACGATGGGATCGCTGTCCCCCGAGGAGCGGCAGGAGCGCGGGCCCAAGATCCACGCGCTGCGCGAAGCGGTGAGCGGGGCGCTGGCGGCGAAGAAGGATCAACTCGACGGCGCCGAGCTCGAGCGGCGGCTGGCCACCGAGCGGATCGACCTGTCGCTGCCATCACGCGCGACTGCCCAGGGATCGGTCCATCCTGTGTCGCAAGTGATGGACGAGCTGGCCGAGATTTTCGCCGATCTCGGTTTCGCGGTGGCGGAGGGGCCGGAGATCGAGGACGACTGGCACAATTTCACCGCGCTCAACATTCCCGAGACCCACCCCGCGCGGGCGATGCACGACACCTTTTATGTGGAAGGCGCGGGCGAGCCGATGGTGCTTCGCACCCACACTTCACCGGTCCAGATCCGCGCCATGCAGAGCCAGCCGCCGCCTATCCGGATCATCGCCCCGGGCCGGGTCTATCGCAGCGACAGCGACGCCACCCACACCCCGATGTTCCACCAGATCGAGGGGCTGGTGATCGACCGCGGGATTCACATGGGTCACCTCAAATGGACCCTCGAGACATTCCTCAAGGCGTTTTTCGAGCGCGACGACATCGTGCTTCGCCTGCGCCCCTCCTATTTCCCGTTCACCGAGCCGTCGGCCGAAGTCGATGTCGGCTGGTCGATGGAAAAAGGCCGCCGCGTGGTCGGCGGGTCGGAAGGGTGGATGGAAGTGCTGGGGTCGGGAATGGTCCATCCGCGGGTCATCGCCGCTTGCGGGCTCGACCCCGACGAATGGCAGGGCTTTGCCTTCGGCACCGGGGTCGATCGGCTGGCGATGCTCAAATATGGCATGGATGACCTCCGTGCCTTCTTCGACGGCGACCTGCGCTGGATGAAGCATTACGGCTTCCGCTTCCTCGACGTCCCCACATTGAGCGGGGGAGTCG
>Ga0307505_10002707_pt1 | contig 11967 bp, 10 predicted proteins | sample 23_S_MG_FD_202183 | JGI IMG/M metagenome (GOLD analysis project Ga0307505, IMG submission 202183) | Soil microbial communities from Populus trichocarpa stands in riparian zone in the Pacific Northwest, United States - 23_S | ecosystem: Environmental > Terrestrial > Soil > Riparian zone > Trees...
ACTCTGGGAACTCTGGGAACTCTGGGAACTCTGGGAACTCTGGGAACTCTAAAAATGGTTAATTGCTAATTGCCAATGGTCAATGGTCAATAACAAACTGTCTACTGCTTACTGTTCACTTTCTTCCAAAACCGGCAACCGCTTATGCCACTCTGTCGCCTGCTCATAGGCAAACGCCGTGTTGAGAATCGTTGTCTCTTGTAACGTATCACCCATCAATTGCAGACCAATCGGCAATTCCAGGCTGTCAAAACCACAGGGAACGGAAAGGCCACAACTTGCACTCAGGTTGAGGGGCAAGGTGTAAATATCGGCCAGGTACATGCTGAGAGGATTATCGGCCTTTTCGCCAATTTTGAACGCCGTGACAGGGCTGGTGGGAGTGGCGATGACATCTACCTGCTGGAACGCCTCTTTGAAGTCGCGTGTAATGAGGGTGCGGACTTTTTGCGCCTGTCCATAGTAGGCGTCGTAATAGCCCGCACTGAGGGCATAAGTTCCCAACATGATGCGCCGTTTGACTTCCGGGCCAAAAAGGGCGCGGGTTTTCTTGAGTGAATCAATCACGTCCATCCCGTTGACCTGGGGGCCGTAGCGAATGCCATCGTAGCGGGCCAGGTTAGCACTGGCTTCAGCCGGGGCGATGAGGTAGTAGACAGGCAGGGCATAACGAATGTGGGGCAGGCTAACTGGCTGGATGATGGCGCCCAGTTCGGCCAGTTTGTTGATGGCCTGACGCACGGCGGCTTCGACTTCCGGGTTTAGCCCGGCCCCAAAAAACTCTTCTGGTACGCCAATGCGTAACCCTCGGATGTCGCCGGTGAGCGCGGCCGCGTAGTTCGGTACTGGTTCATTGAGTGAAGTGCTGTCACGGGGGTCGTGCCCGGCCACCACCTGGAGCATGGCGGCACAATCGGCTACCGTGCGGCCAAAGGGGGAGACTTGGTCCAGCGATGAGGCGAAGGCGATAACCCCCCAACGAGACACCCGGCCATAGGTGGGACGCAGACCGACGAGATTACACAGGCTGGCCGGTTGGCGCACACTGCCCCCCGTGTCCGTGCCCAGTGCCCCATAAGCCAGTTGGGCCGAGACCGCGGCCGCACTGCCACCACTACTCCCACCTGGCACACGGGTCAAATCCCAGGGGTTGTGGCTGGTAAAAAAGGCCGAATTTTCGGTGGACGATCCCATAGCGAATTCATCGGTGTTGGTTTTGCCGATGATAACCGCTCCGGCCTCTTTCAGTTTTTGCACTACAAAGGCGTCGTAAGGGGGAATAAAGCCGTCCAGAATTTTGCTCCCGGCGGTGGTTTCCAGCCCGGCGGTGCAGATAATGTCCTTGAGAGCAACAGGCACACCCAAGAGCGGCGTCTCTTCGCCCGCGGCAATTCGTTGGTCAGCGGCTTCGGCCTGCTCCAACGCCAGTTCATCAGCCAGGGTCAGGTAACTTTGTACCTGGTTATCTACGGCAATGATGCGGTTGATGATGGCCTGCGTCGCGGCCGCGCTGGTGGTTTGCCCCGTGTGTAAGGCGTGGCGAAGTTCGGTGAGGGTGAGAGAGGGTAGGTCCATAAGACACGTGGTACGTGGTGCGTGTCAGAGTTAAACGGAACACGCACCACGTTTAGATAATTCATCTAAAATCAATCGTCTCCCAACACCGATTGAATCTTGAATTGTTGATTTTGGTGCTGGGCGGTGTTAAAGAAAACATCTTCCGTGGACAAGGATGGCTGAATAACATCGTCGCGCCAGACATTGTGTTGGGGAACAGCATGAGCGGTTGGCAGGACATCGTGTGTATCAGGTTCCCGTAACATGTCCATATAATCTAACACAGCCGATAACTGCTGTTGAAACTGCATTTTTTCGGCCTCAGTCAATTCCAGACGGGCCAGATGGGCGATTTTTTCGACTTCGTTTAAGGTAAGCATAGGAACTCTGGGAACTCAAAAATGGTTAATGGTTAATGGCCAATTGTCAACAACAAACTGCTTACTGCCCACTGGTTACTGTTCACGGGTCACACCCTATCACGGCCTTAATTCCCTAACATCGGCTCACTTTGGCTTTCTTTTTCCCGCTTTTCCCGTTCTTCTTGTTGTTTCTTGATAATTTCGTCGTACTCTTCTTCGGTCCAGAACCGTTTGGGGTCGGTCAGGCGGTCAATGTAGAGGACGCCTTCCAGGTGGTCTACTTCGTGCTGAAAGATGCGGGCGATGTAATCATTGAGGCGATAGCTAATTTTGCGGCCGCGTCGGTCCAACCCTTTCACCCGAATCGCCTCATGCCGCTCCACTTCCCCTACCCAACCAGGAATCGAGAGACAACCTTCGATCCCTCGTGTCAAGCGGGACGATTTCCAGGTGATTTCCGGGTTGATGATGACAAATAATTCTTGTGTGCCTTCAATGTCATTCCCTTCATCATCCGTATCTGGGGGTGTTTCGATGACGGCCAGGCGCAATGGTTGACCAACCTGCGGTGCGGCTAAACCGACGCCCTTGGCTTCACGCATCGTGTCAATCATGTTGTCAATCAGGGTTTGTAGTTCCGGGTCAAACCGGGTGACGGGGCGAGCCTTACGGCGCAAAATAGGTTCTTTGGGGGTCAAAACATCTAACTTGGGCATAATTCCTACCGTGTCGCACGTTTCGCCTTGCGTCCACGGTAAGCGCAACACGAAACACAAAATTGTTTTTAGGGCTGTTGATTATACTCGTTATACGGCGAGGCTTCATCATCCGAAACCTCATCCACATATTCTTCCATGTCACCAATCGGTGTCCGCAGAGGGATTCGGCCTTGTTCCAGGGCCTGTTTATAGACATCGAGAAGCAGGCCATATTCACGGCGCTGTTGTTTGCGGGCATTGAGGGCTTGCTGGCGTTGGAAGGCATCACGCCGACCAAAAATTTCGTTTTGCACCCGATTGGGGTTGTACACATTCTCAAAAACGATGTTCGCGGCCGCGCCCGCCGTCTCAATCTTGACACTGCCATAATTAAACAGGGTTGCCAGAAAGGATGGGCGCGTGGCACTGACATTTTGCACATTACCCAAATCCGCCTGTTTCCGGCTCTCACCAAAACCAAACGGAACCCGGTCTATATCCACCACATACCGATCCGAAACCTGGAAAAGATCATTGTCCCAGTCCAGAAATTGCCAGACAGACCAACCAAAAATAAACAGAAAAGCTGGCCCTTCCAAAAGCCATAACCAAGAGATGGAAGCTCCCAGAGCAAAACGATTCACCGTATAATTGGTGATGAGAAGCAAAACAAAGATCATAAAGGGCCAACTCAGCGCCTTTAACAACACCAGTGGGTGTTTACGATAGGTGATGATATGTCCTTCCTCTAAACGGAGGCTTAATCGCTGTCGTATTTCTTCACGGAGCGCATTGACAAGCCGTTGACCCAAAGGCTCCGGCCCCTCATCTTCAAACAAAACATCAGGCTTGGGCGCTTCTACTTTCCTAAAGGCCGGGGGCAGAGCAAAATATCCCTCAACCGATTCACGCATAGAGGCCTGTTCTCGACCAAAATCCAACGCTTTACCCCGTTGTTGCATCCGGTTTAGGGTATCCTGCACTTCTTGGGGGTTATCAATAAAATCAAAGCGAAGCGATTGATTTTGTGCCCCCGTAGTCAGGCGGGCGGATCCTACATCAAACAGATTCATGAGAAACGTCGGTTTTTCAATTTCGACACTCTGCACCCGATCAATGGGCACTTTGTCAACTTTGGTACTAAAAGAGCGTAAATCAAATTCCGAATGAACGAGATACCGATTGGTGATGAGAAAATAATCGTTGGACCAGTCCAGAATATGAAAACCCATAATCACGGCTCCAATGAGGGCCGGAATCAGGACAATGATGATGGTCAAGAGAGGACTGGCACCAGGCACAAAGGCAGTAAGGAGATAATACAAAAACAGCGGCACAACCACGATGAGAAATCCAGGCAAGATACCCCGCAAAAGCAAAATATAGGGGCTACGACGAGCTTGCCATTCCACTAATTCATCGGGCTGAAGTTTAAGCGGGGCGTATTGCCGTTTAGGCAGGGCCAACCGACTACGCCTGGCTTCGTCCTGGGCTATTTCTGAAAGAGTAAGATACTCCAGGGGGATGCTGTTTTTCTCAATAAATTTGAGGAACGCTTCTCCTTTGATAATGAGAACCCGACTGGGACGAATCGCTTTGACGGTGGCTGGATGGATGTCTGGGGTGAAGAGCCAGGAATCATCAAAGTATTGACCAGTCATATAATGTTTGCGGTCTTCAGTCATCACTTCCCCTATCTGATTCACCGATAGGGCCAGCAAATGACCGCTAGAAACCAGGTAAAGGCTATCGGCGATGTCTCGCTGATAGGCGATAACGCTCCCTTCCGCATAATCACGTTCTTCGGTGATTTCGGCCAGGGCGTCTAGCTCGTCATCATATAACTCATGAAAGAGGGGGTGTTTGGCTAAAAATTCCCGTTTGCTGGTCATTTGTTTCTTCCTCAACCAGTGTGAGGGGCATTTTAACATAATGTTGTAACTGTGGGAAGGATTAACAAATTGGTCAGGGCTATGGGTTGCCGCTATGATTGTCGCCATGTCGCGTTGGACGCTGGCTTTTTTGGCTTTTACCTTCTTTATTTTCACACCAACGGTTGTTTATGTTTGCGGCACTATGTTTCACGACAATTGGGAGTCGGATGGGTGCCTACACATCCCCTTGATAAGTGAATCGGTCATGTCGCAAGGCTCAACAATGTTTGTGGTGGATTTGCCTGTGTGGATGATGACCATGACAGGTGTGGTTTTGTTCGCGGCCGCATTCCCTCACACGCTCCGTTTACCTCGCCTTTTTACCCTGCTCCCCCAAACACCCCCACCCCGCTAAACACAGAAGACCTCGTAGGAACTCAGAGGAACTCTGGGAACTCGAAACCTGAAACTTATTTTGTAGGAGTCATCATGTCATACAAACGCAATATTTCCCTGGTTCTTATGGGCTTACTGGTAGGGTTAGGGCTGTTCGCGGCCGCGTTGCCTGTCTGGGCACACAGTAGCACCACCGTCGGGCCTTATGTCCTGGTCGTAGGCTGGGTCAACGAACCTCCCATCGTGGGCGAACGGAACGCCATCTTGCTCATCGTCAGCCATGAAGAAACGGGTGAACCTGTCACCGGGGTCGAAGCTTCACTAGATGCCGAAGTTATTTATGGGGCCACAACCTTCCGGGCGAATCTGAATCCTGGCCCAATTCCTGGCGAATACACGCTTGATCTCATTCCCACCGTGCGGGGACAATACGATTTGCACTTGTTCGGCACCATTGGCGAAACAGAAGTGGAGATCACCGTGGAACCAGAAGAAGTGTTCGCGGCCGCACGCCTGCAATTCCCCGAAGCGCCCCCAGACACCCTGGCGCTCAACGAACAAATCACCACTCTAACCATTGAACTCCAACAGGCCCGAACCCTGACCTTTGTAGCCATCGCTATCGGGATAATCGGGTTGGGTTTAGGGCTGGTTAGCTTATTACGCAAAAAATAGGGGCCAACTACACCCCATTCTTATCAGGAGAACAACATGTATCGTAAACTATCAACCGTCTTGGTTCTTTTTCTGGTGGTCATCTTCGCGGCCGCGTGCTCTTCCAGTAGTAACAATAACAACAACCATGGACACAACAACGAAGGTGAACACGGGCACGATGAGACAGAAAGCCACGATATGATCCCCAACAATGGGGCCATTATCCGGCTCATCTCCCCCACTGAAGGCGCTACCTTCACCACTGACGAGGAGATTGTCGTCGAGGTCGAAATTGAAAATTTCCCTCTGGGAGAGGATGGCACCGGCAACCATTGGCACGTCCTTGTGGATGAAAGCGAATATGCCATGATCATGAATGCCAACACCAGTGATGTCATCCGGGGGTTAGAACCTGGTGAGTACACCATCACGGTACGCCTGGCCAATAGTGATCACCAGAATTTAGAAGAGGGTGATTCGGTTGTCATTACCGTGGAATAAAGAAAAGTAATCAAGAGACTGGGAGATGGAGAGACTATATAATCTCTCAGTCTCTCAATCAGTTCGTCTCATCCCCCTCCCAACAAGGTTCCTTTTATGTTAGCGAAACGACCTTTTACCTGGCTGGCCGCGGCCGCGCTCCTACTCCTACTTACCCTGGCCCCAGCAGTTCAAGCCCATGCCGTGCCGGTTTTCTCCACCCCACGGCCCAACGCCATTCTGGACACGGCCCCCAGCGAAGTTTCTATCCAGTTCAGCGAACCAGTAGTACCCAATCTGAGCCGCCTCACCGTTCTCACTCAAGTTGGGCAAGAGGTTGAGACCAGCCCCCTCAATGCCACCAGCGACAACACCATCATCAGCGTGACCCTGCCGCCGCTCAACAATGGCACTTACCTGGTCAGTTGGCAGGTGCTTTCAGCCGTAGATGGGCACAGCACCAGTGGAACCTTCTCCTTTGGTGTGGGTGTCACTTCGCTAGGCATCACCAGTGGCGCAACCGCTACCCAGGTACGTATTTCCCCGGTGAGTATCGCCGCTCGTTGGGGTACCTTATTGGGGGTGGCTTTGCTTTTGGGGTTGTACGCTTTCCGCCTGTTCATCCTGCCCGCCCGATATGCGCTAACCACCGCCCATCTCCACTTGCCTCTAGTCGGCCTCGTTCTACTGGGGTTAAGTCTTATTCTCACCCTGATTGATCAATCCAATCAATACGACTTGTGGCAAATCAGCAACTTCCAGACCTGGGTAGGCACGCAGTTCGGCCAGATGTGGCTCCTGCGTCTTTTGCTCACGGGCCTGAGTGGCTACTTGCTGGCCGTTTTATGGGGCAAAATCACCAACCATACCGATTCGCCAAACTGGCTCTGGGGGTTAGGGGTGGCCCTCAGCCTGGGGTTGGGGCTAACCAGTTCGTTGGTCAGCCATAGCGCCGCCTTACGAGAGGATCGTTTGGTCGCCACGGTGATAGACCTGGCTCACCTCGCGGCCGCGGCCGTGTGGGTTGGCGCACTCCTTCAATTAACGCTCACTCTGTGGCAAAGCCGGAACCGGCCAAGTGAGGAGCGGACCTGGCTCAACCTGGAGTTGAACCTGAACTTTTCGGTGCTGGGCGCGGCCGCGGTTGGCCTGCTCATCATCAGCGGGAGCTTCCTGGCCTATACCCATGTTGCTACCTGGTCAGCCCTCGTCGGTACACCCTACGGCCTCACCCTCATCGCTAAAATTGCGCTCGTTTTACCCACCTTTTTCATCGCCGCCCTCAACCTGCTCATCATCAAACCCCGTCTGGCCCAAGCCTCTCCCAATCCTGCCACCCTGCAACGTTTCAGCCGCCTGGTGCGGTTGGAAACAATCACCGCCGTGCTCATTCTCCTGGCCGCTGGTGCCCTCATCGAACTGCAACGGGCCGCCGACGCCCCTCTCCTGGCCGATGATCCGGGCCGGATGCTCGCCGAACAAACCGTAGACGACCTCACCGTTACTCTGGCCATCGAGCCAGCCCTCATCGGCAACAACACCTTCGATATCTTCCTTACCGATGCCGCAGGCAACCCGGTTACCAACGCCAGCGAAGTAAGCGTGCGCTACACCTTCCTGGGCCAATCCCTGGGCGCCGATGTGGGTGAAGCCATGACCCACGATGACGGCCATTACCAGCTACACGGCAGTTACATCAGTCTCATTGGCGAATGGCAGGTCGAAATCGCCATTCGCCGTCCAGGGACATACGACAGCTTTGCGCCTTATCGTTTAGAAGCGGGTTTAGGGGGAACCATCCGCCCCCAGACAAGTAATGAGGTGAGTTTAGCTGAACGCTTCGCTCGTTTTATGACCATTATGGGGGGGGGGGTTATTGGCCCATTCTTTATTTTGTTAGGCTTGAGTTGGCTGTTTTTGGGCCGCAAAGCCTCTCGTCATACCTGGCAACTCATCCCCTTACTCGGACTTGGCTTGTTCATGCTCATCTCAGGGGTGAACCAAACCTACACCTTCTTCAGCCTCAACTATACCCCTGGCAAATTTCTTACCAATCCCGTTTTGCCCGATAGCCAATCCATCACCATCGGCGAAACCCTCTACCAGGAAAACTGCGCCCTCTGTCACGGTCCGGCTGGTCTGGGGGATGGGCCATCCGCCGTAGGGCTAAACCCGGCTCCCGTCAATTTTGCCGCCGGGCACACCGCCACCCACTCCGATGGCGACCTGTTTTACTGGATTCAAAATGGCATTACCGGTTCAGCCATGCCCGCCTACGGTGAAACATACAGTGATGAAGAAATCTGGCATCTGGTCAACTATGTGCGCCGCCTGAGTATGCAAACCTTCCCCTGAGAGAAACAAAGGTCGTCATTATTGCTCCCAATTCGGGATCAACTATAATTCCCTCATGCGAATCATCGCCCGCAGAGCCTTACGTGAGTTTTGGGAGAAATACCCCGATGCCGAACAACCGCTGCGGGCCTGGTATGACAAGGTGAAAAAGGCGGATTGGCAGACCCCTTCAGAGGTAAAACGCGATTATCGAACAGCCAGTTTTATCGCCAACAACCGCGTCATCTTCAACATCAAAGGCAACGACTATCGGCTCATTGCTGTCGTTGAATATCAGCGAGGTGTTGTGTACATCCGTTTTGTAGGCACACATCGAGAGTATGACAAAATTAACGCAACATCTGTATGAGGGCAAATAACGATGGACATCAAACCCATTAGAACAGAAACGGATTACGACGAAACATTAAAAGAGATAGATAAGCTCTGGGGAGCGGAAATGGGTACACCTGAAGGGGATAAACTAGACGTATTAATCACGTTGGTCGAAGCTTACGAAGAAACGCATTACCCTATCCCCGCGCCAGATCCCATCGAAGCTATCTTACATCACATGGAAAGCCAGGGGCTGACAAGACATGACCTGGAACCTTATATTGGTTCAAGGGCACGGGTATCGGAACTACTCAACCGCAAACGACCACTTTCTTTGCCCATGATCCGTCGGTTGCAAAAAGGGTTAGGAATTTCCGCAGATGTTTTAGTTCAGCCATATGAACTAAACGTGGCTTCTTAAACGAGCGTAGAGCAAGAGTTACTTTTGACAAACAGACTTGTTCTCCATATACTACGAGCCTGCTTACGGGGTGTGGCGCAGCTTGGTAGCGCGCTTCGTTCGGGTCGAAGAGGCCATGGGTTCGAATCCCGTCACCCCGACAAGAAAAAAAGCCGCACACAAAAATTGTGTGCGGCTTTTTCTTTTTCCTTAGCCCAGAAAATCACGCGACCAACTAACTTTTTTGCCCTTTACACAAAACGCCGCCAACAGATAGATAGTCATATCCTTTTTCGGTCAATGCCTCATAATCCGGCATCATCCGGCGGCCATCAATGACCAGGTAAGGTGGTTTGACCATCTCGATGAAGGTATGAGACAACCCTCGGAACTCTTCCCAGTCGGTAGAAATGTAGGTGGCGTCACTGCCCGCTACCGCATCTTTGACGGTGGCATGGTAGGTGATGCGCTCAAAGAGGTGATTGTGCGCTGGGTTAAACCAGCGGGTTTTGGCTTCCTCTTCGGCCAGGGGATCATAGGCACGGATTTCTTTTACCCCACGGGCCAGCAGGGTTTCTACCGCTTTCAGGGCGGCAGAGTCGCGCATGTCGTTGGTCCGTTTCTTGAAAGCTAACCCCAACAAGGCGACGCGCTTCTGGTTAAAGTTAAAACCAGCCTCATGGACCGCCCGGTCAATCAGGTAAGTTTTTTGGTATTCGTTAATGTTGTAAACCGATTGGAGCAGATCAGTTTGATTGCCCGCCCGGTTTAGTTGGTAGATGAGAGATTGGATATCTTTGCCGAAACAGCTACCACCGGCTCCATTACTCACATAAGACCCCCAGGTGCTGATGCGTGAATCGGCCGTCACACCTCGTTTCAAATCTTCCATACGCACATTGTCATAGGTTTCACCCAGGCGTGCCCCCACCCCATTCCAGAAGGAGATGTAGGTGAGAAGCAGGGTGTTGGCCACGTATTTGATAGATTCGGATGTTTCTGGGGTGGTTTCCAAATATTGAATCCGCACATGGTTGTAAAATTGGGCGTAAATACGGCGCAGAATCTTGAAATCTTCTTCGGTATCGGCACCGACGACGACCCGGTCGGGGCGGCGTGAGCCATCCATGGCGTTACCCTGGGCCAGAAACTCGGGGTTGGAAGCCACACCGACGTTATTAGCCCCACATTCTTGCAGGATGTTTTGTAGGATGCGGGCGGTACCAATCGGTACAGTGCTTTTGTTGACGATGACAACGCGCTTTTTGTCCTTACGAGCGGCTAACAGTTTGGCCACGGTATAGGCGGCATTGGTGTAGTAACTGAGGTCGGTGGAACCATCCCGGTTGGGTGGGGTGTTGAGGCACATGAAGAGGACATCTACCCCTTCGATGACAGAAGTGATATCGGTAGTGAAGAAGAGATAGTTGTTGAGGGTTTCGGCTATCGCGGCCGCAAGCCCAGGTTCGTTCACATACCGCTCAATTTCATCCCGCTGGCCCGATTGGTAAGCCCCGATGCGGGCCTTGTCAATATCATAGGCAATGACTTCGTGACCAGATTCGGCACAGACAGCCGCATGGGGTAGCCCCACATAGCCAGTGCCAACAACAATAATTTTCATGGAAATACTCCTTAGGGTTATTGGTATATTGGTGTATTAGTTATTGAAGGCCAATACACCAAGACACTAATAACTAATAACTGTTTTACCTTTCAACACACCTATCATCTGCCCGGCGACTTTACGCCCAATTTCTACGGCGAAATTTGTGCCCCGATCCCAGGGATAAACCTGGCTCATGCTGGCAAAAAAGAGGCCGGAAATGGGGGTTTGCAGGGTGGGAATGTTGGCGGAATGATTAACCAGGGGAACGGGTTGAGCATAGGGGGTGCGGAATAACCAGCTATCCCGTATCCAATCAGTGGTGAAGGCAGGGTTGATTTTAGGCAACGCGGCCGCGAACTTTGCCACTAGCTCTTCCTTACTCAAACGAAAATACTCATGCTCCGGCAACACATAATCACCACAATACACCAGGTGATCCCCGCCATAATGCTCCCGGCTGATAAAATTCGTGTGCTCCACCAAAGCCAGAAACGGAAACTCATTCTGGCTCTTATCGGCTGAGGTGGCAGGGATGTTCAACCAGTAGGTACGACCATCAGGCATGAGCGGCTGTTTGAGGGCCAACGTCACCACCACCGCCCCGATATGTTTGAGATTGAGTAATTGCTGTAAATAACCGGCAGGCAAATCAGGTGCCATCTGGCTCAGTTGGTGCGGCGATAACGTTACCAACACCTGATCGGCTTGATGGGTCTGACCATTGACTTGAAGCTGTAAACCACCATCCGGCAAAGGTTGAATACTTTGCACCGGGCTATTGAGGTGAATGTCGGCCCCTTTTTGAGCCACCGTCTGGGTCAGATGATCCACCATCGCCTGGAAACCACCCTCAAAATAGCCCAGCCGGAACGTCCGCGCCTTGAGCCGCGCCCACATCCAGGCCATGTTCACATCTTGATAATAAGGGCCAAATTTGTTGATGAGGAGCGGCCGCCAGGTATTCTCATACACCTGCTGACCAAACCAGCGACGCATCCAGACATCAGCCGGGTATTTTTCCAGGGTGCGCCAGGCGTTACCGAAGCGCAAAAACGCCCCCACCGCGCCAAACCGGATGGTGTTAAGGAAGTTAAAACCAGGGTATTTGAACCAGGCAGGCACAGAGTCAAACGGATATATCTGCCCCTGGTAATAGACGGACGTAATGGGCCGGGGAAAGAATAACTTATCTCGAAACCCGATCTCATCGAGCAACTGAAGCATCGCCTGGTCGCTTTGGAACAGGTGATGATAATATTTTTCT
>Ga0307505_10002708_pt1 | contig 11963 bp, 10 predicted proteins | sample 23_S_MG_FD_202183 | JGI IMG/M metagenome (GOLD analysis project Ga0307505, IMG submission 202183) | Soil microbial communities from Populus trichocarpa stands in riparian zone in the Pacific Northwest, United States - 23_S | ecosystem: Environmental > Terrestrial > Soil > Riparian zone > Trees...
GACCGCGACGCCGACGGGTTCCTGCTCACCGGCTCCGACATCGGTCTCCAGACCCTTGCGCAATGGCAGGGACTCGGACGTGAGCCGCTGCCCTTCGAGACCTCGACTCCGCGGATCTTCGCCGCCGGCGACGTGCGGCGCGGATCGATGAAGCGGGTCGCTGCCGCGGTCGGCGAGGGCTCGAGCGCCGTCGCGTCGGTGCACCGGGCCCTCGCGGGCTAAGACTCCTCGGTCGTGCGATCGGCCACCACTCCGGCCTCTCGCTGCGGCATCATCTCGTTGACCGCATTCGCGGCCCGCCTGCGACGCACCGCCCGCACGATCGTCCACACGACGGCCCCGAGGATCGCGATCACGATGAGCCACGGGATCAGGAAGCCGAGTGCCACCACAATGCCGTTGAGCGTCGCGACGAGTCCGTTCCAGCCGGCGAGGAGCCCGTCGAGGAAGCCGGCCGGGTCGGCCTCGACGCGCTCGACGACCGGGGTGAGCGTGACGGTCAGGCTCGACATCGCGACCATGCTCTCCAGCGACTCCAGCTGCTGCTGGTACGACTCGAGCATCGCCTGGCGTTCGGCGAGCGCCGACTCCGCGGCGATGAGGTCGGAGAGGCTGCCGGCCTGGGTCATCAGCTCGGTGAGCCGGTCGACGGAGGCCTGCGCCGCGTCGATCCGGGCGCGCAGATCGACGGCCTGCTCGGTGACGTCCTGGCGGTTGATGGTGGATGCCGTCACCTCACCGAGCGCGGAGAGCTCCCGGACCATGCCGCTGAGCTCGTCCGCGGGCACGCGCACCGTGATCCAGGCGCCTTCGGGCGCGTAGGGGTACGGCATCGAGTCGTAGGCCATCCCCGAGTACGGGTCGACCGGGTAGACCACCCCGGACCGGCCGATGCTCATCGACTCCACGTACCCGTCACGGGCCTCGGCCGCCTCGCCGATCGTCTCGGCGGCGCCGGGGATGTCGGCGACGACGACGGTCGCCGACGCGTTCGTGATGATCTCGCGTCCGCTCGGAGCGCTCTCCTCGACGGCGGCGCCCGCGCCGTCGAGGTCCATCAGGCCGGGCTCGCCGGCGAAGGAGTCGACTCCGCGGTCGGAATTCGGTGCGACGAGCGGCATGTCCGGCATCACCGCGGACTCGCTCATGCCACCGGAGGTGGTGACGAGACCGCCGAGGGTCGGCGCGATGATCGCGGCCACGACCACGACCGCAGCGGCCGCCGCGCCGCCGATCCACCAGCGGCCTCGGCGCGCGCGCTTGGCGCTGCGCTCGCGGGAGATATCGGCGAACAGCATCCGCTCGATCTGGTCGATGCGTTCCGTGGTCAGTTCGGGCAGCGATGCGGAAGCGGATGCCGCGCTCGGCTCTTCGGTGCTCATGTGCTCTCCTTCACAACGGTCCGCAGTCGGGTGCGGATGCGGGAGAGACGATTGCGGACGACGCCGTGGGTGATGCCGAGCTCGTCGGCGGCGGCCTGGTAGCCGTATCCCTCGGCGGCGCACAGCCGGAAGATGTCGCGGTCGAGCGGACTCAGCCCCGCCACCTCCTGCAGGATCCGCTCGGCGAGCTCGCCGTCGATCACCTGCTGCTCGACGTCGACCGTCGAGGGGAGGGTCTCGTCTGCGACGGCGGCGCTGTGCTGGCGTTCGCGCTGCAGCCGGCGGATCCGATTCGCCGCTTGGAAGCGGCAGATCGTCACCAGCCACGGCAGCAGCGAGTCGCCCACCAGTTCCAGGGACGGGAGCTTGCGCCATGCCACCAGGAAGGTCTCCTGCGTGACATCCTCCGCGTCCGCGGCGCTGCCCACGAGTCCATGCGCGAGCCAGAACACCGGCCGCACATATGCCCTATAGAGCGTGCGGAACGCGATTTCGCTCCCGCTCGCGGCCTGCGCCACGAGCGCGGCGTCATCCGTCGCCACCCGTTCGACCATGCGTCATCCGTTCCGCCGACCGGCTGTGTCCGGGCGGCGCCTCATTGTCTCTCACGTCATGAGTGTCGAGCCAGCCTCGACCGTCTCACGTGCGCCGGCGGCGCGGCATCCTGCCTGTATCCTGTACGGGCGAGAGGGAGTATCCCGTCATCGCGCGTTCGTCACCACGGGGGCCGAAGATGCTTCCCCGGACGCGCACCGCCGCCCGTGTCACCGGGAACCGCGGGGGAGAGACTTTCGACGATCTGTCGTTCCCTCCTTCTCTCCTCTGAAAGGCCCTGCATGGACCTGGTACTTCCGCTCTGGTTCGAGGTCGGCTCTCTCGTCGTCCTGACGCTCATCCTCATCGGCGACCTGCTCATCATCCTCAAGCGTCCTCACATCCCGTCGACCAGGGAGTCGACGCTGTGGGTCATCTTCTACGTCACGCTCGCGCTCATCTTCGCCGGGCTCATGTGGATCATCGCGGGCGGGGAGTACGCCGGCCAGTTCGTCGCCGGATGGCTCACCGAGTACAGCCTCTCGATCGACAACCTGTTCGTGTTCGTGCTCATCATGAGCCAGTTCTCGGTGCCGCGCCGCTACCAGCAGGAGGTGCTGATGGTGGGCATCATCATCGCGCTCGTGCTGCGCGGCCTGTTCATCCTCGCGGGCGCAGCGATCATCGAGCAGTTCAGCTGGGTCTTCTACATCTTCGGCGCGTTCCTGGTGTGGACCGCGTGGCGGCAGGCGTTCCCCGGCGGCGATCACGACTCCGACGTGAAGCAGGAGAACTTCATCGTCCGGCTGCTGCGCCGCATGATCGACATCAGCGACCACTACGACGGCGCGAAGCTGCGCACCGTGGTCGACGGCAAGAAGATCTGGACGCCGATGATCATCGTGTTCGTGGCGATCGGCGTCACCGATCTGCTGTTCGCGATCGACTCGATCCCGGCGATCTTCGGCATCACGCAGAGCGCCTTCATCGTGTTCACCGCGAACATCTTCGCCCTGATGGGCCTGCGTCAGCTGTACTTCCTGCTCGGGGACCTGCTGGATCGCCTCCGATACCTCCACTACGGCATCGCGTTCATCCTCGCCTTCATCGGTGTGAAGCTCGTCTTCCACGCGATGCACGTCAACGAGCTCCCGTTCATCAACAACGGCGAGCCCATCGAGTGGGCTCCCGAGATCTCGACCTGGATGTCGCTGGGCGTCATCGTCGTGTCGATGGCGGTCGCGACGATCGCGAGCCTCATCGCGTCGCGCAGGGAGAAGGCGGCAGGGGCGGATGCCGCAGCAGCCGCGGTCGCGGAGGAGAAGGGCACGCCACCCACCGTCGAGCAGCCGGGCGCCGAACAGCGCTGAGGTACGGTCGGCGTCAGAAGGCGCGGAGGTTCGCGTGGAGCCCGCCGGGCGCGAACTCCGAGCGCAGGATGCCGCGGCGGCGGAGGATCGGGACGAGCTCGTCGAGCGTGCGATGCACGGTGACCGGGTGCAGATCGCCCCACAGCAGCACGCCGTCATTGCCCCATTCGCCGAGCTCTTCGATCAGATCCGCGAACTCGTGGGCGGTGCCGACGAAGCCGCTCCGGTCCGAGAGCCGGCCCAGACGCGCCTGGCGCGCGAGGTGGGCGCGCAGCGGTGTCGAGGCGACGTCCTCGTCGCCCACGAGGCGACGGATGCTGCCGTGCGAGACGTGATCGCCGAAGATCCCGAGATCCACCGGCGCGTCCAGATCCAGCCGGGTGAGGTCGGTCTCGAGGTCACTGGACTGCCGCTGCGCGATGCGCACAAGAGTCGCGTCATCGGGCTCGCGCGATGCGGCGACGATCCGGTCGGCCTCCTCGGGGCTGGAGACGAGGACCGGCTGGATCGCGAACAGGATCCGGATGTCCTCGGCCCGGCGCCCGCGTTCGACCGCGGCCGCGTGGATGCGGGCGCGATACTCCCGCACGCTCGCCTCGTGCAACGGTGCGAGGGCGAGCTGGACGTCGGAGTTCGCGCCGGCGAAGGCGAGACCGCGGCCGGAACCCCCGGGCGAGACGATCGCCGGCTCCCCATCGGCGAACGGCACGGCGTTGAGCGGACCGTCGAAGGCGAAGTACTCGCCGCGGTGCTGCACGGCGGCGAGGCGCGAGCCGTCCGCGTAGCGATCCCCGGCCCGGTCGGCCAGGAGCGCACCGTCCTGCCAGCTGCGCCACAGGTCGCGGATGCCGGCGAGCCATTCCTCGGCGCGATCGTAGGCGGCGTCGTGGGCGAGCTGCGGCGCAGCGCTGAAGTGCCGCGCGCTGCCGGTGTCGGTCACGACGTTCAGCCCCAGCCGGTGGCCGCTCAGATGCTGCAGTGTCGCGAACTGGCGGGCGGCGGTGTACGGGAGATACGCCGCGGGATTCACCGTCGGCACGACCCCGAGGTGCTCGGTCGCGGCGAACAGATACGGCGCGAGCAGCAGCGGATCGTGCTTGGGGCCGCCGAACGCGTGGCGGATGCGCAGGTCGATCGTCTCGGGGGAGCCCAGCGACGGGGCGTCCTCGATGATCAGCAGGTCGAAGCCGGCCTGCTCGAGCGTCCGCGCCGACTGCTGGTAGAGGTCGGGCCCGGTCCAGTCGTAGTTCCAGTCGAGGTACGGATGCCCCCACCCGTGCGGCCCGAACCCGCGCGCGAGGAACCAGCCGAAGTGCTGAAGCCTGCTCATCCGGTCACCGCGGCCGCGGCATCCAGTGCCTGAGCGAGATCGCCGATCAGGTCGTCTGCGCCTTCGATGCCGATCGAGACCCGCAGCGTGCCGGGATGGATGCCGACCTCGATCTGCTCGGCGGCCGTGCGGAGCACATGGCTCGTCGAGCTCGGATGCAGGATGAGCGAGCGGACGTCACCGAGATGCGTCATGTGCGTGAACACCCGCACCGACTCCACGACGCGCCGTGCTGCCGGGGCGCCACCGCGAAGCGTGAAGGTGAAGACGGCACCCGAGCCGTCCGGCAGGTACCGCTGACCGAGCCCGTGGTGGGGGTGCGAATCCAGTCCGACATAATCGACAGACGCCACCCCCGCCTGGGTCTCGAGCCACTGCGCCACGCGCAGCGCGTTGTGCGACTGCCGCTCGAGGCGCAGGCTGAGCGTCTCGATGCCCTGTCCGATGAGGAAGGCGTTCAGCGGGGAGATCGTCGGGCCGAAACGCGGTGCGACGCTCTCCCGCAGGTAGGCGATCCGCGCTCTGCCGCCGCGGCGCTCGGCGATGCTCGGTCCGCCGAGATGGCCGGGCGCGACCAGGTGCGGGAAGAGGGCGCCGGTCGCAGAGTCGAATCGCCCGCTGTCGATGATCACGCCGCCCAGCACCGAGCCCTGCCCGGCGAGGAACTTGCTCGCGGAGTGCACGACGACGTCGGCGCCGTGCTCCAGCGGCCGCAGCAGATACGGCGTCGCGAGGGTGTTGTCCACGACGAGCGGGATGCCGTGGCGATGCGCCACCGCGGCGATCGCTGCGACGTCCAGGATGTCGTTGCGGGCATTGGAGATCGACTCCGCGAACAGCACGCGGGTCGTGGGGCGGATGAGCGCCTCCCAGGCGGCCGGGTCGGTGACATCGTCGACGAAGTCGCTCTCGATCCCGAGGCGGGTGAGGTTGTCCAGCAGCAGGCCGCGCGTGCCCTCGTAGATGTGGTTGGCCGCGACGATGTGACCTCCGGCGGAGACGAGCCCGAGCAGCGTGACCGTGACCGCCGCCTGGCCGCTCGCGACCAGCAGTGCCTCGGCACCGCCCTCCAGCGAGGCGAGTTTGCGCTCGACCGCGTCGATGGTCGGGTTGCCCACGCGCGTGTAGGCGAACCCTTCGCCCTCGCCGAAGTGAGAGGTCGCGTCGTCGAAGTCCTCGAACCGGAAGCCGGCCGTCAGGTGGATCGGCAGCGCTCGCGGCAGCGCGGCGATCGAGTCGGTGCCCGCGTGCACCTGACGGGTCGCGAACGACGCCGCGGGCTCAGGGGCTGTGGAGGCATCGGCCACGGGCGCCGGCGCGGGTGCCTCCCTGAACAGCGTCATCGCATTCCTTCGGTCGGTCGGATCGTCCCCTCAGGGTGCCACGCGCGCACGGATCGACGGGGGCTGTGGGTCGTCGTATTACACGGATGGCCGTCCGTCCGCGGCATCCGGGACCGGTGGTAACCTAGCCACGTGCGGATCGCTCGCCTCCTCCTTAGCGGCCGCGACGAGTCCTAGTTCCCAGGCCTCCCTCGTCGCGGAGTTCGTTGCGGGCCCCACCCCCTGCGGGCACACGCCCCTTCCGAGGAGAACGAACACATGAGCAATCCCGACGGATCCCGCATCCCCGAGCATCCCCGCACCCTCGCCGAGAAACTGTGGGACGACCATCTCGTCGTCAAGGGCGAGGACGGCCAGCCCGATCTGATCTACATCGACCTGCACCTCGTCCATGAGGTCACCAGCCCCCAGGCGTTCGATGGCCTCCGCGCCGAGGGGCGCCCGCTGCGGCGTCTCGACCTGACCATCGCGACCGAGGACCACAACACCCCGACCCTCGACATCGACAAGCCGATCGCCGACCTCACCAGCCGCACCCAGATCGAGACGCTGCGCCGCAACGCCGAGGAGTTCGGCGTCCGTCTGCACTCGCTGGGGGACAAGGAGCAGGGGATCGTCCACGTCGTCGGCCCGCAGCTCGGCCTCACGATGCCCGGCATCACGGTCGTCTGCGGCGACTCGCACACGAGCACACACGGCGCGTTCGGCGCGATGGCATTCGGCATCGGCACCAGCGAGGTCGAGCACGTCATGGCGACCCAGACGCTGCCGCTGAAGCCCTTCAAGACGATGGCGATCACCATCGAGGGTGCACTGAAGCCCGGCGTGACGGCGAAGGACATCATCCTCGCCGTCATCGCGAAGATCGGCACCGGCGGCGGGCAGGGCTACGTGCTGGAATTCCGCGGCAGCGCCATCCGCGCGCTGTCGATGGAGGGCCGGATGACGATCTGCAACATGTCGATCGAGGCCGGAGCCCGCGCGGGAATGGTCGCGCCGGACGAGACGACGTTCGCGTATGTGAAGGACAAGCCTCACGCCCCGCAGGGCCAGGACTGGGAGGATGCCGTCGCGTTCTGGCGGACGCTTCCCAGTGACGAGGGCGCGGTGTACGACGCCGAGGTGTACCTCGATGCGAACGAGCTCGAGCCGTTCGTCACGTGGGGCACGAACCCCGGACAGGGCGTGTCGCTGTCGGCCGCGGTGCCGTCGCCCGACGACTTCGCCGACCCCAACGAGCAGGCTTCCGCCCGGCGCGCGCTCGAGTACATGGATCTTCAGGCAGGGACGCCCATGAAGGAGGTCGCAGTCGACGCGGTGTTCATGGGCTCGTGCACGAACAGCCGCATCGAGGACCTCCGCGCGTTCGCGTCGATCGTGCGCGGTCGCACCAAAGCGCCCGGCGTGCGGGTCATGGTCGTTCCGGGCTCGGCGCGCGTGCGCCTGGAGGCCGAGGCGGAGGGTCTGGACAAGGTCTTCACCGACTTCGGTGCGGAATGGCGGTTCGCCGGCTGCTCGATGTGCCTCGGGATGAACCCCGACCAGCTCGCACCGGGGGAGCGCTGCGCGTCGACGTCGAACCGCAACTTCGAAGGGCGCCAGGGCAAGGGCGGTCGCACGCACCTGGTCTCGCCGCTGGTCGCGGCGGCCACCGCGGTACGGGGCACGCTGTCGAGCCCGAGCGACCTGGACGATGTGCCGGTCCCTGAGCCGGTGTCGGTCCCTGAGCCGAAGCCGGTCCCTGAGCTCGTCGAAGGGTCGCAGGGGGGAGTGCGCTGATGGATGCTTTCACGACGCACACCGGCATCGCCGCACCGCTGAAGCGATCGAACGTCGACACCGACCAGATCATCCCGGCCGTCTACCTCAAGCGGGTCACCAAGACCGGGTTCGACGACGCGCTGTTCGCCGCGTGGCGGCAGGACCCCGACTTCGTGCTGAACCAGCCCGCCTACGCGGGGGCGTCGATCCTCGTCGCGGGACCCGACTTCGGCACCGGCTCGAGCCGGGAGCACGCCGTCTGGGCGCTGCGCGACTTCGGATTCCGCGTGGTGCTGAGCTCCAAGTTCGCCGACATCTTCCGCGGCAACTCGGGCAAGCAGGGCCTGGTCACGGGTGTGATCTCCGAGGCCGATCTCGAGGCCGTCTGGTCGGCCATCGAGGCCGATCCCGGAATTCCGATGACCGTGGATCTCCAGGCCCGTCTCGCGACGATCGGCCCTTCGACAAGCTCAGGGACCGGACTTACGGTGCCTTTCGACATCGATGATTACACTAGGTGGCGGCTTCTCGAAGGGCTCGACGACATCGGGCTCACGCTGCGCAGCGCAGATGCGATCACGCAGTTCGAGGCTCGCCGCGAGGCGTGGCGGCCGCGGACGCTCCCCGTTCCGTAAGCCACGAGCATCGCCCCACGAAGGCGACCGTCTCAGCCACCCTCGATGACACAAGTGAGGTCCACCGGATGAAGTCGCTTCTCAGCGTTACGCCCGACAGCACGGCAGAGGAGAGGGAAGTGTCCGGTGAGACTCTCGCGATCCGGGGCGGACGACCGCTCACCGGTCGCGTCGAGGTCAAGGGCGCGAAGAACCTCGCCACCAAGGCCATGGTCGCCGCTCTCCTGGGAGAGACGACGAGCGTGCTGCGCGACGTCCCCGACATCAGCGACGTCCAGGTGGTGCGGTCCCTCCTCGAAGTGCACGGCGTCCTCGTCCAGGACGGCGACGAGCCGGGCGCGCTGAGCTTCGATCCGAGCGGGGCGGTTGCCGCTCACTTCGAGGAGATCGATGCCCACGCCGGCGCGTCGCGCATCCCGATCCTCTTCTGCGGCCCGCTGCTGCACCTCCTCGGTGAGGCCCTCATCCCGGATCTCGGCGGATGCCGCATCGGCGACCGCCCGATCAACTTCCACATGGACGCCCTGCGTGCCTTCGGGGCGATCGTCGACAAGACCTACGAGGGCATCCGCATCACAGCGCCGGACGGACTTCACGGGGCGAGCATCGAGCTGCCGTACCCGAGCGTCGGGGCGACCGAGCAGGTGCTGCTGACCGCCGTCAAGGCGAAGGGCGTTACCGAGCTTCGGGGCGCCGCGATCGAGCCCGAGATCATGGACCTCATCGCGGTGCTGCAGAAGATGGGCGCGATCATCTCCTATGAGCCGAACCGCGTCATCCTGATCGAAGGCGTCGACACTCTCCAGGGCTACGACCACCGCTGCATCTTCGACCGCAACGAAGCGGCGTCGTGGGCATGCGCGGCCCTCGCGACCGACGGCGACATCTTCGTCGGCGGGGCGAAGCAGCAGGAGATGCTCACCTTCCTCAACGTCTTCCGCAAGGTCGGCGGCTCATTCGACGTGCACGAGGACGGTATCCGCTTCCGGCGCGGCGGCGCGCTCAAGCCCGTCGTGGTCGAGACCGACGTGCACCCGGGCTTCATGACGGACTGGCAGCAGCCGCTCATCGTGGCGCTGACCCAGGCCGAGGGCGAGTCCGTGGTGCACGAGACGGTGTACGAGAACCGTCTCGGGTTCACGGCTGCGCTCGTGCAGATGGGCGCGGACATCGTCGTGCACCCGCAGGGCATCGACAGCCCGAATCGCCGGGTCCCGCGTCGCGCGCTCGAGCAGGCGGCGGTGATCAACGGACCGACGCCGCTGCACGGCGCCGACGTCACCGTGCCCGACCTCCGGGGCGGATACAGCTATCTGATCGCGGCACTCGCGGCTGAGGGCGAATCGGTCGTCCGCAACGTCGGGATCATCCGGCGCGGCTACGAGAAGCTCTTCGCGAAGCTCGACACGCTCGGCGCCGACTACGACGTCATCGGATAGCCGATGGCACCCTCGTCACCACGGCTGCGCGCTTCACAGGAGAAGACCCGCCCGAGCGTGTTCTGGCCGCTCGCCGCGATCGCCGTTCCGCTCATCGCGTTCCTGTTCAGGCTCGAGATCGAGGGGGCCGCGAAACTGCCGCGCGAGGGCGCGTACGTGCTGGCGCCCAACCACTACTCCGAGGCGGATCCGCTCGCGGTCGCGCTGGCCGTGTGGAAGGCCGGTCGGGCCCCGCGCTTCATGGCCAAGGAGAGTCTCTTCCGCGTGCCGGTGCTCGGCTGGATCCTCCGCGTCACCGGGATGGTGCCCGTCGCGCGGGCGTCGTCGGCGGCATCCGCTCGCCAGACCCTCGAGACGAGCGAGACCCTCGTGCGCCACGGCCGCGGCGTGATCGTCTACCCCGAGGGCACGCTCACGCGCGAGCCCGACCTGTGGCCCATGCGCGGCAAGACCGGCGCGGTACGGCTCGCGGTGGCCGGCGGCATCCCGGTCATCCCGATGGCCCAGTGGGGCGTTCAGCAGGTCATGCCGCGCTACGGGAAGCTCAAGATCTGGCCACCGCGGCGTCGCGTGCGCGTGCTGTTCGGCGATCCGGTCGACATCGACGGGTACCGTGGGCCCGACGCGGGCACCTCGTCGCTCGTCGCCGCGACGGACGTCGTGATGGCCGACATCGCAGCTCTGCTCGCGCAGCTGCGCGACGAGCCGGCCCCGGCGGCGCGGTGGAATCCCGCCGATCACGGGCAGAAGGAGACGGGTCGCCTTGAGCCGTAGACAGGATGCCGCGAGGCCCCGCGTCGCCGTCGTCGGCGCCGGCAGCTGGGGGACCACGTTCGGGAAGATCCTCGCCGACGGCGGGGCGCACGTGACGATGTGGGCGCGTCGCCCTGAGCTCGCCGGCGAGATCCAGGAGGCCAAGCGCAACAGCGAATACCTCCCGGGGATCAACCTTCCACGAGACATGCACGCGACCCATCACCTCTCCGAGGCCCTCGAAGGCGCGGAGCAGGTGTACCTGTCGATCCCGAGTCAGGCGGTGCGCCAGAACCTCAAGGCGGTGCGCCCGCTGATCTCACGCACCGACGCCCCGATCGTGTCGCTCATGAAGGGCGTGGAGCGTCGCACCGGACTGCGCATGAGCCAGGTCATCGAGCAGGAGCTGCACTGCGATCCGTCGCGGATCGCCGTGGCATCCGGACCCAATCTCGCCCTCGAGATCGCGCGCGAGCAGCCGACGGCGGCCGTCATCTCGTCGGTGAGCCAGGAGACGGCGGATGCCGTGGCGCGCCGCGCGCGCAACGGGTACTTCCGCACGTTCGTGAACACCGACGTCATCGGCACCGAGTTCGGCGGCGTGCTGAAGAACCTGATCGCGGTCGCGATCGGCATCGTCGACGGCGTCGGCTACGGCGAGAACACGAAGGCGTCGATCATCACGCGCGGCCTCGTGGAGATGACCGACTTCGCGGTCGCGTTCGGCGCGCACCCCGAGACGCTGCAGGGACTCGCGGGCCTCGGCGACCTCATCGCGACCTGCCAGTCGCCGCTCAGCCGCAACAACACCGCGGGGCGCCTCCTCGGCCAGGGCTACAGCTTCCAGGACGTCGTCAAGCAGATGAACCAGACCGCGGAGGGGCTGGCCTCGGTGGCGCCCATCCTGCAGCTCGCACGTGAGGTCGGCGTCGAGATGCCTATCGTCGAGCAGGTCAAGATGGTCCTCGACGGAACGATGAATCCGCGCGACATCGCGCCGCACCTGACAACCGACGACGACACCCCGAAGGGGGAGAGGACGCAGAATGGACAAGCCGGCGGTGGCGGTGCTCTTTGGCGGTCGATCCAGCGAGCACTCGATCAGTTCCGCAACGGCGGGCGGGGTGCTGCGGGCGATTGATCGGGACCGCTACCGGGTGATTCCGGTCGGCATCACCCGTGACGGCGTCTTCGTGCTCGAAGACGACGATCCCGGCAAGTTCGGCCTCGACGCCGAGCACCTGCCCGAGGTCGTCGACAACGGCACGCGGGTGCTGTGGCCCGAGGGCGGCGGGGACCGCCTGCTGCGCGTGCGGCGCCCGGACGGATCGGTCGAGTCGCTGGGCGCGCTCGACGTGGTGCTGCCGATCCTGCACGGCATACACGGCGAGGACGGCACGGTCCAGGGGTTCCTCG
>Ga0307505_10002709_pt1 | contig 11960 bp, 14 predicted proteins | sample 23_S_MG_FD_202183 | JGI IMG/M metagenome (GOLD analysis project Ga0307505, IMG submission 202183) | Soil microbial communities from Populus trichocarpa stands in riparian zone in the Pacific Northwest, United States - 23_S | ecosystem: Environmental > Terrestrial > Soil > Riparian zone > Trees...
CGCCCCGCCCCACTTCGAGACTCAGATTGTCCACGGCAGGACGTGCGCTACCGGGGAACACCTTCGTCACCGCTTCGAGACGGATCATCGAGTCCGTGGCCAACCGACCTCCTAGACAGCCGGTGAGACCCTAGATCACTGGTCGGTTTGGTCGGTTCCGAGACCCTGGAGGAAGGCGACTACCTGGTCCACGTATCCCTGGCGGTCGACGTCATATGACTCGACGTGACCGGCGCCCTCGACCTGGACCAGGCGGACCAGATCCGGATTCGCCTCGGCGAGAGCGAGACTCTCGTCGATGGGGACGCTGAGATCCTCAGTGCCATGGTGGATCAGTACCGGTTGGCGGATCGCCCGCTCGGAGTCACTGATGTAGTCGATCGACTGCCAGTTGATGTCGATCCGCAACGAGGTGATGAACTTGGCAGTGGCCGAGAGCGTCACCGGCACGTTGGCGGGGATCACGGGCAGCTCGCGTTGACTCGCCGCGTAGTCGACGGTCTCGCCGAAGTCGGCATTCGGGGAGTCCATCAGACTCCCGATCACGACCTCGCGTGGCTGCCGGGAGAGGAATGCCATGGCGTGCGCAGCGCCTGTCGAGAATCCGCTCAGGACCAGAGCCTCCGCTCCGTTCTCGATCGCGTAGTCCGCAGCGGCGGAGACGTCCTCCCATTCGGTGGCCCCGTACTGGTAGTAGCCGGTCGGGTCGGCAGGCTGGCCCTCGTCGTTGCGATAGGTGATGGCGAGCTGTGGATACCCGTTGTCCTGAAGTGGTGTGAACAGCGGCTCAGCCTCCGCCGGGGTCGCTCCTTTGCCGTGCACGTGAATCACCCATGTCGAACCGTCTGCGGGCAGATGCCAGGCGTCCATCGCACCGAGCGGCGTCGGATAGGTCACCTCTTCGATCTCGTAGTCGCCCTGGACCATCGCGATGGGGTCGGCCTCCGGGACGAATCCGTCAGCGATCAGCTCATCGGAGAAGTACCAGCCGCCGACGGCGTGAAACACGACGGCCAGCGCGAGCAGGCTCCAGAACGTGCCCCACAGGAAGGTTTTCAGTCTCACAGCGCTGATTCTGCCCGCATTCAGACGACTGGCAACGACAAACCACCGACAAGATGCTCATCGTGATCGGTGACCGGGATCGGGTCGCTTCCAAAGGTGGGCTCGAGTTGCATCGCCTCTGCGATCGTCTCATCCACCTTCGCCGACACCGCCTCTTCCATGATCGATCCCACCGATGAGGCGCCTGCGGTCTCCAGGCTCTCCCTCCGCACCAGACCGACCAGCATCCCGTCATCTGCCACTGCGAGGACCTTTTCCGGATGAAAGAGCAAGGTGTCGTCGGCGAGCCGGAGGGGGCTCACGAACACAGGCTCACCCATCCAACGGAATACCCGGTCCGGGGCGCTCCGCACCATGATCGCGCCGGCGGGCGCCTTGCTCCTCAGCCTGGCCCCCGGCCCGAACATGGACCGTTGAAGCCAGGAACCACCCGGGGCACCGAGAACGACCAAGGTCGTCCCGTCGAGACCGGCCACCAGATCGGAGATCCCGTCGACTTCGACAACCCGACCTCCCATCTCCGGGACCGACAACCCGATGTGCTCGAGCAGCTCGTTGGCTTCCCTCGGATCATCCCCCGGCTTGATGGCCGAGATCATCTCCGCCTCGACACCCAGACGACGGCCGATCCGGGAGGCAGTGTCGGCAGCCAGAAACGAATGCGGTCCACCGGCGACTGTGGACACCACCCGAGCCACATTCTCGGGAACGAAATCGAGGGGAACGGCCACGCTGACAAGGTCGAAGGAGCTAGGGAAGCGCCGTGAGATCAGGAGATCGGCACGTTCGTTGATACAACCCTCGACGATGTCGCCCGAGATGCGGTTGGGCGCCTCATGGGATAGAAGCTCGGCGAGTTCGGAGCAGCCACTGCCTCTGGTCCAAACCACCCTCATCTCGTTCCCCGCCGCTGAGGTCAACTCGGTCACTCCATCCGTGATGGGCATCGACTCACCTTGGAGCCGATGCCGTCACCATAAGCCATCCGGCAAGTCATGTCACCGATCAGATTCACGATGATCATCGCGTCCGAGGTGACAAGATTGAGCCATGGACTTCAAGGATGTGATCCGCAAGAGGCGAATGACCAGGAACTACTCGGCGGACCCTGTGCCTGCCGATACGGTCGATCGGATCGTTGCTGCCGGACTACGAGCCCCCTCGGCCGGCAACAGTCAGGGGCTGGGCTTTGTCATCGTCACCGATCCCACGACCCGTGGAGCGATCGCCGACCTCGCGGGAGAAGACGAATACGTGGCGCGGGGGTTTGATCCGTGGATCTCCCGAGCACCGGTGCAGATCGTGATCACGGTCAGCGAGAAGGTCTATCGGGATCGATACCGCGAGACGGACAAACTCGGCCCCGGCGGCGAGGAGATCGACTGGCCGGTCCCTTACTGGTGGGTCGACGCCGGGGCGGCCCTCATGGCGGTCCTTCTCGCCGCTGTCGACGAAGGCCTGGGCGTCGGATTCCTCGGAATCCACGCGGTGCCCGATGTGGGTCGGCTGCTCGCGATTCCGGACCACCACACGCCGATCGGGCTTGTGACCGTCGGGCACTCTTTGCCGGACAGACGTTCCTCCAGCCTCGACCGGGAAAAGCTCCCCTTTGACTCAGTCGTCCACCGGGAGATCTGGGGTTCCGGATCCGGTGTGAGCAGGTAGCGCTCGCTCCAAGACCTCAAGGGCCTCGGCCAGGTCGGTGGGTCTCACGAAGACCCTGACGCCTGTGACCTCGAGAAAAGGGACCGCTCCGGAAGCAGTGTCAGCCTGAACCATGGCATCGATCCCGCTGGCCTCGAGACGCGCCTTGACCAGCGAAGCCTCGGTCATCGACCGGTAAGTGCCGACCTTTGCCAGATCCATCGTCGTGATGCTACGGGAGGCGTCGAGACGCGCTGCGATACTCGCCACGATGCCAGCCGAGATCACGTCGAGTGCCAATCCGAGGATCAGACGTCTGATCGGGCTCAAGGACCGTAAGAACCGCGACTCCGAATCCGTGTTCGTCCTCGAGGGAGCCGACGATGTCGGCAGGGCGATCGGCGCCGGGCTGACACCACGGGAGATCTACTACGACCCCGAAGGCGCCGGCCGCGTCTTTCGGGCGGACATCGAAGTCACAGTCGACGAGGCTGTTCTCGCTCATGTCTCCTACCGAAGACGATCGCAAGGGCTGATCGCCGTCTTCGAACAGTTCGCCACGTCTCTCGAAGCCCTCACCTTCGGTCGCGATCCGCTTGTCATGGTCGTCGAGGCGATCGAGAAGCCGGGCAACCTGGGAGCGATCCTTCGCACAGCCGACGCAGTCGGCGCAGCCGCGGTGATCGCCGCCGACACTGCCACGGACATCTTCAACCCCAACGTGATCAGGGCATCGGTGGGTGCGGTGTTCTCCGTGCCGGTCGCGGTTGGCGAGATCGAGGAAACCGTTCGCTTCCTCGCCGATCGGAAACTACGACTGATAGCTGCCGACCCCGCGGCCACCGCGACGATCTGGTCAGTTGACCTAACCGGTCCGTGCGCCCTCCTCGTCGGTTCCGAGCACAACGGACTCAGCGAGACGGCGAGAAGCGCCGCAGACGCCGTGGTAGCGATCCCCATGCGGGGAACGGTCGATTCACTCAACACGTCGGTGTCGGCGGCGTTGCTCGCCTACGAAGCGATGCGGCAACGTGCTTGACATCGAACATATGTTCGGTTTAGCCTCGAATGGGCCGTGTCAGCCCTGCTCCAGCCGAGTTTCGACGAGCTCTCTACCCCTCTGTTCGATGTCACCTTCTGCGTACTCGATCTCGAGACGACAGGTGGGTCCCCGCTCAGCTGCGCGATCACCGAGATAGGAGCTGTCAAGTATCGCGGCGGGGATCTGATAGGGACCTTTCAGACCCTCGTTGACCCGGGTCTGGCGATCCCACCTTCGATAACGATCCTCACCGGCATCACCGAGTCGATGGTGGTCGACGCCCCACGAATTGCAGAGGCACTCCCATCGTTTCTCGAGTTCATCGGCGACTCGGTCATCGTCGGTCACAACGTGAGGTTCGACCTGTCGTTCCTCGGAGCGGCGATCAACCAGCTCGGGTATCAGAAACTGGCCAACGACTGGGTCGACACCGCAGGTCTCGCCCGCCGTCTGGTCAGGGACGAAGTTCGCAACCTGAGACTGCAGACCCTCGCCGCGCACTTCCGCAGCCCGGTCACCCCGATCCATCGTGCTCTGGACGATGCCCGGGCCACGGCCCACGTCTTCCATGGGCTCCTCGAGCGAGCCGGCGGTCTTGGCGTCACCAACCTGGACGACCTCCTCCAGCTCCCGAGAGCAAAAGGCTCTGCTCACTACTCGAAGATCACACTCACCACAGGTCTCCCGAGACAGCCTGGCGTCTACCTATTTCGCGATCGTCATCGTCACGTCATCTACGTCGGCAAGGCGTCCAACCTGAGGGCGAGAGTCAGGCAGTACTTCTACGGAGACACCCGTCGCTCGATCGGGAGCCTGATGAGAGAGCTCGACACCGTCGACCACATCGTCTGCCCGACGTCGCTCGAGGCCGAGATCACCGAGCTGCGCCTGATCCACGCTCATCGTCCCAGATACAACCGGCGGTCCCGATCTCCCAAGAGCTCACACTGGGTGAAGGTGACCGACGAGGCATTCCCCCGGCTCTCGGTGGTGAGGACTCTTCGAGAGAACGGTCTTGCCTACCTCGGCCCCTTCCGGTCGAAGCGTGCCGCTGACCAGGTGGTCGCCGCGCTCTGGGATTCGACACTGATAAGGAGATGTAGCTCACGCCCCGGGTCGCGGTCAGCCAGATGCGCTCCAGCACAGATGGGAGTCTCACTCTGTCCATGTGACGGCAGATTGGACGTCACCGAGTATCGCCGGGTCATCGACTCGATCCTGGAAGGGATCACTCTCCGCTCCGAGATCCTTCTCGAGCCTCTGGTGGCAAGGATGGAGCAGTTGGCGTCCGAGCAACGCTACGAAGAGGCGAGTTGGGCCCGCGATCGTCACGAAGCGCTCGCCCGGTCCATCGAGAGGCGCCACGCATGGATCGCCCTCTCCAGACTTGGCTTCTCCGAGATCGAACACGAGGACGGCAGCCATATTCAACTGGATCACGGCCGGCTGGTCTCGACCTGGGCATCCGGATCGACGCCCCCTTTGAGACCAGCGCCTGAGTTGACCGATGCCGATGGCTTCGACGTGCCTAACAGCGTCGAGGCAGCCGAAGAGGCGAACCTGATCTGGAACTGGCTGGAATCGGGGCGATTGAAACTCGTCGATGCCACCGGAACCCTCGCCCTTCCCAGTCGCCCGGTGGCGAAACTCCCCAAACGCGGTGCCGGGTTGTCTGAACTGTGACTTGAGTCTCCAATCGGGTGGCATGAGACTCCACCGCGTGGACGCCCATGTCATCCTCGAGAGTTGTGGTGTCTCCCTGGGAGGCCGACCGATCCTGAGAGACGTGACCTTCGATGTCGCGCCGGGTGAGGTAGTCGGGATCGCCGGGCCCAACGGATCGGGCAAGACCACGCTGCTTCGTCTCCTCGCGACCCTCACCGCCCCTGACAGCGGTTGGGGAACAGTGCTCGGGGCACATCTCGGAACGAACGAGGTGAATCCGATCCGCAGACACATCGGTCTGATGAGTCACACCCCGGCGGTGATCGCCGAGCTCGGGATCCGGGAGAACTTGGTGCATGCGGCCCGTCTCGCCGGCGAGGACCAGGAAAGGGTCGACACTGCGCTCAGAGTGGTAGGGCTCGCCGACGCAGCGACAACCCGGGGCGATGCCAGCTCCTTCGGGATGCTTCGTCGCACCGAGGCGGCGCGTCTCCTCATCACCAAACCGAAGCTCCTTCTCCTCGACGAGGCCTTCTCCGGGCTGGATGTCGATGCTCAAGAGCTCATCGATGCCCTGATCGAGCGGACGGTGGCGGACAGCGGATCGGTAGTGATGGTCTCTCACGACGCGGCCCATCTCGGTGAGAGGGCGGTCCGGGTACTCTCCCTCGCCGCTGGCAGACTGGTGGCGACGGGATGAGTTTCTGGGGCCAGACACTTGAGATCGCCAGAGTGGACCTCCGTGTTGAACGCCGGCTCGGAGACGTCCTCAGGATCGTTCTCCCCTTCGCCATCGTCGCCTTGCTGGTCTTCCCGGTCGCCCTCGGCGTCGACCTGTCCGCGATCACGCTCGTCGGCCCTGCGGTGTTCTGGGCGGTCGGTGTTCTCTTCGGAATGCAGGTGGCCCTACGTCAGGCAGCCAACGACCCACCTGAGCGAAGAGACCTCTATTCCTTGCTCGGTGTCGACCCGGCCGCCCGATTCGCCGGCCGCTCTCTCTCCGGCTCTGTGCTGATGGTCGGCTTTCTCGTGGCGCTTCTCATCGGGATGATCGTCCTCTACAGCCCGAGGCTTCCCCCCGGGTGGCCGGCGCCGATGGTCCTGGCACTCTTGCTCACCTCCATCGGTCTGACCGAGCTGGGGACACTCGCCGGCGAAGTGACCGCCGGGCTCAGGAATCGCACGGCTCTCGCCTCTCTCATCGTCGCCCCCTTGGCCCTCCCCCTCGTGATCGGCGGGTCGCAGACCCTGGAATCTCTATCCCGGGGCGCAGTTATCCTCCCCTGGATATTGCTGCTGGTCGCGACCGACCTTGCGCTCGCCGTACTCGGTGTAGCCCTGGCCAGGCCGCTCGAGGAGGCGTCGAGATGAAACGGGTCCAGATACTGCTCGCTACCTCGGCGGCGGCCGTGGCGGCCGGGCTCTGGCTTGCCTTCACCTCACCGACCGACGCCCTCCAGGGCGAGTTCAGCCGCATCCTCAACCTGCACGCACCGTTCATGTGGGTCGCGTTTCTGGCGTTCGGCCTAACCGCCCTCGCCTCGATCATCTGGCTCTTCACGAAGACTCCGAGGTGGGACCGTCTCGGGGAGGCTTCCGCCGAGCTCGGTGTCCTCTTCACCGTCCTCGGGCTCTTCACCGGGATGGTCTGGGGCCAGGCCGTATGGGGCCGCGCCTGGGACTGGGGTGACGCCCGGATGGCGTCGACAGCCGTGATGCTCTTCGTCTACATCGGATACCTCGCCCTGCGAAGGGCAACACCCGACCCCGAGATGCGGGCAAGACGCTCCGCCATCCTCGGGGCGATCGCTGTCGTGCAAGTCCCACTTGTCTATTTCTCGGTCTACATGTTCCGCACTCTGCACCAGACGCCTTCCATTCGCCCCGACGGCGCCTCCATGCCCAGTGAGATGCTGGTGGCGCTTCTCGTCAACTTCGCCGCTTTCACCTATCTGTTCGTCGCCCTCCTCTTCGCCCGTCTCGAAGTTGCCCGCGCCGAGGAGCGACTCGCCGCCGATGGCGCTCTCGCCGGCGATTCGGTGAAACCACCCCGTCTCTCGGAGGTGAAGGATGTCTGATCAACTGATCGTGATCGGGACCTACGTGATCTCCTATGCCGCGATCCTCGGCTACGCCGCCCATCTCCACCTGCGCCGTCGCCGGGCCCAGGACTGACAGTGGACCACCGCCGATTCGTCTACCTCGGAATCGGGGGTGTGATCGCACTCGTGGTGGGTCTCACCCTGAGCGGGCTCAACGACAATCTCACCTACTACCTGTATCCCACCGAGGCGGTCGATCAGCGGGCCGACTTTCCCGACGGCGAGAGATTCCGTCTGGCCGGGACGGTGGTGACCGGTTCGGTTGTCGAGGCAGACGACACGACCTCGTTCTCCCTCACCGACGGCGGCGCGACCGTCATGGTGACGTTGACCGGGCCCCCGCCATCGCTGTTCGGCGAAGACGTGCCGCTGTTGCTCGAGGGATCGTGGTCGGGTGACACCTTCGAGGCAGACACCGCCCTGATTCGCCACGACGAGAACTACGAGGTCCCCGAGGAGGGCGGGGCCTACCCCGAGGACTGATGCTGGCGTTTCTCGGCTCAGCCGGGGTTCTTGCCGCTCTGGTAGGTGCGGTGCTCCTGGTCGTTCGAGGGATCTCCGTGGCACGTGGCGGCTCCACCGATCTGATCGCTCCCGCCCGATTGGTGCTTGCCGGGGCCGTCACTGCGATGGCGGCCATGCAACTTGCCCTGCTCACCGACGACTTCAGTCTCGCCTACGTGGCAAACCACCACTCGACAACCACTCCATTCCCCTTCGACGTGGCCACCGCGTGGGCTGCGTTGGAAGGCTCGATCGTCCTCTGGGGTCTGGTCCTCGCAGTCTTCACCTGGGCGGTTGCCGCAAAGTACCGACGCTCCCCCGACCGTCTCGGTGCTTCGGCGCTCGCGGTGATGGGCGGGGTAGCCATCTTCTTCTTCGGGCTGATGATCACCGTTGCAAATCCGTTCGAGGTTTGCGTCGAAGCGCTCGCCACAGGTTGCGGCGCCTCGAGCCCGTGGCCGCTCGCCGGCATCGACGTTCCGGCCGAAGGCCCCGGTCCCAACGCCTTGCTCCAGAACCACTTCCTGATGGCCGTGCACCCTCCAGTGCTCTACGTCGGGTACGTCGGGCTCACCGTTCCTTTCGCCTATGCCATCGGTGCCCTCGCCCTCGGCGTGCCCGGCCCCGAATGGCTCCGACGTAGCCATCGCTCGACCCTTGTCGCCTGGTCCTTCCTCACCCTCGGGATCCTTCTCGGCGGGTGGTGGGCCTATGAGGTGCTCTCATGGGGCGGGTACTGGGCCTGGGACCCCGTGGAGAACGCATCTCTGATGCCGTGGCTGGTGGCTACTGCGTTCATCCACTCCGGTCTGGTCCAGCAGCGTCGGGGAATGCTCCAGGCCTGGAACTTCGTGCTGGTGATCAGCGCATTCGCCCTCACCATCCTGGGCACCTTCTTGACCAGGTCGGGGACCATCAACTCGGTTCACTCCTTCACCCAGTCGGCTATCGGGCCTGCTCTCCTCGGGTTCCTGGTGCTCGTCCTGGTCGGATCGTTCACTCTCTTCTCGATGCGTTCGCACCTGGTTGCAACCTCTCCGCGGATCGAGACTTTCGTGTCCCGTGAGGGGACGTTCCTGGTGAACAACCTGCTCCTCGCCGTCTACGCCTTCGTGGTCCTCATCGGCACCACCTACCCGCTGATACTCGAGGCCTTCACCGGCACCCAGGTTGGGGTCGGGGAGCCGTTCTTCAACCGTCTCGCCGTGCCACTCTCGTACGCGCTGCTCCTGACGATGGGCTTTGGGCCGGTGACCCCATGGAGAGGGGCGGCACCGGGCCTGCTCTGGCGCCGACTCCGGGCCCCGGTCGTGCTCGCTCTCGCCGCGGGGATCGCGACTGCCCTCCTGGTCACCAGGGTGGGGTGGGTCATCCTGTCCATCGTCCTCGGCACCTTCGTCGCCACCGCGATCGTCGGACTGCTGATCGAGCTCGCCCGCAACCGAGCCGTCAAATCGGAACGACCACTCCGGGCCGAGATCGCGACCGTCGTCGGCAACGATCAGCCGTTCTGGGCTGGACAGCTGAGCCACCTCGGCGTGGTTCTGGTGGCGATCGGCATCTCCTTCGCCGCCAATCTGCCGCTTCACGCCGAGGTCGAGCTGGCCCCGGGTGAATCGGTTGAGTTCGCCGGATACACGCTGGTGTACGACGCCCCGTTCCGGCGCGTCGAGCCGAACCGGGTGGTGCAGGGGGCGAGAGTGAGTGTGTTCGAAGGGGATCGTCGCCTCACCACTCTCGAGCCTCGGGCCAACTTCTACGCCAACACTCCGTCGGCGATCGTGACTCCCGCGGTGATGACCCGTGCCGGCGGAGACCTCTATCTCACGCTGAGGAGACTCGACGACGAGACGATCGAGTTGCATCTGGACACATCGCCCATGATCTGGCTGCTCTGGCTCGGTGGGCTGATCACTGCCTCCGGGGGTTTCTGGTCGTTGGCAGCTCGACGCTCCGAACGGAAGCTCGAAACCGATCAGGCCATCGCCAATGTCTGAGCGATCTCGCACCGTGGCCACAGTCGCCCTCATCGCCGCGATGGCGCTGGCACTCTTTCTCCTGATTTCCACCGATCCAGTGTCGGTCGACCGGGTCGAGGAGATCGGAGCCCGCATCAAGTGCCCGGTCTGCCAGGGTGAGTCGATCGGAAACTCCCCGTCTCCGATGGCCGAGGACATGATGGCCCTCGTGACCGAGCGGGTCGCCTCGGGTGTCCCGGATGAGGAGATCATCGACGAACTGTTGTCCTCCTACACAGGGGCACTTCTTCTCGACCCTCCGACCAGTGGGAGCACCCTGGTCCTGTGGGTCACACCGCTCCTGGCTCTCGGCATCGGCATCGGGGTGATCGTGTGGTGGAAACGGCATCCGGGTTCTCCTGCCGAGACCGGGAAGGAGCAGACGCCCCGGAGCCGCACCCGGCTTCTCGTCGGTGGTCTTGTCCTGGTCTCGGCGTTCGCGGGCATCGTGGTGGTGGCGGCGAACTCTCTCCAAGACCGCGTTGCTGCCAACTCTGGTGTCGCCGACCTCGGCGATCAGGACCTGTCCGACGTGAGCAACGAGACGATGGAGGCGGTGATAGCGGCCAATGCCGACAACCCACAGGTGAACGGGATGCGTCTCGCCCTGGCCGAGCGCTATTTCGACCTCGGCGACTACAGATCCGCCTTTCCCCACTATCTGGTCGTGGCTGAGGATGTGGCTGCGTCGCCCAACCAGGCGATAACCGCCTTGGTCCGACTTGGTTGGATGGCCTTCGACGGGAATGGTGAGGTGGAGACCGCGACCCGGCTACTCGACGAGGCGCTGGCGATCGACCCCCGGTCAGACGCCGCCCTCTACGTGAAGGCAAGGGTCATCTGGTGTGGCTCGGGGGAAACCGAGGAGGCGGTCGCAATCTTCGAGGCCCTGCTCGCCGACCCTGAACTACCGGAGGAGACGCGTACACAGGTCGAGTCAGACATCGCTCTCGCCGGCGATGGGGAGAGTTGCCAATGAGCGGCAGGGTGTTGCGATGGGTCGCCTTGGGAGTGGTCAGCGCTGCAATCGTCTTCGCAGTGGTGCTCGCCTCACGTTTCGGGACCGATCCCGGTCTGGTCGACTCCCCTCTCATCGGTCAGCCGGCGCCCGGATTCGATCTCGAGTATCTGGACGGTTCGGGATCGGTCTCACTCGACGATCTCGACGGCGAGATCGTCGTGCTCAACTTCTTCGCCTCCTGGTGCTTCGAATGCCGCGAGGAGCACGCCGATCTGGTCGCGACCTCCGAGTCGTTCGCCGGTGAAGGGGTGAGTTTCGTCCAGATCGGCTACCAGGAGGATCCTCAGGCTTCATTGGCATATCTCGCCGAGGCCGGGACCTCTGCCGCCACGAGCTACCTGGCCGATCCCGGGAGCAGGACCGCGATTGCCTACGGAGTCTTCGGTATCCCCGAGACGTTCTTCATCGACCCCGACGGTGTGGTGGTGGGCAAGATCATCGGCGAAGCGGACGCCCTGATCCTCGGGGGGACCATTGATTCGATCAAGCGGGGAGAGCAGCCAGGTCAGCAGATCACCGGAGACACCCAACAGAGTCCCGATGCCTGACGTCAGTCGGGTCTTATCACCTCGACGGAGACCTCATCGAAGCTGGAAGTGTCGAGGGCGGCGGACCCGGTTTCGAGAAGGTATACGTCGAAGAAGCCAACCAGATATCGATCGATGATGGGAATGACCGTTCCGGCAGGGATCGGTCCCGTGAAGCCGAATCGGGCTGAGAATGGGGACAACAAGGGTGCGGCGACGAAGTCGTTGTGCGAAGCGCCCTCCACCCCAACCCAGTAGGTCGTCTCGGTGGAACGCTCCGAGATTCCACGAAGGATTGCGTCGTTCTCGTTGCCCCTCCATTCGTCCGACCTCATGTAGAGAGCGGGTTTCGTTGCCGAGACAGCGATCACG